>Ga0307377_10002027_pt1 | contig 24407 bp, 26 predicted proteins | sample TR3MG_FD_202535 | JGI IMG/M metagenome (GOLD analysis project Ga0307377, IMG submission 202535) | Soil microbial communities from Risofladan, Vaasa, Finland - TR-3 | ecosystem: Environmental > Terrestrial > Soil > Coastal area > Acid sulfate soil | place: Finland: Risofladan, Vaasa | collected...
GCAACGCATCGCATACAATCGCAGGTAAGTTATCCATATCCGGCTCGTGCTGACGTTCCACGTAGAAAGTAAAATCCGCCTCCAAGTGATACTCAATCAAGCCCTTACCGCCTTGAGATTTATACTGTATGTAAAACGCATGAGCCAAATCTTCACGTGCCGCATACATGTCAGGTGAGTGCGTCAAGAACGGCTTCTTGAACTTACCACTCCCCCGGAAACGAATGATATTCACATTCTTCTGCGCCCAGGGCTTACCGTGCACGATAAAAACATACTCTTCGCACGGGATAACCACCGGTTGAGGCTCTACTGACACAACCACCCCCTGATTATATCCATAGCCTCTGCGTCATTCGAAAACCAAATATGACGAACCACGTAATCCCTACCCTCTGGCCCCAAAGCAAAAACCTGAGAAGCCCATTGTCCGCTGTATTTGCCGTCCAAGAACGCAATATCCGAATCCTGGATCTGAAACTTAGCATGCTGCAGCGACTTCTTACGCTTCTGTGCGGCCTGCTCTTTGCGCATCTGACCCGCTGGACCTGTCATCTAATTATACCTATTGGTCCTTTTGGCATCTGGTCAGGGGTAGCCAACTGGATGCCGCTGTACGCCGCTACCAAGTGCTTCATGTTGTCGTCATAGTCCCTGGCGAATTGACGATCCCGCTTACTTGCACCGTTAAGAAAATAAATCCCTGACAGTGTAAACACCATCTTTTCGATTATCCCCATCGTGTGAAGGATCGGACCCATTTGACCTGCAACAGCCGGACGGCCATCAGAACCTTGAGTGCCGATCTCTGCGTAACCCATCACACCGTAGATCAATACGCTGCTGAGATCCGTATAATCGTCTACACTACCCGTCAAGGGCCTACCTGCATTGAAACCCAGCATCATCACAGTGCGTTCATGAACTGTAGACTCAATAGGTTCGATCTTCCACACTTCTTTCAGCCAAGCTGTAAGGGCATCAAAGCCCTCAAGATATACACCAGGCTCCACCATCTCTTTTTTGTCGTCAGACATCTATACCTCCAGGATACTCATTCCGTTTTGCTTACGGACTACCCACTGCTCATTGAACCGAACCAAGTCATTGACATGTCCGGAGTTATCGGTAACAAATATCGACCCTGTATTCATGTGGCGGAAGCTATCTGCTACCTTCTGCGCGTTTGAAGGGTCCACATACGAAAAAATCTCGTCAAGTAAGAGAACATTACAACCATACCCGGATTGAACCGATATATCATGTAGCCCTCTTATTAACGCGTTGGAAATCTTAGCAGTCTCTCCGTCTGAATACAAGCGTGGATCTATATTTTTAAATCCGTCTACCACTTCCACAGTGATCTCAGACTTCAATGTGTCCTTAATATCCCCCGCACCCTTGGCGTTCTTTTTCTCCCCGAACGAGCTCAAGTTAACACGAATAGTCTCCCCCATCTCAGATAAATAGGCATTAACCTGTTCCGACAAATGTATGAGAGCCACCGAGATTCGATGCAGCTTGATATAAGGGATATTACGTATCAACCAGTCAAGAACTTCAAGATCCGTAATATCACCAGAGATGCTCTGACGTAGGTCCTCAAGTTCCTTTTGCTGATTGTTGGCGGACTCCTGTATTAAAATCTTTTCGGATACTTTAGACTGAGCCTCTCGAATCATCTGGGCATGATAGGATAGCTGCTGATCCTGGGTGCTTACCTCCCGCGTGTACAACATCCTGTCAGAGTTCTTCTGGTTTATCTCACCAGTAAGCCTCTCGTACTCCAAATTACTTTTCTGTAATTCCATCCGTAACGATTGTAGCTGCTGTGAAAGTTCATCAGCACGGGCTAACCTCTCCGCATACTTATCCTGTCGGGCTTGCCGAACGCGCTCAGATTCTTTTTCGTTAGCGTCCTTGGTGGCATCGAGAAACGTCTTAGCGTACTCCACTGCTTTCTTCTTTTCATCAATACCCGCCGTAATATGGTCACGGTGGTCTTCTGATATCTTCTGCCCGCATAGGGTGCAGGTCTCCATAGCGCTGATAGCCGAACCACCCGATACCGCGTTTAGAGCGCCCAGTGCTACCTGGTAGGATCTACCTGCGTTCTCATACGCCTGGGCTAGTGCTGCATCGAACTCGGGAAGTGAGGCGTCGGTAAAAGCAGGGTTACGTAACTGACTCTCTTCTACCGATAAGTCAGATATTTGCTGAGATATGACGCCAGATCCTGAAGCGTTGTAAGCTTCAGCCTGCTTAACCTGAAGATCTTCCAGGTCTACATTAACCTCTCCTAACCTTTCCATAGAAACCAATCGGTATTTCTTAACCTTCTCAGTTTCCCCTTCATGGAAAGCTAGCTGCTCTTCCCAGTTTGTCGCATACATCCCCTGAAGACGCTCTTGTATTTGATTAAGCGCACCTTCTACATACGCAATACGCGTCTGGGTACTTGCTACCTCCTTCTGAAGAGCTAGCCTACGGTCCTTCGCACGCTTATAGATAATGTCCCACTCCTCCACGCCGGTAACACCTGCCATAATATCAATACGCTCTGCGTTGGAACCCCTCAAAAACTTGGATGCCACCCGGGGGCTCATGTACGCTACCGACAAGAATCGGTCGTAGGTAATTCCCAAGGCATCCGCTATGGCCGTTCGCGTATTTATCATCTTGTCAGTGGTTAGGTCCATCCACTGCTCACCGTTCCACTTGTCGAAATACAGAGTAGTTCCCTGGTACTTAGTGAGGGTGTTGTTATCCACTGGATAGAAATCTTCTTTCCACTTTCGGCAATACGTAACCCTGTAGGTAATTCCCTGCCAGGATACAAACTCAACCCTACCCGCAAACCCGCAATCCATCACGCTATTAACTACACCATCCTTGGATACGCCCGTAGGATTCTCTCCGAACAAAACCTCACAGATAGCATTAAACAGTGACGACTTACCGGAACCGTTGGAACTCCCTCCAGTATCCATATTTATTCCGATTAAATTAACCATCCCCCTGTTCTCCAGGGATATGTTATTAGACCGCCCCCAACTGAACATGCCGGTTGGGTTGATGTACTTCAAGGTGATCATATCTTATTGACACCCCAAACCTGGCAGTTACTCTTGACGTTCAACCCCCTTATGAGCTTAGCCCCGCATTTTTTACAAGTCTCATCTGGTAGCGCCTGTGGCTGCGTTTCGGTATCCTTGAATATCTCCTCATAGGTATAGTCACACAGATCTTTACAAGTACACGGACCTTCCTTGCATAAGCACGCAGTTTCGTTACACGTACAAGGTCCTGTACACTCGCAGGGACCTGATTTACGTTTAAGGATTTCTTCGTCACACGTGCAAGGGGCGTCCTTGCATGTGCATATACCTTTTTCACAAACGTATTCAACCATTCTCATCGTTATGCTCCTCTTCAACAGTTAGGCCCCCCTTCGGAACCTTTATATCAAATGATCTTATGAAGACTCGCAGCGTGGCCTCCACCAAGTGTTCGCCGTTGGCGTCCATAATTAATTCAAGCCTCTGCACACCGCCGATAGGCTTACCGTCTTCGTTATTGTAAATCTTCGTGCCTGAAGTCGTTCCATCAGACACCACACGGATACCATTCTTAAAATTTAATTCAGGCACTATCCCTCCTGTCTGAGACGCTCAATCATCTCAAAAATCTTATCCTGGGATAGTTCCCCTGTGTTAGAGAAACCGCTTCCCAAGTACATTTCAAGATCGTCAGAAGCGCCCTTCGACTGACTGAGGTCAACCACTGCGCTCATCTGCTCTACGGTGTACTCTTTAATAATATCAATACTACGGGCGTTTAAGAACATCTCATAATTGCCCCACTTATCATCCGAAGCTACCCTATCTACATCTTCCCGCGCACCCACAAGTTTTATCTCTACAGCCTGGTCAAATACGTAGTCCTCGTTAAGATCCAGATTGGAATACTGAGTTTCCGGTCCCACCATGAACACCTCTTTATGGAAGAAGTTCCGAGTAGGTACAAACTCAGTTGATACCTCCCAACTAGTTCCGTTAAAAGTAGCCTCTATCTCTAGCCAACCTCTCGGCTTGTCTGAATCAGACCTATCACGCTGCAACACAGATCCTGTGTATCCACCTCTGGTATTCGTGAAGGGTATGGTCTGTGGTACATGGATATCTCCCCCAAGGACGAACTGCCATTCAGATTTATCAAGATCAGATATGTCGATTCCGTCGTCAAACACCCTGTCAGAGTTATCAGACATAAGTGAACCCTTGACTATCCCGTGAAAAAGGAACAAATCAAAAATACGAGATTCTGGGTCGTACCTGTAATTATTCATGTCAAAAGGGACATCCGCAGGTAACGCATGAATCGCAAATGGGCTATCCGCCAATCCGGTATGCGTACCTGGAACATCCATTATGCACAAATTGGAAAGACCATCCTTTAATGATTCCGAAGTATGCCATTCACGGTTATTCTTAGTCCAACAATGATTACCTACCAAGTGATAGTGCGTTATGTTGGGGCGGATCGCCAAAAACTCACGTAGGGCCCTGTCGGATAGTACTGTTACCATGTTCTCCGGCTCTCTCTTTAGATAACGATCTCCAGTGAAGATGGTAAAGTCCCATTGAGCATCTGCAGCTCTCTGGTGGAATTGACGCTCTATCTCCAGTGTATCCTTAAGCGTCAAGCATCGAGCCGCCTTCGACGCGTGATGGATATCACCATATGCTCCAAATCGGATAGTATTAATCACGCCGTACTCTCCCCGAACGGTAACGAATTTACCGACATAACAAATGTCACCAAAAACGGATAAACAGTCTCCAAGTATTCCTCTAACGCGTTCATACACTCCTCTGGTGAAGACGCAGTAGCTGCAACGGGAGAAGTCTTCAAGAACCTTATAACTAAGTACTTACTTAGAAGGTCAGCGTCCTCCATAAGGAATTCGTCCAAAGAATCCAACGAAGCCCGCGCAACGTTTAAATACCTATCCTCAACTTTCGTCATTGATAGCGTCCAATATATCCTTGGTAATCATATCCATGAGATCCAAGTCAGCTCCGATGAAGTTCTTCGAGTTCAACGCACCCTGGGCTAAACGAGTCTCCTTATACGAATACCAAGTCCCTGATTGAGTTATTACGTTAAGTCTTAAACCTGTATTGAAAATATCAGCAGCCTTAGGGAATCCATAGCCGTAATACAAATCTAGCTCCGTCTCCCTGAACGGAGGAGCCACTTTGTTCTTTACAACTTTAACTCTTACCTTGTGACCCAGGGGTGCCTCGTTGTTGTCTTTTTCCTTTAATGCCCCTACCCGGCGAACATCGATACGCTGAGACGCATAAAACTTCAACGCGTTACCACCGGGAGTAGTCTCAGGTGACCCAAACATGACACCAATCTTCATACGTATCTGATTTATAAAGATGACGGTTACTCCACTATGAGAAATAGCGGCGGTTATTTTACGCAAAGCCTGGGACATCAATCGAGCCTGAAGCCCCATATGACTCTGGCCCATATCTCCATCTAATTCCGCCTGAGGTGTTAAATTGGCTACAGAATCAACCACTATCAGATCTCCGTGGCCCAACTGCTCAACCAACATCGATACCTGCTCCAGGGCCTGCTCACCGCTATCAGGCTGACCGAACAATAGGATGCGAGAATCCACACCCAGTTTAGCTCCATACGTGGGATCATACGCGTGCTCAACATCAATGAACGCACATGTGTTACCAAGGGCCTGAGCTGCTGCGATAGCATGCAGCGTTACCGTGGTCTTACCCCCACTCTCCGGTCCAAATATCTCAATAATCCTCCCCTGAGGGTATCCCCCGCCCAGAGCCTCGTCCAGGCTAAGTATTCCGGATGAGTTTCTGGGTATAGACAGGATGGCAGAACCGTCCATAACTTGGATTCCACTGTTTGCCCCTAATTTCTTGAGAACATTTACAACAAATTCTTTCTGGTCGGGGTTATCCTTAACAACCCGATCAGAATCCATCTTCGCAGACTTGGACTTGGACTTGGCCATTACCAACGCCTCTTAGCTGGACCCTCCCCACCTGCAGGGGGAGGTGCCGGACCTCTACTCGGGGGATCACTTGCTGCAGGTATCGTATTCACAGGAGACGATGCTGGGATACCCTGAGGGGCCGCTGGCTGGGCCGGGACTGGAGGCCCTCCCTGCGGTGGCATTCCTTGAGGCGGCATTCCCTGCGGAGGCATTCCCTGCGGTGGCATTCCTTGAGGCGGCATTCCCGCAGGAGCGCCTTGAGGTGGCATTCCTTGAGGCGGCATTCCCTGCGGAGGCATTCCCTGCGGTGGCATTCCCTGCGGTGGCATTCCCGCAGGAGCGCCTTGAGGTGGCATTCCTTGAGGCGGCATTCCCTGCGGAGGCATTCCCTGCGGAGGCATTCCCTGCGGTGGCATTCCCTGCGGTGGCATTCCCGCAGGAGCGCCTTGAGGTGGCATTCCTTGAGGCGGCATTCCCTGCGGAGGCATTCCCTGCGGTGGCATTCCCTGCGGTGGCATTCCCTGCGGTGGCATTCCCTGCGGTGGCATTCCCTGCGGTGGCATTCCCGCAGGATCAACCGGTGAATATGATGCAGGCATCATCGGCGTAGAAGATGTGGGCGGCATACCCCCGCCCATACCAGGCGGCATACCCCCGCCCATACCAGGCGGTGCCACTACAGGAGATGACCCTTGTGGAAATCCTGCAGGATTTCCTACAGGAGCTGTACCCTGCTCATAGCTATTACCACCTTGATCATCCTCGGAGGCGCTTTGAATGTAATACATGGCCTCCTCGTAAGTTACCATATGGACAAATTTGGAAGGATCCACCATAGAAGCCATGTCAGTGATATAATTAATCCACGCCTCCTCCAACTGCTGAAAACGTCCAACGGCAATTACATCCCATTCGGTTTTCATCATATTGTTAGCCGTGCACTTATGCGTGTCCTTGGTGATACCCAATACCGGAAAACCAGCTTGAGTATTCTCGCAGAAATTCAACCGTGCGTTCCACAGGTTCACGAGCTTGTCCTTGATACGAACGGGAGAAAGCCAAATCTGTTTCTCTACACCGGTCTCCCCGTCATCCAAGGGCCTAACCCCCAGCATCTTATCGAGATCGAATATAGATAGAACATACCGGTCTCTAACCTGCATATCCCTAGCCGCTTTACGTGTGGACTTCAACACAGGGTCTCCGTCGATCTGAGCACGATATCCATCAGTGCTCAAAGACTTCTTGTCGATTCCGATGGCATCCCACTGCGCGTTATGCGCATCCCACCGACGCTTCTCTTCATCGCAATGGGCGCAACGTACAGGCGCTGCAAACAAGGGATTACGCCCGATAGCTTCTACCAGGTACTTATTGAGCTCGATAGGACACAATACATCAGAAAATCCAATACTACCATCTGGACGTTGGAAGTTGGGTACCGCATGTACCGGCATCTTGAAGTAGAAAGTAGTCAAGGGATTATCAGCAACCATTCCCTGCAAACCAGATCCAACCATCCGGTACTTCTGCGCCATCTCAGGCGTAGGGTTGAACATCTCCCAGTTATGCGGTGAAAACGCAGGAATGAGTACGTTATTGGTGTGAGAAGTACCCGCCTTAAGGGGGAGCCCCCTCCACAATTCCTTTGGAGGGGTCCCGCCTCCACCCTTTTTTGACTCAAAGTCAGATTCCTGCTGAATAGGCATGTTTATAGACATAGAACTCCTCCTACTGCGGCCCAACGTTACCACGTTTTGCCATTTGTAATTTTGTGTACAATCCCATATCGAAAGCTTTGCTATTAAGCCTCTCAGCAGCAATACGAACCATGTCGTACTCCTCCAAAAGAGTTTTCTGGCTTTCCACTATGGTCTCAAAGTACCAGGGTTGATTTGAATTTAAATATTTAAACATTTGCGCAGCATACTCATCTTGAGTACCCACGGACATTGACTTCTTAACTTCATAACCCCACGCCTGAAACGCGTATCTATCCCGGGAGGCAACCGCAACATCCTGGGAGAAAATCTGAATTACGAGATCCTGCGTGGCCTCTTTGGTAGGCTTAGACTCACCATAAACTGAAGATATTACTCTGCCATATCGATTGTGGTGGGCCCACCATTTACGAACCCACGTGTCTCTAAAGGTTTCGTACCTAGTCCTAAGCCTGACAGATAAAGCCTCCCAGTATGCCTGGTTACCTGAATGCGTACGTAACAAATCTTCAATCTGCTCTGGTTCGAATGAAAGCATCCTCTGAACGTCCACCACATCCATTTGTTCATTAACGTTAACAACGGCTCGGCCACCGGTAACCCCTACTGTGAAGTTAACGGAGTTCATTCAGTGCCCTCAGTTTCTTTAGGTCTACGTTTTGCAGATTTGTAACTCGACCGAATACTTCGATAAACTTCAGATCCCACAGAACGCTCTTTCCGTTTTTTCCTCTTCGCTCCAATAGAGGAACCCCCCTTAGTGGATCCTGGCGGAACCCTCTTTTGAAGGTAAGCGGAGATATGTCGTCCTTTTTCGGTTTCATCGTTAAAATCTTCTTCACTTATCCAAATTACATAGCGCCTGCAGCACCTTCCACACCGTAGCCTAACCTCCATGAAATCATCAGTGTACGTTACGCTACTTTTAGCCCTTAGCCACCAATGGCAATTCGGGCATATAAAATCAGAGTCCCATTGCGACCTGGTTCTGTTTTCATTCACTACAGACCTTCGCGGCGTACATACTCCAAATGACCCGGGGATCAGATGAGTACCTCATAAACTCCTCGCTGACCTCCCACTCGCGCAAACACCGCTTAACGCCATCCATACCTATTGTTAGATTACACGCTATGCTCGAATGTTTTAGGCCGGAAAGTAAAAAAATGTCATTTTCTGGAATACCACTGAGCACGATCATAAAATCCCGTAACATATTAGGAATACCCTCATTAAACAAAAACTTAAGATCCCTGCCCTCAGCTTCCCATCTACGAACTTCGGTCAAAAAATACCTTAAATTTCCACGATCTATAACGTCCGCCAAGTCTCCATACTCCTCCGCCGATATGACACCAACACTATCCCGCAACAATGAGACATCTACTGTCGCATCACCTGCCGCCAGAACCATACCCTCCAGGATCTGCTGTACATCACGCATAGATCCACCACCAAGACGGCTAATACTATCTACAAACTCCTCTGTATATGAAACCCCCTCCGAATCGAGAATACCTCGGACGTTGTGGGCTACCTCTGGTGGATTCAAACCTTTTAACGGCATCTGCATGCACCTGGAGCGTATCGTATCTTCTAGTCTCTGGGGATCGGTCGTAACCAGCATGAAAATAACGTGGGGCGGTGGCTCTTCCAGCATCTTAAGGAGCGCAGCCTGTGCAGATTTGGAGAACATGTGGCACTCATCGAGTATTATAGCTTTGTACCTATGTATAACTACCTGATTTACCAGTTGCTCCATGTCACGAACATCGTCTACGCCGTTATAAGTTGCAGCATCTCTCTCAATGATAGAGGGGTGTGAATCAGCGCTCTCCTGGCAGGAAGGGCACGTCCCGCACAGATCGCCGGTTAGGGCAAAATTTTCACAGTTAAGCGCCTTGGCGTAAATACGCGCCAAAGTGGTCTTTCCCGTGCCTCGAATTCCATTCAACAAACACGCGGACGGAACCCGGTTCATCAGAATACTGTTCCTAAGTATCCTGACGGCTACCTCTTGACCGACGACCTGCGCGAACGTGCTAGGCCGGTATTTAACCGAATACTGCATCAGCTCTTAAAGTACGGCAAATCGATGCCGTAGAACTCCTTCATAGCATCCTTGATACGAATAACCCTAGGCTGCTTGTTGGAAGTCTTGCCCCACCCCCAGTTACCAAACTTGGAACGATTGGCTCTAAACCACGCGCTAGAGAAGAACTCGTCAGGGTTCTTAATCCCCTTACCCGCCTGCAAAAACAGCTTGTATGCAGCCCCTGGGTTGTTCTGCCACAAGTTAAAGAACAGAGCGGCCAATGGGGTATCCCAGGCATCCTGAAGGAGGCACCCAATAGTGGGTACTGCCAGCCATGATCCATCCAAGGGCTTACGCTTGTAAGTCATCTGCTGCTTGAACTCCTGCTTCGCATAGGCAATCTGAGCGATTGCCACGTCAGCACCCTGGGCCATGTTCGAAAACAGCTCAGCCAGACCCATCGCATGACGCTTCTGGTCGGCTATACGCTGATACTGTACCCTGCCCATGCAGATGTCTGCGATACGCTTTTTCTGAGACTGTACAGCCGGATTCAAAGGCACCCGCTTCCCCGGCTGAGTGATGTCCACAAAACGACCATTCTGGACGATAAAACCGTACTCTGCGAACACCTGGGAACCGTCCTGGTTGATGCAAACCTCATCCCAAAGGGTATGCATCGGGTCATCGTAATCGTCTGCATCCAAATCAAAGCGACAAAGCGAAATAGCTTTAAACGATTGAAGCAGCTTCTGAAGACGGCCTGAAGTGAAAGTCCACTGCATGAACCCCCAGGTTACTCCTGTTTCGTCGTACATCACTACCGTGTCGTGATTACCCTCGCAACGGGCAACAACCCCCAGGATCTTTGTCCAAATTCCATACGGCGTAGGGGGATCGTACTCTACCGATCCACGAACGCGAGGACCGCCTCCATCTTTCCACTTAACCCATTGAACTTTCGGCATTACTTCTTACCTTTCTTCGGCGTCTTGCCGAATTTTACTGCATAATAATCGGGGTGCTTTATTCGCATATGCGTCTTCAATCCACCCGTAGAAGATGATTTAAAGCTGCATACCTCGCAGCTACGAGATCTAATATCACGCTTCAGCTCCTCCAGCTTTTGGAACTCCTCATTACCGTGGTACTCACAGTTGGACGCTACGTGACGTTTTAGGTCCTCTTCACATTGGAAACCTCGGTAGCAGAGTTCGCACCTCCATCCACGTGGGGACCCGTCCAAAATACTTCGAAGTTTTTTAACCCCGCTGGCGGTGTCAACTATCTCTTTACTGTTTTTTAGCCGGTGGTACCTAAGCATCAGCTTGTTGTATACCGGGCTAGTGGGGAGAATATCTCGGATACTTTTAACCTTATGGTCATAGTTGAAAATATGGGCTTGCAACCAAGTCATCGTATCTTCAATAGGACTAACTACTGAAAGTCTTTCCCGTACTGACTCCAGGCGCTCAAGAAGAACAGCCTCCTCAGACTCCAGCTCCTCACGCTCCCCGGCTATTGCACCCAACACCATCTCGAATTCTCTGGTTTCATGGCTCTTTCGCTCCGGAGAATAATGACCTGGGTGATCCGCAGCCATCGACTCTCGAATACCGTTAGCGTCATGATGAATTTCGTGCACCCACTCTACCCCGTCATCACCTCCCTCTATTCCGTTATCACCCTTTGTAAGATCAACCTCGGATACGACACCTAGCGGTGGAAGTTTTAACTCCTTATCGGACATAATTCCACAGCAAGCATCGCAAAGTGTGTTTAACGTAGTCTTACAAGTACAATCTCCCATATCAATCCTCCTTAAGGTGTTTATCAGACCACCTCTGTACAATCTCAGTATCCACTATTAGCGGTACTCTAAAATCAGTAAGTTGCATAAGGTACACGGTCATCGCGTGGTCCATTATCTTACAAACCCGCTCTACATCTTTTGCATGAGAATAAACTACCAACTCATCGTGGATATGCAGTATAGGCGCGGCATCCACTTCATAACGAATAAGATCATTCGTTATCTGAACTAGGGACAGTGATGCCATATCAACCGCAGATCCTTGAATAGGACTGTTGACCGACTGGCGTAAAGCCCTGTTTACGCGACCCTTAACGTACCGAGCTTCTCCATTTAAGGTGCAGCTATAGAGATGTCTGCACCCCTTACAGTTCTGGTATTTTCCTTTTTTCGAGAGAACTAAATCATTCAGTACTGCGGGGGTCATTCCGAACAAAACTTCACGAGTAATGCCTAAAGAGTTAGCGTTTGGTCCATTAAAATAACAGGAAGGTCGGTCGTCCCATCTTGGACCTTGAACGCCGTTAGGTATGGGTAGCATCGCATCGGGTAGGTGTCGCCTACGCCCAAATATATTCTGAACGTATCCATAGTTTTTAACGAACTCGTGGGTATCTTGAATCCACTGACTTAGAACAGGAGCAGCACCAAAATACTCAACTTCAATAAGATGACGAGCCTCATCCGGTGTAATACCTAGATCATCAGCCAAGCTGTACTCGCTACGACCGTATGCAATACCAAAGTTAACGGCCTTTGCCTTTGAACGCTCTGCAGGAAACATCTTTGACACCTGTGATACCTCACAAGGTAGCTTATAGATACGGTGCGCCATTGCCGCGTGCATGTCATGTCCTGCATTAAATCCGTCCACCCATACAGGCTCTCCTGATACGTGCGCGATGACACGAAGCTCAATTTGAGAGAAATCCTTGAAAATCATGTAGTGATCGGCGTCAGTACACCACATAGACTTTACCGTCATCCCACCATTCTCTGGTCTGGGTAGAGTTGTAAGGTTAGGATCAGTACACTTGAGCCTACCTGTTACAGAATCCATCCAGTACGTAGCATGAACCCACCCAATGCGCCCTTCGTTGGTAACTTCCTCTACCTTGTCTAGCGCAGCCTCCGCATACAAACCTGAAATTTGCTGAGCCCTTCGATATTCCAATAGATTAGGTATTACGGGATGGTCCAGCTTCTTTAACGCATCAGCATCGGTAACCCACTTACCATCTCTACTCTTATGACCATCGAGACCTAAAGTTACAAATAGCATATCACCCATTTGTTGAGGTGATCCTACGTTAAACTTAGTCCCGCAAATTCGGTGAATCTCCCTCTCCGCGTTTTCCATTATCTGTAACTGGTCACTCAACACCTGCTTTGCTACATCCATATCGAGCGGAACCCCGTGAAGCTCCATAAGCATCAGGGCGTGAGATAGGGTCATGATCAAATTCTGATTAAGCCAAGTTAGTTGCTCGTTTGCCAGCAATGGTTCAAAAACAAATTTTAAGGAAAGAGTCAAATCAGCATCAGCGCACGCGTAAGGGTACAAAGTCTTCATTGGAACCTTTGAATACCTCTTTAGGTGCGGATCATAAAACTGCAAAGCCTGCTGCAAATCGTCCTTAAACAAACCTGCCTGGGTATTCAAATAAGCGTCTGAAACTCCTAATTTAATTACGCGCTTTCCATCCGCACTATAGTCAGATTTCAATGCGTGAGAAGATACCAGGCGCTCTTCATCCAACAAGGCGTGAGCCATCATAGTATCGAAACACGTGTTCTTGGTATAGATTCCCATTAAGTTAGCAATATGGCGAACATCGAACTTAGCATTATGCGCTACCTTCGGAACATCACTCTCTAGTATCTCCCGAAGACCAGAAATAATATTATCCTGCTGAGCGCCCCAATATGCGGAATCATCGGACTTATGCAAAGGAAGGTACGCAGCTACCCCCGGTACCCACGGATTAGTAACCTCTACCCTATTCCAAGAAAAGGAAATACCTACCACCTTGTACTTGTAATCCTTATCTACACGCCCTTTACCCTTCGTGGTTGGATGATTAGTTTCAATATCGAACGCCATTTCCCTACACGATGTAAGCTGGGAAACTAACCACCCCATCTTCTTAGGGTTATCGATAAGATGGTACGTACTCGGTATTTCAACATCAGAGAAAAACATCTACCACCTCTTAGACTCTGCGGGACCTTGAGAACCCCAGTTATCCTTGACGTACACCTGCGCCTTAATTAAAACCTGTATTAGGTCTCGAAGGTCCCGCTGCTGAATATAGAAGACTCGCTTACGAGCACCCTCTGAAGACGGGAACTCCCTCCAGCAGCACACCTTGAATACCGTTACGCCGTTAATATCCTCCGCACACAGCTCACTAACTACAGATCCCTTTTTGAATTCCTTTATATGTGAAAGTGAGCTCTGCATCTGATCAAACTCTATTCCGTCTGCACCCCTACAATTGCTGTTGGTATAAAGATAGGGTATTTCTACCGCACTATTATCCGACACAGTATTTACATCACTGCTTCTAAGCTCCTTGTGACGGTCAGAGATGTACTCCATAGACTCCACCACCGCGCTTATTAATCGGGGTATGTCCTCCACCCGAGTAAGGGGTGATAGAAACCGATTAACACCTTCCACACACTCGGAGGCGCACACTACGTCAAAGAAGTTCTTACCTACAGAAGACACAAACTTCTGGTACACCTCTACTACGACAGAACGTTCACCAAACTCCGCAACCTTCGTAAGATCATACATCTGACCGCCCCTTTACGTTAACGAGACCGAATACGTCTGATTTTCTTACAAAAACCGCACCCGAATGTCGTACACCCTTAATCTCCCCTTTATTGACACTGGAGTATACCCTGGCGTACTCCCATCCCAGCAGATTAGCGGCTGCATAAATTGTTAACAAATCTTCACCTTCGTTATCGTGCGTAATCTTACTCAATTTTCTGGCAATCATCGTAACAGGCTTAGGATTTCCTAACACCAATTCTAACTGAGCGTTGTCCTTAGGGGGAGAAGTAGGAGGTATTACCTCCATATGATCGTCTACTCGTACATGACGTTCCATCACCAGCTTATGCAGCTCCTTGTACGTCAACTTATCAAGATTGTTTACGGCACTCTTAATTCCAGAAGTACGAGAGGTTACACCAATTCCTAATCGGGCTGCGTAAGTGGCCAAACAGAACCAATGTATGTCGCAGGTTATCGGACACGGACGGCCTTGAATATTGGAACAATGATCGCAGTCCGCACCGCCCTCCCTCCTGGCTAGTACGTTACAGCAGTGACGCTCCATACTCGGATGAGAGAAGCATTCCAATCCTATAAAAGTATCACCCAAATAAGAAGAGTAGTACTCGTTTATTTCGGATAGGACATCTGCATCCAGCATTATGCGTGGTTGCAGTAATGACTTTCCGCTCTTGTTCTTCTTAGCCATAAATAATCTCCCTATACTGGCGCTTTCAACAGTAGCGTCACATCCGACGCGTCCTTATCGGTTATAGCCAAAAAAGTTTCGTCCTTATCAAGGACAATTATATCTTCACCGTGATACTTCAAAGTATTTACGGTGGACCTTTTATTTATTCTGCAAGGAAGCATGTCAGTAACACCTGAAGCCAAGGTCTCTACTAACTCACTAGCTTCGCATCCGTTATGAGTTTTAGCGCTTAACCTCCAAACAGGAAATTGATCCTGGGAGGTTAAACCTTCAATCTCGCACATAATCATGGATTCCTCAGAACCGATAACAGAACTAACAAACTCAAAAACTTCTGCGAATCTTTGCTTATTGAATAGATAAGACCTACCACTTAAATCAACTTGAGCGGCCTGCTCCTGCAGTCCGAAGCTCTCGACATAACGATTAGGAAGGTCGTCGTACATCAGAGGTGTGAAAAAGCACACACCACTTTTTAGATACGCTCCAAACTTACCGGGAGATACCATCAGGTGCGTAATAGAATCCGAAAAGCCCTTAAGAGCTTTGGCCACGTCAATCGTAATTACCATTCTATAATCACCAAAGCTGAACTTATTGGCCGCGCATACACGAAACGCAGTCTCAGTGAAATTAACTACTCGACCCACATACGGGGAAGTGTTGTCAATGAGTATTCCGTTAAAACGTTTACCGTCACCTAGTGCAGACGCGCACTTACTTATCGACTCAACGAGCCACTCGCATTCTGGCCCTTCAATATAAGAGAACTTCGCAATCTGGCTCGGAGCTTTATAGTTTACAGCGGAAAGCTTAACTTTTATGTTATCCTCCTGTACGAGCAAATCTTTCTTTGAAGGCTTAAACTTAATGATACTGCCGGGGTATAGACGCTTGAACAGCGCTACTAACTTAGGAGCTGGTACGCCTAATTTGAAAACCTTACCCCCCGGTGCGGGTGAGCTGGCGTATACAGTTAGCGTATCCGACATAAGGTGCATAATAAAATTATCACCATCACAGGATAAGTACACGTACTTAGCTTTACACCGAGTAGTATCAATGGCCTTACAAAAGTCAAAACCAAACTGGTAATCGACTACAAAATCATTACCCTTTACATCAATGTTCATGGTTCCCATACAAGCCTTTAGTTACGTCACGAAATGACTTTTTAATATTAGAACGTGCGCTACAAACCTTGTGATGAGAAAATCCGGTAGAATTTCTTACCTCTCGTATGGTGTAGGCCGGATCTTTCAAAAGCATCTCGAAAACTTGAAGATCCTTATCAGATAATCGAGATTCGATCCCTTCGATGACATCCATAACACACACGCACTCTTCAGGGTCCATCGACACATCACCCAGGTAATTGCGAGAATCTACAATAGATGCGCTTTCTAAGCTATGAGTTGAAATGCTGCGCTGGTGCTGAGTCCGCATCTTGCGAACTAAAGTTTTCTTACCGTGACCAAATCCAGACACTTCCAACTGCATCTCTTCTTCTACAGGAAGGTACCCATTCTTTTCGGTAAAGTTATCTCTCAAAATATTAGCGTACTGCTGATATACGCAGTGATACAGCATCGTATCCAATTTACCGCGCTTAACAGGATCAAGATCTGACTCAGGAACTTGTATATCACCCTCCCTGCCCCTGGTTACCCTTCGTACTGCGGAAATAGTAGCAACCCCTTCGATAACGCCCACGAGCCGGTACAACCTTGAATTGTACTTGAACAGATCTCCGCAGTACATATCGAGAACAAACGTAACTGACTCAAGAATATCACCCAGTGCATCCTCTGGATCACATCCAGTAGTCTCTGAAATAAGATAAGCCGCACGCGCCAAGAAGCTCCTCCATTTACGAATAGCGCCAGACCACTCTGGGTTAGACCTCTCCAAATTACCAATAACGGTGTCTAGTGTGGCTTTGTAATAATCACGCATGCTCTTCTATACCCGACTCCCTTTCGATTTCTATGAGCCTCGCTTGGGTTAACATACCAGGGTCTTCTTCTGGACGTAGGCGAACCAACTCAGGGCTAAGACCGTAGGCGCATAACTCGCTATAAATACTCATACCGCAGTCAACATACTTACCTGTTTTAGTGGTGTAATTAGAATCACCGTCCATACAAACTGCGATAGTAAGATCGTGGTGAACACTCAAATCCCTTAATCTATTCAACTGAGCAGAGCTGGCCTTTGTTGTAAAAACCCCTACTGCCTGACGACCTAATTTATGTAGGTTCCAAACGTCAGAAGCGCCCTCAACTACCCATAGGTACTTAGTGTAGGATCCTATCAACCACCCACCGTACAGGATGTTTTGCGCAGCAGATCCAGATGGCATCTTCCACCGTGTTTTAGATGCAGAACTCAAATACCTAACTTGGAAAGTAATATACGCTCCGTTTAGGTCAAAAACTGGAGCGATGATCGTATTTTGAATATCTATACCGGCGCACTCCCCAACTTTACCGTACTGTAACCCATAATGCTGAACTACCTCTCCCCCTAAACCACGGTCTACTAAATATTTCACAGACTGGATAGGCTCTGTCATTGGAGGCTGAGGGAAGTCGCTTATCCAGTACTCCTTCTTGCGCTCTGTACGTCCTGCAAAAAGGTCTTCGATGTCAGGTGTAACCTGCGCGATACGAAGCGCACGGTATACGAGAGCCCAGGACTCAATACCTTCCATCTGTTTGTAGAAATAAGGAAATCCACCCTTTTCTCCGCATTTGGGAGAACCGCACGTAAAAACTCCATCGTCACGGATGCTGAACGATGCGCTCCTGTCGTCGTGAAACGGACACTTAGCGTGGAGACGCCCGTTCGAGTTGAACGCGGAATCTGGAAATTTCGATAAAATATATTCTCTGGGATCAATCACGGGTGAAAGCTCCTACAGTCACGTAAATTCACATAATCGATATATGCTTAACATATATCTAAGCTACTTGTCAATTACTGTTAGTAAGGATTTATTCTTACTGCATGCTCCCACAGACGATGCAACTCACGGGATACGATCATCCGGGGAATGTCCGATTCTAAAACTATCTCTGGTATCAAAATCTGAGCACCTCGTATGAAGTGGGGGCTCAAAATTATGAGACCCTCCTCACGCTCTTCTTCAGTCTGGTCAATGGCTATACTGCAGTCCAGCGCCTGGGATATAGCCGTTGAGAGTCCGCGATGGCCCATATTCAACCTGGCAGCGGTGGCACCTTCAAGTTTTGACTGAGAAGCCTCGAAAATAGGTACGTTCCACTTTTCAGCAAATGCCTTAAAATCCCATACAACCTGCTTCTGATTTTTCCAGTCCTCTTTATGGTACCGACTCGGAGCCACGATATTTAAATAGTCAACGATGACAACATCAGGAACCCAACCCTCCTGACGCCTAAACATCTCCAACGCTGCATCGACCTCAGTCATTGAAGTCTCCTCAGCGGTACCCTTTATAACCTTCAGGCGGTTACCCCAACCACTCATCCACTGAAAAGTTTTATCGAGCTGTGCCCTCTCCTCCGGAGTTATCAACAGGTTAGAAATGCGATCATAGTTCAACTCAGAGAACATTGCATCGTAACGATCCATCGTCATCTCTTCAGAGTTCTCGTACGTAACATGCAATACGTTAAAACCCTGCAGAGTGCTGGCGTATCCGATAGCGTTCAAGAAAATAGACTTGTACCTCTTAAACGGAGCCAAAAAGTCAATAACCATCGGTGCCTTGAACGTAAACTGAATATCAAGATCACGTATCCCGGTAAGGACTCTCGGGTTTATGGAAGGGTTATCCCTGACCTCTTTACGGCGCTTCATGCGCAACTCATAGTCAGCTACGTAATCCACAAATTTAAACTTAGAACCGTCCAACACTCTTCGGGCATCAGACACCGTATCCGTCAATGAATCTAATAAAAAGTCTATCCTAGAAGTTTTTTCAAAACCAGCGATGGATTCTCTAATCCGTGAATTCGTTATGCAGTAGGATATGTACGCACGAAATTTCTTTGAAGCATCTTCTTCAAACTCCAGTTCTCTCTCGTACAAATGCCAAATTTGAGTACGGTATTTATACCTTTCATTCTCCTCGTGAACCTCCAGTAGCAACTGGTCCATGTAGTCCCAGGCGGGTGCTTCCCAGTTTCGATCCTTAAGTACCTCTACAAACCACTTGTACGAGTCAACTTGAAAGTGTTCAGGCTCCGCGAATGCCAACACATCACGGGATACCGCTGAGGAGCCCTTTATAACCGCTGCTAGAAATTCGGCTTCAACCTTTACGTCAATTTTCATACAGGCCACGCACTACTTTCGTTAGACATCCTAAAGTCTTCCGCGCCACCGACCTCTACCTGCCGGAATACTCTACCGCCAATAGCGCCGTCTGGTCGTATCTCAAGAACTGAATCAAGAACCTTCCCATAAAAACCGCTGAGTACCTCCGGTTCGTAGTTAGACGTTATGATCGTGGTAAGTCGGTTATCTAGCCTGTAGTGCATTATCCGGTGAAGCATGGAAATATTGGCCTCTTTTTTCCACGCCGCAGATCTCGATTCAGTCCCCATATCGTCAATAACCATTATCGTGGATTTCCACGTTTCGGAAGGCCACCCGGTTCGCTCCTTTTCACACATCGTGTGTATGTTCTCGAACGCATAGGTTCTCTGAGGGCTATAGTTCTCTGTCTTAGAAAAATGCCACAGCAATACGTATACCAGGTAGTGCGCCAGCGTAGTCTTACCCCTCCCGTTTTCTTTTGAAAAAACGTACAGAGACAACCCCTTCCCCAAAACCTCCTCAGGGTTGGATACAAAATAGTTTATGGCCTCACCACCACTTTCCAGCATAGGAATATAATAGCTGCCGCCTGTTATAAAATCCAGAGTAGGTTCATGAAAACCACCCCGAACCATTCGGTTGTACGCTCTAAATTTTATAGAACAATGGCACAGCAAATCGTTAACATAGCCGCTACCACCACAATGAGGGCAGTCTCGTTGTATCTTAGTCCTTAAAGGGCTCCAGTCCATCAGTGCCTCCTCCAGGTAATGCTGGAGATACCAGGGTACTTTGAAACGCCATCCTCTGTCCACAAATCGGGGTACAAACCCCAGTTAGAGTACTCTTCCCACGTGGGCCGTCCAGATAGTCTACGTACGTCGTCCCATGAACCGACAAACTTATCAAAGTTGGAAGGTATGCATGAAATTACCAGGTACTTATTGGTTGCGTAATGACGCTTACCCCTGCGCTGAGTACCGTCCTTATAGTAGTAGTAACCGTCAGACTTTATTATAGCTACGTTACTTATGTCGTCCATGTCATCAGAAGACGGCCTCCACCCTTTGGGTATACTTTTATCAGGGAAAGTACACTCCGGTGAAAGACCGAGAAACGACCGGACATCCTTCCAAGGGTCTGAAGAACGTGCCGTAGCCGCTGCCACGTCAGGATCAAATGAATTTACGTTAACCAGCATAGTAAGTGGTACGTAACCCATTGAACCTCGCTCAACACACGTTTTAAATTTCATCTCGATCCAATCTCGATAATCGATACCCCTGGAATTCATGAAATTTATACGGTCTACTATTCGATGGAAAAGCCCGTAGTACTTAGTAGGCTTCTTAAACTTCTTCTGGGCACGGACCTTTTGGCCTGCCGCAATACGCTGGGCCCGCTTCTTATTAGCCTGCTTTAATTCCATTGCTGAATTCGGATCTGACTCTAGCCATATACTGGGAGAGAAAGTTGCCTTACCGTAAGTGGCTATCTGCAGTTCTATAAAAACCTTAACGAATGTACACACATGGTCAACCATTTCCGAAGAACCTGCATGCTTACGTAATTTAATAAACCAACTTCTTGCGGGTGGCTGCAAAAGGAGCAACGTGGGCCTCTCCCACATTTCATACTGGCTGCTAATAAAAAGTAGAAAGCAATAAGTCTTCCAGTTAATATCCAGATCCCTTAACTGATAAAAGAAACGCCTGAATTTCTCACGTCGTATCTTCAGAAATTTAAAAGGATCATCCTGGTCATGCCATGGCGTCATCAGACCTGAAAAACCTAAATACGTCCAGCACTGGCGGGATATATAAATTAGCTCATGATAATAGGGATCCGGACTCGGCCTGGTGGTTTCATCAAAGTAAACCGGCTTACGTCCAACCTCAACAGCCTCTAGTGGGACGCCATTCGCGTCCGTCTCAATGAGTCCCATATAAGTCCTCTTACTATTTTGTCAAATAATGAAGAAGGTCTTCTCGTCCCATCTCCAACAACTTCATATTCGAAGTTGTAAGAGCCTCAGCCATATCCTGTTTAACCTTCAACTTAACACGTACTAATTCGTCGATTGAATCGACAACATCTAAAAATATAAGCGTTGCTGGCTGGGACCTTATCCCATCCAACCAGGTGGGATTCTCAGTGGCTACCCTCCTGTGAATCCGGTCCATTGACTGCTTGTAGAGAGTATACGAGTATGGACGGTCAATGTAAATACTTGTTCTTGCCCTGGCTAAAAAATCTACTCCAGTTCCCGCCTTGGCCGGAATACAAATAGCTACTCGTGGATGGGCATCATTCTCAAAAGAATACTCAATTCTTTTAAGCTCTTCATTAGAAACCCCGCCGTAAATCTTCACAGCTCCATACATTTTTGCATACCGCGCATACAAAAGATCCACCGTAGCTCTAAACTCAGCCCATATGATTACCTTCGCAACCGGATCAGCGAGAACCTCCTCCAGTATAGCATCACACTCCTCAAACTTCGCAGACTCACCTTGCTCATCCATCAAAGACGGGTGGCTGAGTACCTTGCGAAGACGGAGACCCCGAGTCTGATCTTCCATGAAGCTATCAAACTCCTGGCTGTCATGCAAACGCTTGGAAACTTCACCGCATATCTTCTGATAAAGTGCCAGTTGTTTCCCGCGCATCATAACGTCACGTATCGTAATTACCTTGTCGGGGAATCCCTTCATATCAGCTTTTGTCCTACGTATAGAGACTGACTCCAGTAGGGTCTTGAGCTCGTCGAGGTTCTTATACCCATCCTCTTTCTCTACCTCTTTTTTGTTATCCTTACGTCCTACTTCTATCTTTTTCATCACAACAAAATGCCGCTCAAATCTAGTAATATGAGGTATGACATCCTGTGATAAAGCCTTAAGGATAATGTACGCATTCATAGGACTTTCAGATACAGGAGTTCCTGTCATCATCAACGCTCGTGGCTTATTACCTTCACGGTCCTTCGTATCGTTCATCAAAGAAAGTACGCACTTACTACGCTTTGCATCCAGGTTTTTGTACATGTGCGCTTCGTCCACAATGACCATATCCCATGGATATGTACGAAGAACTTTGAAAACGTCACCCTCCCATCGATCCTTACCAGAAGTTACCAGGTTCTCTGGGTGTACCAGCATGATATCCCAATCAGTATTCCTGTTATCCCTAACAAATTTAAGCGCAGTATTCCGGCCAGATGGAACCGGAAGTGGTACAAGTCGAGTATGCTTATTGATCTCTCTGACAAATCCGATTTGTACCGTATAAGGGCAGATAACTAAGGTTCGCTTTACCTGGTCACCTAGTGCAATAATAGCACCGAGTGCCTGCAAAGTTTTACCGATACCCATCTCATCAAAAATACCAGCCCTCCGGTTATTAACTGCGTATGCAATACCCGTATACTGATCGTCATAGGGTGTTGTTTTTATTTTTTCCGCGATAAGACCTTTTACATACTCGTTATTAACCCCCTTTTTTATCTCTGAATTTCTACTGTGATGGTCATAAGTGTTGCAGATAAGCTGATACGCCTCCTCGCTTATGGTACGACCCTCAACTAGGCCCATAACATCGAGACGATGCCTCAATAGAACCATATCCGCGTAAGAAATAGTCCACACGTCATCACCCAACTCGTACGCTGACATCAACGACCTGACCGTCAAGTACACCGCCTGATAGAACTGATTGAATGGGTCCATCTTTAAGCAGATTCGACCGCTAGTGACAAATATATCGATCAATATTCATCCTCCACAAACTCCTCTATTTCAGCTTCCCGCTCATCCGCTGCAGAAACAGATGCCATCTCAAGTATTCTACCCTTTATTAAAGGATACCCCCTGCTACCTACGCCCTGCACTGTAATATCAGACACCCTAGCGTCCTCCGCCACATAGTATATACGCTCGAATGTACGACGCTCATCAGGGCCCACCCCCACGATAGAGGTGCTAACCTTCATACGAATAGTATCCCCGGGACTTACCTCACCCTTCCATAAATACCACAGGACCCCCTTAGACGCGTCCATGCGGGATGTAATGTACTTACCGCACTTATCAATCCAGGAGCACTCCTCCTCATTGATCCAAACTTGAAGTCGCTGACCCTCCTTTCGGTATCGATGCGCCTTCTGGTAACCTATTTGGATCAATACTTTCAACGAACGACTTCCTCCACCGCTTTCATCCACAACTCGTCTTCAGGGGTCACAGGGCGAGCTGTAGGGGCCATGTTAAGCTCCATCCAACGAATAATGAGATCCACTAAGGACTTGGCGATAGGAACATCCTTGACCCTGGAAATACCGTTGGGTTGGAACTCACGCGCCTTGAACTTATCGTACAACTTCTGAGGGTGGACGCCGAACTGTAGCAGCATAGACATTGCAATAGCCCAGCAGTTGGCAAAACCTTGAACAGTATCTCCAGGCTTATTAATAGTAATCCAGATCTCACCCGGCATACCGTCTGGGTACGTGTTAACCGTAAAATACCCATCCACGGTAACGACAATAGGCTCACCCTCTTCATCAACGCCGTCCTCTGAAAGGGTGAACTTCACCGTGGGCCCAGACCGCTCGCTGGGTAGTCTAAATCGTACAGGCTCCGGCCCCCCATGCGGAGAAGGGAAGGCACCTTCAGGTAACTCCTTAACCAAGTCGTAGGTCTGATCAAAGATGTCCGGCTTGCACGGATAAAATTCACCCTGGATACCTTTGATTATGAAATCACCGTCACTCACGCGCATAGTACCCTCAAGCGTCTTTATGTTAGGATAATTCAGTTCGTTGTCATAGTTGTCACCTATGAACTCAACGCACTCTTTCATGTTGTCACCCGCGAATTGAACGGCCTCAATCTCAACTGGCTTTTTCCGATACTTCATTTTGTAACCTCATCTAATAGTTTCTTAATAACCGTGGCGCTGTACGCCAGGTCGCTTGAGCACCTCTCCG
>Ga0307377_10002028_pt1 | contig 24401 bp, 28 predicted proteins | sample TR3MG_FD_202535 | JGI IMG/M metagenome (GOLD analysis project Ga0307377, IMG submission 202535) | Soil microbial communities from Risofladan, Vaasa, Finland - TR-3 | ecosystem: Environmental > Terrestrial > Soil > Coastal area > Acid sulfate soil | place: Finland: Risofladan, Vaasa | collected...
GTGCAAAAAAATTAATGGATTAATAATTTAATTACATAGGTAATATATGAAAAAAATAATGGAAAAAATTGCAGAAGAAGCATTTATAGATGAACTTCAGAAAATAGCTGGCTCATCATATAAAACAACTCCCGATACAATGAGCAAGTCTAATAGAATGAGTCTTGGTAAAAGTTACGACACAAAGAATCAGTTAGGTAGCGCAATGTACAATTATGCTGCAGGATTTTCAGGTCAGAGAATGTCCCCATCAGATAGTACAAAATATGTTAATAATTTTAATAATACTACAGGTAAGACTTTACATAAAGTTAATCCTAAAAGGATAATAAAATGACTGAATTAATGGAAAAAATCGCAAAAGAAGCTTTTGTTGATGAAATTCAGAAAATAGATGGCTCATCATATAAAACAACTCCCGATACAATGAGCAAGTCTAATAGAATGAGTCTTGGTAAAAGTTACGACACAAAGAATCAGTTAGGTAGCGCAGTGTACTATTTACTAAATAAAATCTTCCTAAAGGAGCAAGAAAGCAAATAGCTAAAGCCGCTAAGAAAGGTGTAAAAAGCCCTGAGTATGCTACTCTTAGAAAACATATGTTAAGTGGAGTTTTATAATTATAAGGAGGTATAGAATGAATGAATTAATGGAAAAAATCGCAGAAGAAGCTTTTGTTGATGAGCTAGAGAAAATTGCTTTGGGTAAAAAAGGTCTTACTTCGGCTGTAAGAAGATTTGCGAAAGATATATTTACTAAATCAAATCTTCCTAAAGGAGCAAGAAAGCAAATAGCTAAAGCCGCTAAGAAAGGTGTAAAAAGCCCTGAGTATGCTACTCTTAGGAAACAGTTGTCTAAAGCAAAAGATATTAGAAATCTTGCAAGAGAATATAAAGTTACTCTATAAAAAGAAATATATTAAATAAATAAATATTTATTTTTTATTTTAAAACGGTACTTTCATAAAGTGCCGTTTTTTTTATTGTTATTTTTTTAGTTATTATGGTATAAATATAATAGTCTAAGAAATAATCATTAACAAAAGGAGTAAGAATGTCTTTCTTAAAATTAATATTTAATGTTTTTTATGAAGTTATGAATATGACCCAAAGCATTGCAAGACTTAGAAATATATCATCCATCAAAGATGTGTGGTTATTCTTCTCGACATCAGGATTATCCTGGTTAGTGCCAATCATTTCAATCTGGAAGCTTGGTTGGTTGAATGGATTATTGATAACTTTTGCCTTTATGGTAATTGGTAGTATTATCAATTACAAAATACTCATGTCAGAATTGAATAATTCTCATAATTAAGAAAGAGGGTTAGCCCTCTTTTTACCTATGTTATTTTAATCTAGTTTATGTAATAACTATAATGGTCGGGATTTAACTAATCCCATGGTTATTTTTTTTACTTAAGTCAAACGGAGGAAAAGAATATATGCATCACATAATGTTCCATGCAGATATTGACGGGATAGTTTCAGCTGCTCTTTTTTTAAATCAAACATGTGGTTTAAAAGGGAACTATAAGTTATACCCGTTATTATCATCGTCTCGTGGAGATAAGTTTAATAGTATGATAGAAGGTATTAAAAAAAATTGTAATGATTCTGATGTAGAATCATCTATTATTATTCTTGATTTTGAATATCATGAAAAAGCAAATGTGTGGATAGATCACCATCCTAATAAAAACCTTGGTCATGGATCAATTTTTAATGAAAAGATTCATTATGATTACAAAAGCATGTCAACATTTGAACTTGTTTTTAAATATTTTAATAAAAACATTACAAATGTAATTTTTAGAAAAAACTTAGAAGGTATGGTAAACTTTGTAAACATGGTTGATAGCGCAAAATATCCAAGTGCTAATTATGTGTTTACAAATAAAGATCCTGGAATGCTAATTTATTCTTATCTTGAAACAACATTTCATGCCGAAATGATGTTTTGCAGATTAGTAGAAATGTTAGCTGTAAATGATCTTGATCTTATTAACGTGGTTTCCAAGATGAATATTACAGACGCTAGCCATAATAAGTTAGTTAAAAAAGCTAAAGAAATAAAAAAATATATTGAAATATACGGTAACTTTACATTTGTTCGGCAGCATCGTATTTATCAATATCCAAGATATTCTGAAAATTTTTTATTCCCCGATATAAAATATAATGTTAGAGTGTCTCCGGGTAGTATAAGAGAATTTTTTCATGTTCAGATATCTGCAAATTCTTGGTCTACAGAAGCTAATCAGTTTAATATAGGACAGTTTATTAATAAGCTTAGTTATATTAAAGGTGGTGGCCATTTTAATGTTGGTGGTGGTTCTCTTGAAGAAAAGAATCTTGATAAATTTCTTAATGATTTTTCAGAACTTGTAAACGAAAAAGGAGATGTGACAATGGAAGAGCTTGAAAAATATGGTGTAGACCATGAAGCTGACCCTATAGAAAAGAAAGCTGATGAAATGGTTAAGACGGGAGAAGCGGAAGACAAAGATGAAGCAAGAAAAAAAGCTGTTGAATCAGAAGCTAGTAAATCCGTAGAAGAATCTAAGGAGATCGTGGAAAATGAACAGTAATTTTAATCTTGAAAGGATCTTCAATAAACCTATAGAACATGTTGACGATATTATCAAAAATATTGAAAATCATGTAAGGCATATTGAAATTCCTAAATCGGATGGGAGTAAAAGAAAAATACTTGCTCCGGATTCTAAACTTAAATACATCCAAAAAGGATTGTATTATAAAATTCTTATGAGATACAGACCAAACGTATCGGCTCATGGTTTCGTTAAAAAGAAAGGTATTGTTACCAACGCCATTGAACATGTTAAACCGCTGTCTTTTGGTCATATTGATATTAAGAACTTCTTTGATTCTATTTCAGAAAAACATCTTAGTAATTGTCTTTTTGGTAATAAGAATATTTGCAGATTCTGTAATAATTACGAAGGTATGCTTAATGGAAAATGTAATCCATCTTTATACAAAATGAAAAGCAATCAATTTTCTCATAAATGTGAAGAAATGAAAGCCGTATTTATTCCAGAGTATTGTGAAAAAACCGGATATGAAAGTTTATTTAAAAGAATGATAAAGCTGTGTACTTACAAAGGTTTCACAGCCCAGGGATTTCCGACATCTCCAATTCTTGCAAATATTGTTTTGAGAGGGTTTGATCAGAAAATTCTTCAATATTGTACAGAAAATAATATTATTTATACCAGGTATGCAGACGACCTGTCTTTCTCAAGTAAGGCCATTGAAAAAGATGAGCTTAAAAAGCTTATGCAGAATATGGTTTATAATAATTTGAGAGCCTTTAATTTTGCCCCTAATAAGAAAAAAACTTTTTGGAAATCAAATAAAGGAAGGATAAAGATTTGCGGTGTTGTTGTTAATGAGAAGTTGTCAGTATTAAGATCCAGTGTTCATCTATTTCGTGCTAAAGTGCATAACGCGACTGTAAAAGATAAGGATAAAACTACTAAGACGATTTTGAGAAAACTCAAAGGGTGGGCCTCATATCTTATGAGTATTGATAAAATTAAAGGTCAGAAGTATATGGGAGAACTAAAAAGGTTTGAAGATATTAAATTCCCAAAACCTATTACTGAGGATTTATCTCCACCTCGACCTGTTTATAGACCTCCGGCATCTATTAACGCTGATATTGGTACTTTTAGTTCTACTAATATTACCTATACAAGTTCAAGTACAAATTATTTTTAAAGTGAAAGAAATATCTTAAAGAAAATAGTAATCGGCGATGTAACGTCGTCTAGCTACATTATTATCTTCCTTCCGTATCGGGACGGATCTTGCCTTCACCTTACGGTGATAGGAGATCCTCTCGCATGCGGCGGGCGCTGGAGCTTGCCGCTACTCGCCCTGGAAGGAAGATAATGCATGCGAAAGTCAGAATCCGGTCAGGCGGGGTAATTTGTAGTATGTCATCCCTATATTGGATCCTACCTTCAGATTGTATTATAAGCTTGGAGAAGACCTGGGAGTACACAGACAGGTCAAAAAGTTTAAGATGTTTAAAGAAAAAAAAGCTATAAAGATTAAAATAGGATGATGTTACGTCATCTTTATTTACTTTTATACTAGCGTATAAAATTACGGGGGGCTCAGCTGGAGTAGTGACCCGTGCTGAAGCTCCCCCTGAGGTGCCGCTCTGTATATAGTCGCTTAATTCAATTAGTTTATAGCAAAAAAAAATCGTTTTGTTTTGTAAGGAGGTCGGAATTGTATCATATTTACGCAGATGGCGCTTGTTCTGGAAATAAAAAATACGCATCAAGTGTCGGAGGTTATGGTTATGTTATAATTGATACATTAAAGAAAAAAATTATACATGCAGATGGTGGATCAGTAGGAGATACTACAAATAATAGAATGGAGTTGACGGCCGCTATATCATCTTTACAGTATGTTATTAGTATCGAAAATGATAATATACAAAATGTAAAATGCGCCCTTTTACTTGATTCTAATTATGTTGTCGATAATTGGAATGAATATATAGAAATATGGTCAACTAATAATTGGAAAAAAACCAATGGAAGTAAAGTTCTTAATATTGATCTATGGAAATTACTATATAAAATATCAAAGAAATTTAAAGCTTTGAAATTTCAATGGGTAAAAGGTCACTCCAGTCAAAAATTCAATGAACTGGCTGATGGGATTGCAACAAAATATGTTCAGGAATATAAAAGGATGAATAAATGTTGATGATTGAATGTTTAAAAAATAATAAGGCAACCACTACTATTGATTGCCAAAAATGTTTTGACAAAAATAGATATGAAATGAATAGAGCGGTTTGCGCTACTAAAAACAGAAAAGTCATTAAACAGGAGGTCGTATGTCAGGAACAGGAAGTCCAGAAAAAGAAAATCCGGAAGAGAAGGTCGAATGCAGAGATATCAATGGATGTTCTGAACAGTGCAATAAAGATGCAGAAAAGAAAAAAGAGAAAGCGGAAGGTATAATAAATTCCATTTCTACTTTAGCAAAATCAATTGCACCTGCTATTATTGATTTTACAGACTCAATAAAAAACAGAAAAAAATAAATGTAATTTAATATTCGAGATTATACATATGGAAGACTACATGGAAGTGTTTACCGAGATGTTTCGTCTCGGGACTTCTTTTTTAAGAAGTTTTCTGATCGTCGTAAGTTCCGTAGGCGGAACTTTCTTTAGATCAGAGCAATATGAGAAACGTCCTGCTCCCCGACCACAGAACGTTTCTGTTTCATATGTCAGTAGAATGGCTGTAAGGTAAGTCTTCAATCCCCTGGAAAAGGATTGATAGATGGCTTACCTTATGGCTGCTACGTTTTTTACTTTATGGAGGCCGAACTGGATAGGCTTTAACTAGGCATTATTTGCTGTTCGTTTTAGCGTTCCTAAATGGATACCTAGTAAAGAGTTTTTTAAAACTAAGACTAGATTAGAGACCGGGATGGCTAATACCATCTTAATTAAAATTGACTCAATAATGGTCCTATTGAGATTAGATTAGACAAATAGAATATTAGGAAGAATGCTTATAAAGCAAAAAGGCTCTGACTAATAAGTCAGAACCTTTTTTTAGCTATTACTTAGAAAAATAGTTAACTATATCTATTTCCACACAAGCGTTGGATGTGTATCATAAAGGGTATCCATTTCATCACTTTCTTTTGGTGTAAGAGCACTTGTAAGCCCCTTTTTCAAAGCTGCTCTATATTTAGGATTAACTTTTTGAGCATGAGATACATATCCGGAAGCCCCCGCAAATGCTCCAGATAAACCCCCTAATACAGGCGCAACTATTTTACCCTTACCTTTTAATGCAATACTAAGAAGCTTTCCAATACCAGCGCCACCAACGCCAGAAGCTAACGCTAACATATTTCTTTTACTTTTAATCTCTGGAAATTTTCCTTTAATATGTTTGTTATAATTTGACAATTCTTTTTCTTCTAATTCTTTTATTCTTTTTAAAACGTCAGGGTTAATTTTACCTATCTTCTCTAACTCATCTACAAAAGCTTCTTCTGCGATTTTCTCTAACATTTCTTCATTCATGTTATTATCCCTTTATTTATTTATTTATTTACCAATTGCCATTTTAACATTCTCAAGACCATCTACAACATCCTGAAGACCTTCAACTGATTTCTTTAAAGCACCTTCATCAAGTGTAGATAAACCCATTCTAGAAGCTATGATCATTGAGGCTAGATTTGAAAGAACTTTTCTTATTATTGCTATATTTTCAATATAACTCATAATATTATCTTCATTTATGAAATTAAGAGAAAGCATTACATCAACAGATTCAGGGTCATCAATCATACTAGCTTCTTTAGTAAGGTTCGTTTTAAGCTGTTGTGATAAACCCTTGAATATCTCTTTAAGTCTTGCCTTCTTCTCTATTCCATTAAATGCGTTAGGTTTTACATAATCGTCTCTAACTCCGTAAATATCGACATGGCCTACTTTCTCAATACTTGCTCTATTCAGAACGACCTTCATAGCCTCGTCAGAAGCTTTTTTAGTCATACCTATTGTACGAAGCACTGTAGATGCTAAAGTAGTACTGAGCTCTGTGCCAGACTTAATACCGGCTATTTTATAAAGGTTCTCAACAGGTTTTCCGGAAATTATATATCCTTCTTTACCGAGATCCATTGCTACTTTATTAATAGCTCTTTCTTCATATACTTTCTGTATTGATTTATCTGGTCTCATAAAATCGCTATCATTCAATCTTTTCATCAAACTAAGGTTAATGAACTGAGATGTTTCAGGAACAAGATAGATCTTCTCGCATTTACCGATAAGCATTTTGTAAACTGGATCATCCATTACCGAATCAACTCTCTGGATAGAAGCTACTCTTGCAGGTATTACAGCGCATTTAGGTGAAATGAAGCATTTGGCCCCATTTACTATAGATTTCCTAAACTTGCCACTAAAACATAATGCCTCATAAATATTACCTGCCCCATAAATACAAAGAAGATCATCTCTTCCATATGAGCCACCAACTAACCTTCCAGAATACCCATCCTCATCTGATTTATTACAGTTTCTTGAATTATCAATATCTTTATCATAAGGAAGATTTGGAGCAAGAAGTTTGTCAGATTTGGAGTTTCTGTTATATTTACTAAAGTTTGTAAAATCATCATGTGTCTTATCTATAATACGATTTACTACTTTTTCGATGATTCCATCAGTTTCAATCACGTTAGCACCATAAAAGCAAACACCGGTTTTCTGATAATCATCTTGAATAGAGTAGTAATTACCATCAGCAGAAAGGAATATCTGAGGACGTTTTTCTCTAAGATTAAGCTTTTCCTGATCTTCTGTCATTGACCCAGCCATGGCTACTGGCTGACAAGACTGATCTATAGCATAACTGTCTTTATAATCAAGAACAATACCTGTAACCGGTTTACCGATTTTAGATGCTTCATATCTTGATACCGCACTATCGCCAGTTTCCATGAAATCCTGCATGGAAGGGTATGAATACATTCTTAATTCACATACTGAAGGAGGATTAATAGGTTTGAGACTATCAACATCAAATAATTCAGAATCAAGAGCTACTGAAGTTTGCTTTGCTTCAATGACATCATTAATATCAAGAATTCCCTGATCATGGTCATTTCCTATAGACCTTTCATCATCATGAGCAAGCTCAACAACTTTTTTAGCAAGATCTCCAGTGTTATCATAAAATGAATATTGCATACCTGGAGATACTTCAAGTTCTTCTGCGAATTTTTCAAGATCTTTTTTACCGGCAGTTTTTGTCCAATGTTTATAAGAAGACATTTTATAAAAAGACCCTGTCTGAGCCTGTATATTATTATTAAGATCTTCGTCTATATCAACACTTTGTTTAGGGGCTATATCTCCAGGAGATTTAATATTTTCATTGATAATTCCATCATAAATATTCTCAACAACTCCAAGAGATTGAGCCATAAGGTTTTCTTTTACTGATTTTTCTGTAGCATTAAAATACTTGAATTTACCTTTTTCCTTTTCTACTATAAAAACGTCAAAGGGTGATAATTGATAATCCTTAACGATAATAGGGAAATTAATCTTTTTATCCTGATACCATGCAACTACGCTTCCTTTTGCATAACCTGTATTTTCATCAACATTAGTCATAACTATGTCTGTTCCAATGTTAGCTGGAAGATAATTAACTTCCTCAAAAAATTTATTCAATATCTCTTCATTCCAATCAGATACGTCAGTTGATAATTCAAAACCAGCAACTTTTTCAAATTGAGGAGTTTCAATTACGGCTTTTTTAAGCATATCCATAATAAGTTCCTTTTTTTATATTTTAATTATAAACCTTCTTCTAATTTGGATTTTGGAGTAAATACTGTTTGCAATATAGCTACTAAAGCCGGACCTGTTAATGGTGTTATCCCTAATGCTGTAAGCGATGAAATCAATGCAGGATCTATCATAGTTTTTGCAGAATCGACAGAGCCTCTTTTATCTGTCATTTCTCTTGCTGCTTCAGCTATTGCGTTTGCTATATCTTCTATACCAATTTTTTCATTTTGATCAACATTTCGATTCTGACCAGAAACCTTCATATCATCTATATTGGCTTTTATAAAAGGTTCAATACTTTTTGCAACATTTTTGGCCGCAATAGAAGTAGCTTTCTTTCTTGGCATGTAATTCTCCTAATATATCATTTAATATAATATAATTTAATATACATAGCTAATCAATAAAAGTGTTATAAATCTTGATTTCATGGTATAATAACATTAAGGAAATAAAACCTAAATTTAATTTTACAAAAGGAGTTTGTATGACAGAAAAAGATGTTTTACAAGATAAAAGATTGGAAGAGATGTGTAACAATATCTGTCTGTCTATTGACGAAGCAATAAAGAGTGATCCAGCAATGAAATATAATTCCAAAATAAGAAAGGTAGAGTCAGGTGGCTCTATAGTAAGTATTGTAGTTGAAATGCCAAAAGATATTAAAGTTATTCTAATGCCAAGTAATAATGGGTTTTTCATTAAAACTTATAGAGGGTCATCCTATAAGAATGACTTTAAAACCTTTGAAAAAATAGGGTTTTGTGAGGAAAATGAGAATTGCGTATCTGATTTTGTATATACATTATTCAGCTCATTATCTTAATATCAATAAAAAAGGTATGAATCTAACGATTCTGCCTTTTTTTAGCCAACACTCTTCAATAAGTCAATTAAAGATGCTATGATTCCGGTAGCCGGAGCCCCTTTATCGTCTGTTAAGAATTTGCCAGGAGTCTTACTTCCCGCTACAAAATCTATTGATGCTAATGGACCCATTGGAGCTGGAGATCCAGGAGCAACAGTTTGGATAAGGTCTGCTTTATGATTGGTGAGAAAATCAATAAATTCAGAGGTAATGAGCGGCTTTCCATTGAATCTAAGACCATTGGTACAATTAACATCAATGCCTTTTGTCTGGTCAAGGGTAATGGAATTACTGTTTTCATCCGCATCCCCGTATGTTAATGTTATCTTTTTCTTTGCCTGAACAACCATTTCACCATCTTTTGATATGGTCATTTTAAAAGCCGGAGTGTTTCCCGCAGGAAGACCGGTATTACCTGCCTCCACCTCAACTTCTCCTTCTTCTGATATTTTACATGCAAATATATTACCAGATACGGCAGGAGCGGCCCCATTTCCTGTTGGAAGATAGGATTCTCCTAATTTAATATTATCTATTCTAAATGTATAGAACCCATTAATTCCAGGACCCGGAGCCGAAAACAGGCCTTTTGCTTCCCCGGCTTCTATAGTTATTCTATTTTCACCATTATTTATTATCTTTGTGTATAGAACGTTCCGAGAAGATTTCATTGTCTCTATATCATTATTGGCCCCTATCCATGGCATCCAGTTTCCCTCACAGGTAGATACCCAATTATCCAACCCTAAAGATTGCTGTACAAACCTTCTATGGGTGATATATGTATCAGTAGGCGATACTTTAGTAGCTTTATCAAAATCATCTTTACCGGAATACATTCCAAAATGCTCTCTGGAAATATTATTTCCGCCAACTAATATTCTATGGAAATTCTGAGCGTTCGATTTATCAGTATTCTCATTTATTCCTGATCCACCAGGTTTTAGCATAGAAAATACATAGCTATTAGTAGTATTTATTACTGCCCCACCCTCAGTTATAACTAATCCTGCTCCGGTAGCCTCGTCAATAAATTTTCTAGCAGCGGGTATATTGCTATTAGGATTTTTTACTTCAAGATCAATAATCTGCTCAGGCTGAGCGAGTCCAATAAGTATGTGCTCCGCATTTAAAACAACGTCCTCATAATCATTTGTACCGGTATTCCAGTTAAAGAATACCATTAGTTTAACATGGTCATCAACTTTAAAAGAATTAACCATTGCTGGAGTATGTGAAACAGATACATAAATAGGACTAATTGGTCCTTTTGGGGACGAATAGATATTGACAAGAAAAGCATTCCTGTCCTCTGTCTGCAACTGCATTATTTTCCCATCACATATGACAGGTATAGGAATTATATATGTGCTCATTAATCTGCTTCGTAAAAAAGGCTTTTAGGAGCTACGGTATCTCTAAGACTACTGGTTAAAGCTCCGGCAGCCATTCCACCTCTAACACCTTTCCAGCTTCTATTTATCAATCCACCAGTAACTCCACCTAATAAAGACGAAAAGCCCGCTCTTCCAATAGATTTTTTAAGGAAAGACTTGCCTTTTTTGCTATCTTTATTCTTAATGTGTTTTACTGTGCTAATTGGATTAATAGTAGCAACTGCTATTTTTTCCATTTCATCAAAAAAGTATTTAAATTCCATGATCGCCTCAATCAAAAGGGTCTACTTTATCTTCTTTAGTATCTTCATCATCTCTCTTAAACCAGAAATTGAAAGCATTGTTAAATACCCCCATAAATGTTCCAAGAAGAATGTTTAAAAGATCTCTAAATTGTCCGTCAACTTTATATCTGAATAATAGTATTAATATAAATATAAATAGCCCAAATAAGCAAAAAGTAAAAAAAGCTCTTATAAGCATTCTCTTACTTACAAGAATTGTCATAACAGAGGCTGAGATAATTCCTCTTTTTTTAGTTATTTCCTCTGTTTTTTTAGCTTCTTCCATTAAATATATTTCCTACGTCTTGCATAGCTTTAAGAAACTGGTCGTTTAAATCAGTCTTTTTTTTAGCTAAATTACGAAGATATTCATCAGTTCCCATATCTTGAGTTTTAAATATAAAACCTCTTTTTTTAGGAATAGCTACATATTCTTGAATCTCAACTTTTCTTTCGTTTTCCGGAAGGTGATCGTGAGATTTGTATCGTATAGCCCGCCCTTTTACTTGATCCAATTGAGACTGATTCCAGTGTGGCTCTAACAACTGCATTAACTTCGTACCTTTAAGATCAAGACCTTCAGCACCGGCTCCCGAAATAAGTAATTGCTTTATCTTTCCACTATTATAATCTTCTATTATTTGTTTTTTCTCTTTAGCATTTTGATTACCAGAGAATACTGCGTGAGGAACATCTTTAAGAAGTTTGGACATTGACAGTATTCCACTGTCTAAATAATTGGAATATGTAACGCCTCTATAGTTATTGTCTTTTTCAGATCTTTCTTTTATTTCTTTGACAGCCCTCTGAAGTTTTGGAGCGTCTTTTAGGGTTGACTTTAAGTTGTATTTCCCGGGAACGTTAGATATCTGACGGGTAGCGCCAAGGAAAACATTCATTCTCTTTAACTCTGTTTTAGACGGATCCATTCCCTTTCTAATCTTATATGCAAGGCTTGGATCTTGGCTTAAAGCCATCTCATACGCAACGTTCTGCTCAGGAGTCATTTCAACTTCTATAATATTAGTTTCTACGTCCGGATAGTGCTCTTTAGTTGGAGTATGATAATCTACTTTATTCTCCAATAACTTCTTAAAAGTATCCAAATTTTTTGCTTTATATTCAATACCGGGTTTAGCGCCTCTAAACACAGATGCAAAAAATCCAGGATTATGTTTGATCTCTTCTATAAACTTATCTTTAAATAATTTTGGATCTCTTTCAATATTTACACCAACACCTCTCATTAATGGTATTATCTCAGAAGGATGGTTTCTTATAGGCGTTCCTGTCATAAACAAAGTTTTACGACCCCTTATTTCATCAGGATAATGAGACCTCTTAGACTCTACCCTGCCCATTCTATGAGCTTCATCAAAAGCAAGTAAGCCCTCTGGGTGTTCTTCAGGCTTATTATATGTTGTCACGTTTACATCAGACTTTATTCCGTGTTTATCTTTTTCTTTGGGAAAGTTATGCTTCAAGGATGCTGGGCCTATAACGTCTAAAGGAATTTTAAACTCGTCAGCAGCAGCTAATGAAGTTAGAGTCTTCCCTGATCCAAGGCCATGATATACAATTAGAGCATCTTCATCTTTGAGTCTTTCTATGACTCTTTTTTGATGTTCTTGAAGATCAGTTTTAGCAGTCTTCTCTAATACTTCAAAAAAGTATTTAAAATCCACTATTTTTTTCCTTTTGTCTTATTATATAGTAATGCTCCACCAATTGCACCAATGCCGGCTCCGATCTTTCCGTACTTTCCACCTCTTTTACCAAGCATCTTCTTTATCTTATCGGCAGCTTTATATCCGACATATCCACCACCAGCAACAGATCCTCCGGTAACCATTGTTTTTCCGAATTCATCTTCTACTATTGGATACTTACCCTTAGCTATCTTCTGCATTTGATTGTTAAGATTCTTTCTTCTATTCAAAACACGATTAACATTAAGCCCAGTAAATCCAATAGCCCCAACTGCTGCTCCTATCTTAGGGTTAAACTTAAGAACCTTACTTGCTATAGCTCCACCTATAGCCCCTAATGGAGCGCTCATTCCAACAGTTTTAGGAACAGAGTTTTTTCCAGCATTAAGCTTTTGTTGTGGAGACATTTGCCGATATACGCCTTGAGCAATTTTCTCGAGTTCATCAATAAAAGCCTCTTCTGCTATTTTTTCTAAATATTGCATATTTGCCTTTTTTTCAATTAAATTAGATGATTTATCATTAGCCCATCTCTTTACATTCTTTTTCATTCTCATTGACTGCTCGGACATTACGTTAGATGCAGTAGAGGCATTTCTCTTTATGGTTCCCTTTATATAATAAGCAACTCCGGGAGCGCCTTCACTTATAACGTGTGGCATTCCTTTTATATAAGATAAGACTTTTCCACCAACAGTCCTGGCTCTTTTAGCAATCATTTGGCTTGACGAAAACCTATCTTTATGTATAGTCCACAAGCCGGGGTGGGAATGTATATGATGATTAAAATCAGGGTGTCTATATGAATAAATCATATCTTGGCCTGATTCAGGAACAGATATAAGAGATTTTTGAAAACCAAGCTGTTTAATAGAATCTTCAGTTAATTTTTCCTTTGGTATTGCAACTCTTTTATGACCGGTTCCGGCATAAACACCTTGCGATTCTAATAATTTTTCTATACCTTTCCATCTTCTATTTAATTTTTTATCTCTTATTTCATATTTTTGATATTCATTATGTATAGGAATAGCAGAAGCTACTGCAATACTTCCTCCTGCAATAGCTCTACCTTTCATGGTTTTTGGAATAATTTTTAAAATAGTTTTTAATTGACCCTTCATAATATCCCTAATTTAATAATAATATTTTTAATCCTCACTTTTAAATAGCATGATTGCCTAACCTTTTTATTTTTTATTATTCAACATTTTCTTTACATTACGACCTGCTCCGTATTGAGAAAAAGCAGTATATCCAGAGATGCCTCCACCTAAAGTTGCTCCAGCAACTCCAGCAGCCATACCAAGACCTTCATTATACGAATCCATAGGGTTAACTTTATGCTTTGCAACAAAAGCTTTTTCTAACCCTTGAATTTCATTCCTTGACTTGACAATAGGATTAGTTTTACCAGAAAAGTGCGCTGCAATAGCCTTATCTTTATAGGAGGAATTAGCAAGAGCTTCCTCTGTCTTAGCCATCAATTTCATCTTCTTGCTCATAATTTTAGAGGAACCAGGAAGAGCTTTAAATGTTTTCAATGTTCTCTTTGGATTGAACAATTTTAAAGCACTTTTACCGCCTTTGTATATCATTTCTCCTAATGCTTTATTCTTAACCCCTATAGCTTTTCCAAGACCCATGGCTCCCAACCCGGAAGCAGCAGTTGTTATTGCAGCCCCTCCAATAGTTCCGCCAACCGTGCCAACAGCCCTGTGCCATCCGTGGTTTTTCTTATTATTTAAACCAGCCTTAAATGTTCTTACACCAGTAGGATCAACACCATAAACAAAATCTTTAACATAGGAAGAGTCTTTTGCTATCTTTTGAAGCTCATCAATAAAAGCTTCTTCTACTATTTTCTCTAAATTCAATTGTGCCTCCTTCTGCATATCTGCAGGTAATTTTTTATTTATTCTAAATGCTGCTTCAGTTATTTTATATAAATTCATTTCATTCCCTATTTTAAACGACTTCTACTCATCATTGAATTCATACGACTATAAGCACTTGAATCAGCCGAACTCATGCCACCATTAACAATTGATAGCCTAGACGTATTAGAGACCGGTTGAACTGAAGCTGAAGACGATCCAGAACTAGATGGTCTTGCTGCGGTAAGAGTTGAATCCATTTGAGCAGGAGTCATGTTGGAAAATTTTCCGGTAGATACATATGCTGCTTTACCACCACCAGCTATCTTTTGAAGCTCATCAATAAAAGCTTCTTCTACTATTTTCTCTAAATTCAATTGTGCCTCCTTCTGCATATCTGCAGGTAATTTTTTATTTATTCTAAATGCAAGAAGCTTCTTACCATTGACCGTAGGCTGTCCCAACTTATCTCTACCAATTTCTTCAACGATTGTTTTAACATTCTTAAATCTCCCACCAAGAAGTATGTCACCCTTATTTATATCTAATGTAATAGCTGCTATCTTCTCAGGAAGTTTGCTCTCATCGGTCTCAGCAGCCCATTCATCGCAGTTCCAACTACCGGCTTTTCCCTTGTTCTTCATTGCGTAACATTTTCTTAATTGTTTTTTACTTTTAAATGGCATAATATATCCCAATTTTAATTATCAGAACTAGGTGCAAAATTACGTTTATAATTATCAGTCTTCTTAAATTTCTTTAAATTATTAAAAATCTTTATACAGCTAATTTTAAATTTTTAGCAACTATCTCTTCATTTTGCTTTAACTTCTTATCTTTTACTGTTTTCCATTTAGCGTATAATAATGCTGATGGAATACCACCTATCATTACAGCTTTGTTTATATTTGATGCAGCACTCCAAAGAAGATCTTTGGCTTTTGACATACCAGTTTGAGGAACAAATCCTGATAGAGGTATAAATGGATCAAAATCAATTAGCTTACCATCAATAGTGTTACCGACTCTAAAATCTCTAGCTTGTGGATATTTTTTCATAAATTTTTTCAATATTTTTTCAGTTTTTGTATCAAACTTAGCTGAAGCCTGAACCTCATCTGCAATAGCATACTGATTCTTTTCTAGAGATTTCCCAACATCTCTATACAAAGTTCTTTTAGACCACAACGCATCTTTAAGAGCGTCAGATATAGGTTCTTTTTTCCCTATAAGCGCCAATCTACGCTCCATCTCTTTACGAACATCTCCTATCCTATCTAGCTTCTTATTGACAATCTTATAAGGATCGTTGCCTTTAATATATTTAAAATATCCAACACCATTCTCTTTTCCTAATATATGTGAAATTTGACCCTCTCCTTTAGATATTTTTTTCAAATATTCAAAAGCCTTTAACCTCGCTGCATTATCTTTTAACATTTCTGGCAAATTATCAATAGCATTAAAAACTTCTCCGTTAGATCTTCTCTTAAAAATCTGAAAAGTCTTCGCTACCGCTAGTCCATTTTCTCCAAACTTTGGATGAGTTACTAAATTAGAATGTTGAGTTCCGCCGGATCCTAAATATTTTATCCATCTTTTTTGAGGTGATGCCTTTATTATCTTGGCAACAGCTTTTTCTGATAACAGCCCTTTCCTAAACATCTTAATCCATTTAGGAGTAGCAATTTTCTCCAATTCATCTTTGAATGCTTTATTAGCTATTTTTTCCATTAATTTATTCATCTTACAATCCTATCTTAAGATTTTACAGAACCCTGTGGATTAGCTCTATTCTGTAAATATTTTCTACCACCCATAACTGCAGCCCCAGCTAATCCTAATAATCCAACTTTTTTTCCAATAGTTTTATATGCCCCAGAAGCCTTTGCAGCTCTGAAATATCTCTTTGCGCTTTCAGGACTAAAAGTTAACCTTCTAGATCTTGCCATCTCTTTCTTTGCATAATCCATGTGTTTGCCACCAAAAATAGCCTTGTCTATACCAACTGGTTTAGTAGTGTTAGCTCTTTTCGCTACGTACATTGCTCCACCAACTGTTCCAGCACCTAAACCAGCGACACCACCTGCTATAGTGTGACCAACAGTTCCTGCTACCTGACCCGCACTCATACCTCTCTGTTCTTCAACATATTGAGCTATTTTCTGAAGTTCATCAATAAAAGCTTCCTGTGCGATTTTTTCCATTAACTCTTTCATTTTGCCCTCTTTCTTTCAGGTTTACCTATATTATCTTTGCTAATTTATTCATTTTAATATTCCTAATCTTCTAAACATACCTTTTATACTTATTCCCTTTGACTTTAATAAATGTCCTGGAATATCTTTTCTTATATGAAACTGATCTTTAGCCCCCTCGTACCCTGGTGCCCAACTTCCTATACTTGTCCTTAACTCTTCACGCTGAGCTTTAGTAGCTGTTTTTGGATTAACCTTATAGTTAGCTTTACCAGACTCTGCGATATAATCTTGCTTAATATAACTTGATGACTTAGGGTAGAGAGTTTTTCCACTTAACTCAGATGGCTTCTTAAATTTAATAACAGACCTAGAGGGACCTTCCTTAATAATTGATTTGGTTCCAAAATAATTACCATGACCAAAAAGAGCAAAGGAATTACTATCTTTGACCAGATTCCCTTTTAATATAGATTTAACATTCTCAGGCTTTGTATAATGATATATCCCAGAACTTTTAGTGGCAATTATATTTTTTACAGCCTTATCTGATCCTCCGTGAAGCTTCTTTAGCATCTGCCAATACTGCTTATTTCTTTTAGCAGTAAACGATCTTGCGGTTTTCTCAAGATTCTTCTCAATATGCATAGCGTAAAAAGCAGGAGCTCTCATTGCTCCAGACTCAAATATCTGTTGAGTCTTCACTCTTGCAGTTCTACCAATATAATTCTCAGGATTATTAAGCATATCATCTCTTAGCTTTTTAGTAAATCCTGTACCAACGCTTCCAACGATTGCACTTTCCGGTTTCCAGCTGTATTTAAACCCTCCAGCAAATTTTTCATCTCTTTTACTGATAGCCGGATAAATAGATCTGACAACAACCTCGTGTGTATCACGTAATTTAAGTTTTTTTGGATCTCCACCTGGCTCATTTAAACTCCACTCAACAACCCCCTCTTGAGTATCAGGATGCTGCTTATTTTTAATTGAATTAAGCATGTTCTTTTTTTCTTCTGCAGTTCTAGCTACTTCAGCAGGTCTGAACATAGGAAGTTTTTTACCAACTGATTCAATAATCTTCAATTTTGTTGCATAATCAGCGTTTTCCACATTCTCACCCTTATGCTTGACCACGTCGAAAATATAAGCTTTAAGCTTACCCTTGAGATCCTGATCCCTCCTGCTTTTTATAACACTTGCATTAAGAAGACCTGATACCTGTTCTGATGGCATTGGCTTATTATGATCTCTTGTATTAGCATAAAGCTCACCCCTTAGAACAGTTCCATCCAATTCCTCAGGAACATATACTTCCCTTAAATCCGGGACTTGATGAGTATGATCTATTGGTCTATTATCACTTTTACTGGTCCTATAAGAATAAATCCTATTAGATTCTCTGCCTTTTCTTAACTCAAATAATGTATGAGCGCCGTCTATCTTTGGCTCAAGAATCTTTGTATCATCATTTAAATCTATCTCTTTCTTATTACTGGTTGCATCTTTATATTTAGGCTTGTAAGTAATAGGATCTTTTATAGGATTATTCTTGACCATCAACCAATTATTTGGACCAAGCTTATCTATCTTAAGCATAGTGAATTCTCCTTGTGGGAGAACTACCTTTACCTTCTTGTCGTGACCATATACTACATCTATCTCTTCATCGTATACTTTTTTAACACCGCCTTTACCATACCCCTCTTTTATCTCACCCTCAAAATCCATATACTTAGCTGTATGAGTTGGCTGCCGTATCGCAAGCTGCGTAGTCTTTTCTCCAGGCATTGATCTTATAACCCAGGAATGAGCCTTATCACCGTCTTTTATCCTCATGTCAAAATGATCATTCGTAGCCTTATGCTGTTGAATGACCATCCTTGTAAGACCTTTCTGATCTATCTTATCTACGACATTTTTATCTGGAAGTCCTGGGGCATATTCTGATTTTTTCTCAAAGATCTCTGTTTTTAGGTATTGACCAGCTCCTTGTTGCTTATTTTTTTTAGGTATAGCTATAAAATCTTTATCGTGGATTTTATTCGCAATACTATGAAAAGCATGGGATGCAATATGTGCTTTTATGCTCATTTTTTAAATATCATTTTAGATAAAAGTTTTTTAATAAAATCCCCACCTCTTAACTTTCCTGTAGCATTCGCAAGGCCACCCTTAACAGTACTACTATAACTAGCCGCTGCAGCATTTGTAGCCTTCCCTGCTGTAATACCGGCTTCACGTCCTGCTTTCTCAGCCATACCATAAACTTTTTTCTTTATCATAGCACCTGGTTTCGTTTTTTTAATTATTCCATAACCAGCACCACCGATAACTCCTGCTCCACCAAGTCCAATAAGGGAATTCTTTCTTCCACGAGATCTGTTTTCTTTATTTACTTTTTTCTGAGCAAGGTAGAATGCATCACTCATTCTTAAGGTTTCTTTATCATACTTCTGAACCGGGTTTTTAGCTATTTTCTCAAGCTCATCTATAAATGCTTCTTCTGCAATTTTTTCCATTAAATCGTTCATTTTGTTCTCCTCAAATTAAACCATTGATACAGGCTTAGGCGCAGCAGGTATCTTTGATACCATATTGTGTTTACCAACACCCCCAGAACTCTCCCATGCTTTCTGTTTCCATCCAGCTCCATATTGTTGTTTCATTTTCAAGACATTAACGTTGCCAGGATCGTATGTGGACATTACTAGGTTTTTTGAGATCTTCTCAAGCTCATCTATAAATGCTTCTTCTGCGATTTTTTCCATTAAATTGTTCATTTTATCTCCCTAATAATTTTTTAGACAACAACTCTAATCCAGCAACTGACCCAATAGCGACTCCGGCTTTTGCAAAATTCTTAGCTGCTGCTTTATATGTTCCTTTTTTTCTATTATCAGATTTTTCTAAAGATTTAATAGCAGACTGATATTGAGAAGTTCCAGGTTTAAGAATTACGCTTTTTTCATAAGTATACCTACCTCTCTTATCTGGTCCTAGAGATTCATTTTTCTTAAACCCTTTACCAGAAGAAGTTCTAGATGTAAAAGAAGTTATATCTTTTCCTTTTCTATAATAATCTTGTGTTTCATAAGCCATCTTCTCAAGCTCATCATAAAAAGCTTCTTCTGCGATTTTTTCCATAAATTCACTCATTTTAATTCTCCTTATAAGCTTCGAAATTCCTTTTATAAATCCCTGTATTTTTAAACTTCTTTAAATTCTTAAAAATCTTACCATGATCCATTACTTTTTCTGATCTATTCTCTTCAGAATTAACAGCTTCCCTAAGATCATTTGGATGTACTGAGTCTGGAACATCTTCTTTCCAATTTTTCTTATATAATTTTTTAGCATGTGAAGTTAGTTCGCTGGAGCTAAAATTATCTTTATTTATAAATTTCTTAAAAAATGCTATCTTCCCTAGCTCATCAATAAAAGCTTCTTCTGCGATTTTTTCCATTAAATCGTTCATTTTAACTCTCCTATAGTTTCAATCACCTCATCCTTAACTTTCTTTTCAGCTTCTTTAGGATTCCGTTTCCAGGCTTTATATATCCAACTAAAAAAACTTAAAAACTTCTTTTTCTTAGCCTTGGATTTAATTACTTCTTTCTGTTTTTTAAAAAGTTTTGAGAACATATGACCCCTAAATGTTAAATACTATAATTATATAATATAATTTATTTAGCCTCTATAAGCCAGTAACTAATTTCGGAATAGGATGAATTGCCCCTGACGCATCAGAAACCCAACCTTGTGTAGCTCCTTGCTGTAATACATCCTTTATCCTGTTATGAGCAAGTCTTCCGATCCAATCCTCATCAGTTCCGGCTTTTGCACCAATTCCAGTAGGTGTTAAAAATGGCTCATGTTTAATTGATGGTTTTTTAACTTCAACTCTTTTAATGCCTTTATTATAAAGATTATCCCTTATTCTGTCATTAATAATATCGCCTTTTTTAAATTCTGAATAATCCTGGTTTAATTTATTACCAATAGATTCTTCTATATCCATCTGAATGATTCTATGGTTATTCATATTATCAATTGTGCTTAATGGCGCTACATCTCCTGCTATATAATTCTTATCAGTCCCCGGGTTCATTATCCTTGTTGTATTAGTAATTCCTCTCACAAGAACCTCAATATCTCTACGATCCAGTTTATTTTCATTAATTTTATCAATTTCATCAACAAGAAATTTCTGGGTTTCTTTCATTCCTTTATATTTAAGAATATCATGCATGCTAACATTTCCTGAAGATATTTTATCCCCTTTTTTAACTATATCGCCTTTTTTTATAGTAAGTTCATTATTAGTATCAACATACCTTCTTTCTTCAGTATCTTGATTTTTTAATATAACATCATAACCGCCAATAGACGACTTCTTAATATCCTTAACTTCCCCATCTATACTTGCTAAAGTTGCTTTATTGGGAATATGCTTAGTAAACCTTAAAACTCTATCCAATGCATCAAACGCATTCTCAGATTTAGTAAAAGCTCCACCAGTATGAAAGGCTTTCATCGAAAGATTAAGTGATGGTTCAGTAATAGTATGTGCTGAAATAACTCCAATATCATCACCCTTATTATATCTATTTCCCTTATAGTCGATACCGTATGAATAACTTGAAATACCGTCTCCTGGGGTAGGATCAGTAAGGGGGGATTGTAAAAACACGCTTTTTATCTTAGATTTAGCCAATTTATTAATTGTATCTGAATCAACTAAAGAATTTCTTGTAGCCAATACTTTTCCGCTCGAGTCTTTTACATCATGGGCTAAATATCTATTAATAACGTTTTTCTTATTATCGATATTATATTCCATACCCTCTGTATCAACCGGATCTTCTCCGTATATTCTTGTAGTGTAAATAGAATTCATTAAATCCTTGGTCATCCATCCTGGTTTATACGATTGAACAGATTTCTTAATATTACCACCACGAGCCCCATGAGCTGCGGCCCAATACTCAGATGTCCCAAGGCCTTCTGAATATGATTTAGTAATAGGCATTGCGATAGGATTGTCATTAGCGTCAGACACGAGAATAGGGGATGAAAGTATTTGAGACGTATTACCCATACCTTTACTTCCTCCTGATATTATTCCGGCACCTATCATAGTGTCTTCTCCAACTGCGGAGATAAGCTTCTTTTCAATATTCTCTTTAGCTTTAGCATAGTTCTTAACAATACTAAAAGGGTCTCTAATATTAGTTGCATCCTTTGCTTTCTTTAGTTCAGCATCCCTTATCTTATCCATCGAAATAGTATCAGAAATACCAAGAGTATATCCATAATTAGTTACATAATCACTACCAACATCTTTCATCTTATCGGCAAGTTGCAACGCCATTCTTCCGCCATGCTTATATGTAACATCTTTAATCCAATTCTCAATTTCTTTATTATCAAGAATAGCATCATATCTTCTTGCTGATTCAGGTAAAACAGAATTTATTTCATGCATACCTAATTTAGCTTTTAATCCACCTATTGTAACAGTGTCTCCAAAAGTAACATCTCCCTTTTCTTTATCATTCTTAACATCATCAAGAGTTGAGTATTTTTTATTTATATCCTTACCACCTTTTCCTTTAGATGCAAGCCATGACCCGACAACCATATCAAGATCAGGTTTATTTAAAACCGTATCGTAACCTGTTTTAAGCATATCACTGGATGGAAGCATCCTCTCTGCTTCTTCTAGGGCTTTTCTTCCGATGGGTACGTGCAGCTGAAAAGTATCACCATCTATATCAGCGCCAAAGTTCTTACTTATTACAACACTTGGTACCTCAATAGACTTACCGTCAGTAAGCTGAGGTCTAAATGCTGTCATATTCCATCTATGAAGTGTTGGTGCTCTATTTGCGATTACCAGTCTTTTATCAGCAACTACCTGACGAGCCTTCTGAAACGTAGCGCTATCTTCTTTAATATGCTTCTGAGCTTCTAAAGGAGAATATCCAAGACCTACCAATTCTTTCATAATGAAAGGTTGGAATATCTTATTTGCCATTTTTTTAGGTATACCAATCTGATCTCCACCAAGTTCAGGATTAAGTATAATAGTAGATCTTCCAACAAGATCCTGTCTCTTCTCAAGAACCTTATCCTGGAAAAAACCTTCTTTAGTCTGCTTCTTCTTTCCGCCATCAATCTGCGTTATAAAACCCTTTTTATCTTTTATTCTATGAAGATAAGCAGTAGGCTCCCTCAATCCTGCAACAGCTTTCATATCATTATACATCGCACCGCGAATTTCAGCAAGCTGAATATTCTCAATAGCTGTATTGCCTCCGGAAAAATCTTTAACAGTAGTTTTAAGCTCTTTCATAGCGTCTGCAGTCATTGCGGCTTGTTGATAAAGATCATTAATATCAGACATTATAATAGTGCCCTCCGTGCCCATACTGAACATGGGTCTGAACTTTGACGGAACTACTAAAGCGTTATTAATGAAATAATCATTAGGAGTCATTCCATTTCTGTTTAACATCCTAAGATATTTTATCTTTTTATTAACCTTATTTAGTTCTGTTTGATTAGTCAAAGTTTTTGACTTTTGTTCAAGTTCAGGCAGGAGGGTCTTTTGATCCAATCTATTAAGCATTTGCTGTATTGCGGGACTTCCTGAAATAGCATCTTGATTCCCGGCTTTTACCTGTTTTCCTGATTTATCAACAAATTCCTTACCATCAATTATTCTATCCATTCTAGTCATTGGCATATCTAAAAGAGTGGCAGCAGCAGATCCCGCAATAGGATTTAATACAGGCTCAGGTAATTTAAAGTGTGTGTAATGATCACCATTCATTCCTCCGGCCTTAGAGGGATCGTAAAGACCTTCTTTCATAGGAGAGAGGTCTTTTTTACGATAAGTTTCCCATGGTCTTTTTATTTCACCGTTTGACATTCTTAAAATAGCATCATCAGTTAAAGGTTTGAGAGTAAATATTTTGCCTTCCTGTTCTACATTTATTCCAGCACCCTTCATCATTGCTACCTGTTTATTCCACGCAAATGAAGGTTTTGGCGGAGGAAGCATATTCCCCATCTCAAGAGCTTTCCAATATTCATCATTTCGTTGGCCTTTTATGTTAAACATCTCATTAAGATTTTCTTTAGCACCCCTCGCCATTAAAGCAGCCATCTCCATACGACCAAGATTCTTACCACCTGTCTCACCACCCGACACTGGTTGTTCATTGGAATCGTGGCCCTCACGATAACGTGCAGAGAACTTATGGTCAACCTTATGCTCAAGCTTTAATATATGGGAATTCCCTGTCATTACTGGATTCTTATAAGGAATCTTTGTATCAGGATCTATAAGAATTTCTTTATCGCTTAAACCTAATTTTTTAAGATCATCCAATATTGTTCTTGAATTATCTCTATCGGCAAAGTTCTGTACAGCATATTGTTTGCCTGTCTTCTTTCCTATCTTTCCGGCAGCCGCTTCAAGTAATTGCGATGTATTAATACGATTGGATACACCGATTGGATTCATTGTTATATCAATGCGTTCCCCATCTGCAGTGATCGGCATTTCTTCATCCGGAACAATCTTGGATACAATATGCTTATTACCGTGTAGCCCTGATATTTTATCGGCTACTTTAAGCTGTTCTTCAGTTTTAACATTAACAGTAACAC
>Ga0307377_10002030_pt1 | contig 24392 bp, 19 predicted proteins | sample TR3MG_FD_202535 | JGI IMG/M metagenome (GOLD analysis project Ga0307377, IMG submission 202535) | Soil microbial communities from Risofladan, Vaasa, Finland - TR-3 | ecosystem: Environmental > Terrestrial > Soil > Coastal area > Acid sulfate soil | place: Finland: Risofladan, Vaasa | collected...
CGCATCTAAACAATCAAGTGTGCCGGTAATTACTAAGGAAGGTTGATAGCGATGGCTGACGATATTAAATCAGGCGAAAAATTGCTTTATTGCTCGTTCTGCGGCAAGAGTCAGCATGAAGTGCGCAAGCTGATTGCGGGTCCTTCGGTGTTCGTCTGCGATGAATGCATCACGCTGTGCAACGACATCATGCGTGAAGAGATTCAGAATGATAAGGTCGGGACCGGGAAATCGGACTTGCCGGTCCCGAAGGAAATCTGTGCGACTCTGGACGAATATGTAATCGGCCAGGAGCAGGCCAAGAAGATTTTGTCGGTAGCGGTATACAACCACTACAAGCGTCTCAGGGGTAACGACAAGGACGGATTGGAGCTGTCCAAGAGCAATATCCTGCTGGTCGGACCGACCGGTTCCGGCAAGACCCTGCTGGCGCAAACCCTGGCGCGCATGCTGGATGTGCCCTTCGTGATGGCCGATGCAACCACCCTGACAGAGGCGGGCTACGTCGGAGAAGATGTCGAGAACATTATCCAGAAATTGCTGCAGGCCTGTGACTACGACGTGGAAAGGGCGCAGCGCGGCATTGTGTATGTTGATGAGATCGACAAAATTTCACGCAAATCAGACAATCCGTCGATTACCCGCGATGTGTCAGGGGAAGGCGTGCAGCAGGCATTGCTCAAGCTGATCGAGGGTACCAAGGCCTCGATTCCGCCGCAGGGTGGGCGCAAGCACCCGAATACGGAGTTCCTCCAGGTGGACACCACCAACATCCTGTTTATTTGCGGCGGTGCATTCGATGGTTTGGAGAAAGTCATACGCAGCCGTACCGCAAAGGCCGGCATCGGCTTCGGGGCAACCATTGCCAGCAAGGATCAGCGCAAGACCGGAGAGACCCTGCGCGAGGTGGAACCGGAAGATTTGATCAAGTTTGGATTGATCCCGGAGTTTGTCGGGCGCCTGCCGGTGGTCGCCACGCTGGAAGAACTGGACGAATCCGCTCTGGTGAAAATCCTGACCGAGCCGAAGAATGCACTGACCAAACAATACCAGAAGCTGTTCGCGATGGAGAATGTCGCTCTGGAGTTCCACGAGGGAGTATTGCTGGCGATTGCCCGCAAGGCTCTGGCGCGCAAGGCCGGCGCCCGCGGATTGCGTTCGATACTCGAACATGCGTTGCTGGATGTGATGTTCGATCTGCCTTCGATGGATAATGTCAGCAAAGTGGTCCTGGATGACAGTGCATCAGGGGAAATTAAACCCATCATCATTTATGCCGATACCCATATGGCGGCTTGAAAAAGGCCTTAGTACGCGCTCTTTAGTATCTTGTCCCGATGGGGTGGCTTGAATTATTTTTGGCTATCCCCATCTAGCCTTCAATTCAACTAAAAGGTTCGTCATGTCAGAACAAGATATCCCAAGCACTGCAAACACCCTTACCGGTAACCTGTTCCCGTTGCTGCCACTGCGCGATGTCGTGGTGTTCCCGCACATGGTGATTCCATTATTTGTCGGCCGCTCCAAATCCATCAAGGCGCTGGAAACGGCTATGGAAGCCGGCAAGAGTATCGCACTGGTGGCGCAAAAGTCCGCGACCAAGGACGATCCCGGCACGGATGATCTCTATGCCATCGGCAGCATGGCCAATATCCTGCAAATGCTGAAATTGCCGGATGGCACGGTGAAAGTGCTGGTTGAGGGTACGCAACGCGCCAATGTGCTGCGCGTATTTGATGCCAAATCGCATTTTGATGCCGAGGTGCAGATCGTCCCTGCCGAAGATGGTACGGACAGTGAATCCGAAGCGATGCGCCGCGTGCTGATCGCGCAGTTTGACCAGTATGTCAAACTCAACAAAAAAATACCGCCGGAAATCCTGACCTCGCTGGCCGGGATCGATGATGCCGGCCGTCTGGCCGATACCATTGCTGCCCATTTGCCGCTGAAACTGGAACAAAAGCAGGAGGTGCTCGAAATTTTCGGTGTGCGCAAACGCCTGGAACATTTGCTGGGACTGTTGGAGGGCGAGATCGACATCCTTCAGGTCGAGAAACGTATCCGCGGGCGCGTAAGACGCCAGATGGAAAAGAGCCAGCGCGAATATTATTTAAACGAGCAGGTCAAGGCGATCCAGAAAGAACTGGGTGACGGTGAAGAAGGAACCGACTTCGATGAACTGGAAAAGAAGATCAAGTCTGCTCACATGCCGAAAGAGGCACGCACCAAGGCCGAGTCGGAACTCAAAAAGCTGCGCCTGATGTCGCCGATGTCGGCTGAAGCGACTGTGGTGCGCAATTACATAGATGTACTGATGGGTTTGCCCTGGAAGAAAAAGACCAAGATTAGCGCCGACCTGAAAAAGGCCGAAGTGGTGCTGGAGGAAGACCACTATGGATTGGACAAGGTCAAGGAACGCATACTTGAATATCTGGCAGTGCAACAGCGCATGAACAAGATGAAAGCGCCGATCTTGTGTCTGGTGGGCCCACCGGGCGTCGGCAAGACCTCGCTGGGTCAGTCCATCGCGCGAGCAACAAACCGCAAATTCGTGCGCATGTCGCTGGGCGGGGTGCGCGATGAATCCGAGATTCGCGGCCATCGCCGCACCTATATCGGTTCCATGCCGGGCAAGATTCTGCAGAACATGACCAAAGTTGCGGTGAAGAACCCGTTGTTCCTGTTGGACGAAGTGGACAAGATGGGTATGGATATGCGCGGTGACCCGTCTTCCGCATTGCTGGAAGTGCTCGATCCGGAGCAGAACAGCACATTTGTCGATCATTATGTGGAAGTCGAGTATGACCTGTCTGAAGTGATGTTCGTGGCAACGGCAAATACCCTGAACATCCCGGACGCACTATTGGATCGAATGGAGATCATTCATGTTTCCAGTTACATGGAAGACGAGAAGATCAACATCGCCACACGCTATCTGGTGCCTAAAGTGGTCAAGAACAATGGTCTCAAGCCTGAAGAGATCAACATTTCGGAAAGTGCATTGCGCGATATCGTGCGCTATTACGTGCGCGAAGCCGGGGTACGCGGACTAGAGCGCGAGATCTCAAAAATTTGCCGCAAGGTCGTAAAAGCACTCCTGTTGAAAGACCGCAATACCAAGGTCACCGTCAATTCGCGCAATCTGGACAAATATCTTGGCGTGCGCCGTTACTCTTACGGCGTTGCAGAAAAGAATAACCAGATCGGGCAGGTGACCGGACTGGCGTGGACGGAAGTCGGCGGCGAGCTGCTCACCATCGAGGCCGCGGTGTTGCCCGGAAAAGGCAAGACAACGACCACCGGCAAACTTGGCGAAGTGATGCAGGAGTCCATTCAGGCGGCATTGAGTGTGGTTAGGAGTCGTGCAAAACGATTGGGAATAGACGAAGAGTTTTATCAAAAAAACGATCTCCATATCCATTTGCCTGAAGGCGCGATCCCGAAAGATGGGCCGAGCGCAGGCGTGGGCATGTGCACGGCGATGGTCTCGGTACTGACGGGTATCCCGGTGCGTGCCGATGTGGCCATGACCGGTGAAATCACCTTGCGTGGCGAAGTCCTGCCAATCGGCGGTTTGAAGGAAAAGCTGCTGGCGGCGCAACGCGGCGGGATCAAGGTGGTGTTGATACCCGAAGAAAACACCAAGGATCTGGCTGAAATTCCGGATAACATCAAAAATAAACTGGATATCCATCCGGTCAAGTGGATAGATCAGGTATTGGAAATGGCCCTCGAGCGAAAACCTGAGCCGCTTGCTGAAACGGATGAAAAGGTTGTCGCTGTTGCTTTGGCGGGGGATTCTACCGTGCCGGATTCGCCTGTTGTGACCAAACATTGAGCCAAAAATTTGTAACAATATCGCTGCGGCACTGCGACAATAAAATAATTTTAGTATTTGCTTGACCAAAGCCGCAAAGCCTTGATATAAAGGCTTTGCAGGGATATTCCTGTTTTTTTAATCACTCGCGAAGGGGACATACGTGAATAAATCTGACTTGGTTGATGCAATTGCAAAATCCGCTGATCTTTCAAAGGCCGCCGCAGCCCGTGCGCTGGATGCGACTGTAGACACCATCAAGAAGGCGCTGAAGAAAGGCGATACTGTGAGCCTGGTTGGTTTTGGTACATTTAAAGTTGGCAAGCGTGCTGCCCGCAATGGCCGCAATCCACGCACCGGAGCGACCATCAAGATCAAGGCAGCAAAAGTTCCGAAGTTTAGTGCTGGCAAGGGTCTGAAAGATGCTGTAAACTAGCGGACTTTCCAGGGTGCTTAGCTCAGTTGGTAGAGCGTCGCCCTTACAAGGCGAATGTCGGCGGTTCGACCCCGTCAGCACCCACCAAAAGTTTTTGGAGTGGTAGTTCAGTTGGTTAGAATACCGGCCTGTCACGCCGGGGGTCGCGGGTTCGAGTCCCGTCCACTCCGCCAATTTGAGGCGAACGAAAGTTCGCCTTTTTTGCACCTGTTTCCTTTAAATCAATAGTTGGATGGCATCGCTATGTTTGATTTTGTGCATGACAATAAAAGGCTAGTACAAATCGTTCTGGCATTCATTATTTTGCCGTTTGCATTATGGGGAGTAAGTTCATATGACCGGTCTGGAAACTCCGCAGACGTGGTTGCCACGGTAAACGGTGAAAAAATTTCCCAAAATGAATTTGAAAATGCACTTCACAAGCAGCAAGACAGGATGCGTGAGCAGCTAGGTGCAGGCTATGACCCGTCGATGTTCGACAATCCTCAGATGAAACGGGCGGTTCTGGACAATTTGATCACGCAGCGTTTGCTTATCCAACGTGCCAGATCGGCAAAATTGACTGTGCCGGATGAGCAGGTCGCGCAAGTAATTGCCGGCATCCAGGCTTTTCAGGTTAATGGAAAATTCGACAAGAAACGTTACGAATCAGTGCTGCGCAATCAGAATTTGTCGCCTGTAGCTTTTGAGACAAGCGTACGCAATGATCTGCTCGGGCAGGAAATGCAGGAGACGTTTTTGCAGAATGGATTCGCCTCCAGCAGCGTTGCGGACAATGTCATTCATTTGATAGAGCAACAGCGCGTTGTGAGTGTATTGCCAATATCATTTAAGTCGTTTATGCCGCAGGCAAAAGTGGACGATGCCGCGGTAAAAAGCTATTACGACCAGAATGCAAGTGAGTTCCAGATTAATGAGCAGGCAAAAGTTCAGTACGTCAGATTTTCAGCGGCCGATCTGCTAAATAAGGTTCAGGTAAGCGACGAGGAAGCCCGAAATTATTACGATGGGCATAAGAATGAGTTTGCTACGCCCGAGGAGCGTCGCGCTGCCCATATCCTGATCGCCGTCAAAGCATCTGCGCCACAAGCTGAGCAGGATTTGGCAAGGGCGAAGGCAGAGCAAGTGCTGCAACAAGCCAGAAAAAATCCGGCCAAATTTGCGGAATTGGCCAAGAAATATTCTCAGGACCCCGGTTCTGCGGCTAATGGTGGTGACCTCGGGTTTTTTGGCCGCGGCATGATGGTCAAGCCTTTTGATGCTGCAGCATTCTCTATGAAGGTCGGTGAAATCAGCGGCTTGGTCAAGTCAGACTTTGGTTTTCATATTATCAAGCTTCTGGCAATCAAACCTTCCGAAGTTATACCCTTTGAGGCGGCGCGCCAAGGTATTGTCAACAAGCTTCGCCAGCAAAAGGCCGACGATAAGTTCGCCGAATTGGCTGATAAATTCAGCAATGCCGTCTATGAGCAAAGCGACACTTTGCAACCGGCAGCACAACTTGTTGGCGCGAAAGTAGAGCAGAGCGGCTGGCTGGTAAAAGGCGCTGTATCCGCTGAACCCTGGACTGCGAAAATGATGCAGGCTATTTTTAGCAATGATGTCGTGAAGAACAAGCGCAACACGGACGCGATCGAGGTGGTGCCTGACACGCTGGTTGCCGCCCGCATTTTGGCATACAAGCCCGCTGCATTGCGTCCCTTGAGCGAAGTGCGTGACCAGATTCGTGAAAAATTGTTGCGTCAGCAAGCTCAGGAACTGGCTGTTAAGCAGGGCAAGTCGCTGCTGGAAAAGCTTCAGGGCGGTAGCAGTCCGAAATTAAGCTGGGGTCCTGCGCAGAGCGTTACTCGGGGAAAACATGACTCCCTCGATATGGAATTGGTACGGAAAATATTCCAGGCAAATTCAGCCAAGTTGCCCCAGTATGTCGGGGCGGAACTGTCGCAAAACGGTTACATGCTGGTTCGAATAGAAGCCGTGAAAAGTGGTGAAGCGATCGATGATGCCAAGCGGGCAAGCTACGTGCAGCAATTGCAGCAATTGACCGGCGAGGAAATGTTCAGGGCTTATCTGGCGAGTGCCGAAAAAAGCGCGAAAATCAAGGTGAATTTGCCGGTTACGCAGCCCAGCCAACCTTGATGCTGCAAATTAAACGCTAAATACGACTTCGTGTTTCGTCAATTTGGCAATGCAATGGCTTCCGGGCTTTGATGCTTCCTGTGAAGTTGTATTGAGCTGCCGCTGGGTTAAATTAAGCTGGAATTGCTTTGGTAGGCTGGATTTATTTAGGTCTTTCATCTGGTTATAAGCAGTGTGGATAATGACCGGAAATCGGTACATACTGATTTCATGAGAAATTCGAAAATGCGATGCGGGGATTTACTGCTTTAGGCAGCGTCGGTCTCCACGATTGCTGTTTTCACGGTCACCTATTTCAGCATATCGTTTATAATTACACGAATATTATAGATAGGCTCCCTAATGCTGGAAGTCAGCAATCTTGCTTGTAGCCGCGGCGACCATCGCTTGTTTTCCGGGTTGAACTTTAATCTGCATCCCGGGCAGATCATGCAAGTGCAGGGCGCCAATGGCAGCGGAAAAACCAGTTTGTTGCGTACCTTGTGCGGTTTTTTGATGCCGGATGAGGGTGATATCGTCTGGCACGGCCAAAAAATTTGCGAACTGGCTGAGGAATACCATAACGAGATACTGTACCTCGGACATTTGAATGCAATCAAGGACGAGCTCAGCGGGCTGGAAAACTTGTGCATCTCGGCAGGAATTGCGGGAATTGAACTTGAGGAAAAAGAGGCGGTGACGGCTTTGCGACGAATGGGCTTGCGCGGGCGGGAAATGCTTCCGACCAAGGTGTTGTCTCAAGGTCAGCGGCGGCGGGTTGCGCTGGCAAGACTGCTGGTCAGCGATGCCAAACTGTGGATACTCGACGAACCTTTGACGGCGCTTGATGTCGGAGCAGTGGCTTTGATACAGGAATTGATTGCAGCGCATTTGGCTCGTCAGGGTATGGTGGTTTTTACCACGCATCAACCGCTGCACGTGGCGGGGATGGAAATGCGTATTTTGGCGTTGTCATGAAGAAATCCAGCATGCTTGATCTGCTGGTGCTGGTGATACGGCGGGATCTGGTGTTGGCAATGCGTCGTCGTGCGGATGTGCTGACAACGCTGATTTTTTTTGTGATGGTGGTCAGCTTGTTTCCAATCGGTGTCGGCCCGGAAATGGATATGCTGCGCAAGATGGCGGCCGGTGTCTTGTGGGTTGCCGCATTGCTGGCTTCGATGCTTTCTCTGGGCCGTTTGTTTTCTGCCGACTATCTTGATGGTACGCTGGAGCAAATGATGCTGGCACCGCAATCGTTGTCCATGCTGGTGCTGGGCAAGATGGCGGCGCACTGGATGTCGTCAGGGTTGCCGCTGGTGCTGATGGCACCGGTGCTGGGGCTGCAATACGACATGTCAATGCGGTCATTGGGAGTATTGATAGTCAGCCTGTTATTGGGAACACCCGTGCTCAGTATGATGGGTGCAATCGGGGCGGCGCTGACACTGGGTTTGCGCGGCGGCGGGGTATTGCTTTCGCTGCTGGTGCTGCCGTTGTGTATCCCGGTGCTGATATTTGGCACCGGAGCGGTCGAGGCGGCGTCTAGCGGGTTAAACATTGCATCCCATTTGTCCTTGCTGGGGGCTTTGCTGGTATTGGCTCTGGTGTTTACACCCTGGGTGACCGCGCAGGCGTTGCGTATTTCGATGGAGTGATGATTTGTCGATCAACTGGTTCAAATATTCAGCACCCACTACTTTTTACGGTTTGGCCGGAAAGATGATCCCATGGTTCGCGTTTCCCGCCGCGATCCTGTTTGTGATCGGCTTGTACATGGGTTTTTTTGTTGCCCCTGTTGATGCACAGCAGGGCGAGTTTTATCGCATCATGTTCATACATGTTCCAACGTCCATTTTGTCCATGATCTTTTATCTGGTCATGGCGGGCTACGCAGCGTTGGGATTGATCTTTAATACCCGCTTGTCGGCCATGATGGCCAGTGCGATTGCACCCACTGGAGCATTATTTGCCCTGATTTCTTTATGGACAGGGGCACTTTGGGGCAAGCCAATGTGGGGTACCTGGTGGATATGGGATGCGCGCTTGACCTCGCAACTTATCCTGTTTTTTCTTTATCTTGGTTTCATCGCGCTGCACGCATCGATTGACGAACCGCGCCGTGCTGATCGCGCTGCCGCATTGCTGGCTATCGTGGGCTCGGTGAACGTGCCGATCATTTATTTTTCGGTGAAATGGTGGAACACACTGCATCAAGGCGCGACGATAAAATTCAGCGGAACCAGCATGCAAATTACCATGCAACATACCCTGCTCACCATGACGATTGCCTGTTGGCTGTATGCCATTGCAGTGGTTTTGGCTCGCGTGCGCAGCATCATTCTCGAGCGCGAACGAAAGACCGAGTGGATCAACGAATTGCCGGAGGTGCGCCTGTGAATTTGGATATCTGGATGAGGGAAAACCCGCTTACCTATGTTTGGTTTGGATCATATGTTTTTGCATTGATTGTTTTTGCGATTGAGACAGCGTTGGTTATCCATAAAAGGAAGGTAACCTTGCAACAGGTTCGCCTGTTGCGTAATGCAGGAGATGAAGAATAAATGAAACCGCGCCATAAAAGATTCGTGTTTGTCGCCGTCGCTGTTGCCGGGGTTGGACTGGCAGTTGGTCTGGTATTGTATGGACTTAGAGGGAACGTCAACTTGTATTTCACTCCGACCCAGGTGTTTGATAACAAGGTCCCGAAAGATCGCAACTTCCGCATTGGCGGTTTGGTCGTGGTTGGCAGCGTCAAGCGGGAAGAAGACGGGTTGACGACAAAATTCGTGATTACCGACATGTATAAACAAATTCCGGTCGTGTATAAAGGTATCCTTCCGGACCTGTTCAAGGAAGGCAAGGGGGTTGTCGTCGAAGGCAAGATGGGGGCAGGTGACTTGATGGTCGCCAATCAGGTGCTTGCCAAACATGATGAAAACTACATGCCGCCCGAAGCGTCGGATGCCCTGAAAAAAGCCAAGGCAATTGAAGCGGCGGATGCACTGTCAGGTGCCGGCACACCTGCTTCAGTCGCAATGTCACCGCCTGTGGCTGTTCCTGTTGCTAAATAATTATCTGAGGGGTTAGACATGATTCCAGAACTTGGCCATTTTTCCTTAATCATCGCATTGTTCATTGCGATATCGCTGGGCGTATTGCCTATATTGGGAGCTGCGCGCAACAACTCGGTATTGATGAGCTTGGCGCGCCCGTTGGCAGTCGGGCAATTTCTATTTATCGTGCTTGCATTTGCTGCGCTGGCCTATTCCTTTCTGCATAATGATTTCTCGGTGCGGTATGTGGCAGAGCATTCCAATTCGCAATTGCCCATGCATTACCGCTTCGCCGCAATATGGGGCGGGCACTCAGGATCACTGCTGTTGTGGGTGACCATCCTGTCGATTTGGACTGTGGCAGTCGCAACATTCAGCAAACACCTGCCTGAAGAGATGGTCGCGCGCGTGCTGGGCGTAATGGGATTGATTGCGGTTGGTTTCCTGTTGTTCATGCTGTTCACTTCGGATCCGTTCATCCGATTGCTGCCGGCTGCGGCCGATGGCCAGGATTTGAACCCGTTGCTGCAAGACCCGGGCCTGGTGATCCATCCGCCGATGCTGTACATGGGTTATGTGGGATTCTCGGTCGCGTTTTCATTCGCCATTGCCGCGCTGCTGGGCGGCAAACTGGATGCCACATGGGCACGTTGGTCGCGTCCGTGGACGACAGTGGCCTGGGTGTTCCTGACCTGCGGCGTCATGCTGGGCAGCTGGTGGGCATTTTATGAACTCGGCTGGGGCGGTTGGTGGTTCTGGGATCCGGTTGAGAACGCCTCATTCATGCCGTGGCTGGTGGGCACGGCGCTGATCCATTCTCTGGCGGTTACAGAAAAGCGCGGCGCGTTCAAGAGCTGGACAGTGTTGCTGGCGATTGCGGCTTTTTCTCTCAGCCTGCTGGGTACCTTCCTGGTACGTTCCGGGGTATTGACATCGGTGCACTCGTTTGCGGTCGACCCGAAGCGCGGCGTGTTCATTCTCGCCTATCTGGTCGTCGTGATCGGGTCGTCGTTGCTGCTGTTCGCCTGGCGTGCACCCAAAATCGGGCTCGGCGGAAAATTCGACATCATTTCGCGTGAATCAATGCTGCTGTCCAATAACGTGCTGCTGTCAGTCGCTGCCGCTGCCGTGTTTATCGGCACGCTTTATCCGCTGTTCATGGATGCGCTGGGTCTGGGCAAGCTTTCGGTAGGCCCGCCCTATTTCGATGCCGTGTTCGTCCCGTTGATGGCGCTGACCATCTTGATGATGGGCTTTGGGGCATTGGCCCGCTGGAAACAGTCCAGCATGTCGGAGCTGATCAAGCGCGTCCGCTGGGGATTCGTCGCGGCGGCCATCCTGGCAATACTGCTGCCCTTTATTTTCAAACACTGGACGCCGATGATTGCATTGGGACTGCTGATGTCATTCTGGATTGTGGCATCGCTGGTGGTGAGTTTGGAGCAACGCTGGAGCGGGGATGGGTCATTTATGCAGCGCGTGCGCAGCCAGAGCCTGAGCTACTACGGTATGCATCTGGCGCATCTGGGCGTGGCGGTGTTCATCATCGGGGTGACCGTGGTGAATGGCTATCAAACCGAACGGGATGTACGCATGAACGTGGGCGACACGGTGGATTCGGGAGGCTATATGTTCCGTTTTGACGGTGTGCGTAGTATTACAGGCCCGAACTATTCAGCGGAGGAGGCGCACCTGACCGTAACCAAGGATGGCAAGCTGGTAACCGCATTGCTTCCGCAGAAACGCACCTATAACGTATCAGGAATGCCGATGACAAAAGCGGCGATCGACACGGACATATTCCGCGACCTGTATGTTTCCATGGGTGAACCCATTCCCGATTCACAGGGAGCTTGGTCAATGCGTGTCTATTACAAGCCTTTTGTAGTCTGGATCTGGGGCGGCTGCCTGCTGATGGCGCTGGGCGGCGTGATGGCCATCAGTGACCGCCGTTATCGTATCCACAGCAGAAAAGCCGCTCTTATAGCCGAAGGTAAACAGCCAGTCAGCGGGGGCATAGCAACACAAGGCAGCCCATCATGACGCGCTTCTGGCCATTTGCTGCTTTTGCTGCTTTGGTGGTTTTTCTGTACATCGGGCTGGGGCGTGATCCGCATGAAATACCATCGCCACTGATAAACAAGCCCGCGCCGACATTCACGCTGCCCGAACTATACAATCCTGCGAAACAGTTTTCGTCGCAGGACATGAAGGGGCAGGTATGGCTGCTTAATGTATGGGCATCCTGGTGTGTTTCCTGCCGTGAGGAACACCCGGTGCTGATGGAGCTTTCGCAGCGGCACATCGTTCCCATCTATGGTCTGGACTACAAGGACACGAATGCGCAGGGCGAAGCGTGGTTACGCGAAGGCGGCGATCCATACACCCTGGTTGCCACGGATGCCAACGGCCATGTCGGGATCGATTTCGGCGTGTATGGGGTGCCCGAAACCTACGTTATCGACAAACAGGGCGTGATCCGCTACAAACAGATCGGCGCGATTACCCATGAAAACCTGCAACAAAAAATCCTTCCACTGGTTGCGGAGCTGCAAGCGAAATGAAATATCTATTGATACTACTGGTAAGTTTGCTGCCGGCAATTTCTTACGCCGGCCAGGCAAAAGACATGGCCAAAGACCCGGTACTGGAACAACGCATGATCCATCTGACGCAAAACCTGCGTTGCCTGGTTTGCCAGAACGAGTCGCTGGCGGCTTCGCAGGCTGACCTGGCCAAGGATCTGCGCCAGGAAGTGCGCGATAAAATGAAGCAGGGTATGACTGACAAGGAAATTATTGCTTTTATGGTTTCGAAGTACGGGGATTTTGTGCTGTTCGACCCGCCGATGCAAAGAAATACCATATTGCTTTGGTATGGCCCCTTCGGCTTGTTGCTGATCGGCCTGGCCAGCCTGGTTTATCAGCTGCGCAAACGTAGAAAATCAGTCCTCGAAGTAAAAATGTCCGCCGAAGAAGCGCAACGCACGGCTGCCTTGCTAAACGAACCGAAAGCCCCTCAAACATGATTTTATTCTGGATACTCTGCGCGGCGATGGTGCTGGTCGCAGTTCTTTTTGTTGCCCTGCCATTGTGGCGTAAATCTTCATCGAATAGCGAAGTGCTGCGGGATGTTGCGAATCTGGACATTCTGCGCGACCAGGCGTCAGAGCTTGAGGTCGATTTGCATAACGGTTTGCTGACCCAGGATGCATACGACCAGGGCAGGAATGAATTGCAATTCCGGCTGCTGGAAGAAGTCAAAATCACCGAACAGCCCGTGGCTAAGCCGCCGCGCAACCCGGCCAGAGTGCTGGCGGTCGTGATGGCGATATTGATTCCGGTGGCCAGCGTGACGTTGTATCTGAACTTGGGGGATCTCGACGCTTTGTCACCACAGGATATGATCGTGGCCGATGCCGAAGGCGTCGTTCATTCTCCGGTAGCGCTGAAAAAGCTTGAGAAGAAAGTGAAGCAGGGTGACCAGGATCCGAGCGACTGGTGGATGCTTGCGCGCACCTACACGGAACAGAAGCGATATTCCGATGCAGCCAACGCATATGCGCGCCTCGTGATTCTGGTGCCGAACGAAGCGCAGCTGTGGGCCAATTATGCCGATGTCTATGCGATGGCAAACGGTCAAACGCTCCAAAATGACGAAGTGACCAAGATGATCAGCAAGTCTTTGCAACTGGATCCCGGCAACAACAGTGCACTCGCGCTGGCCGGTTCGGCCGCGATGGGACGGGGTGATTATGTTGCCGCGATGAAAAGCTGGCAAACCCTCGTCGACCAGCTCGGTCCCGGTACCGCGGATGCCCAGGTTTACATAGGCGGCCTCAAGCGTGCAGCCGAACTGCTCGTCCAGCAGCCGGGCGGCAAGAAGAAACTTGCGCAGCTAACGGCAGGCAGGGCCGCTGCAAATTCAGTGCTGGCTGCCGCTGCCATTACCGGAAAAGTATCGCTGAGCCATGCACTGGCAGGAAAGGTATCTCCCGATGATACCGTGTTCATTCTTGCGCGCGCCGCCAATGGGCCGAAAATGCCGCTGGCGGTGTTGCGCAAGCAGGTAAAGGACCTGCCGTTAAAATTTACCCTGGATGACAGCATGGCGATGCAGCCGCAACTTAAACTGTCCGGCTTTGCACAAGTCGTGGTGGTGGCGCGAATATCGAAGTCCGGCTCGCCGATGGCACAGGCCGGCGATCTGCAGGGAATGACCGCAACCATCAAACCGGGATCCAAAGGTTTGAACATTGTGATCAACAGCGTCATGCCGTAACTTCAGGGCCACGCTCTACGCGTTAGCGGCGTCTGGTCGGAAGACCGGATGCCGTTTTTGTTTGTAGCATCAAGAAAGGTATTCGCGGAGTGGTACATATAATTGCCGGGAATGGGATCAGGGCTAACAAGGGTAAGGGCGGGTATTGCTTTGGGCAGGGGGTGCCGAGTTTCGCCACACCCGTTTAGCGCGGCGGCTATTCTTGCCTTTGTTTTTTTATTGCGTACATGTTGTCGTCAGCAACGCGCACTATTTCATCCGTACTTCTCGTTTTACCGGTATCGGTTGCGCGGCCTATGGATAGCGATATCGGCCAGCCCTCGCTTTGAAATATTTTTTCGGAAGCCGACTTGATCCGCTTGACCAATATGTCGCAAACATATTCATCCGTTCCGGTAAGCAGCAATATGAATTCATCGCCGCCGATGCGCGCCGCGGTATCAACACTCCTGGAGTTTTCCCGCAAAATATTTGCCACGGTCTTGAGGGCCTGGTCACCGACATGATGGCCCCGCTGGTCATTTAGCATCTTGAACTGGTCTATGTCGATATACAGCAGGGAATAAGGGCTGCCGGACCGTTCACTGCGGAATTGTTCGGCTTCGAAGCGCTCGTTGAATTCCAGACGGTTGGCCAATTCAGTCAATGTGTCCTTGCGGGAATATTCCCTTTCCCGCCACAGTTTGGTCACCACCCGGCCGAGCACGGTAAAAGTGACGCTGCGCGTAAAAATATTCATTGCGAGCGCGGCAACAGGGAAGCTGGGCCAGATTACCGCCGCTTCCGCAGCACTCCAGGCGACCGCAACAAAAATGCCGATGATGGTGGATGTCTGGGTGTCGGAGCGGCGCATCGACCGGATTGCGCCAATCTGCGCAGCCTGGATGACCGGCAGGCAATACAGCACGTCCAGGGAAAAGTATGTTCCAGCCTCTTTGTAATCCAGATAGGTGACGAAGAGAACTTCCACCGCGACCAGAAAAAAACGCCAAACCATATTTTTTGTTTTTGTCTTTGTCATGGTCGAACCAGCCAGATAAACAAATTGCGGGCGCTACTCAATCGATTGGGTACCATTCCAATTTTCAAAGCCGACCCTTTGGACTTCATTAACGATCAATTCCAACTGCCAAACCCAGCGCTATGATAAACGAGTTGGAAAGATTTAGCGTGGCTTTGGCCACCTTGTGCGAAATTTTCCGTTTCAACCGCGAATTTGCCACAGGGAAAACTGCAAAAAAAATGCCCCGTATTGCGTTGAGGCCTGCTTGGTAATCTGGCTCCCCGACCTGGACTCGAACCAGGGACCTGCGGATTAACAGTCCGTCGCTCTACCAACTGAGCTATCAGGGAATGAAGAGGTGCGCATGATAGTGATTTTGCCATGTCCGGTCAACCTCAATTAGACTTTCAGCGTTGTAATTTTCGTTCCATGTCCGTTTTGCCGTGTTTGCGGTGACGGTATGATTGTTATATTGGTTGTTTACACGAATTAGGAATATCGGCGCGCATACGGCATGGGTGCGGAAGTGCAAACAAATAATCGTTACCCTGAAATTTTTGTGACATACGATAATCGCGAGTTTGGCAACAACCTGTTACTTGTTGCCGGAACAGTCGTAACGAAATGATTTAAAATCATAATAAAAACGCGCTATCAGATAGAATAGGGCATGGACAACAAAACCATTTTTGTCAGAACCAGCGCAGGCGAGGAGCAGGTGCAGAGCCGGACTTCCCAGCTTTCCGGCGACGTCAAACGCGCCCTGTCAATGGTGGACGGAATTTCGACTTTCGGCGAAATCAGCAAGCGGGCAGCACCAAGCATGCGTGCAGGCCTTGCCGAGATGTTTGAGGAACTGGATAAATCCGGACTGATTCAGGATAAAAGCTTTGCCGGAAAAATTCCCAAGTCAACCTTGCCTCCCCGGATGGTCATCCCCGTCAAAATCGCAACCCCGCGAAAACCGGCCGCGGAAAATAAGATTTCGGGCGAATTGGATTTCATGTCCGGCTTTAACACATCCACGCGTGAAGTTTCTGCAAGCGACGGCCAAGCCGAAAAGTCGAGGGACGAGAAAGAAAAAAAATCAAGACTTGAAAGCGATGCGGAAAAAACAAGGGCAAAGCAAGAGGCTGAAGCCCTCCTTCGCGAAGCCGAGCAGGAGGCCAGGCAGCGCCTTGAGGCTGCCGCCAGGGAGCAGCGAGAAGCAGAAGTTGCGCGCATCAAGGCAGAGCAGGAAGCCAGGCGGGTGCGCGAAGAGCTGGAAGCCGCCAAGCTGAAAGTCGAACGGGAAGCCAGGCTGCGTCTCGAGGCTGCGGAGCGCGAGCGCAAGGAAGCAGAGGCCGCGCGCATCAAGGCGGAACAGGAAGCCAGTCGGGTTCGCGAAGAACTGGAAGCCGCGAAACTGAAAGCCGCGCAGGAAGCCAGACTCCGTCTCGAGGCCGAGGAGCGCGCGCGCAAGGAAGCCGAGGCAGCACGCATCAAGGCGGAACAGGAAGCCAAGCATCGTCTCGAAGCCGAAGAGCGCGAGCGCAAGGAAGCCGCGGCAGTACGCATCAAGGCCGAACAAGAAGCCAGGCTTCGCCACGAAGCCGAAGAGCGCGAGCGCAAGGAAGCTGAGGCAGCACGCATCAGGAAAGAGCAGGAAGCAGCGCGCATCAGGATTGAAAAGGAAGCGGCCCGGGTCAAGGCGGAGGAAGAGGCAGCGCAACGGCAGATTGAACTGGAACTGGCAAGGCGCAAGGCGGAGCTTGAAGCCGCGGCCCTACTTGAAGCACAAGTCCAGGCAGCCGCCCGCAAGCAAGCCGGGGAAGAAGCCGAACAGGCGCGAACAGCCGCGCTTGCGCGTGAAATTGATGCGGAAACAGAAAAATCAAGCGGCGCTGCCGCGGGCAAGACCGGATCATTTGCGTTCGATGAATTTAAGATTGATGAATTTCCGCAACCCGCCGAGCCGCAGAAAAAGTCAGACCCTGCCCGGAAATCCGGATCCGGGGAAACTGCATCTGCGGCCGCGAAGCAGGATGCATTTGCTTTCGACTCATTCAATGTGGATGAAACGGTGCTGCCGGCCGAACCGCCCAAAGACCGGCCTGACGGAGTCACCGCTGAACCGGCCCGGCCTGCGGAAGAGATTCAAACGGCCGGGCCCTCAGCCCCCCCTCTGGTGGACGTTGCAGCGACCGAGCATAGAGCCAGCCAGGAAAAATTGGTCAGGGAAAAATCGGCCAGGGAAAAATCCGATCGGGAAAACCGGGCGCGCCTGGCAGAGGAAGCCCGCACCAAAGAGCTGGCTGATGCCCAGGCCAAGGTATGGGCGGAGGCCGAGCAACGGGCGCTGGAAGCTGCACGGACCCATGCCGAACGAGCCGCTCATTTATCCGAACATACCCCCGAAACTCCGCGTGCCGAAAAAACGCTGCACGCTGCACGTTCACCGCGCAAACCTTTTTCCTGGAACAGGCTGGCAGGCAATCTCCTCATGCTTGGGACACTCCTGCTGGTGTTGCTGATCGGCGCGCTGTTTGCCATTCCTTACTTCTTGCCGATGCGCGATTACATGCCCAGGGTCCAGCAACTGCTATCCGACGAATTGCATCAGCCGGTGCATCTGGGGTATATGTCCGGCCGCTTTCTGCCCACGCCGCGATTGGATCTGGGCGAGATTTATATCGGCGATGCGAAGCAGTTCCAGGCCGCGACCGCGCAAATAAATTTTGAAATTCTGGGCGTGTTCGGCGACAGCAAACCGATCAGCAGCGTCGACTTTCAGAATGTCAAAGTCAGGGGCATCGCATTGCGTGACTCGGCCGCCTGGCTGAAAAAACTGGCCGGCAGCACACAGTTTCCGGTAAGCAGCATGACCATCAGCCAGGGCACGCTGGATGCGGACGCTTTCCAGTTGACCGGTATCGATGGCCAATTGAATTTCAGTCCGGCAGGCAAATTTACCCATGCCCAATTGAGTGCCAACGCCGGCAAATATACGGTGAGCATCAATTCGGCACCGGGAGCCAGACTTCTGGCAGACATCAAGGTAAGCGCAAGCGCGCTGCCGTTATTGCCGAGCTGGAATTTTGATGAACTGGATGCAAAGGGTGAGATATCAGGCGATCAGCTGCTGGTCAGCGAATTCGATGGCAGGATACTGGGCGGCACGCTGCAGGGGAATGCGCGCATAAACTGGAATTCAGGCTGGCATGCCGACGGTACGCTGGTTGCCAAGAAGATCGTGATGAAGGACTTCACCAAATTGCTGGACGGAAACGTTGACGGCTCGGCACATTTCAAGATGAACTCGACGGATCTGGCCGGCCTGACCGATTCCGCCGTGCTGGAAGGTAACTTCTCCTCGGCAGACGGGTTGATCGGCGGGCTGGATATCGTTGAAACGGCGCGGATGCACAGCATGCAAAACCTGCCCGGAGGCAGGACACATTACGACGGGCTAAGTGGCGACTTTAGCTATGCGAAGGACGGCTATCATTTCAGCCAGGTCAAAATAAACGGGGGGGTAATGAGTGCGCTCGCCACGTTTGACATCAGCAACCAACAACTGTCGGGAAAGATGAAGGTTAATCTGGCTTTGAATGGCCAGGCCAGCGCCGACCTGAAATTGGGCGGCGCGATCGACAACCCGACGCTGGTGTATGAACCCTGAGCCACTCTTGGCTATAACCTAAATTCACCCCAGCGCTTTGGCGATACGCTGCAGCGCATTCTTCAGGTTTTCCATAGACGTGGCGAACGATAAGCGGATATAGCCCTCGCTGCCGAAGGCCGAGCCCGGCACCACCGCCACACCGGCTTCCACCAGCAGATATTCGGACAGCGCAAGGTCGTTGGCCTCCTTGATGACGCCTTTCTTGTGCAGCGTGGCGATCGCGCCGCTGGCATCCGGAAAGGCATAGAACGCGCCGCCCGCCATGATGCACTTCAACCCCGGAATCTTGTTCAGCGTCTCAACCACAAACACATGCCGCTCGCGGAACGCCTTCAGCATTGGCGCGATGCAACCCTGGTCGCCGTTCAGTGCGGCCTCTGCAGCCACCTGCGAGATCGAGGTCGGGTTCGACGTGCTCTGCGATTGCACATTCTCCATTGCGGTGATGATGTTTTCCGGCCCGCCTGCATAGCCGATGCGCCAACCTGTCATCGCGTAGGCTTTGGAAACCCCGTTCAGCACCATCGTGCGCGGATACAAATCGGGACAGGCATTCAGGATGTTGACGAACTTTGCATCGGTCAGCGCGATGTGCTCGTACATGTCGTCGGTCGAGATCAATATATTCGGTTGCTTGCGCAGCACCGCGCCGAGCGCCTGCAATTCGGCCAGGGTGTAAACCGCACCGGACGGATTGCTCGGGCTGTTGATCACCACCATCCGGGTCCTGGCTGTGATCGCCGCTTCCAGTTGCGCCGGCGTCATCTTGAAGCCCTGGGCTATGCCTGCATGCACGATCACCGGCTTGCCCTCGGCGATCAGCACGATGTCCGGATACGACACCCAGTAAGGCGCGGGTATGATCACCTCGTCGCCGGGATTGATCACCGCCAATGCCAGGTTGAAAAAGCTCTGTTTGCCGCCGCACGAAACCAGGATCTGTTTCGCGGTGTAATCCAGCCCGTTGTCGCGCTTGAATTTGGCGATTACCGCGGCTTTCAGCGACGGCGTGCCGCCCACCGCGGTGTATTTGGTGAAGCCCTTGTTGATCGCGGCGATCGCCGCGTCCTTGATGTGCTGCGGCGTATCGAAATCCGGTTCGCCCGCGCCCAGACCGATGATGTCCTTGCCCTCGGCTTTCAGCTTCGCCGCTCGTGCGGTGACGGCAAGAGTGGGGGAGGGTTTGATGGCCTGTACGCGTTTGGAGAGAGTCACCGCTGTTCCTTGGTTATGAGATGGTGCGAATTATACCCGTGCTGCAAAAAGAATGGATTTTCACGATGTTGTCAAGGTCCGGCCCGGGCAAAGGAATTCTTTTCAGCTGTTTAACAATCCCGTCATGTTAGGTTCATAGAATCTGATCAGGAGGATTTATGCGCCAGAATAACCACTCAGACAACGAAGTAAATTCGCTGATCAATTCGGTTGATGGAATATCGCCGGAATGCACACTCGAGGAAGTCGCCGGGCTGTTTTCAGAGCACAAATATGCAAAGCTGCTGTCTTTGCCGGTTGTGGAAAACGGCCGCCCGGTCGGGGTGATCAGCCGCTATCGTTTCATGGATATCTACCTCAAGCGCTATGCGCGCGAGCTGCACGGCAAGCGCCCGATCCGCGACTTTCTCAACGATAAACCGCTGCTGGTAGAGCTGGATCAGCCGCTTGCGGTTGCCGCGCAGCATATTGCAGCAAACATGAAATATCCGCTCACCGAGGATTTCATCATTACCCGGCACGGTGATTATATCGGGGTCGGTTTTGTGATGGACCTGCTGAATACGATGGAAGTGCAGATGCGGGCCAACACCCGGGAGCTCGAACAGGCCAATGCCCAGCTCAAGTCATCGCAACTTGCCCTGGTGCAATCGGAAAAGATGGCATCGCTGGGCCAGATGGTGGCGGGTATCGCGCACGAGATCAATACGCCGCTCGGCTATGTCCAGAACAATGTCGCAGTGGGCCAGGAGTTATTCCAGCAGATACAGTCCATGATCGCCAGCTACGAGGCACTGGTCGATACCCTGCTGGACGAACAGGCGACCGAGGCGGATATTGCGGCGCTGATGCGGCAAATCTCGGCGTTTCGCCATGACATGAATGCCCGGGAGATGCTCGGCGAGATGCATGGGTTGATGGAAGATTCGTTGTACGGGATTGCCCAGATTTCCGAGCTGGTGCTGAACCTGAAAAACTTCTCGCGCACGGATGCGGCAGCCACCGAAGCGGTAAGCCTGAACGACTGTATCGAGAGCGCGCTCAATATCGGCCGCAACGTGCTCAAGGACCGGGTCGACGTGGTCAAGGAACTGGGCGACCTGCCCAGGATTACCTGCGCCCCGTCGCAGCTCAACCAGGTATTCCTCAATCTCTTCACCAATGCGGCGCAGGCCATGGAAGGACAGGGCAAGTTGCACATCAGGAGCTGGTCCGCGGATAACTCGGTGCACGTCAGCGTGGCCGACACCGGCAAGGGTATCCCGGAGGACGTGTTGACGCGCATCTTCGACCCGTTCTTCACCACCAAGCGGGTCGGCGAAGGGACCGGTCTGGGGCTGGCCATTACGCACCAGATCATCACCAGGCACGGCGGGGAAATTAAAGTCGATTCGCGCGTCGGGGAAGGTACCCGTTTTTATATCAGGTTGCCGATTGCAACTTCATCCGTGACACAACCGCACGCAGTTCTTGAGGCGGCATAACGCAAGGAGAAAACCATGAGCAAACCCACCTTACTGCTGGTCGACGACGAAGAGCGCATCCTGCGTTCGCTGCGCATGCTGTTCTTCGGCGGCTACCAGGTGCGCATGACCACCGACGCCAAGGAAGCCATCAGGATACTTCGTGACGAGCGCGTGCATGTGATCGTCAGCGACCAGCGCATGCCGGTGATGCAGGGCTCCGAACTGCTGCGTCACGCCCGCGAGATTTCGCCGGCGACGATGCGCATCCTGCTGACCGGCTATTCCGATCTGGATGCCTCCATCGCCAGCGTGAACGAGGGCGAAGTATTCCGTTACCTGATGAAACCTTGGGATGCCGAAGAGGTCAAGAATGTGGTGGCCGAGGCTGCGGCGATCGCCGAGGCCAGCTTCACCGTGCAGCCGCATGCGCACGATGCCGCTACCGCCGATGCGAAGCCGCGCGTTCTGATCATGGATAACGACGAGGCCACCGCCCGTGCCGTGCATGAGACCCTGTCGGACCGTTGCGAGATCATCTGGGCCGCCGATGCCCAGCATGCGATGGAAGAACTGGCAAAACAGGATGTGTCGGTCGTGGTTTCCGACCTGATGCTGGGCAAGACCAATGTCGGCTACATCCTCAAGACCATCAAGCAGCTCAATCCGCGCACCCAGTGCATCATCGTGACCTCGTTCAACGACACGTCGCGCCTGATTGAGCTGATCAACCAGGCACAGATCACCCGCTTCCTGCCCAAGCCGTTCAGCAAGGGTCTGCTGGCGCGCAACCTGGAATCCATGCTGGAGCGTTTCCACGCGCTGCGCAACCAGCCCGAATTGCAGAAACGCCAGACTGTCGCGCCGATCAGCGATCCGCAGGAAAGGATGCAGTCGGGCAATTTTCTGGGCCTGCTCGGGCGGCTGCGCGTCAGGATCGGGGCCTGATCGCGGGCAGCGCCAACCGGGTTAATCCGCGGTCGGGGTTGCGCAGACGGTCTGGTTGCGCCCCGACTGTTTTGAGCGATACAGCGCGTGGTCCGCTTCCCCGATCAGAACCCCGAAGTCATGGTCCTGGCTCGGGACGGCAAAAGCCACGCCCGCACTTACAGTCAAGCGCCTCGTGCCGCAATAGAAGATGCTCAAATCGAAAATTTCCCTGCGCACTTTTTCGGCAATTGCATGCGCCTGCGGCAGGCTGGTATTCACCAGGAATACACCGAATTCCTCACCGCCATAACGGAAGGCAAGATCGCCCGGCCGGCGGGTGTGCGCATCCAGTACCCGCGCCACCTTGATCAGGCATTGATCGCCGGCCGGATGCCCGAGATCGTCGTTGTAGTCCTTGAAATGATCGAGATCGAACATGATGAAGCTCATCGGCGTGCGATCGCGGTAATTGCGCCGCCATTCGTTGCTGAATAACTGGTCGAAGTACCTGCGATTGGCCAGGCCGGTAAGCGGGTCGTGCAGGGACAGGTGTTCTGCGGTCTCTTCGGCCAGCTTGCGCTGCGTGATGTTGTGGTGCGAAATTACGAACAGGTTTCGCGCGGGATTTTGCAGCGGGGTCACGCGCATCATGAACCAGCGCTTTTCTTCGGGACTGTGGCAGGGATACTCGAAGTAGTAGTTGGCGCGCTTGCCTTCCAGTACATCGCGCAGGCCGAGCATTGCTTTGCCTGCGATTTTGTCGCCGCCTAAACTCGAGGTATTGCACACATCCAGGTAATTGCTGCCGGCGCCAAATGTTCCGGAGGTCAGCCCGTTCTCGATCCCGAATGCATGCCACGCCCGATTGACATAAACAATGGTGCCGCTGCTGTCGATTACGGCGATTTGCCCTTCGAGCGAATCGAGCAGCGCTGCGTGAAAATTTGCGGGCAATTCCGGTCCGGTGTTGTCGGGTGTGTCAAACGACATTGAAGAGGCAGTCGAAAGTTTGCTGATACCGTATCGTGCCGTGAACTTTGTTTCTTGGCAAATCATTCTTTGCCATTACAATACCCGGCTCACTATGGCCATTAAAACCTACCCCGACAGCCCCTATCGCCTGCACCAGCCGTTCGAACCGGCCGGTGACCAGCCTGCGGCCATCGCGCAGCTGGTCGAGGGCATCCGCGACGGCCTGTCGTTCCAGACCCTGCTCGGTGTGACCGGCTCGGGCAAGACTTTTACCATGGCCAACGTGATCGCGCAGCTTGGCCGCCCGGCGATGGTGATGGCGCCGAACAAGACACTGGCGGCGCAGCTGTATTCCGAGCTGCGCGATTTCTTTCCCGAGAATGCGGTCGAGTATTTCGTCTCCTATTACGACTACTACCAGCCCGAGGCCTACGTGCCGTCGCGCGACGTGTTCATCGAGAAGGATTCCAGCATCAACGAGCAGATCGAGCAGATGCGCCTGTCCGCCACCAAGGCGCTGCTGGAGCGCGAGGATTGCGTGATCGTCGCGACCGTCTCGGCGATCTACGGCATCGGCGACCCGGTCGATTACCACGGCATGATTCTTCATTTGCGGCACAACGAAAAGATGCACCAGCGCGACGTGATCAAGCGCCTGATCGAGATGCAGTACGAGCGCAACGAGATCGATTTCTCGCGCGGCAAATTCCGCGTGCGCGGCGACGTGATCGACATCTTCCCGGCCGAGAGCGGCGAGGACGCGCTGCGCGTCACGCTGTTCGACGACGAGGTGGAAACCCTGTCGCTGTTCGATCCGCTTACCGGCCGCATCCTGCAGAAGGTGCCGCGCTACACCGTGTATCCGTCCAGCCATTACGTCACGCCGCGCAGCACCGTGGTGTCCGCGATCGAAACCATCAAGGTCGAGCTGGCCGAGCGCATCGCGTTCTTCCAGCACGAGAATAAACTGGTCGAGGCGCAGCGCATCGAGCAGCGCACCCGCCACGACCTGGAGATGCTCAACGAGATCGGCTTCACCAAGGGCATCGAGAATTATTCGCGCCACCTGTCCGGGCGCAAGGCCGGCGAACCGCCGCCGACGCTGATCGATTACCTGCCGCCCAACGCGCTGATGTTCATGGACGAAAGCCATGTGATGATGCCGCAGATCGGTGCCATGTACAAAGGCGACCGCGCGCGCAAGGAGAACCTGGTCAACTACGGCTTCCGCCTGCCGTCCGCGATGGACAACCGCCCGCTGCGCTTCGACGAATTCGAAAAGATCATGCGCCAATGCGTGTTCGTATCCGCCACGCCCTCGGTGTACGAGGCGGAACACGCCGGCCAGGTGGTCGAGCAGGTGGTGCGGCCCACCGGGCTGGTCGATCCGCAGATCGAAGTGCGGCCCGCGATCAACCAGGTGGACGACCTGATGTC
>Ga0307377_10002031_pt1 | contig 24383 bp, 47 predicted proteins | sample TR3MG_FD_202535 | JGI IMG/M metagenome (GOLD analysis project Ga0307377, IMG submission 202535) | Soil microbial communities from Risofladan, Vaasa, Finland - TR-3 | ecosystem: Environmental > Terrestrial > Soil > Coastal area > Acid sulfate soil | place: Finland: Risofladan, Vaasa | collected...
ACGAAGTGGACCAAAAACACATACTCAATTAATTAATGCAGTAGTAAGAAAAGGATTAGCAACACGAACATCAGAACATACCAGTGAATCATCATATAGGCAAGCAGTTTCATGGACATTACACGATATGATTTATGGTTATTATGCTAAAGGACCAGATGGAAGCGGACCTGTTGTTAAATTAGAACGAGGAAAAGGTTATGCTTTAAATCCAAATTACCCGCATAGATTTAGAGATTAGGGGGGGTAAAAGATGTATAATAAAAAACTACCAGGAAAGATTATTAGGAATGTGTTGGGTAAAGGTAAACGTCGAGAAATAAAAGGAACAGACGAAATATCTGACGAAGAAGTTATGGTACGCTTAGCAAAAATTAAGGAAAACAAAAAAAATGTTTTGTTTCAAATAAAAACAATTGATGTTGATATGAAAGTTGATGGAAAACCTGATAAACTTAAAGGTGGAAAAATATATAATGTTGTTGCTTATAAAGAAGGATATTATTATGTAACCGATAAAAAATATAAACCAGGTGTTCAGCAATTAGTACCTTGGTTTGCGGCAAAGAGGATATAAAATGATAAGAAAAGATTGGGCACTAATTAATGATTGTGAAATTATAACTCAAGGAACAAAGAAACATTGCATTGAGGAGTTTTATAGGGTTAATAGACCATGGGCTTTCAGTTTAGTAAAGCTTGATAAAAAAATGGAACTACAACCTCAATGGAAGAGGAGATGAAGATGTATAATAAAAAAATAGCAGATAAAATTGTTCATAATGTATTAGGAACAAAGCATAAAAGAAGAGAAACATATTTAGAAGTATATGAGAAATTAGCAGAATCAAATACTTCAACGCCAAAGGACGAAATTATGGTTCAGCATTCATTACAAACAATATTTAAGTTTCCAAAAGCAAGAGTTGTAGGTGGTGTAGTATATCCTGATGGAAGAGGAGAGCCAATACCAATTAATACATTTGCAAAAATAATGCTAAAAGCATTGAAAAGATAAAAATGTATAATAAAAAACTACCAGGAAAGATTATTGGGAATGTGTTAGGTAAAGCCAAACGTAGAGATTTAAAAGTTGGTGATACTGTTGAACTTACTCGGGATTTTGATTTAGAAAATTATGTTTTAAAGAAAGGAACAAAAGGACGAATAGTTGAAATAGATGATGTTGGAACACGATATCCTGCACTACCATATCGTGTAGATTTTTCTATGTCTGGAATTCAAGACAGGCGAGTTTTTAATAAAATAGAAATTAGAAAAATATAAGAAACAATAAATTTATATACTTCCTATAATTTATATTTTGTATAAAGTATAAATTAGTAGGAGGGTATAAAATGACAAACGAGTTTGAAGAAATAGATACTTCTGAGGAAGTACCGGCACAAGAGTTCTCTGATGTTCCACCAGGAACTGAACAAGAAGATATGATAGCAACAGGCGCTATGGGAACAGAGTATGATTACAACAAAGCCCCAGACGTCGGAAAGGCACCACCAAGAATAGACTTAAATGGAAAAGAAGTTACAATTAAGAAAGCTTCTATAATGCTTCCACCAAAAGATAGAAATTGGGAAAGGTCTAGAAAAGGTGATATCGAATATAAGTTCTGTACATTTGCTTTGCATTATGATATTGAAGGACAAGTTGAATTTTATTCAGGCGTTAGGGTTTTTAAACGAAATGAAGGCGGAGTAGAAAAGTATAGTCATCCTTCAATAATGCGAGATAGGAAAAACCAGGCAAGTAAACTTCTTGGGTTGTATGCCGATTATAAAAAGAAAGATATAAATGAAGTATCATTAAAAGAATTTATGTCTTTCCTTAATGGGCAACCAAAAGCAGTTATCAAAACTGAGGAGTTTGAAAACCCAGTAACTGAACAGAAAATTACTAAAAACATTGTGGAGAAATTTCTTTCACAATAATTTTTTTATTTTTTAAAAATGTATAGAAGTAGTTTTTCGCAGCATAATAGTTTTCATATTTGTCCCCGTATGTGGTTTTTTCAAAAAGTTCTTAAAATACAAATACCACAAGATATGTGCTATGCCCACGGTGGCAGTCTAGTTCATAAACTTTTAGAAGATTATTATAGTAAAAAAGTTATTGAAAAAGAAGAAATAAAAAAGAACTTTGATATAGGCTGGGAAAAATATAATTTACATAAGAGTAAGATTTCTCTTAAGAAACCAGAATATTGGATTATGGTGCTTAATGGTATCGAATTAAATCTTGATGTAACTTCAACAGAATTAAAAGTTTATTATGATGACGTACTATGTTATATGGATATTGCAGAAACAAATAAAGATGAAATAAGAGATTGGAAATCATCAACAAGAAGAGAAGAAAATGAAATTGAATACACACAGCAATTAATGTTATATGCTTGGGTTTATTATAGAAAATTTGGTCGTATTCCTACAAAATGTACAGTTCATTATTTAAAATATCAAGGTGAAAAAGGTAAACTTTCTTTTAGTCCAACAATAGAAGATATTGAAAAAATTGCAAAATGGTATAACAGAATAAGAAAACAAATGGAAGAAAGTATTGAGAAAAAAGAACTTCCTGATAAATGCGAAGAATGTTTTATGTTTTGTCAATATAAAGATATATGTGATAATTACGAAAATCGTTTAATATATAAATTACATATAAACGGAAATTATATAACAGTCGCAGGACACATAAGTGACATATTAAATAAACAATTAACAAAGAAATTTTCGTATGAACTTAAAGATGCATTTTTTATTAAGAAAGCAAAACCTCAAGCTAATACAACAATTACTTTTTGGAATTCAAACTCACACAAATTACCTATCGGGTTTTTAGATGGATTAAAGAAAACATTATCTGATTATGCAGAGTATAAGAAAAAAGAATTAACATTAAAAATAATAGATGAACGAACTTTTAATAATACAAGAATAGAAATGCCAAATAAATTTATTAATGGAAAAATCCTGCGAGATTATCAAATTGCTGGTGTTAGTAAATTTTTAAATCATAAAGTTGGAATGTTGGAGTTAGGTACTGGTGCTGGCAAGACTGAAATTTCAATTGATATAATTAGGCAGTTAGGATATAAAACTTTATTTATTGTGGACAAGGTTGAGTTGTTGAGGCAAACAAAGAAGCGTATAGAAGAAGCACTAGGTATAGAAGTTGGAGTAATAGGAGCAAGCGAAAGCAATATTAAAGATATTACAATAGCAACAATACAAACATTGATTAAAAACAAAAAGAAATATTTAAGTTATTTGAATAGTATTAGGTTTGTAATATTTGATGAATGTTTTTCAAAAGGAACAAAAATATTATTATCTGATATGACAGAAAAAACAATAGAAGAAGTTTTTAATGATAATAATATAAACGAAGTAATGTCATATAATGAAAAAAAACAAATATTTGAACCAAAAAAAATTTTTAGAAAAATTAAACAACCAATGTTTGATAAGTGGTGGCATTTAAATATAGAAGATGAATTAGGAAAACAATACAAATTAATATTAACTGGAAATCATAAAATATGGACTAAAAAAGGATATAAACAAGTTAAAGATTTAGATAAAAATGATATATTAAAAGTATATTTAAAACCAATTAAATATAAATGTGAATTTTGTGGAAAATTATTTAATTCAAAAGATAAAAAAGGTGCGTGTGTTATTGAACATAAACATCCTGGTTTAAAAAGTAAGTTAGGAAAAAAGTCACAACAAATAATAAAAGAAAAAAGAAAAAATAAAAATTATGATATTCAATTTAGAGAAAATATGTGCAAGGGAATTAAAAATGCAAAAAAACATAATAAATATTGGGAAGGTAAAAAACGTATGGGATTAAAACGAAGAGGAAAAAATAATCCAGTATTTAATAATGGAGTTATAGAAAAGATAAAAAATACTCAAAAAAATAATTTTCAAAATTTGTCAGAAGAAAAACAAAAAGAACAAATTATTAGATGGAATAAATCAAAAAGAATTATGCCTACGATAACAAAACCTGAACAAATAATAATTGATATGAATATTAATAATTTAGAATATAACAATAAATATAAATATATGTATAAGTTTAAAAATGGAAAATGGAAAATTCCTGATTTTAAAGTTAAAAACGAAAATAAAGTTATTGAAGTTAGTGATTTTGAAAGGTGGAGAACATATGAAGAACGGAGTAATTATGTGAAATGGTTTAAAGAAATAGATGTTGATTGTTTATATTTAGATAAAGACGAATTATATAATAATTATAATATAACAAAAAAGAAAATAGAAAAATTTTGTTATAATCATAAAGCTAAAGTAATAAGTATTAAAGAGTCTCGTTCAAATCCACAAAAAACAAGAAAAAATTATAAATATAATCTTGAAGTTGAAGATAATCATAATTTTATAGCAAATAAAGTGTTGGTTTCTAATTGTCATAAAGTTGCTGCAAAATCATATTGGAAAATTGCACATAGTTTACTTAACACAGAATATAGACTTGGACTTTCGGGCACCGCCTTTCGTGATGATGGAAATGATATGTATATTCAAGCAATAACTGGAAATGTAATAATGGATTTAGGAACTAAATTTCTAATTGAAAAAGGTTGGTTAATAAAACCAGATATTATATTTATTGATAATTTTTTAACTGAGTTAGAAATAAAAAATATGGAGGATGAATGTAAACTTGGTCTTATTAACGAAACGGAAAAATATAGTATATATTATAGTCGGCTTATTTCTACCTGTGCTCCTAGGAATAAAGTTATTAGTGATATTGCTATCAGTAATAATAATTCCAATAAAAAGACTCTTATTTTGGTTAAACTTGTCGACCACGGAAAAACCCTTGAACAAGAAATACCAGATAGTAGATATCTACACGGAGGGACGGGTAAGAAAGAACGTCAGACAATAATGGAGGATTTCGTCAATGGAAAACTTAATGTTTTAATAGGCACTATAAGTATATTCAGTGAAGGAATTGATATACCTATATTAGATAGTGTAATAAATGCAGCTGGGAATAAGGGTGATGTTAAAACTATTCAAATACTTGGAAGGGTTTTAAGAAAGATATTAAATAAGAAAGGCGCTAAATATTATGATTTTTATGATAGAGGTAAATTTATTATAAGTGCAAGTTTAGCACGAATGAGAGCATTAAAACGAGAAGGACACAATGTGGTGGTAAAAAATGTCGAAGAGTTATAGTATTATTCAATTAGGTAAACGTGCTGGTGTTTTACAAACAAAAACGGTATTTGGTTTTGTAAAATTTTATAGTTGTGAAAGTACCAATAGACTTAAATTAGTAATGCTAGGAAGACAAAAAAATAAAGCAAAACACGATATGCAAATAAGGAAAATATTTAATAAATTGATGGAAGCAATAAATGAAAACTATGATTTAGAAGATTTAAGTTTTACATATCCAAGTGGGAGAAAAGTAGCTCATAGAAAAAAAGCTATGATAAAAAAGGGTGAGTGGAAAACAAAAAAGTAAAATATATATAGTGAATAGTATTTACTAAAAAGTATATTTTACAACTTTAATAGAGGAGGAGAAAAATGGAAATTAAAAAAGTGGAATTCATTAACTTTCTAAAGAAAGCGACAATGGATGGAAAGCAAAAAGTTGAAGAAACTGTTTTAGACTTTGGCAAAGAAGGTCTAAAGATGAATAGTAATAGCAAAGATAAACTTGCAAGAGCAATGGCGCAATTAAAGACTGGTGGCTTTGATAAATATGAAGAACTTGGAAAAGTTGGTATTAATGATATTCCAAATTTTATTAAAGTGCTTGGAAGATTTGAAGAAGTTCTTAAAATTAAACAATCTGGAAACGTACTTGAAGTAAAAAGTGGAAACAAAAAAGCTGAAATAGAACTTGTATCAGAAAATTTAATTAAAACTGATACCGGAGAACCAGATTTGGAATTCAACGATACGTTTGAAATAACATCAAAAGTACTTAAAGATATATTTTCAGATGTACAAATTAACACTGATGCTCAGATTATAATAAAAACAGAACCAAAGAAAGTAATATTTACTAATACTGGTAAATATAAATTTGAGAATGTTATTGAATCTGAAACTTGTAAAGGTGGAACAGAAGTTAAGTTTGGTGCGCCTCTTATTGACGCGCTTAACAACTTGGATGGCACTTTAGAAATTAGTGTTCGAAGCCACTATCCAATGAAAGTGTTAGAGAAAACAGACAACAGCGCAGTAACTATTATTGTAGCACCAATGGTAGCTGAGGAAGAATAAAAATAAATAGGGGTATTGATAATGGCATTTAATCCAAAAAAAAGTATATGGACAGAGAGATATAGGCCTACTAAAGTATCAGAGATGGTAGGAGATTTTAGAGACAAAATACTAAAATATTTGGATGACCCTAATGCAATACCTCATTTTCTTTTTCATTCCAACGCTCCCGGAACTGGTAAGACGACACTTGCTAAATGTATTATTAACGAACTTGATTGTGATGCTCTAATACTTAATTCGTCTGATGATAGAAAAATTGAAGTAGTAAGAGATAAAGTAAAACAGTTTGCAATAACAAGAAGTAGTAAACAAGGAAAAAGACGGTGTGTGTTTTTAGATGAGTTTGATGGTATGTTGAAAGCTTCTCAAGACGCACTCAGAAACCTTATGGAAACTTATTCTAGCAACTGCTTTTTTATACTTACTTGTAATAATTTAAACAAGGTTATAGAACCTCTTAAATCAAGATGTAAAATTATTAAGTTTGCATATCCTAATAAAGAAGAAATATCAGCATATTTAAAAATGATTTGTGCAAATGAAGATATGAATTGTACAGACGACGGAATTGTAAAACTTATTGAATTAAATTATCCGAGCATAAGAAATTGTGTTATTACACTACAAGATTTAAAGGTTGAACAAAAAGATGTAACAGTTGAAACCGTAAAACCACACGATGAAGTTTATGAAACATTATGGAAGAAACTTAAAGCAAAAGATTGGTTTTATATTAAAGAAGCTGTTTTACAGACAACAGTTAATCCACGAGAACTTAATACTTATTTTTGGAAGAAAGCATTAATCTCAGAACCAATAAATTTAAAAATTATTCAAATAACTTGTAGGAACGAAAAAGATATTGCATGGGGCGCTGATGAAAAAATTATAATTATTACTTCACTAATTGAGATGTGTAAATAAGATGACAGTAGAAGAAATAATAGAAACAATTATTGATGTTGCGATGAATGTTCCCGTTAAAAAGAAAAAAGAGAAAGAAGAAGATGGAACTTCCAAAAATAGTTGAAAATTTATATACCAATTTAAAAAGTGATTGGATGTTAAATATAGATGATAATTTAATTCAACCTTTTGTAATACAGCATTGGTTATCAATGAATGATAGAATACGAGTACAAACAAGATGGCTAGATAAATATGTTTTTGTATTACCACCAAAAATGTATTTAAGTTTGGCTTGGAGTATATTACCAAAGACTACAAAAATGCCTTTTTATAAATATATTAAAAAACAAGGACAAGAAGAAGAGTTTGATTTTATATTATCAAAAGTTCAAAAACATTTAGAAATGTCTGATAATGATTTTAATGCAAACAAAGATAGAATACTTAAAAGCATTAAAAACGATATGGTAAATTGGTTTAGTTATTATGGTGTTAAAAAAGGTATGTGGAAAAAATATGCACTTGATTTTAACTTGATGAAAAAATTTGGAGTAAAAGAAAAAAAAATTCAAAGTTTAGAAAAATGGGGAATATAAAATGGCAGATAAAAGAGTTAATTTAATACAATTTCCAATGTGGACTAAAGGTTTAAAAGTTTTGTTTGATAACCCTGATGAGAATATGAGTTATATAGGAAAACAAATTGATTGCACATATTCTCATATTCATAAAATATTTTATCAACTTGAAAATTTTGGGCTAATAGAAATAAGAAAAGAAGGCAGAAGTAAATATAGCATTTTTACAGAAAAAGGAAAAGAAGTTGTTAAACATCTTAACGCAATATTTGATTTGTTAGAAGATGAAAAAATAATAACGGTTAAGAATCGTAAACATTATATAGAGCAACAAAATACAAATAATATAGTCATTCCGTTAAAAGAAGAAGAGTATGTGGAGGATGAAAAAGATGATAAACATAACTAAAGAATTTAATTTTGCAATGGCACATTTACTTGAAGGGCATAACGGACTTTGTGCAAATATTCATGGCCACAATTACAAATTATTTGTAACAGTTCAAAGACACGATGAAGATGTTATTGAAAAAGATACAAGTGACAATGGGATGGTAATAGATTTTAAGGAACTTAAAGACGCAGTTAATATTTGTATCATTGATGAGTTTGACCATGCATTTGCGTTTAATAATAGAGATGAGGAAAGTTGTGAAATAGCAAAGTATTTAAGCGAGAAGATGAAACAAAAATTAATAGGGTTGTCATTTAGAGCAACTGCTGAAAATATGTCTGAATTTATATTCAATGAACTTAATGAATTTCTTTATAATACTGGTACAGGTATTAAGTGCGTAAAGATAGTATTATATGAAACTGATACAAGTTATGCAACTTATGAGGAAAGCGATTGTGCTTGTAATGGTAAGGTAATTAAAACTTGTCAGGACTGTGGTGAGACACAATGAAGATTAGAGAAACATTTGTGTCATTTCAAGGTGAAATAAATGTAGGCCGATTAGCATTCTTCATTCGTACTTCAACGTGCAATTTGCACTGCAGCTTTTGTGATTCAAAATATGCTTGGCAAGATTATGTTAATATATCAGTTGATAAATTAGTTGAACAAGCAATACACTTTCCGCGAGTAGTTATTACTGGCGGTGAACCTTTTTTACAAAGAGAAGAAGTTGCACAGTTAGTAACGAAGCTTAAAAAACAACAACCAGAGATAGATATTGAGATAGAAACAAACGGAACAATAAGGCCTCTTATTATAGGGAAATATGATATTCAATATAACGTAAGTCCAAAATTAAAGAATAGCATTAATAAATATGAAGAAAGAATTAAACCAAAAATTCTAAATTGGTTTAATGGAATGAATTCGTATTTTAAATTTGTTGTTGAGAATGAAGATGATGTTGATGAAGTAAATATGTTAGTAAATGATATTGGTATTAAGAAACGTCAAGTGTTTTTAATGCCTCTTGGTGCAGAGCCAGAAGAACAATTAGCAAGAATGGATAAAGTATTGAGTATGGCAAAAATGAATGGATATAATTTTACGCCAAGGTTTCATACATTAGTATATGGAAATAAACAGGGAGTATAATGGACGCAGCAGCTTGGATAGGAATTGGCATAACATTAATATTTATGTATTGGATGTTTAGGATAATGCCTACTGTTGATACGGTGACAAAATGAATTGGTTAGGATGGATAACATTTATTATATCAGGGATATTGTTTGTTTGGGCAATTCGTTATTTGCCTAGAATAAGATGGTTTGGCGGAGATAAAAATTTATGAGGTATAGAGAATGAAAATTACATTAGCAGAATGGGAAGCAAAGTGCGATGAGTTGACAACACGCTTGGTGCAAGAAGTATTATCAAAAGGAAATAAAAAATATGTTTATGGCGTTCCACGTGGTGGAACACTTGTTGCACAATATATAGCAACCCATAGTGATTTTATACTTGCGTCTGAACCAAACGACGAGTGTATTGTTGTTGATGATTTAATTGATAGTGGTCAAACTAAATCTAAATATAACGAATATCAATTTTATGTTCTTATTGATAAAAGAAAAATGAAAGATAATCCTTGGATTGAATTTTGGTATGAACAAACTGATAAAGATTCAAAAGATATTGTTACAAGACAACTTGAATTTATTGGAGAAGACCCGAATAGAGAAGGTTTAATAGATACCCCTAAAAGAGTAATCAAGATGTGGAGAGAAGTGTTTAGAGGGTATAATAAAGAACTTGCTCCAAAAATTACAAACTTTAATAATGGAAGTGATGGGATTATATATGACCAAATGATTTGTGATACAGGAAATCTTTATTCACATTGTGAACATCATATGATTCCATTTTTTGGGCAATATTATTTTGCTTATGTTCCACATACAAAAGGTAAACTTATTGGATTAAGCAAAGTAGCAAGAGTAGTAGATTACTTTTCTGCTAAATTACAAATACAAGAACGGCTTACTCACGAGATTGTTGATTACATTTGGAATAGTTTATGTAATGATAAACAATGTAAACATAAACCGTTAGGTATGGCACTTGTTATGGAATGTGAACATCTCTGCAAGACGATGCGAGGTGTAAAGAAGAAAGGTGTAATGCGTAGTGCAAAACTAATAGGAAACTTTAAAGAAGATTCAAAAACAAGAGAAGAGTTTATGGGTTGGATAAATAGTTTTGGGAGGAAACAATGACTAATTATATATGGATAACAACACAGAAAGAAATGATACACAAATATCCTGCAGCACCAGATGATGTTGCTTTTTTAAGAAACGAACATAGGCATATATTTCATTTTAAAATATATTGTCAAGTTGAATCTGATGATAGAGAGATTGAATTTATTAGATTTAAAAGATGGATTGAACAATATATTAATGAACTTGATAAGGACTTAGATATTAAGAGTTGTGAGATGATAAGTAATTGCATTGCTGAACACATTCAATTAAATTATCCAAATCGTAAGATAATTATTGAAGTTAGTGAAGATGGAGAAAATGGTAGTTTTTATGAATACGAAGCGAATCACAAGTTTTAAATAGTAAATGGCATTTACAATTTTAACAACACGGTGGTGGTTAGAAAATGGGTGTAGTGAGTAATATTGAGTTAAAACAATTAAACCAAAGACGGCATGGTTTGATAAGGGATTTTGATAGGGGTGATATTTCTTTTGATAAATATACAGAAGAAAAAAAACAATTAGATTTAAAAATTAAAGAAATAATCGAAAGTCTAATTGAAAATGAACAAGAAAAAATTGAAGTAAAACTTCAAAAGGATAAAACGGAGGTCCAAAAAATGGTAGAAGAAGAACAAGCAAAGAAAGTAGCAAAGAAAAGACCAGGAAGCATGGCAGCGTTCATTGAAAAAGCGTTGTGTATGAAATCAATTAAAAACAAAGAACAAGCAGCAGACAAAGTTATTGAACTTGGTACAGCAAAGGAAAAACAATTTGATAGAGCAAAAGTTATTAGTCAAATTGGTGCAATTCTTAGAGACGTTAAAAAAGGCGAATCAAAAAGATGGTCAGGTTATACTTGGAATGCTGAAGAATATCTTTTAGTTGCTCCTGGAACGGAGTAATTTTTTTTATTTTTAAAAACGTTGGGGGAATTGATAAATGACAGTATATTATTTACCATTAGAATTAATAGATATGAGATATACAAATGCTCAAGATAAAATAACTCGTGATGCATTTGATAGTAAAAATATATCTTATAAAATTATAGATGGAACAATATTATCTGACAAAAAGAACCCTGACGAATTTTTAAATCCTACGTCAACTAATTTTTTTAAGTTTAAGCAATTAGAACAAATATGTGAATTGTTTGATAATAATGAGGTAAAAAATGGTGATAAATTTTATGTTGCTGATATTTGGTTTCCTGGAATAGAGAGCATAAAATATATGGCACATTTTAAAAATCTTAATGTAGAATTATATGGTGTATTACACGCAGGAAGTTTTACACCGAGTGATACAGTTGAAGGACTAAAAGAGTGGGCAAGTCCTTTTGAATTATCTTTAATAAAAATGTTTGATGGAATATTTCTTGGTAGTGAACAAACCCGACAAGATTTATTAAAAACCTTTACTATAGGGTTTACAGATTTAAATAAACTTCACATAACAGGTCTTGCGTATAATAGTAAAGAAGTTGAAAAATATAGAATACCATATAGTAAAAAAGAAAATATAATAATATTTCCACATAGGCTTCATCCAGAAAAACAAGAAATATTATTTGAACAATTAAAAGATTATTATAAGGACTTTAAATTCATTACAACACATAGAGAGAATTTTACGAAAGAAGAATATTATAAGATACTTGCTAAAAGCAAAATATTATATTCCTGTTCATTACAAGAAAACTTTGGGTATAGTGTGCTTGAAGGATGTAGTCTTGGTGTTGTGCCTATATTGCCTTTTAATAATACTTGTTATAAATATATGTATCCAAAGGAAGTTTTATATAATACATTTGAAGATAGTATCAAGCTTATCGATAAGTTTATTGTTAATCCAATTGATTTAGTAGATATACCTAGACATTATGATAATTCAGTTAAAGAACAAATAGAAATTATGATGAGGGAATAAAATGAATGACCCATTTATGGAGAAACAAGATAAGTATGAAGGTATAAGCCCTTTACTATTACTCGGTATTGCAATATTTGCTGGACCACATCTTATGAATGCGTTCGGTGGACATCTACCAGGATGGATAAGTGTGTTTGGAATATTTGTTATACTTGCAGGTGCAGGACATACTATAATGATAAAGTTAAGGTGATAAAATGAAAAAGAAAGTTAAAGACATAGATAAAATTATGTATCGAAAATCTAAAAGTTTAGATAAATTAGTTCTTTCGATTGGTAAAATATATATGTCTATATTAGCACTCTTTATGTTTAATTTATTATTTTTTATATCATCAATAGTAGGTTCATTATTATTAATGGGTATCGGATTAATATGCCTAATGGTAATGAGTATTTATTATCTTGTGCAAGTTGCTAGCATAATTGGTAGAGTTTTTAAGTATAAGGAGTTGATGGAAATTGAAGTTGTGGAAAGGAATAGAAATAGAAGGTAAATACAAAGGTTTTAAAACCTTATTTATCGGTGACTATTATCTTTCTATCGATGAGATTGAACGAGTACTTCATAAAGATACAAAAATAAAGCAGTTATATTTTGGTGCTGGAATATGTACTAAAATTAACACAGATTCGTTGAGATATTTTATTGAAAATTATAAACATAAAATTATAAGTGCGGAAATTAGTCTTGAAGATTTACATAAGTATCCAATTGAGTTGTTGAGATTAATTAATGTTATAATTGTTATAACACACAAAAATTTTTATATTAATACAAAATTAAATAAATATAATACCTTTATTAAAATCCAAAGTCTTGAAGAAAAGCAGAAATATCTATCAATTGGTAACTGTATAGATTTTGAAGAAACAAATATGGATACTCATAAAGGGAAAATTTACCAGGGGGATGAAGTTATAAAATGAGTAAAGCAGAATTTGTTCCAGCGATTGGCGAACAGTTTAATTCAGTTTGGCAACGTAAGTTGGAGTATAAAGGATTTGATATGAAATTTTTTACTAAACAAAGTCATTTCCAACACGACATTGCGTTGCAATGTGGATACTATGGAATTGAGGGCGTAGGAAAAAAATCAAAAGATGTGCGGTATAGAGACTTGGTTAAATTTCCAAAAGACAAAACATTAATAACAGATAGCGGCGGTTTTCAAATAGCATCGTTTGCAAAGAAAGGTCAAGTTTGTGATATTAATCCAATTGATAGTTTAAGATGGCAAGAAGAGAACGGGGACATTGCAGTTAATTTAGATGTGCCACCAAACTTAGATGGCAATCCGTCTTATCAAGATTTTATTGCTGCGTTAGATACAAGCTATAATAATTTTAAGCTGTTTGAAAAAGAACGTAAGAATTATGATATGTGGTTATATAATGTATTGCATGGCGAAACATATGAAATGATGGACATATGGTATAATAAAGTTAAAGACTTTAAATTTGACGGATGGGCGATAGGACTTAAACCACCATTTGACCCAATGCTACAAGCTGTTGGGATTATGTTTCTTTGGGAGAAAGGGGAATTTGATAAAGAGAGTTGTAAAGGAATACACTTTTTTGGAACATCAGGAAAGATGGTTGTGCCTACCATTGTATATGCTGCAAGTAAATTAAAACAAAGAGTAACCTATGACAGTAGTAGTTATAACATTGGCAGTTTATATAGAACATATTATTTACCATTTGATATAGGACCGCATTTAAGTTTTGGTGATAAGTTTAAAAGAATAAATCCTCACTTAAAAACTCTTCCGTGTAGTTGTCCTGTGTGCAGTAGCATAACTGATATAAGTATATTAAACGGGAAAGATATATTTGCTGGGACATTAATTTCATTACATAACTTATATCAATATAAAATATATTGTAGAGTGTTGAATGAAATAGTTTATGATAAAGATTTGTTTGTTGATTATTTAAATAAAATTAATGCAAGCGAGAAGTGTAAGATGAGTATTGAGTTTATAGATTTCGCAATTGATAAAGGATTAAAAAATGCAATTGATAAATATAGTAACTATTTAATACCACAACATTTAAATAAAAATAGACAAGTTAGCATATTTAACTTTTGAGGTTTTAAAATGCATTGGCAAACATATAAATCATTAACAAAGAAACAAAAGGAAGAGTATGATTTTAGATTTAAAGATAAATTATACTATCCTAATTTTACAAGTTCAGCTCGTTGGGCATTAGTATTTGTTGCAATGATTACTCTGAATGTGTTTGTTATTTATCTTGCAATGACTGACCCAATGTTTGAATCATTAAAAGAACAAGTGACATCATTGTTTACTGGTACTTATACTTTAGCAAAATGGGGTCTTATATTTATTATAATTGACTTAGGATGGAATGGAGTTAATATGGGTATTCAGTTTTATCAAGAATACAAGTGGTGTAAGAAAGAAAAGATAGTTCATAAATCTCCATTAAATAATTGGATGAGAGGTAAAGGATGGTTAAAATAGGAGACGATGTGCTTTGCTATGACCTTGAGACCTTAACCTTTGATAGTAAGCCCAATCCCGAAAAAGATAGATTAAGAATATTTGGTTGTTATAGTTATAAGACAAATAAAAAATATCTATTAAGAAAGAAAGAAGATATAGAAAAAATTATTAAAGCCCATAAGTTTCTTGTTGGGTTTAATAATGAAAGATACGATAATCCAATTTTAGTGCGTGAAGGATATGATATTAAGTATAAGATAATAATTGACTTACAAAAGATATTCTATACACGCTCAGGCGTTATGAAAATAAAAGCTGGCATATTAAGAGATTTATTAATGCGATATTCACTTGATTACATTACAAGGACTATAGGTATTGTCGATGATAGTACGGCTAAAGAGAAGATTGATTATAGCATATTTAGTAGAAAGGACTGGACTAAAGAAGAAACAGAAATGGTACTAAAATATACAGAAAGAGATATTGATGTTACGAGAAAACTATATGAATGGGTAGAAGAGTATTTTTGGAGTTTTAGAGATTTCCTTAATGAAGAAGATGTAAGGAAGAAACATTATCTAACTATAAGTATTGCAAAGTTTTCTTATAAGGCTATATGTAAAGCTATGGGTTGGGAAGAAAGATATGGTAGTGAAGGAGAAGGAAAAATAAAAGGTGGTTATGTTTCGTATCCTGCTGGTGAAAGATTTGAAGGGAATATATATTGCTTGGATTTCAATTCGCTTTACCCCCACATCATGGTCCAATGCAACCTTTACGGAAGACGCAAAGAATTAGATGATAGAGATTTTTGGGTCGGTAGTAATACTTGGAAAGTAAAAGGAAATTATTATTCTGATAAATTAAGTGGTGTAGGTGAGTTATTAAAGAAGTGGTATCAAGATAGACTTAAATATAAAGAAGAAGGAGATAGAAGAGAATATACTATTAAAATTATTATCAATACTATTTATGGTATATTAAATAATCCTTATTATGTTCTTGTATATGATTTAGTAGCAGGTGGAGACTGTACAAGAGTTGGCAGACAGTGGACTAAATATTCAAGAAAAGTTTTTAGAGATGAAGGATATAAAGTTATATATTCAGATACAGATTCAGATTATATATTAGACCCCTTTGATGATAAGGAACGAATGCTTAAAGTTAAAGACAAAATAATTGAGCATATAAAGTCTACTGTGCCTTTCCCTCAAGATACTTTTGATATGGGAATAGATGATGAAATTAAATATATGTTTTTCTTTAGAGGCGGTAAACATGAACACAAGGAAACAGATAAAGAAATGGATGATGACGATTTTATTAATAGAGGGCTTGGCTTGTTAAAGAAAAATTATATTTATATTACAAAAGATAATAAAGTTAAGATTAAAAATTTAGGATTGCGTAAGAAAAGTAATAGTCCATTATCAAGAAAAATATTTCATGAACATCTTGTACCACAAATTATAAAAACAGGACACGCAAAATTTAGTAGAGTTATGATAAAAAATATTATTCATGAATTATTAGAAAAAGATTTATCGTTAGCATTAGTTAGAAGAGAAGTAAATGACCCTGAAAATTATTCAGTTAAATCATCTATACAATCTCAAATTGCAGAACGTTATGGCGGGGGAATACATTTTTTTATGCCTAATACAAGAGGGATAGGTATTGGTAAAGGAAAACAATTTTGTACGATGGATGAGTTTAAAGCAAGTAATTCAAATATAAGCCATATAGATTTAAGTGGAGTGTGGTCAGAATTAGAATACTTTATTAAACCAGTTGAAACAAAAAGTATATTTGATTTTTGAGGGAGGAAGAATAAAATGAAAAGAAAACTAATAATAGAAATTGAAACACCAGATGAAACAACTGTACTTCCAGAAGAGATGCTTGGAATTGAAGATGATAAATTAAATCAAGAAGAAATTAAAGAGTATCGCGATAGCTTTTTAAAAAATTTGAATGACGCAGTAGTGTTTGATATAAAAAGATATTTTACTGATGGTTCGTTTGAAGACCAGTTTATAGATGACCTTGAAGAATTATATGTTGAAGGGTGGGAAAGTTTTGATGATTACGGCATCAAAATTAAAGTTACGAAAGATGAATGAATGGATAAGACAGAAGATATATAATGGTCAAAAGTTTTGGCATACATTTAAATTAGTTCGTAGATTCAAAAAAATTGGAATACCAAGAACTAAATGTGAAGTTTGCAAACGTGGTGTTGTTGAATGGCGGGGATATTATCTTTATGTAGAAGATTCAAAAATGTATGATGTATGTGAATTTTGTAAACATGAAATGGATAATTTTGTATGTACGCGATATGAAATTTTTCATATAGCACAAGTAGAATTAGGGGTTGTAGGAAAATGATATTTGTAGGAATTGACAATGGCCTTAGTGGAGCCATTACAGCAATCAATAAAAATGAAAATATTCTTTTTAGTACAGTTATGCCTACAATAAAAGTTGGTTCAAAAAATGAATATGATATCAATGAGATTGTTAGATTATTTAAAGAACATTTTGGAAGGAAAGACAAAATAATTATAGCATTAGAAAAATCACACGTTCGGCCAGTTAGTGGAAAACGGGCTTGTTTTTCTACTGGGTTTGGTTATGGCGTTATGCAAGGAGTATTAACATCATTAGGACTTTCATATCATATAGTTTCTCCAAGCGAGTGGATGAATAAAGTAATAACTGATAAGGCACCAGGAGATAAAAAACCAAGTATAATGTTTTGTAAAAGAAAATATCCAACATTTCATTGGGGCGCAACAGAACGAGCAAATAAACCAAGTGACGGAAAAACAGATGCTACTTGTTTGGCAATATATGCAAAGAAATATCATTTAGGGGAATTATAATGGGAACATATGGAATAAATACAGAAGAGTTTTTAGACGGACACGTTCATCCTACTATTAAAGATGCTGAATATTATGGTTTTGAGGATTTTATTAGAGACTTTGAAGGAGATGTTTGCGCAGAGACAGTAGCAGAGGCTTGGAATAAACTTGCTAAAAAATATAAATGGAACGACAAGTTACAAGTTAAGAAATGAAAGACGAATATAGATGTTATTATAATACGGTGTGCAGACCATCAGAACATTCATTTTGGTATTTACATAGACCGAGAAAAGAAGGCCAAGGTAATTGTCCAACCTGTGAGTATGACCCAATAGAAAATCAAAAGTGTCCTGGATATAGACCAATATATTTTGGATGTTATAGAGTTAAACAATGCGAGGTAAAAGAAAAATGAAAAAACTACTAATAATACTTATGATAGTTTTAATCAGTCAAATTGTTTTTGGCGATGTAAATATAAAAGGTGGAGAAAAATTTTTAGTTAATAATTTCGAAAAGTGTTATGGAAATGTAAAAATAAAAGTTGAACAAACAGAAGGTGTTTTATTAAATTATAAACTTTTAGAATGTGATAGTATTGATACAGAAATATGGTTGTGCCCGTGTGAAGGCAATAAAACAAACATTACATTTCAGCCTAATATGGATGATGCAAACACATATGATTTTATAATGGAATATTATATAGGACCACAACCAAATGAAACAAATAAAAGAATAAAAGAAGTTAATAATATTAAGGTAATAACAGTAAAGAAAAAAGAACCGCTTGCATTTCCAGCATTAGATGGACCAGGGCCATTTATAATTATTGGTATATTAATTTCATTTTTAATTGTTGGGTTAGTATTTTTATTTAGATATATTATGAGTGAAGATGACACAACAAGCATACCAATTAAAAAAGAATCAAAACAAATTAAAGATGAAAAAATAGATGAGGAACTAAATAACATAATAAACAACTATAGATAATTAAACCTAATAAACCGTAAATTATATATATTACATAATATTTATTATTGTAATATTAATGGAGGTTCAAAATGATAAGAAACATATACCCACAATTTATTTGTAACAATAATGTAGAAGTCCAAGCTGCAACTGATAAGTTAGACAAGGCACAAATGATTGATTTACAATTTGATGATGGTGGAGTAATTAAAGATATTAAAAGATTCAAAGGTATATATAATTATAGTAAAGGCGAAGTTTGTGCAGCAGTTGTACCGTATTATAATTTAGTTCAGCATAAAGAATACATTGATGGTTTTTCTGAAGCATTAGATAGACTTAATATTAAATACAAAATGAAAATTGAATCAATGGGAAATAGGGTTTATGCTGATATTGATTTTGCTGGACGAAATCTAAAATTTAAGAATCTTAATGAAGAATTTACAACAGGTATTAGGATTGCAAATAGTTATGATAAAATGACTGGTGTTATTGTTGCACCACTTTATACAAGATTAGCTTGTACAAATGGAATGGTTATGACCAGAGCTGAAAAGTCTTTTTCTGTTAAACATAATGATAAAAAATTATTAGAAATACAGCTATTTGTTGAACGAAGACTTAATAGCATAATTTCAGCATCAGCAGATTTACAAAACTGGGTTTCGAGGAGTATGAATGATAGTATTGAATGGAGAGCTGCAGTGCGGATACTTGAGAAACTTATTGGTCAATTTAATCATAGAGAAAAAATACTTGAGAAATTAGGTATAGCAATAATTAAAAAGAAGGAAAAGAATAAGAAATGGTTTGAGTATGTTTGGAATAATGAACAAGACAAGAAGGAAAAATTTACTAGATGGGAAATTTATAATGCAATAACATATTATATTTCACACGGTGAACATATTACGCCACATATAAATGATTATTATCAGAAAAGAGCAGAAAGACTTTTAATAACACCTTTAGAAAAAATGCCAATGGTGGAGACAGTTATATAAAATGGATAAACAATTTGAATGTATAGAATTAATAACAAAAGATATAGATGAAGAAAATATATCAGAGTTGTTATTAAGATGGGAGCAAGCAGTTAAAGTTGAAAAATCCCTTAATGAATATGTTGAGTATTTAAAAAATACTATTAAAGGATATTTGAAGACAAGAGATTGGGACAAGTATTTAGATAAACAAACCAAGATAAATGTAACAATTTCTAGACAAGAGAGAAAAACGCTTGATAAAAAACAAGTAGAAATGATATTAAGTGAAAAACAATTAGCTCAAGTTACAAGAGTTTCTGTTTTTGATAGACTTATGATTACAACACCAGAAATGAGAAAGAGGTTGAGTAAATATGTTAAAACTTAAATCAAAAAGAGAAAAATTAATCGAACAAGTAAAAAAGAAGAAACTTAAAATAGACAAGTTAGAGGAGGATATTAGAAAAATGGTAAAGATGGGAATTAAAGATGGCAAACTCGTTCCAAAAGAAGATACAACCAGTAATACTGAAACACAAACAAAAGCTCAAGAACAACCAAATCAAAATGTTGGTGAAGATTTAAGACGGCCAGAATATAAGCCACAACAAGAAACACCACAAGAGCAACAGTTATCAAGAGATGAACTTTATAATCAAATGGTTCAAAGGCAAATACAACAGCAGATGTTTGAAAGACAACAACAGCAACAGCAACAGCAACAGCAACAGCAACCACAACAGCAGTATCAACAACGGACACAACCTGAAATACCTCAACAAGAATTTATCCAAAGACCAGAAATACCAACCGACGAGGAAGTTTTTAAGATAGAGATTGTCGTAGAAGGTGGTTTACAATTTACAGTTCAAGTTCCTAGAGAAAAGCTTGATGAGTTTATTTCAGAAATAAATACAGCAATGAATGAACAAACACCGTTTATTATTGATAACCGGAAAGTTGTAAATGGAAGACACATTATTGCATTTGTGTTTTAAATAAATTTGGGGGTAGAAAGAATGACGAAGAAAAGTTTAACTGAGTATATGAACGAACGAAATGAAATTTCGCGTTGGAAAATAGCAAAAGTTTTTACTGTTGGTGTTTTTTGCGGAGTTGCAATGGGTGTTGTTTATATGTGGGGAGTATTTTTACTATAATGAAAATACGCAATCCAGTCCTTTATGGACTGTTCTTTATTTTTTTAGTTTTAAATATAGTTGATTTAATGACAGCAAAGGATATATTAAGCGCAGAAGCAAACCCAGTTTATTTATTGTTTGGAAGTTTTTGGGCGTTAATAATTATAAAATTAGTATTCATTATTCCAGCAGGGTTAATTATATTTAAGAATAATTATCCAGGTCATATAACAAATTATTTAATGATAAGTTATTTTGTATTTGGTTCATTATTAATGTTGTTTGCAATTTTTACAAATGTTCAAGTAGGTAAACTATATAACCAATTAAACGAAACACAACAAATTGAAGTTAATGAAAAATTATCTGAGGCATCAAAAACTGAAAAGGTACAGTTTTATTTTACTGTTGTTGGGTTTAATTATTTCGCGCCATTAATATTATCGTTGGTATGTTTTGTATTGTATAGATGGAATTTAAGATATAGCAATATTGATAAAAAATATAATAAGTTTAAGTATTGGTGGAAGGATGAATGAGACAATAAATATAGCGGAACAAGTACCTATGGTTCCTGAACAAATTATAGGATGGATAGTTGCAATCTTTATTATGTTTTGTATTGCGTTTGTTGGTTATATTATATATCAATTGTTTGAATGATATCAATAAATTAATATATGAGAAGGAAATTATTATTACAATGGCAAATAAAACTAAATTAGAAGAACGTGATATGTTTACAATAGATGATAAAGTTGTTGAGATAGGACTTAAAGCTAAGAAGAAATATTTTGTTGCGTATAAATATGTACGGGATAGTAAAACTCTTCGAAGTAAGTACGAGTATTATACTGAAAAACATTTTGAGGCTCGCGGACATTATAATAAATTAATTAATGATTATAACAATAAAATAAACAGTATTCATGGATTATAAAATGACAATTAAAAACCCGCATATAATACATTGGTTAAGACCAGATGGCAAAAGATATTTATGTATTCAGGCGTGTGATATAACACCAGAGAAAGTTGCAGATAGGAAGAGAGATATAACTTGTAAGAGATGTAAGTTAATGCTTAATGATAGAAATGATAAGTTATTGCACGAGACATTTAATGATGGAAGATTAAATTGTGATAGGAAATGGATTGATGAAATTAATGAACGTATTGAGGAACTTGAAAAACAAGTGGGTATTCCTGAGTTAAAAAGATTAAAAAGAAAAGTTATATATAGGTGGAAAAACGATGAAGATTGAAACTAATGTTGGTAAGATACATATACGTGAAGGTGAAGATACGGATGGTAGGGAGTTTGTAAGAATTACACTTCAACCGAACATCGGAGTTAAGACAACAAACAATATGAAAGTATTTGATATGGTTGAAGAAGTTGTAAAAGTGAGTGACCCAAATGAAAAAGAAGAATAAAGATATATTTGTGTTTATCTTTATAATGATATTTTCCGTTCCACTATTTGCGTCATTAGTTAATAATTGGTTTGCTAAGTTTATTGGAATCATATGGTCACTACTTGGATGGTTTATGTTTGCATTAATGGCAGCTGTACTATTAGATAAAGATAAAGAAATAGATAAACTAAAAGAAGAACGTGAGGATGGAAATACATATTACTAGGGTGGTATAAAATGTTATTTGGAAATAGAAATCAAATACCTGTAGAAGCATTAGTAGAGATAGAAAATCAAAAAGATAGTTTAGTTGATAATGTTGAAGCAAAACTATTTGGTAGAACTGTTAATGTTGGCATAGAACGTGCTCCGTTTTATAGGTTTAAAACCTATGTAGTATATTGGCGTGAGGATAATATAAATAGTTCAGAAACAAAAAACATTGAAATTTTATCAAGCAACCCACTACCATTATATAAAAAACAATTAGAAAAATTGAAAGATGAAGTAGTTGATGATGTAAAGACTTATGGAACAGAAGCAGATAAGCCTTGGTATGGGTGGTTATTATGTTGGAAGCAATATTAAATATATTGTTATTTGTATTTATTATATGGTTATATAAACAATTAAAATTTGATGGTGTAATACAATGAATAAACAATTAGATAATATGTTAAAGGTTGCAAAGATAGGTTTCTTTGGAGTAATGATGATGTCAATATTAATTATAACAGCATTATGGATTAATACTGATTGGGAAGCAGTATCTGAGTCATTTGCAGAATCAACAGAACAATTAGTTAAGGCGACTCATTGTACTATTGATTATGAGGATTATAGAAACGAAGTTTTCTTTACATATAATGGTATGTGCACTAATAGAGAAGAAGTATTAAATTTTATTAATGATAGTGTGATAGTAAATAAACTGTCAAGTGATACTGTGGTGATAGGAAAATGGATAGAATAAAAATATTAATTGCTTGCGGATTAGGCATGATTATTTTGTTTGTTGTTGGAATGATGCTATTTGCAAAAGATATAGTATTTAAAAATGAAGTTGTTATAGAATATCCAGATGGATGTATAGAGACGTATGTTAATACAATGCCTACTTCGCCTATGTGTGTTGAAGGTCGTAAAATAGCAGAAGACCAATTAACAAAAGGTGCTAATGCTAATTCAAATACATTATGGACAGGTGACGAAAGTTGGACAACCAAAAAGAACGAATCGCAAATGAATATAACAAGTGTGCTAAAGAAGTAAATGAGTTATATAATAAACTTAATTTAGCATATGACAAAGAAGGAATATTAATAAACGATATGAAAGTTTTGAAACATAAGTATGACCAATTATTAGAAGATAAAGAAGTATTACAAATGATGTATATGCATCATAGTAATAAATTAAATAGAATAAAGAACTTATTAGACCAATGTTAAAATGAAATGGGGCTTAATAATTATTATAGTATTGATAGGAGTTGTTATTATTAAAGGTTGTTCTGAAGTTGAGCCATGGTGTTTTAAGACACGTGGTATGTGGTCTGGTGAAGACCATTGTAATTCATTATGTTCTGATAGTAATAGAGATTTATATGGCAATAATTATTATCCAACAAATAATATATCATATAGTAAAGACCAGAAGTATTTTAACTGCAGTTGTGAGAGTGGAAAGTTTATTGAAAAAGTATATAGGAGTTGTATTTAATTGATAGCTAAATTACTTGGTAGTATATTACTTGGTGCATTATTATTAATTGTAATGGGTAAATGGATATGGATACCTATTGCGATTATAATATTAATAATCTTAATTCGTTTTATTGCTGATATATTTTGGGCGGGAAAAGATAGAGATTGGTGGTAAGTAACATAGAAATTATAAACTTTAAATTAAAATAGAACTTGGTGTGTTACTTCTTAAATTTTAAATATGATATCAATCAATAGGACCCTATATGTTACTCAGGTGTGTTACTTTGAATGGGTAGTCTTAATTGGGTAACATATAGGGAGAGCGAAGTAAATGAATGTGTTTGATTTTTTATTATTAGAATATGTTTTCATTATCCATACACCA
>Ga0307377_10002032_pt1 | contig 24363 bp, 33 predicted proteins | sample TR3MG_FD_202535 | JGI IMG/M metagenome (GOLD analysis project Ga0307377, IMG submission 202535) | Soil microbial communities from Risofladan, Vaasa, Finland - TR-3 | ecosystem: Environmental > Terrestrial > Soil > Coastal area > Acid sulfate soil | place: Finland: Risofladan, Vaasa | collected...
ACTTGTCCAATAGATAATGGTTGATTTGAAATAATAGATTCTTCTGATAAAGAATCAGCTAAAATAGTCAATGATTTTATGACATTATCAACATAGCAAGTTACCCCAGAAGCTAATCCAGTTCCATTATAAGTTATAATCACATGATGCCATGCATCATTATTCATATTTGCTGCTGTTGTTACATGAACAGCTTTATTTGCAGCACCGCCTCTTAATTGGAAACCTAAAGTAACACCTGTTGTATATATTTGCCATCCTCTACCAGTACCAGCCAATAATAAATTACCAATAATTCCCTGAAAAAGCCTGAGTGTATTCCCACTGAGCAATAGCTCCACAATTAACATATTCGTCTATTCCACCAAATAAAAGACAATTATTAAGTTTCCCAGCAACCCAATCTCCATCTTCCATATTTTGTGTAGTCCCATCTCTACCATTTCCAGAACTATCAGGAACATTTGTCCCTGATACTTCGTTAAGATGCCACCAAGCATATGTATCCAAAGGAGTTCCTACTAATTTTGCAACTCCACCTACTACTTCAATCTTTAGAGGATCATAAGTATAATTTGCAGGTGTAGTAAAGGGCCAATCATTTTCTCCTATTACAGATGCTTTTAATTTTGCCACTCCTCCAGTTACTTCGATCTTTGTAGGATCATAAGTATAATTAGCAGGAGTTGTAAAAGGAATATCATCACTACTGTCTATTTTTTCTTTTAAAGCCAAATAAGCACTATCTCCAACTCCAATTACTTCTATATTAGTTTTAGTAGGAGAATCAAAATCAAATTGAACATCTGATGTCCAGATTGCTTTTCTAATATTTTCTAATTTTAAATTTAAGTTCGTAGTACTTAAATCTTTTCCAAAATTCATTTTTTTACCTTAAAATTTTATCTATTTACTTTACCCCAAATATCTGCCCATTTTTCAGTATAAAAAGAATAATAATCTACATTCTTTTCCTTTCTATATTTTCTAAAACAAACATTCCAAATAACGGAAGGAATACCAATAACTAATAGGTAAAGTGGTCCAAAAAGAAGTGATTGCATACAATGACCATATTCATGATCAAGTGTTTGTTGTTCTTTATCTTCCCAAACATCTGTTAAAAAAATAAATCCACCAAGTGAAACTCCACCAAAACCAGATCCTTGCAAAACATCTTTTTTGAGTTTTACATAAAAAACTGTTTTATAATTAATAACAGAAATTATTTTGTCCATTCTTTTCATAATTAACAAAAAGATTGCACCAATTAAACTTTGAATAGCACCCCAAGTGAATTGTCCTATTAACATTATAAAATCTTTAACTTTTAATAAAACTTCTTTAATTTTATTTAGCATTTATTTTCTCCTGTATTTTTAAAAAATTTTATTTCTTTAATGTTATCTTTACATTTTACATTCTATTATAGTAAAGATATTTATATAATAAATACATGAGGAGAAATTATGAAACTTAAAGATTTTATTAAAATAAATGAACAACCTGTTCCTACTGCTAATAACGTTCCTACTCAAACTCAACAAACTCAACAAACTCAACAACCACAACAAACTCAACAAGTAGATGATAAAACTATTCTTGCTAAAATAAGTGCTGTATTAAAAACTGGAAAAGTTGTTGAAAACTTAAATAATGTATTAACACAATTAAAAGCTATGAATCCACAAACTCAAGCTCAATATCAGAAGATAAGTAATTCAATTTCTATGGCTCTTCAGTCACTTGGTGGATTAGCAAAATAAGGGATAAAAGATGGAAACTGCATTTGAAATTTTAGAAGAAGGTTGTATAGGAAATAAAGGATTTTCAAAAACTCTTTTTAAAAAATTAGTAAATGCTTCTACTAATGGAAGATATATTTTTGAAGCTGGATTTAGATGGCTTAATTTTCAATTTGAATATGGACAACCAGCTCTTGAAAAACTTGATAAATATGGTAATTTTATTCTTCTTTCTGGAATGCGTTGGAAAACATTTGATTATGATTCTGGTTTAGCTAAATTAGAAGAATTACAACCAAATGGTTATTGGCTTTATAAGGCAAAACATGTTTGGCCATTGAACAAAACTCAAATAAATAATATTTTATTTAAAGATACTGGGATATGGACATTTGAAGAGTATAAATTAAATTATATTACTAAAGAAGAAGCTATTATTAGAAAATCTAATATTAAGTGGCAAAGAAAAATAGAAAAACTTAGTGATGAGCGAAAAAATAATTGATATGTTTAAATTCACAGAAGTGAATTTAAAACATTTTGATGAATGCGAAAACATAACCGTTAATTTTTTCGGTGTTCATAGTTTATCTCCAGAAATAGTTTCGTTTTTAGAAAAAATATTAAATAAATTTTCTGAAGCAAAATTTATTTTTTTAAATACAAAGCTTTTAGTTAAAAATCAATTAACTATTTTTGAAAGAGACAATGTAAGGATTTTTGAATGAGATTAAATGAAATAGTAAGTACAGGCAGTTTATCAGGCGCAGAAATACCAAAAAGATATTTATCAGGAGTGATAAAAAGAAAAATATGTATTGAATGTGGTTTTGATTTAACTAATAAAAAAAAGAAAAATAAAAAATTAAAATTTTGCACGAATTGTGGAGAATTAATAAAGTTTAGAAAAATATGAAAAAGTGTAATAAATGTTGGAGTTTAAAAATAATTACAGCAGAAGAAAATTTATCAAAACATATTTTTTTAAATTTTATTAATTAAAAACAATAATTTAACAAATTTATTACACTTTAAAATTGGAGAATTAATAATATGGCAACCTTTAAACAAATAGTAATAGAAGATTTAAACGAAGGTTTAGTATTTTTTAAAAAAAGCAAAAAACTCAAAAAACTATTAGAAAGACTAGAAAAGAAAGTAGAAATGGCTGATATAAAATCTGAAGTTATGAATATAAAAATTCCAAAAAAAGATATCGATGAAGTTTTTGGAATGTTGAAGGATATTGCTGAAAGTTTTGAAGATGTTGAAAAAAGATTTAAAGAAGCTAAGAGTGATGGAGAAAAGAAGAAAGCAATTCGAGAAGAATATAAAAATATAAAAACAAAATATAAAAAAGTTTTAGATAGAATTAATAATGAAAAAACTTTAAGAATATTATCAACAATTGGAATTCTTGGCGGTATTCTTGCAGCTGCTTCTGCTGGATTAACTATCTTAATGACATTAGAAAATATAGTAGGAATAGGTGCAACTTTTTTATTACCAAGAGTTTTAACTATGGTAGGAATTCCTTATATTGCTGGAATGGGAATAGGATTAGGGCTTTCTTTCTTGGTTAGAAATATTAAAAATATAAAAGATAAAGCTCTTGTTCAAACAATTATGGAAATAAAACAAAAAGTTAAACAAATAAAGATGGGAAACATTGGCAACCGTTAATCAAATTTTAGAATCATATTTTTCAGGCTTATATCATTTAAGTCATTCTCCAAACTTAACTAAAGAAACTATTAGAATACCAGAAATAAGAACTGGTTTAATTGGAAAACCAATCGGAGGGTTTTGGTTAGCAAAAGGTTTATCTTGGCATAAGTGGTCGACAGAAAATTTTGGTGATTTTCCAGATGATCATTTATATAGAGTTAAATTAAACCCAAGAGCAAAAATATTTCAAGTAAATACAAAAAATTTTAATAAACTTTTTAATAAAAATGATGATTCAGAATGGAATAGATTAACTAAAAAATATGATGGAATTCAAGTTTATAATTTAAAAAATTTTGATATTTTTAAAGCTAAAGGCACAAAAAATTTTATTAAATTAGCTTCACTTGCTGCTTATGATGTTCCTACAGTATTAATATGGAATAGAAATATAATTCAATCAATGGAACATATGGGAACTGTTAGAGAAATAGCTGAAAAGAAACATAAAGAACGTATGGTTAAGAAAAGTAAAGATAAAATAAATGGCACAGAAAAGAATAACTGATGAAATTTTAAGAGAACTCGCTAAAAAATATCCCAATAAAACAAGAGAAGAACTTCTTATTTTAAGACGGAAAATTTTAAAAAAAGTTAAAGTAGCCGACATAATAAAAAAACAACAAGAGCAAATAAAGGATAAAAAAGAAGATCCTTTCAGTCCGGAAAATATTAAAAGAACAAAAGAAACAACCTCAAAAGTAATGAAGAGAATGGAAGAATCTACAGAACAAAAATTCCTTATTTTGATAAATCCAAAAAAAAAGGATGTTATAAAAAATTTTAGAAAAAATGGTATAAGATATGTTGCTGTTCAAGAAACTAAAGAAATTTTTGTAGCAAATGCAAAAGAACTTTATCATTTGGCAATGGCAAGGCGTTTTATTCCTATAATGAAAAAAATGAAAGCTCCAGAAGCAATTGATGAATTGAATAAATCAAAAAAATATAAAACAGGTATTCTTACTCTAATAAAAGATAAATATTGGCATCCATTTATTCCAAAAGAATGGGAGTGGATAAAAAAATATTTACCAATAGGAAAAGTTAATTTAAATGAATCTCTTCAATATGTAAAATTTGCTTATGATAATAATGATAATAAAGATAAACATCCAAAAGTAAAAGTTCTCGATTTTAAATATAAAGGACAACAAGGACAAAAGACTTATGGAAAAAGACAAGATTTACTTGGTTGGAATTTACGATATTTTAGTAATAAAAGATACGCAGAAAAAGCTATTGATGATATAGATAGTTTTTCAAGAATGCTTGGAGCAAATAGTGGAGAAGAAAAATATAAAAGAATTAAATATTTCTTTCCACAACAAGCAAAACTAATCCGTAGATACATTCGAAAGCATATTAAGAATTTAAAACATAAACCTGGAGTATTTTTCTGGAAGGGAACTAATTTTGACGAATTAATTAAGTTTGACAAACAATCTTATTAGGTAACAAATCTTTTATACCATAACTTTCAACTAACTCTAAATCTATTTTATTAGATTTTTTGATATTTTTTAATTTTTCTAAAGGTCTTAAATTTCTTAAATTCCAACATTTTTCTAAATATTCTTCTTTATTCTTATATAAAGATTGCGGTATAATGTGGTCTATTACCCAATAATTTCCATAATTATCCCAATTAATATCTTTAATGAATTGTTCTTCAAGATGTTGTTTTATGACTTTAAATTTTTGATTTATAATGTGTTCTGACTTTTGATTATTTTTTTTCTTTTTTAGGTATTGAAGCAGAGATCTTGATATATTTTTTTTTAATTTAAAAAAAATATCATAATTATACCTATTCTTTTCATAAATTTTTCTGTAGCAATTAATTCTTTCTTTATTCTTTGAGCGATAATTTTTATGATATTTTTTTTCTCTTTTTATTACATTTTGTCTTTTTTTATATTCTTTTCTATATTCTGTTATTTTTTCTTTATGTTTTAAATAATATTTTTTTCTTTTAGCTTTTATCTTTTCTTTGTTATTTTTTCTATATTCTTTATCTTTTAATTTAAAACATTCAATACAATATCCTCTTAAATTATCCTTATTTTTATTGCTTTTAAAAAATTCTTTTTTGTTTTTCCATTTTTCACATCCAACACATTTTTTTTGTCCTACGTGTTTTTTCTTTTCTTTTGTTTTTTCTGTTTTTTCTTCTTCAAATTTTCCATTTATTTTTTCTTTATAATAATTATTTGCTCTTTTTCTTACACATTCTTTACAGTCATTTCTATAACCATCTAAATTATCTTTTCTTTTATAAAAATTTTTTAAAAATTTAACTTTATTACATTTATTACATTTTTTTTTTCCATAACTTATATACGATATAATTGTAAAGATAAAACTAAATTGTAATATGGAGAAATAATATGGCATTTAAAATTTGGGGTGTTGGTGATATAATTCGTGATATTGAGACCATCCCTTTTACACCTGCAAATTACGATCATGTAGAAGGTCTTGTAGGTGAAGATCCAAATAACCATATAAGTATAGGAAGAACCGAAAGAAATCTTTTCGAGAATCAATATGAACTTTTCAACTTTATGGAAAAGTTAGCGAGATCAACAAATAATTTTACAGGAATATTTAAAGGCTCTTTAGAACAAGCTTTTGCTTTTGATAATGCAGAAGATGTTGAAGTTGTTAATGTAGCAAATACTTATGAAATTCAAGACATAATAGCTATTATGCCTGGAGGTGGATTATATGATTTAGGTAGAACTTATCTTTTAATTAATACTCCAGCAGGTGCTGGTTTTTATGTTTGGTTTGATATAGATAATAAATTTGCAGATCCTGCTGTTGCACAAGCAGAAATAAGAACAGTTACTATAGAAGGAACTGCAACGCCAGCTCTTTTAGATGGCGATTATTTCGAAGTAGAGAATAATTCAAATGTTTATTGGTTCTGGTTCGATGTAGATAATCTTTCTACTCCTCCAGTTCCAGGTGGTAGTGAAATTTTAGTAGAAATTGATATTGCTACTGGTAATTCACCAACTGATATAGCAATGGCTGCACAAGTAATAGTTAATGGTCATGCAGATTTTGTTTCTACAAGAAATGGGACTGAACTTGAAGTAGTTAATGTAACTACAGGACCTGCAAATGATGCAAATAACGGAACTTGTGGAGTAGATGTAACAGTTGTTACAATAGTAGATGGTGATGCAATTGATGCAGGTGTTTCAGGAAAAACTGGTTTAGAAGCAAATCTTTTTACAGGAGATACAATAGCTGAAATTGCAGATGCAATTGAAACAACTGTTGATGCAAATGTTAATTTTGCTTGTACTTCTGATAATATTGATACAGCAACAATTGTTAATAAATCTCCTGGCCCAGTAACAAATGCTTCAGATGGCGCTGGTGCTTATGCAACTGGTTTTACAATTCCTGCACCAACAATAGATGGTGCAAATAACTATAAAACTTATACAAGATTAGCTCCAGGTATTGCTTTTTTAAATGGGTTAATGCTTGTTTCTACTCCACAGTTATATATAGCAGAAAGACAATTAATTAAAGCCTTTAATTTAAGAATAAGTGATACAAGTGGTGAGAATGTAGTTATAAACTACAATTTTGCAACAGATAAATATAGTGTAGTAATTTCTAAATTAGATTCAAATGACGCATTACAAGTTTATACATTTAATAATGGTGGGTCTGGATACGATACTGGTTTCGAAATGATAATAGATATTTATAATCATCCAGTTTTTAATGCTACAATGGTTGCTGCAATTGGAACAGATTTAACAAAAATTATTTTAGAACCTATTGTAGAAATAACAGCAAATAATACTTATTATTGGTCATTAATGAATACAGGAGATATTGAATTAAGAACATCTTCTGGTGATTATGATATTCATGATTTTATTGTATCAGATTATACTATTCCAACAATAGGAACAACAAATGATACAAGAACTTTCTTTCAAAACTTTAATGATTTTGATAAAAATATTTATCTTAATGTCCCTGATACTTGGGATGATCCAACAGATCCAACTAATACAACAAAAACATTAAGTGATGATTTAACAAAACAATTTAATCCAATTGATAATACTTCTGTTGATTATACCAAAGTAGTTGATAAAAGTTGTATGATTACAATTTTAAGACAACATGATGGAGCAAATTATAATAGCACTTCTGCTAACTTTGGTTGGGTAGAAGGTGATGTTGCAGATCTTGATCCACATGGAATTCCACCATCTAGTTCTGGTGGGCCAAAAGATATTTTCTTTGCAAATAAAGATTTAGTTATTCAATGGGGAATATTAAGTTCTGAATGGGCAAGATTTAGTGATTTAGCTCTTTCAATTGGTGGAACTGTTCCATCAGTTGCAACTTATACTAATTTACCTCCAAGTGGACCAGATGGTGAAATTTATTTAGTAAGAGATGTAAATCAATTATTTAGATATGCTTCAGCATTATCAACTTGGATTCCAATATCAGATCCTCATAAACAATTTTGGGCACAAACAGGTAGTATGCTTGGAAATTTAGCAGATGATTGGACTGGTTTAGTAGGAAGAAGATATATTTTTTCTGGTATTTGGTGGAAAACAGATGGATCTAATTTACAAGTATTTATGAATGGTATTTTTCAATTATTAGGGATTGATTATAATCTTGGTGGAACTGGAACAGCAGAACAAAATTCTTTAACTTTTACTTATGATCTTATTGCAACTGATAGAGCAATTGTAAGAGTAAGCGAAGGTGGAGATGAATTTTATCCAGAAAAAGTAAATTACACAGTTGGAATTGCTGGCGGTGCTTATATAGGAAGTTTAATAAATTTCCCAGTTTATTGGGAACCAGTAAGAGATAAAGTTGATGTATTTGTTAATGGTATTTTAAATAGAGATAGTCCTTTTGTTAAAGCATTAACAGAAACTACTGGTTCACTTACTGATAGAATAGTAGACACAGGTGTAATTTTTAGTGCTGCAAATATTGGTAATTGGATATTAGTTGTTTCAGCAACTAATGCAGATAATGTTTGGGAAATAAGAAGAGTAGTTTCTGTTCCTAATGCAACTACTTTAGTTCTTGATGCAGTATTACCACAGAATACAACAATTGGTGATGGATATCAATTATTTAAAGATTATGACTACTTTGTAGATGAATATACTAATACAATAATTTTTGCAAATGATCAAGTTGATAGTGACTTTGTAGAAATAAGAGATAGAGCAACTATAGTTGGAACTCTTAATTTAACTAATAAAGGAACAACTTTTCCAACAACTCCAATTTTTGGAATGGAATTTTTTAAGACAGACGAAGGAGTATCTGGAGAATGGTTTAAATATTCTGTAGAAGCTGGTTGGCAACAAATAACATAATTAATTTTATGTATTGTATAAATAATCAAGGCAAAATCCTTAAACATATTTCTTTAGATAATTATTGGTTAAAAATAAAAGATGTAGAAAAAGAACTTCTTAATTATAATATAGCAAAAGTTAAAAAAACTTTTAAATTAGAAAATTATTATAAAAAGATCTGGATTGGTGATGGAATTTCTAATGAGTTTAAAGAAATAAAAAAAAGTTTTCCAATTTATGATGGTCTTCCAACTGAAAAAATATCTGTATATGTTTATATAAATAATAAAGAAGTAGCCAAGTTTTATAAAGGAAAGAATATTTCATTTAGTAATACTAACTGTTTATTTAAAAATCTTAAAAATTACGATACCATTGCTGAAAAAATAGTATTTGCTAAACCACCAAAAAAGAATTCAAAAATAAAAATACTTTATTTTGAAGAAAATAATAAAGAAGATACAGGCATTTTTATTTTTGCTAATTTTAATGAAAATTCTGTAATAAAAATAGATAATATAATAGTAGATAATAAGTGTGAAAATATTGGTATTTCTTTAATAAGAGTTAATGATAAATATAAAATAGATTTAATAATTGATGGAGAAAAGAAAATAAGTAAAGAAGTAAATACGAATGGTAATATATTAAAAAAGATAATAACACAAAATGTTAAAAGTGCTATGTTCTCAAATATATTTAATATAAGTTTATATTACTTATTTAAAAACTAAATGGAAATAAACAATTTATATTTTATTGAAGATGAAATAGGAAATATAAAAATAGGAATTTCAAAAGATCCTAAAAAAAGAAAAGAGGAATTACAAGTTGGCAATTTCTCTCTTTTAAAGATAATTTATATTATAGAAAATGTTCCTTTTTCATTTGAAAAACATGTTCATACTATTTGTCAAAAATATAAAATTAATGGTGAATGGTTTGAATCAGGTATAATAAATCATTTATTTAAAACACATTGGTTTAAAGAACATATGATTAAAAAATAAAAATAATTCCACCACCGAAATAAATATCAATATTATTAAGTGCTGGTGTATTAAGTCCAAAATCAATAAAGAAACCAATTGGTAATCTTGGAATATCAAATTGAGCGAGTATCTGACCACCCAAAGGGTAAGTAACCGCAAGTCCAATTCCAAAATACTTATAGTCTTTAAGGCCTATTGCAAGTTCTTGTAAATGATTTCTTAGATTAGTTATTTCTAACTGATCTTTTTCAATTCTATCATTTTGTAATTCAATTATTTCTGTACTTTCTTTGAGAGTTATTGAAGTTTTTTCTAATGCTTCTGTTGTGTTCTCAAGAACCATAAGAACTCCACTTATACTTTTCTGAAAATCTATAATTATTTCTTTTTGTTCTACTATTTTTTCATTTGCTATTGCTAATTGAGAAATTAGACTGTTGATTATATTATCTTTTTCATCTGCAAAACTAACAAAAAAAATACTACTTATTAATATTAATATTATTAATAGTTTCTTTAGCACATTTAACCACCTTTTTGTTTTCTTCTAAAATTTTTTTATTCTTTTCAATTTGCTCTTTTGCCTTGTCAATAATACTTTGTCTATCTTTATCTGCTGCTTGTGATTCACCAACATTAATAAGAGCATCTGCTTGTTTACGGTTGTTAATATTTTTAAAAATAATTGCTACTATTGCACCTATTCCTGTTAATGCACCTATTCCTGCAATTATCCAAATTATGATATTCATTATTTAATTCTCCTTACTTTCCCACTGGTATTAAATCTTTTATTCCATATTCTTCAATTAATTCCATATCTAATTTATTATGTTTTAATAAATTTTCTTCTGCTTCTATTATTCTTAAATTTTTTTTATTCCAACATTTTTTAAACTCTTCATCTTCAAAAGAATTAAAATTATATAAAGATTGAGGAATTATATGGTCTAAATGTAAATCTTTTTCTAAATAATCTTGAATAGTAAAATCAGAAATATTTTCAAGATGTTCTATTAATTCATTTATTGTGTATCCAACTAAATCTTCCCAATGATGATTATTTTTTTTACCTTTAAGAGATTGTCTAATGGAAACAGAAATATTTTTAGATAACCTGTTTTTAGAATTTTTATTTTTGTTGTATTCCCAAATTTTTTTATATTCATTTATTTTTTTTCTATTTTTTTTGTTGTACTTTTTAAAATATTCTTTAATTTTAGCATTATTGTTTTCTTTATGTTTTTTATTTCTTTTGTAATATTCTTCTTTATTTTCTAAATAATATTTTTTTTGTTGTACTTTTATTTTGCTGATATTATTTTTATAATATTTAGAGCTTTCTTTTTTTCTACAAATCTTACAATTTTTTTTAAATCCATCTTTTTTAGTTTTATCTCTATGAAATTCGGAAATATTTTTACTTTGTTTGCAAATATTACAAATTTTATTTGTTTTCATTATTGTTGTTTTTGTTTGTCTTTTTCTTTTTTTTCAGTAAGTCTTTTTGTTATTGTACCAGCACCAACACTTAATATTAAAGTACTTGTGGGCCATATAAATTTGTCAAGGAATTTTACATAAGCATCCATGTCAAATCCCGCAACTTTAAAACTACCGAATATCCCAAAACCAAGAGTAATAAGTAAAACAGTTAATGTTAGAAATTTAGCTATACCACTTAATTTTTTTGGTTCAATTTTGCTAATTACTTCCATTGCTTCTTTCGAATTATTCGTAGATTGAGTAATTGTATTTCCAGTAATTTTATCAAATAGAGTAGCTTTCTCTCTTTCTGTTAATTCAGCCATAATAAGCCTCCCTTTTACAGAATTATCTTTACAATGAATTAGACTTTTTCACCTGCAGCTTGCATCTCTTTTCTTTTATCATTATCTACTTTGATTCCGACTTCTTTGTAGTGTTTTGGCTTTGATGCAGTAGCATTATTTTTTGAACTCCAACCTCTACCACGTAAAACGAATCCACATCCACCGGAGATAATTTTAACCATTACTTCTCCACATTCACAAAGTATTTTTGGATTTTTCGTCATTCCATGTCTAACTTCTTTAATAATCTCGCATTTTTTGCAACAGTAATCATAAAAAATAGTCGTACCTCCTTTATAAAACATATTTTATATACGCTGTGTTAAAACGTAAAGATAAAACAAAGGAAAATAATAATGGCAAGTTTTGATGATATTTTAAATGAAGCTCTTTTAAATAAAGGAATGAAAGCAGAAAAAGTTCCAAAAGGAGAAAAATACATATTATTACTTGACATAGATGATACTTTAGTTACTGCTCAAAATATTTTTATTTATAGAAAACTTCCTTCTGATAAGAAAGAAGTTAAATTTACTCCTGAACAATATGCAGATGAAAATGTAACTGATGTGAATAAAGAATATTATGATTACAGAGACTTTAGAAATTCTAAAAAAATTGCTGGTTCTATTTTAACTGGCAAACCTATATGGAGAAATCTAAGAGTAATGGATCATCATATTGCTATGGGATGGGAAATAGGAATATTAACTGCAAGAGCAATGGGATTAGTAATTTTTAAAGCATTAAGAAAATGGTTAAAATATAGACCAGTACCAGGAAAAGGTAAAATAGATACTGGAATAGTGTCTTATTTAAAAGGTTATAAAAAAGTTGGAAATATGTTGAAAAGACAACACGTTCATGCTGTAGCTGATTATAGAGATAGATATCCTGGAACAACTGATTTCCAAAGAAAAGCAATCGTAATTAAAAAATATGCTAAGAAATATGATAAAGTAAAATTCTTAGATGATGATCAAAAAAATATAGATGCTGTAAATAACTTAAAATTAGATAATGTTATTGCAGTTAAAGCTCTCAAGGAGACAATGTAATGAGTATTAGATCTGATATGCTAAATTTGGCAGGATTACACAATAAAGCAAAAGAAGTTCAATTAAATGAAATGGGGCTTAGAGAAATTGGAAAAGATTTCAAAATTCTTGTAAATAAAGCTTACATGGCCTATAAATCTGGTGATGAAGCTGCGACAAAAAAATATTTACAACAAGCTGCTATTGCTTATGTTGATAAAACATCTTTTTATACAAAGAAAACTTTTGATGCTGCTGCTTTAACTGCAAGAAGAGGTTGGTCAAAAACTTCTGAAAATGCTAAAATAAAAGAGATATTTAAAAACGATCAAGTTTTTATTAGAATGTTTGGAAACTTTTTAATGCAAAAAGTTGGAGATATAGAAGCTGGAAAAGAATCAGAAAAAATTAGAAAGAAACAAGAAAAAGGTGTTGGCAAAAAAACTGTATTTAATAAAGAAACTGGCAAGAAAGAAGAAATAGAAATTAAAACACAAAGTTCTGTTTCTAAACAAAGAAAAATAAAAACTGACCTTTTAAACACTGTTCAGAAAGTTGATAAAGAAAGAGCAGAAATGCTTAATGATATTGAAAGTGGAGATGAAACTAAAATTAAAGAAGTTGCTAAAAAAGTTTCTGATATATGGGATAGTGAAGGAACAAAAACAAAAGAATCAGTAGTTATTAAAAATTTTATAAATGGAAAGGATATTGAATTAGAACTTATTAAAAATATTCTAATTGAAAAATTAAAAATTGGCGGAAGTGTATTAGAAATGCTTGTTAGAGCTTCTTTAGAAGCTAAAGGTCTTGGCACATTATCTGATGAACAAATTGAAGCAATTCAAAAAAGAATGGGTATAATAGAAAAAAGAAAAGCTGAAAAAGAAAAAATTAACTTAAAACAACAACAACAAAAGAATGAAGATTCTTTTAATAAACAAGGAATAATATTAGCAGAATCTTTGAGATATGAAGGAAGTTATTTTTGGGAAAATTATATTTTTACTCAACTTCTCAGAAGATTTACAGAAGATTCTGCTGAATTTGGAATTGAAGAAACTCAAGAAATGTATACAGAATTATTTGGTTATGAAACAATGCCAATTTGGGAACACATGGCAAATAATGAAGATGCTCTTTATGAAATTTATGAAATAAAAGGAAAATTCCTTTTTGAAGAAATTGGTTATAGAAAAGTTTCTTTAAATGAAAGAATAACTGCAATAGGCTTCTTAAAAGGATTATGGCAAAAAATAAAAGACTTTGGTGCTCCAATAATTAATAAGATTAAAACTTGGGCAGGTCCTGCTATTAGTTGGATAAAAGGAATCCTTAGTCAAGGAATTAAATTTGTTACTACCAATCCTATTGCAAAGATCGCAGTTCCTGCTGTAGTAATGGCAGGTAGTATTGTAGGAGCAATTGTTCTTATTAATAAACTTAGAAAGAAAGCTAATATGAAAAAACTTAATAAACAAGAAATTGATGAAATGAGAGAAGTTCTTGCAAGTAAAGAAGATGAACTTGAAATTCTTAAGAAAAAAGGCGTTCCTAATATTGATAAAATTAAAAGAGAAATTAATTCTCCAAAGATAAGAGTTGCAGTTAATTAATATTTGACAAAAAATATAAAAAGTAGTAAAGTTAAAAACATATATAAATTTAGAGCTGATGTGAATCAGTTATCGTTTAAGAAAAATCTGATTTGCGAAACTTGCTCTTATTTATTTTATTGACAAAAAATAAAAAAAAGTTTATAATAAAAGAAAGTTTGGGTGCTGATTGGGAAAGCGTTACCGAAAACTACTGATTTTTAAATTCAATGTTGGCTTTGTGCCAATGCAAACCAATTGGTTATAGAATTTTTTGACTGGTTCAACTATTATAAATAAACCAGTTGTGTCTCCCCACTAAATGCTGGAGACACTCGCTTTTTCGTGAAAGCTTGCACCCATTTTTTTTAAAAGAAGGAAAAAATGAAGGATAGGGATAAAGGGTTTTTAATCTTTAAAGACCAAGCAGAAACAATACTCAAAAGCATGTCTAGTTCTTTTCCACAAGATATTAATTTATTTTGGAAAATAACTGATTATTTTGATTTAGGAGAAAAATATTCTTGGATTCCAAGAAAAATAAAAGCTGTAGAGGATATTAAACCAGCTCCTCCAACAGAATTTTAAAAAACTTGTTACCTAAAAAAGGAGGAACTGAAAATTGTCAACTTACATAAAAACTTATTTAAAGAAAGAGGTTAATATTTCACAAGCAATACCTGGAAGAAGTAAAGAGATGAAAAAAAATCTTGCAGGTGGTATGTCATTTAAAGCAGATAAATGGATTGCTCTTAGACGTTGGTTGCTTACTGGCTCAATGACAAACTTGTACCATCAGAACTCAACACAAATGACTGAACTTAATATAGAATTACTTTCTGAATGTGTGAAAATAGATGCTATTAAAGTAGCAGAGGAAATTCTTTATGCCAGTAGTAAAGGTTTATCAAACCATACCCCATTACTCGCTCTCGTTTACTTATCAATGGGTGAGTTTGTAGCAAAGAAAAAGTTCAGAGATATCTTTAATACTATTGTACGGACAGGTTCTCATTTGTATGAATTTTTCTCTTATTGCAAGGCATTACGGGGCTTTGGTAAGACAATCCATAAAGCGGTTGGCTCATGGCTTGATTCAAGGGATGCGAAGGAATTAGAATATCAGTTCTTGAAGTATCAGCAGAGAGATGGTTGGAGCGCAAGAGATGTTCTTCGTCTTATGAAGCCAAAGACAGAAGATGAAGCAAAGAATTTTGTTTACAAATGGGCAGTTGGAAAAGCTGATAGAATGAATGAGTTATATGCTCCAAGAATTACAGTTTATGAAAGCTTGAAAAAGGACAAAAAATGGAGTGATGATGAAGTAGTGAGTTTCATTAATGAGTATAATCTTACTCATGAAATGATACCAGCTAACATCAAGAGAACTACACCAATTTGGGAAGCATTATATCATAAAATGCCAGTCGGAGCTACAATCCGTAACTTAGGAAACTTAACAGACAAGGGCGTATTCAGCAACCTGTCGAATATAAATATCCTTGAGAAAAGACTTTCAAAAGAAGTCTTATCAAAGGGAAGAGTGCATCCTTTAACTATTGCAAATGCTTACAAAGTATATGCAAACGGTTGTGGTATAAGAGGAAATCTTTCTTGGAATGTAATTCCAAGAATCTGTGACGCTCTTGAGGAAGCAATTGAAACTGCTTTCGATGTAATAGAACCAACAAACAAAGTGTTTTACCACGCACTTGATATTTCTCCATCTATGAAAAGTGGAAACGTTGGAAACTTGATGATGACACCACGAGAAATTGAAGCTATAATGGCTTTAACTTCTATTCGTTCTGAAAAGAATTATTTCGTTGGCGGATTCGCAAGTGACTTTATAGAATTGAGTGACTTTAGAAAAACTATGTCTTTTTCTAATGCGCTTGAATTCTTTATCTTAAGAAGCCGTGGATGGGGTGGAACAAATGCAGCAAGTGCTTACAAGTATGCAACATATAATAAAATCTATGCTGATGTATTTGTTTTCTGGACAGACAGCGAAAGTTGGATGGGCGGACACCCAGCACAGGCATTAGCAGAGTATAGAGAAAAAGTAAATAAAAATGCGAAAGCAATCTATGTTACTTTAACTGCATATGGCGATCATATCTCACTTGTTGATCCAAAAGATTCAAATTCGTATGATTTGGCCGGCTTTAGTTCAGAGACTCCAAAGTTAATTCAATTAATTGCTAAGGGTGATCTTTAAGATCACCCTTTATATAAAATATGACTAAGATATGTAATAAATGTAATATTGAAAAAAATATTACTGAATTTAATAAAAATAAAAGAATAAAAGATGGATATTTTAATACTTGTAAAAAGTGTCGAAAAATACAAAGAAAGAAAAACGAGAAAAAAGTAAAAGAATATGCTAAAAAATATTATCAAAAAAATAAAGAAGAAATAAATAAACAATATAAAGAGTATTATAAAGAAAACAAAGAGAAAATAAAAAATCAAAAAAATAAATATAGAGAGAATAATAGAGAAAAAATAAATAAGTATAGAGAGAATAATAGAGAAGAATTAAACGAAAAAAATAAGGAATATTATCAAAAAAATAAAGGTAGGATAAAAAATCAAAAAAAAGAATATTTAAAAAATAAATTTAAAACAGATATAAATTTTAAATTTTGGAAAAATATAAGAAAACAAATTAAAAGATTCTTTAAAAGTAATAATATAAAAAAAAACAGTAGTACAAAAAAACTTTTAGAATGGAATTTTAAAGAATATAAAGAAATTATAGAAAGTAATTCTAAATATACTTTTGATGATTATCTAAAACAAAAAACAAAACTTCATTTAGATCATATAATTCCTCAATCTTTATATTCTATTGATGAAATAAAAAAATGTTATAACCCAAGAAATTTAAGAATAATAGAAGCTGAAAAAAATATATTAAAATCTAATATTTTAGATATAGAATTAATAGAAGAATATAAAATAAAAGATTTATTACCAATTAATTTAGAAGGAGAATAAAAATGTGTATAGTACCAAAAAAAAATATAGAAGAAACTCAATTAAAAGAATTTCTTGATACTTATGGAGGATTTGGTTTTGATAAAATTAGTTTTAGACCTGGAGCTATTTTTACATCATTATTTGGTTTATGTAATAGATATAAAGTAATAGACGGAAAAGTCATATGGGATTATCCAGGAATTCATAAAGGTGTTGATAGAGCTGGAGCTACTAGAGTAAAAGTTGGTAAAAACTATGTCAACGATCCTATTTATGTTCCTTTTAATTTTGGAAGTAGTGGTTTTACTGATTATGGTGGTCACGATTATGGTTCAATAGTTTATATGTATCATAAATTTGGTTTTACTATTAGAGTTTGTCATATGTTTCCAGACGATATTCTTATTAAAGATAATTTAATGAAAGGATATGCTTTAAAATCAAAAGAAGTAATTGGTCCTGCTGGAACTTATGGATTTTCAACTGGAAATCATACTCATGTAGAAGTTGAAGCATGGGGTTTTAATGGTGAATGGCTTGTAAAATGCGATATGTTAGAAGTTTTACTCGAAGAGAAATATGGAGTAAAAGTTTTTGAACAATTCACAAAAGATGAAGTAGTTAACATTTATAAAGATTGTCCTGAAACAAATAGTTGGAATGGAGATAAATGTCTTAAAGACTTTAAACAGATAAAAAAAGATAAAAATATTGACTTTATAAATAGATACAAAATAGTTTATAAACTTAAAGGTGGGCTCACTACATATTATAGTAGTGCTTATCTTTTTAGTATGTAAATCCACACCCCCTTCTTTTGGAGTGTTCTATTAGAGCACTCCTTTTTATTGACAAAAAATAAAAAAAGGTTTATAATTATTGAAATAAAGGAGATAATTATGCAAGGAGCAACTTTACTTGGTGATAAAAAAATTGACGTAGAAGGATTTAAATTTGGTGAAAAATCTCTTCAAATGAATCCAGCTAGACTAACTGTTTTACTAATGTGTATAGATCCAACACCAAAACAAAAAGAAATTTTAAATAAACTTGGTATTATTCTAGTAGACGATTTTGGAAAGCAGTTTTTTCCAAGAGAAAAGAAAGAAGAGAAAGAAGAGAAAGAAGAGAAAGAAGAGAAAGAAGAGAAGTAATGAAATATAAAGTTAAATCTTGGAAAAAAATTAAGAAGAGTATTAAAAAGCTGGATAAAAAGAAAGTTTGGCATCCTTTTCTATCTATTGAATGTGATATAGTACAGTATTGTGGGCGAAAATTTAAGTTTAAGTCTATAAATAGTTGTGGTCGCATAGAACTTGAAGGTGTTTCTGGGGTTCTTATTCACAAAGATTGGGTTAAGAAAGTTAAGAAGAAGAAAAACAAAAAAGTGAATAAAATAACAGAGAAGGAAAAAGTAGATGACAAAGAAGGAGATGTACAGGAAACTATCGAAGAAGTTTCATCCTGATGTTGGTGGTGATACTGAGATCTTTAAAGAAATAAATGAAGCATATAATTTTGGTATTGATAAATTAGCTAAAATATATAGAGATCTTTTTGAAGAAGATATTGAGATAGAAATTGAAAGTTCAGATCATATAGATAAAATTACTAAACATGGTTCTGAGTATAATCCTGAAATTTTCGAAGGTAATAAAAATTATTATAGACCAAGCAAAGGGTATAATACTAATACTACAGAAGGAATGATGCGTTTTTGGGCTGATAGTTTAATTGATAGAGCATCAAGAATAAAGTTTATTGAAAATCTTGTAGTAAGTGGAATAGAAGTAAGAATAACTATTAGATGGATTAAACCTATTAATGGAAAAGAATATTGGCAAGTTTCAAGTACAAGTGGAAAGTTTTGGAATTTTGATGATTATACTAATGCAATTTTAAAAGCCCTTAAGATTCAACAATTAGGGGAACTTAAGAATATAAATTCTAATAAAAAGAGGAGGTTAGATGGAAGAAATGCCAGAAAATAAAACAAATGTAGCAACAAACAAAGAAATCGCGACCAAAAGTGCTAAAGATGTTTTTCAGCAGATGTTTACTGCGGATATTGAAAGAGAGGGAGAGCGTAAAAAAATTAGAAAAACTCTTATGAGAGTAATTATAGGAGCAGCTGCAATACTTACTATTACACTTATTTTTTTCATTACTACTTTAGTAGGGTTGAAAAATACGTATGTATCACATGAAAGGGAAACAATTCTTGCGATGGGGATGGCTAATTCTGCTAACGATTGGGAACGTTTGCCAGAAGGTGAACAAAGGGAAAAATTACTTAATAGGTATTTTGAAATTGTCAAGTATTACAATGTGTATACGCCTGATAATAATAAGATGGTACACAAAACTATTTTAGATAGTTTTAAAGTTCTTTATGAATGTACTGAAATGACAAAGACTAATATTTTCTTACCAATTGCTTATATAAAAGTTATGACTAATTTTAATCCAAACTACGAAAGTGGTAATAGATTTGGAATTGCAGCTTTCTATGTAAAAGAGGGAGAAAATATTTCCAATCTTCCAGTTGTAAAAGAGAAAAGTGAATTCAATGTTTATTATAAGGGAATACCAACTCTTAAGAATCCAATTGAATCAATTAAACTTTTAATAGCAAAAATTGATGACTTGAATAAAATTTTTAATAATAGATCTGATTGGGTTATTTTTGCTTTACTTACTAATGAGTATGAAGTAATTGATAAGTATTGGATAAATGGAGAAGGATTAATTCCAGAAGATCAACTAAGACAAGGAAATTTAAAGGAAATTAGAGATTATTATTATATCTTTAATAATTGGAAAATTATACCGCAAGATGATATTTACTTTCCAATTCCGACAGAAGTGCCTAATCCAGAAGTTTTGGATAATTAAACAAGTAAGCCCGTCGAAAGACGGGTTTTTTTATGAACAAAAAAATAAAACGATTAATAGAAATATTTTATTACTATAAACCATACGAACCAAATTGTATGAAACATTTTTTAGAAACAGCTACAATTGATGAAAGAATTACATTTAGAAGATCTTATTATATTTATTCTAAATTATTATTAAATGATAAAGGTGAAATTATTTATGAACAAAAAAAAGCCCTCTAATAAATTAGAGGGCTTCTATTTTGAACACAAAAATTGTGTTAAATTTTATCCTTCGATTATTGTTCCAGCTGATTGGATTGTGATTGTAAGATCGATTATCTCGATTGTTCCTACAGGAACAAGTTTGATTATACCTTTCATTATACTCTGTGCAATTACATCTGGTGTATTTGTTGAGCTATCAATAGTTACTCTGTAACTACTCAATCCATTAGCTTGTCTAATCGGTTCAAGAATTGCATTGATTAGGTTAGTTGCTCTTGCCCAACTATCTGCGTTGTGCGGTTCAAAAACAACTCCTTCCATTGCTCTTCTAATTAATTTCTTTGCATAAATTACCATTCTTCTTACATTAACTCTGTTAAGTGCACTATTTTCTCTAAGTAAAGTCTTTTGTCCGTAGATTTCAAGACCCTTAGCTGTGAAATTAACAATTGGGTTAACTGCATTGAAGTCACCGTAAAGTATTTCTCTCTGTGCAAATGATGGTGAAGTTTCATAATCATAAGCTATGATTTTTCCTCTTGAATCACCAGCTACTGCGTACCAAGGTCCGTAAACTCTATCAATTTCCATATACTTTTCAGCTAAGAAAACTGAAGGTGGGCTCCATACATATTCGCCTATTGTACTGTTATAGTCTTTCAACCAAGGCCAGTAACAAGCTGCGTAAGAAGAGTTAATTGCTGTATTTCTTCCGTGACTTCCACTTCCGTTATGCCAATCAGCTGCTTCGTTGTATTCAAGTCCAAATGGTGGATCTGCAACATAAATGAAATCTGATCTGTATTCAGCTAATGTAATAGCTGCATTCTGAGTTGTTTCGGCTCCGTTATCAGGTGTGATAAGAATATGATAATCGAATTCTTCGACATTGCCCATATCACCATTTATTGCCATTGCTGTTACAAATAATGCACTTCCACCAGAATTTGGGATTCCATCAGTTCCAACTCTAAAGTCATAATCACCGATTAAATCACCATTTATATATTCATCTTCACTTCCTTGATCTACACCTAAGTAATAGGTTCCATTAGGTAGTTCTAATGTTGTATCAATACCATTATTTTCATATTCTACTTCAATCCATTCAGAACCATTATTTGCTGGATCTGCATTTATAACTGTTGCAAAAAAGTTTGTGTTTTCAATTGTAAGAGATACATTATCAAAAGTTTCTTTAAGTGTTAATCCATAATAGATTTCAATTTTATAAACTGTAGTTGAATTAACTGGATTTGTTCTTGAAGATTTAACAACAGAAACGTTATTTGTTGAAGATCCTTTTTCAAGAGCCTTAAACAGAATGTTATCTGTGTTTGCTTCGAGAACTGCATCTGCACCAGCTACTGCTGTTCCTGCTACTAATAATGCAACAAGTTTTGCATTGTCTGTACCTGTTCCTTCTGTTATAGTAATATCAGAAGTTGCTCCAATCAAGTCAGAAGTTACTCTAACAAGACTTGAGGTTCCATTAACTGCCGCTGTTGCTGTTGCTCCACCAGGAGCTGCAAGTTCGCCATAATTAGCTTCAAGTATTGCAGTAAGCAATATTGAAAGTTGATTTCCAATTTGAGCTATTGAAATGTCGATTTCAGAAGATGTTCCTGTTAAGACAGAAATTATTCTGATTCTTCCAGTATAAGTATTAACTTCTACTGTATAACCAGCTCCTGTACCAACTGCGCCATCTACTGCTGCATCAAATCCACCTGCTACATCTAGTGCTACAAATAATCCTCCACCAGCTGGTGGAACTACAAGATCATCTGTTATAGCAATTGTACTTGCTACACCTCTTGCATCTGATTGAATTCTAATGTGTCCAGTTGTATTTGCATCAAAATAAACTTTTGCATCTAATAAAGCTGTATCAAGTTCGTTTTGTATAGCTGTTATTAATTGAGCATAAGTTACTGTATTAGCAGTTCCAGCAATACTAATATCTGTATCACCACCAATATCAACATTAACTCTAAAACCATAAATTGTTCCATCAGTTGCTAATCCAGTTAATGATGCTTCTGTAATTGCTCCACTTGCGTGCCATCTATGATAACCATTTGAACCATCTGTCATTGCTGTTATAATATCTGTTGCTATATCGCTAAGTGAATTACCAGGGTCTAAAAATACTGAAAGATCAATTCCTCCAGCTCCACCACCGGCAATATTAGCTGCTCCATCAACTCCAACATTAAATCTATACTCAGCAGATGCTGTAATATTCGGATCTAAATTAGCTTCCCATTCTTGGAAACCACTTGTATCAGAAGTAATTTGTGTATTTATTTGGGTAGCAATATCACTTAAAGTCCAATCACCAGAAGATGGTGCGACGATATAAACATCCCTTGTTATTCCACTATTATCAATTTCAAGTCTAAAATCATAAACTTCTTGAGCTGTATAACTTCCAAAAGCTACTGAAGTAGCTTGTACAAATTCTTGGTATCCTGCTAAAGCCGCAGATGCATTTGTAATACATCTTTCTGCTCCTACAGCTGCATTTGATCCAGATTCTTCGGCAACTCTTTTAAAGAGAATTTGGTTACCCTGATTGAATGCTCTATAAGCTGCGAGGCTTGACCAAGGTGCATTCTCTGGGGGTGGCCCAAATTTTTCTAAAAATTCGTTTCTTGAGGTTGTTAAAGTGGCTTCACCAATTGGTCCTTTGGTTGCATAACCAACAATAGCCAATATAGTATCAGAAGTAGTTATAGCATAAGATGAATCATCTATTTCTGTTAATATTATACTTGGGGATTTAGGCATTATTTACCTCCTTTGGTAATAAATTATCTATACCATATTTTTTTATTAATTTTAAATCTAATTTATTATTTTTTTGCATATTTTCTTTTCCTTCTAAAAATCTTAAATTTCTATAATTCCAACATTTCTTAAATTCTTCATCTTCATGAGATTCAAATTTATATAAACTTCTTGGAATTATATGATCTATATGTAAATCTTTCTCTAAATAATCTTGAATAGTAAAATCAGAAGTATTTTCTAAATGCTCTATTAATTCATTTAAAGTATAACCAACTATATTTTCCCAATGTTGGCCGTTTTTCATGTTTTTTAAATGATAAAGCATTAAATTACTAAAATTATGATTAAGCCTATTTTTAGGAATATTCCTTATTTTCTTTCTATTTTCATTTATTTTCTTTCTATTGTTTTTACTATAAATACATACTTTTTTTATTATTTCATTTCTTTCTTTTACATATCTATTTTTTTTTCTGATGCTATCACATTTTTTACAAATAGTCATTTTTGTATTATTTTTTTTATTAAGGAAATAAAATGAAAAAATATTTTTTTTTTCATTACAAGAAGAACATGTTCTCTTTGCCATAGTCTTTCCTCCATATAAGATTCTTTTATTTTTACAATTTTATCTTTACATCGTTAGAAAACTTGATTGCTATCTAACTAGTCGAATTGTAATGAATCCTTTTTTTTCTAATTTTTTCATTTGTGATGTTATTTCTAAAACAATAATATCATTCCTTGCACTTACTAAGTGTGTACTTCCATTAATCATTAACTGCAAGGGTTGATAAGTTTTATTCTTTAACTTCATTCGTCTAAGCATATCCTCCCTCCTTAAATATCAAATTCAAATTCTGTAGAAGTAGCTCTATTAACTTCAATATAATCAAGCGGTAAATAAGCCCTCATGATAACCAAGTCAAGGCCAAATCTATTTGCCACGTCCTTAGTTTCTCCAGGCTCTAGCTCATTTTCATCAGTTGGATTTGTAGCGACCATTTCGCACCATTGTCCATCTACTTCAAAAACTGCTTTTGCGTTTTTATGTGCTCTAGATAATATTTGGTAAAGTAATACATCCATATGTGATTGCAAACGTGTATAAATAGTAGTGTGATAAGTAAGTCCATAAATTAATGGAGGTTTTAAATTCTTTCCT
>Ga0307377_10002033_pt1 | contig 24331 bp, 15 predicted proteins | sample TR3MG_FD_202535 | JGI IMG/M metagenome (GOLD analysis project Ga0307377, IMG submission 202535) | Soil microbial communities from Risofladan, Vaasa, Finland - TR-3 | ecosystem: Environmental > Terrestrial > Soil > Coastal area > Acid sulfate soil | place: Finland: Risofladan, Vaasa | collected...
CACAAAGACCCGTGGGGCACATTGGGGTATGGGTTTGGGCGGCGGGGGGGGGGGGACGGAACGGCCGGGGAACCACAAAGACACGAAGGGCACAAAGGAAAACGACCACGGCATCCGCGGGGGGGAGGAGGATGAGAACTAGGGGAGGGCGCGGGGGGCGACCGGAAGTGAACGGCCCGGGAACCACAAAGTCACGAAGGGCACAAAGGGGGAAGGTCTAGGGAGGCGCGGGGGCGGGGACGGAACGGCCGGGGAACCACAAAGACACGAAGGGCACAAAGAGGGAAGGGCAAGGGGTCCGCGGGCGGACGCGGGGGAGATGGGGAAGGGCTTTTCTAAGATCGTCGGGTTTGGGGCTGAAGGCAGCGCTGGACGATTGGCAAACCGCCGATGAGAACGCCAGCTCAGTCGTTGACAAGAAACGCTTTGCTGCCTAAGATGACTATGGGAGAGTCGCCTAACCTTGGTAGCCTTCGGTAACCTTCCACTAAGAACGGGACATAGTCCGGGAACAATGCCTACGACATGACCTACACCTATGACGAGGTAGGCAATCGGCTGACGAAGGTAGATAGTGGCGCCGCCGCCATCTACCGCTACCATGCAGCGGACCAGTGGAGAGAGAAGCTGAGCCGACCGCTGCCCATCGGCCGACCGAAGAAGGTCGTTGGGGAGGAAGAAAATAGGTGACTGTCCCTAGTTTCCCTAGTTTCCCTAGTTTCCCCGTCCCTAGTTTCCCCGCGCACGCGCTGGAGCATGCGGTCCGTGAAGATGTGCCAAGGGGATCGTACGAGATCGCAACGCTGGCCATAGTCGAGAAGGGGCTGGCATGAAGCGACCGCGAGCTCACGAAACTGAGACCCGGTCGCGGCAGATCTTCGAGGGGTCGATCCCTACGTCCTGGGTGGCCCGATCGCAGATCCCGGACTACGGAGTTGACTACGATGTAGAGGTCTTCAAAGATGAGACCTCTACTGGCGTCACGTTCAAAGTCCAGTTGAAGGGACACGAGCACCTCGTTCTGGGGCAGGAGGAGCACCACTTCAGTTGTGCGCTGGCAACTAAGAGCGCGGGTTATCTGTGCGAGGAACTAGCAACGCCGACTGTACTGGCCATTGTCGATCTGGCAACGGAGACCGCATACTGGACGGCACCACAACTGGACCAGAAGCTGCGCGCTCGCCTGCAAACAGCGACTCGGGAGGGCCAGAAGAGCCTGGTGGCGTACATCCCGGTCGCAAACGCACTCCCTGCAACGGCCGACGCTCTCCTCGACGCCGTTGCTGATGCCCAGATATTGCTTGCGACGCGCATAGTTCAGGAGAGCGCCATTCCCGCCTTCTCTGCGACGGCGGTACGCCACTTCGATCCGGATGTGCTCGCGAGGGAACTGACAACCAAGGCAGCAGTTGTGCGAGTGCAGCAGATTCGGACGCTCTACAATGCGGACAGGCTAGACGAGGCCCGCGCGATGCTCGATCAGGTTCTGACCATGGCAGAGGTCGACCTCGGCGTCAAGTTTGCGGCCCTCGAAGAAGTCGAGGCGCAGGAGATGGTGCGCTTCACGTTCCCGCCTGATACGGGTGACGCGGTAGCGAAGCTGAAGTTGGGCATCACTACCCGCATGCGTGAGGTGAGCGTCGGAGGGGCTGCTCCCTTCCGGCTGTACGCCTTGATTGCCCACAAGGCGGCGGAACTGGCGATGCTCATATTCGACGACTGGGGCTTGTACTGTAACTGGGTCGCTCAACACGCTGCCGAGGCGGCTGGCGGCCCGTTCTGGAAGCTGGGGCTGTCTCTCAATCGCCAGCGCACCAGGACTCAACTGGTGAGAAGATATCGACAGTGCATTCGCCTGGTGAACCTGGCGTTGCGTTCGGGGTACCACGGCATTCTACCAGAGACGGCAGAGCGCATCCTTGCCGCAATGACACTATTCGTGCCCACCCTCGACCACGAGGGTCTTGATGCACCGGCCCGCGCCTACCGGGACTCGCTGATGCAGTTGGCCGAAATAGCCGTGGATATCGCGACGCAGGACAACCGATGGGATGAGCTGGGCGCCCTCGTTGATCATACCTTCCGGGCTGCGGTAAAGCACAATGATCGGGAGGCCGTCGCGAGAAGCGCTCAGTGGGGCGAGGAGAAGCTTTCACGCATACCAATCGCCGACAAACGTGACGAATACGTCGCCTTGCTGCAGCGCCATCGGGCATCATTAGAGGCGGGACTTGCCGGGCCTAGCAACGCTGACCGTGATGCCGTAGAGCAGCAAATATACCGGACCATGGCGAAGGGGGCTGGAATCGACCTGAGCGACCCCAACGATCCCTTTGCGATGATGGTGCGGCAGGGCTTGGCAGACCTGAACCCCGAACGAGCCCTTCGGCGCTGTAGGCACCTCTTCTTCAGCCTTGGTCCGGGCGGGGCCCCTGTCTTGCTCATCCAGCTACCCACCGCGGGCCTCAAGCGGCTTCGCTGCACGGCCCACGAGCACGGCGTAGAGGCGTTCGCTCTCGATGATTGCGCAGAGGTCATGGAGAGAGAATTCTGTAGCAAGTGTGGGGACCGAGAGCCGCATTGTGCAGACTGGAAGTGGAGCAACGAATGGCAGCAAGAGCAGAACGCCAAGTTCGGACACCTCGCCAATGACGAGCACTGGCGATGAGTGTTCCGATAGGGCGCATCGTGCGCCGCCGCCACCCGTGGGAGGTAACGGCCCGGCGCGCTGGCGAAGACCAGCGCGCCCTACAGGAGGCGGCGTGGCTCGTAAGGGGGCGGGTTCGGTTCCCACCTGAGATCAGCGATGGGATGGGGTGAATGCGCTTGGGGGGGGAAAGAGGATAGCCTTCGCGCGCGAAGGCTTTCATTTGTGAATGGGTCCCTCCGCTTGGGTCGGGACGACAGCGTTGGATGGAGGCGATGCGTGGGGAGTTCGTTCGGGGTTAGTGAGCGCGGTGGTAAGTGGTGCGACGGGCAGGACACGAGGGTCCTGCCCTACGGGAAACGGCAACGGCCGGCGGGCAGGGGCGTGCCAGCCCGCCTTACGGCCGGCGGGTAAACTTCGGTCGGGATGACAGGTTGGGCGGCCCGGGGGGTGTTCGGGACGGGGGTTGGGTGCGCAGCGAAGGGTGTTAAGATCCCTCCCCGCCTCCGGCGGGTTCGGGATGACACGAGGGGGTCGAGGTGGGAGCTGATGGTTGGCAGGGCGGGGCCGGTGAGCCGGCCCCGCCCTTGGTGTGTTCGCTGAACGGCCGCTGCTACATGGTGAGTTCGAAGGCTCGCGCGATGTAAACTGCCATCTGGTCGCGCTTAACGTCATCGTCGGGCCGGTAGGTCGCGTCGTCGTAGCCACTCACGACTCCCTGCTCGGCCAGATACTCCACGTCGCCGTAGCACCAGGCGTCGGTCGCTACGTCACCGAAGGTTGGAGTCTCGGGGGCCTGATAGCCTGCCGGTCCGTCCTCCCCCTTCCGGGCGGCGACCGAGCGGGCGATGAAGGCCGCCATCTGGGCGCGGGTCATGGTCTGCTCCGGCTGGTACGTCCCATCCGGGTATCCCTCGCAGATGCCCGCGTCCCCGACATACTGGACGTATTGATAGGCCCAGTGGCTCGGGCTGACATCGCCGAAGGTCGCCTTCCCCTTGGCCTTCGGCACGGCCGACTCGCCGCCGGCCAGGGCCCGGCCGATGAAGGCCGCCATCTGGGCGCGGGTGACCGTCATCTCCGGATGGTAGAGGTCGTCCGGATAGCCGAACACGATCTTGGATTGCATGCACGCCGCCACCGCCTTCAGGGCCCAGCTATCGTTCGCCACATCGGGCGGCACGATGGTGTAGCTGTCCATGCCCCAGAAGGGCTCGCCAGCGAACGTCTCGCCGACGAGTGTGGCAGTTCCGGTCGGGACGGCGAGGTCGAGCAACTCGACGTCGATCTTCACTTTCAGATCGGTCAGTCCGTCGCCGTCGATGTCTTCCTCGCACGCCTGGAACTTGCCCTTCCCCGAGGGCGATGAGACGGGCGCGCCCTCGAGATAGATGGTTCCCGGATCGGCCTGCGTCGCGTCGAACGTCGCCGACGATAGGATCGCCACCGGCAGCACGCCGTTCGACTTGGGGTTCACGGGGTTGCGCTCGCTGCCGGGCCGAATGTCGATGGTTACCTCGACCCCGGTCGGGATCACTGAGTCTGCGAGCACTAGTCCTGCAACTGAGGTCCCCTCTGCTTCCGCATCTGCTGAGCACGCGCTGAGCGTCACCAGTCCAAGCGCGAGCTGCAACAACACGCCTACCAACAAGGCTCTACTACGCACTGTCACCCTCCTGCTATCCACTGGGCGAGTCGTGCCCCGGCGCTCGTCGCCACGTGCGGAAGCTGTGTGGAAGCCCTTCCGAAACGGCTCAGATGGGCTGCTGGTGGGTGATCGAAGGCTCAGACGGTATGACCGTCGTGTAGGCGCCGATTCTGGCACGCGCTCTGATGAGATCCGCAGTAACTCCCCGCGCGTAAGGCCGTGGTCTCGTCCCCGTTGAGTGAGCGCCTCCCAGATGATCGACGCGCTCCTATTGAGTATATTCCATAGCTGGGAGCGCGGAGCGCGGGCCGGGGGAGAAGGCGCGCGGCGCGAGGGGAAGTGGATGGCCTTCGCGGGCGAAGGCCCTTGTTGGGGGAATGGACTCCTCCGCTTCGGTCGGAATGACGGGGGAGGGGGACACGGAGGATGGGTAAGGAAGCGTTCGCGGGAGGCGAACGAGATCCCTCACGTTCGTTCGGGATGACAAGATGGGTTCGGGATGATAGATGGGGGGAACGGGTGCGGGGCTTTCGACTTGCCCATAGCGAACATTTGTGCTATACTCCGCCCGCGCTGGGGGGCGCAGTGCGAGGGCAGGTCAGGTGGCGATCGATTTTGGCGGGTTTCTGAAGGAGATCACGTCGTCTCCCGGGTACGCGGGGCAGATCGTGCACGCCGAGGAGATCCCCGCCCGCGAGGCGGTCTACGGGGAGCTGGCGGCGCCGCTGCCGGAGGCGATCCGGGAGGCGCTCTCCACTCTGGACATCGGCGCGCTCTATTCCCACCAGACGGAGGCGATCGAGAATCTGCGCGCGGGTCGCCATACGGCCATCGTCACGGGCACGGCCAGCGGGAAGACGCTCTGCTACAACTTGCCGGTGTTGGAGCGGCTGCTGGCGCGGCCGGAGGCGAAGGCGCTCTATCTCTTTCCGACGAAGGCGCTGGCGCAGGATCAGGTGCGGGGGCTGCGGCGGCTGGCCGATTCCCATCCCGATCTGGCGGGGCGGGTGAAGTGCGGGACGTATGATGGGGACACGCCGGCGACGACACGCCGGAAGCTGCGGCGCGAGGCGAATGTCATCATGTCCAACCCGGACATGCTGCACCAGGGCATTCTCCCGTATCACAGCGGGTGGGGCAGCTTCTTCGCGGACCTCGATTTCGTGGTGGTGGATGAGATCCACACCTACCGGGGCATCTTCGGGTCGAACGTGGCGAACGTGCTGCGGCGGCTGAACCGGATCTGCCAGCACTACGGCTCCTCACCCACCTTCGTCTGCTGTTCCGCCACCATCGCCAACCCGGGGGAGCTGGCGGAGCGGCTGATCGGCCTGCCGGTAGCGGTGGTCGATAAGGACGGGGCGCCGCGGGGTCCGAAGCGGTTCGTGCTGTGGGACCCGCCGTACATCGACACGGGGAAGATGGAGCGCCGCTCCAGCAACGAGGAGGCGCACCGGCTGTTGGTCTCGCTGCTGAGGCGGAAGGTGCAGACGATTGCCTTCGCCCGGACGCGGATCGTGGCGGAGCTGCTGTATAAGTACACGGCGGAGTCGTTGGAGAAGATCAACCCGCGGCTGGCGGATTCGGTGAGTCCGTATCGGGCGGGCTATCTGCCGGAGGAGAGGCGGGAGATCGAGCGGCGGCTGTTTTCGGGGGAGCTGCTGGGGGTGACGAGCACGAACGCGCTGGAGCTGGGGATCGATGTGGGAAGCCTCGACGCCTCGGTGATCGTCGGCTATCCGGGGAGCATCGCCTCGACCTGGCAGCAGGCGGGGCGGGCGGGCCGGGGGGCGGAGGAGGCGCTGGTGGTGCTGGTCGCCTACAACGATCCGCTCGATCAGTACCTGATGCTGCGGCCGGACTACCTGTTCGGCCGCTCGCCGGAGCACGCGGTGATCGATCCGAGCAATCCGTATCTGCTGGCGGGGCATCTGAGGTGCGCGGCCTTCGAGCTTCCGGTTCGGGGGGAGGAGGCGGCTTCGTTCGGGGAGCAGGCATTGGCCATTCTGGAGATTCTCCAGGATCTGGGACAGGTGAAGTGCATCGACGGGGCGTGGTACTGGTCGAGCACGGAGTACCCGGCGGCGCAGGCGGCGCTGAGGACGCAGTCGGACGACACGTACACCATCATGGATACGTCGGAGGGGAACCGGGTGATCGGGATGGTGGATTCGATCAGCGCGCCGGAGACGGTGTATCCGGGGGGCGTGTACATTCACGAGGGGGAGACGCACCTGGTTCGGAGGCTGGACCTGGAGGCGCGGGCGGCCTATGTGGAACGGCAGCCGGTGGACTACTACACCCAGGCGATGCTGGACTCGAGCATTCGGGCGGGCGAGGTGCGGGCGGAGAGGGAGTGGTCGGGGAGCCGGCTGTGCTTCGGCGGGGCGACGGTGACCTGGCAGACGACGGCTTTCAAGAAGATCAAGTTCTACACGCAGGAGAACATCGGCTACGCCCGACTGGACCTGCCGGCGCAGCATCTGGAGACGGCCTCGTGCTGGCTGGTGCCGTCAGAAGAGGCGCTTGCTTGTGTGTCGGGGCAGGCGCTCAAGCCTATCGAGGGCCTCGTCGGGATCCGCAACGTGGCGGTGAACATGCTGCCGCTGCTGGCGATGTGCGACCGGCTGGACGTCGGGGGGATCGTGGACTCGACGAACTTCGGGAGGCCGAGCCTGTTCCTGTACGACCGGTACCCGGGGGGGCTCGGGTTCTCGGAGAAGGGGTATGGGCTCTATCAGTCGCTGATGGAGGAGTGCCTGACGACGATCAGCACGTGCCCGTGCGAGGAGGGCTGCCCGTCGTGCGTGGGGCTTCCCGTGACCCGGCCGGCGCAGCAGATGGACCCGGATGTGGGGCGGGGCTATCCGATTCCGGACAAGGAGGCGGCCTTGGTGCTGCTGCATCATCTCCTGGGTCGGGAGCCGTATGTGCCGCGCAAGGGGAGGAGGCGGCGGAGGCGGTCGGAGGAGGGGGGTGGCAGGAGGCCCTTCGGTGCGCCTCAGGGTAAACTCGCTCCTGCCGAACAGGCGCCCACGGCTAGCGAAGCAACAAGCCGGGCGCCGGAGTCGGTGTCGGTGGCGGAGCAGGTGGCGGAGCGGCTGCGTCGGGGGCGGCGGCCTCGGGTGGGGCTGTGAGGGGGCTTCGGCCGTAGGATGCGACGGCAAACGGCCACGGAAAGGCCATCCGCCGATGAAGGCGGATGGGTCGCCCCGAGGACGGGGCTCCCACAGGGGGGCCGGCCGAGGCCGGACGGCCGGCGGGGAGGCGGCTGCGCCGCCTACACAGGTTGAAAACCTGTGCTACCGGAACGGTCCCTAAGCCCTTCGGGCCGGGATGGCGGCCCCTTCGGGGCCTAGCCACCGGCGGTGCTCGGGACGACCGGCGGGCGGCGGCGCGGGGAAGTGTGGCCTCGGCTTGACGTTGGTGCGGGTCGCCGATACACTGGACGCAGCGAGTCCGATCCGATGGTCCTCGAAGAGCTGAAGCACCGCATTTCCAGTCTGCAGAGGGGGGATGTTTCGCCGCGCCGGGGGTCTGAGGCGAGCGAAGGCGAGGCCCGCGCGAGCGCCGATCTGGCGCGCCATTTTCCGGAAGGTGAGGTGCGCCAAACGCCAAGAGGTGAAGCGTTCGTCTGCGAGACGCCGCTGAGGAAGGTCTACTCGGAGGCGCAGGCGCTGACGGCGAGGTACCGCGCCGTCTTCCGGAAGGCCAGGAAGCTGGCGCGGGGGGGCGACCTTCCGGTTCACCTCGAACCTCTGGCCGAGGCCGGCAGCAGGGCGACGGCGTTGATCGACACGGAGACGGCCGGGTTCCACGGCCGGCCGCTGTTCTTAATCGGCCTGGTTCGCCCTCGCGGCAAGGGCCTTGTCGTGACGCAATACTTCGCCCGCACGTATGCAGAAGAGGCGGGCGTGCTGACCCAGTTTGCCGACTTTCTGCCGGAGGTGGATCTTCTCATTTCGTTCAACGGGAAGGCGTTCGACTGGCCCTTTATGCGGGACCGGATGGTCTACCACCGACTGAGCTGTGATGCGCGGTTCGCCCATGTGGACCTGTTATACCCCTCCCGGCGGCGCTGGCGCTCGGAGCTGCCGAACTGCCGGCTTCAGACGCTGGAGCGGTATTTGTGCGGACGGTGGCGAAGCGGGGACATACCGGGGGAGGAGATTCCGCAGCGCTATCATGATTTCGTGCGCGGCCAGGACGCCCGGCTGATCGCGCCCATCTTTCACCACAACCGTCTCGACCTGATGGCGATGATGGAGCTGCTGATCGCCTTGGTGGAGGGCGGGGAAGAAGAACGTGTCGTGTCGCCCCGCGCGGCCGGAGCGACGGCCGGCGGCGGGTCAGGAAAGGGAGCAGCCGATGTCTAACGAGAGCGAGGGAAGCCAGCGGCCGGTGTCGCAGCCGAGCAGGGAGCGCCGCCCCCTCACCTACTACGACGTGTTGGACCTGGACCGCGACGCCAGTCCGGATGAGATCAAGGCGGCCTACTACGAGCTGGCGCGCCAGCATCACCCGGACGTCACCTCGAACGATCCGGAGAAGGCGCAGCAGTTCGCGGTGATCAGCCAGGCCTATCGCCTCCTGAGCGATCCCCAGCGCCGGCATCAGTACGACCGCACGCTGCCGCAGAAGAGCTATCCTCTGCGCCGCCCGACCCCGGAGAAGATATGGCGGGAGGCGACGGACGTCGTGCTGCTCCGCTCCGATCGTTTCGGCCCGCTCAACCAGGCGATGCAGGCGGCGATTCCGCTCACGCTCGACGGGGAGATGTTGGTCATGACGATGCCGGGAAGCGAGCGACATCTTTCGGGGCATATGGAAACGGCGGCGAACCGGAACTCGATCGTGAACGCGCTGGAGTTGGTCTCGGGGGAGCGACTCGACTTCCGGATGATCGACGGATCGTCCGTCGAGGACTGGGAGAGGCTGAAGGGGGGGGAAGCGAAGGCGAGGGAGAGCGCCAAGCAGGCGAGAGAGAGCCGCTCGACAGCGGGGGCGCGAGCCGGCGGGCGGGTGGGCGAAGGCCCGTGGGACGAGCTGATTCAGCGCATCCACCGCCAGTATCAGCAGATCCCGAAGCGCCAGTATCCGCAGGCGAGGGCGCGCTATCTGCGAGAGGCGCTCTCCTGGATCGCCTCGACCGACGAGGAGCTGCGGTACCGGGATGACTTCGACGAGGACGTTCACGATCGCTCGCTGGCGCGGGCGATCGAACGCCTGGGGGCCGTGCTCGACCTTCCGCCGATGCTCGTGGCGCTTCAGTTGGAGAACATGAAGCGCGCGGGGGAGCTGTAGGCTCGTGGCCGGGAGACTGCTCTCGCTGCTGGCGAAGGGTCCGCGCCTGATCGTCAGCCTGCCGCAGAACTCGCCCGAGCTGGCGCGGGCGGCCGCCGACGGCGGGGCGGACGCCCTGAAGGTCCACATCAACGTCAGGCACGAGGCGTCGGGGACTGAGTTCGGCAGCTTGGCGGAGGAGCGCGGCAATCTCGATGAGATTCTGGGGGCGGGGCTGCCGACGGGCATCGTTCCGGGGGTGGCCGCCTCTCTTCCTTCACGGGAAGACATGGAAGAGCTGGCCCGCATGGGGATCGACTTCTTCGACGTCTATGCGCATGACATGCCCACTTGGATGACGCGTATCGAGGGGATGACCCGGACCGTGGCGATATCGGAGGCGACGCCCATGGCGGCCGTCGGCGAGATGGAGAAGCTCGGGTTCGAGATGCTGGAGGCGGCCGTCGTGCCGCACGAGGGCTACGGACAGCCGCTCTCGGTCGCCGACCTAACCCTCTATCGGCAGGTACGGGCGGCGACGAGGCTGCCGATCATCGTGCCGACGCAGCGCGCGGTGACGCCCGAGGATGTTCCCGAGCTGATGCAGACCGGTGTCGACGCGCTGATGATCGGTGCGATCGTCACCGGGCGGGGGCCCGGCTCTCTTCGTGCCGCTACCGAGCGGTTTGCCTCCTCGCTGGCCGCCTCGGTGTGACACATCCGGGGGGCGCTGCCCCCCGCACCCCCTGGCAGAGGGGGCGACCGGCGATTCGCCCCCTCTGCACTCCCCCCACTCGCGTTTGGGGTTGAAGTCGGTGGGCGAGGGTGAGTGCGAGTGGCGGTGGGTGGCGCCGGGAGTATCCTCCCGGCGGAAGCCGAAAAAGGGGCGCTGCCCCCTTTGAACCCCCGCGTTGGGGTAGCCACAGATGAACGCGGATGGGTCGCCCCGAGGACGGGGCTCCCACAGCCGACCGGCACGGCCGGTCGGTTGGGCTGGTTGACGCCTTGGGGATATTGCTTTATCCTTCCGGCCGACCCCCGAAGGCAGGCAACCGCCCGTGCATGTGATAGCATTTCTGCTGCAGCTGCTGCGCCCTCAGCGGCGGCGCCTCCAGCTCCTGCTGCTCACGATCTTCGGCGCGACGATCGTGGAGGTGGGGCTGCTGCCGGGCCTCATCTCGGCGCTGATCAAGGTGCTGTCGCCGGAGGAGGCTCCGCTCGACCTGAAGTACGCTTTCCTGCAGCCGGTCGCCGACTCCCTGGGCGGGCTTTTCCTGAAAGACCCGGAGACGCGGCTGCGGGCGCTCGTCATCATCTCGTGCGCGGTCGTCGTGACGGCGGTGCTGCGCGGAGCGCTGACGTACTGGCGCATCTACCTGGGCCAGTATCTGGGCGGGCGGGCGCTGATCGACCTGCGGCTGAAGGTCTTCGAGCGGCTGCAGGGGCTGTCGCTGTCGTTTCACGAGTCGCAGCGGGTGGGGGACCTGATGTCACGGTTGACGGCGGACGTGGCGCTGGTCCAGCAGCTGCTAACCGCGGACATGACGTGGTACGCGATCTCGCCGATCATCGTGGTGATCGGGCTGGCGCTGATGTTCGTCATCAGCTGGAAGCTGACGCTGGTGGTGGTGGTCTTTGCGCCGATCACCGGGGTGGTGGTTTCGCGGACGGGGCGGCGCCTCCGACGCCTGGCGCGGGCGCAGCAAGATCGGGTGGGGGACTTGAACGCGCGGCTGCACGAGCGGCTGGCGTCGATGCGGATCATCCAGTCGTTCACCCGAGAGCAGTACGAGATAGAGCAATTCCGGGACCTGAACGAGAGCACGTTTACGGCGGTGATCCGGGTATCCCGGCTGGTTGCGTTCACGCCGCAGGTGATAGAGTTCCTCTCGACGATGGTGTTCGTGGTGATCGTGGGGTGCGCGGGGGTGCTGGTCATCGGGGGCCATATCAGCTTCACGGCCTTGATGTTCTACTTCGTGCTGACGCAGCGAGTGGGGGTGTATTTCGTGAAGTTCGGCGGGCTGCACCTGCGGGTGCAGCAGGCGCTGGCGGCGCTGGGGCGCATCGGGGAAATCATCGGGCGGGAGCCGGAGGTGCGAGAGGCGCCGGAGGCCGCGGTGCTGCCGCCGGTGTCGGGTCGCATCGGGTTCCGGGACGTCGCCTTCGAGTATCCGGGGGGAGAGGAGGTGCTTCGCGGGGTCAGCCTCGACATCGAGCCGGGGGAGATCGTCGCCTTGGTGGGCCCGTCGGGGGCGGGAAAGACGAGCCTGGCCAACCTCATCATGCGGTTTTACGATCCGACGGAGGGACGGGTGGAGATCGATGGCCGGGACGTGCGTGGGGTGACGCTGCACTCTCTTCGCTCGCAGATCGGGCTGGTGCCGCAGGAGACGATCTTGTTCGGCGGGACGATTGGGGAGAACATCCTTTACGGCCGCGACGGGGCGAGCGAGGAGGAGGTGATGGAGGCGGCGAGGGCGGCGAACGCGCATGAGTTCATCTCGCGACAGCCGGGGGGATACGAGACGGAGGTGGGGGAGAGGGGCGTAAAGCTCTCGGGGGGGCAGCGCCAGCGGCTGGCGGTGGCGCGGGCGCTGGTGAAGGATCCGCGCATATTGATTCTGGACGAAGCGACGAGCTCGCTGGACGCGGAGTCGGAGGCGCTGGTGCAGGAGGCGCTGGAGCGCTTGATGAAGGGGCGGACGACGCTCATCATAGCGCACCGCCTGTCCACGATCCGGAAGGCGGACCGGATTCTGGTGCTGTCGGAGGGGAGGATCGTGGAGGCGGGGACTCACGAGGAGCTGCTGGCCCGCGACGGGGCCTATCGGCGGCAGTACAGCATCCAGCAGGGGGGGGTGTTCTCGGCCGAGACGGAGGAGTGAGAACGGGGGCGTCAGCTCCCGGCGACTCCCGCCTCCGCCCGCTGGAGTCGCGCCGCCCGGCGCTCTTTCACCTGGGACATAAAGGAGACGATCTTCGCGTCTCGGCTGGAATCGACGAAGCCGTCGTAGTCGAGGTTGAGGAAGGGGATGTTGTCGTGGTCCCGGCGGAAGGCGTGGGAGAGCATGACGACGGTGTTGCCGGGCATGCAGTTGAAGGGGATGACGTTGACGATGCCATCGAGGCGGCGGCGCCAGAAGTCCCGGGCCTTGCCCAGGCTGCAGATGGGCTCGCCGCCGAAGGAGGGGTGGACGTAGCGGGAGCCCTCCTCGATGATCTCCTGCGGGCCGAGGTCTTCGAGGCCGTCGAGGTAGGGGAGGGTGGCGCGGAAGAGGTGGTGCTCGTCTCGCACGGCGACGCGCGTGAGGAGGGATCGGGTGAGGGCGAGCTTGAGGTCGCTGCTGTCTCGGGTGTCGCGCCATCGCTCGCGGGCGAGCAGGCCGCCGATGCAGATGGAGTAGGAGAAGAACTCGCTGCCGGGCGCGAGCCAGGCTTCGGCGCCGGCGCGCTCGAGCTTCCTGAGGATGGACTGATTGGCGCCGTCGTGGAGGCGGACGAACCACTCGCCGACGACGCCGACGAGGGGGCGCCTCTCTTCTCCGTCGCGCCTGGGCACGGCGGCGAAGTCGCGCTGGGCGCGGTGGAGGATGTCGGCGAGGGGGTCGGTGTGGCGTCCGACGAGGGCGCGCAGGCGGCCGCGGGTCGACTTCAGGAGGCGGGCCTGCTCGGGGATGGCCTGCTGGCCGAGCTCGCTCAGATAGCGGGCGTAGACGGCGTCGGTCCGGCCGGGCTCGGCCTCGTAGGGGCGGGTGTGCAGGCGGAGCTTTTCGAGCATGTCCTGCGTCACGGAGGCGCCCCAGGCGGCGAGGAGCATGTCGAGGCCAACGCCGCCCTCTGTGGCGTTGCTGCCGAGGGTGATCATGCCGACATCCGCCAGGCCCATCTTATCGAGGATACGGCGCTGCATCATGTAGTACATGCCGAGGCGGCAGGGCCCTTCGGATTGGGCCTGGAAGAAGGCCTCGCGCTTCGGGTCGAAGTCAGGCGCCGCGGCCCGCTCCAGGATGTCTTGGCTCGTGATGAGCATTGGAAGGCAGACATCTTCGGAGATGGCCTTCCGGGCGAGATTGAGGCCCGGGTCTTGGGAGCGAGGGAGGGGGGCGGCATCGACACCCCAGCAGCGGAAGACGACCGCCAGCACCTCCGATGCGTCCGAGGCGCGGGGCAGCCACAGCCGCCGGTCGCCGAGCTGCGGGAGGGGGACTGCGTCGGTTCGGATGTGGACATCCAGATCGGACCCATCGCGCCCCAGGGCGGTGTCGGCGAAGGCCTCCATGCGGGTGATGACGCCCGCGTCGGCGGTGTGCTCGTCGATCTGCATGACATAGCACGGCTCGCCGATTTCATCCTTGAAGAAGGGGTTGGCGAATGAGTCGGGGCCGCAGGCGAAGTAGGTGAGGACGACGGCGCGAAGCCGCGGATCCCGCCGGATGAGGCGCGCGGCCGCCAGCTTCTTCTGGATCTGGCGGGCGTAGGTGTTGGGCCAGCCGTCGGTCACGTCCTCCTCGTCGACGGGGAGGAACTCCAGGGGGATCGCCAGGATCCCCATGTCCTGGATCTTCTTGCCGATATCCATGTTGACGGCCGGGTCGTAGGTGGTGTAGGGCCGGCCGACGACGATGAAGGCGCTCTGGTCCTCGCCCAGGCTCTCGACGATTTCCCGGCCGCGCGCCTCCGCCTTTCGCCGGAACCGGCGGAGCGCGGAGAGCCCCGCGTCGATGGCTCGGTCGGCCTCGGCCCGGCTCTTGCCGAGGTCGCGGCCGATCTCGCGAAAGACGCGCCGCAGGTGTTTCTCGCCCCGTTTGAAGAAGAGCCGCGGCCTCAGCAGCTTGGGCTTCTCCGATTCGTCGAGGCGCAGCGCGGCGGAGATGATTTCCGGCGCGGACATGATGTAGGGGCAGGTGTGGCTCTGCCGGAAGTTCGGGTTGGGTTGCTCGGCGTCGCAGACGCCGGGGAGAAAGAGGTAGTCCACCCCCCGCTCGACCAGATGGGCGACGTGGCCGTGGGCGACCTTGATGGGGAAGCACGGCTCTCCCGCCACGGAGTTGATGCCCTTCTTGATGATGTCTTTGTTCGTCGGTTCCGAGGGCACGACGCGAAGGCCGAGGCCCTGGAAGAAAGCTCGATAGAGGGGGTAGTAGTCGGCGAACATGAGGCCGCGCGGGACCCCCACTGTGGGAGCGCCGGCCGGGAGCTCGGCCTCTGTTCCCTCCATGAGCATCTGCTCTCGCTCGGCGAAGAGATCGGGGAGGTCCGCCCCGAGGTCCCGCTTGTGGGCGCCGCTGTAGCGCTCGCAACGATCGTTGTAGTAGTACTTGGGGCCGCCGTCCATCTGGAAGACGTTCACGTCGCACCGGTTCGGACAGCGTTGGCACTCGAAGGACGAGACTCCGTATTCGCCGGAGGCGATGCGGTCGAAGCCGCGGAACCGGCTCGTCTCCGGCCGCTCGCGGTAGGCGATCCAGGCCACGCCGACGGCGCCGGTGAGGTGCGGATAGGGCGGGACGATGATGGGGCGGTCCAGCAGCGTCTCGAAGGCGGCCACCATTCCCTGGTTGAAGGCGACGGCGCCCTGGAAGGCCACATTCTCGCTGATCTTGCGGCTGGCGACGTTCTTGTTGAGGTAGTTCTTGCCGCTGGCGAGGCAGAGCCCGGCGCAGAGGTCTTCGATGGGGACGTTGTTCTGCTGGTAGTAGACCGCGGCCGACTCCGAGAAGACCGTGCAGGTCCAGTCGAGGTCGGGCGGGCGCTTTCCCCGGAGCGCGGTGGGGCCGAACTCGGTGATGTCGAGGCCGAGGCGGGCGGCCTGTTTCTCGAGAAAGGCGCCCGTGCCGGCGGCGCAGGCCTTGTTCATCTCGAAGTCGACGATGACGTCCCCGTCGAGGCGGATGTACTTGGAGTCCTGGCCTCCGATCTCCAGGATCGACTCGACCTCGGGCATGAAGGCCCTGGCGCCGTAGGCCTGGGCGGTGATCTCGTTCTTGATGACGTCTGCGCCGAGGTAGTCACCGGTGAGATAGCGCCCGGAGCCGGTCGTTCCGGCGACGATCTCGCCTATGGAGAACCCGGCCTCCTCCGCCTGCCTCTGAATGCGGCCGACGGTGTCCTTGACCGCGGCCAGGGGATCGCCGTCGGTTCGCCGGTAGTAGCTGGCGAGAATCCTGACCTTCCCGTCGACCTCGGTGACGAGGGCCGCCTTCGTGCTGACGGATCCGATGTCGACGCCGAGGGCGGCGACGGGTATCTCCCGGGGGAGGTCGTCGCCGGCCTCCTCCGGCGAGAGGACCCGCGACTTGGCGAGAGAGATGGGGTCCGTCCCCTGGTATTCGAGAGGCCGTGCGATCTGCTCCTCGATGAGGCGCAGCCCTTCCGTCAGATCGACCGCGGCGTCGGCGCGGAGCGCGGCTCCGATCGCCCCCAGGCTGAGGCTGTGCTCGGGCACGACGATGCGCTCGGGGGCGATGTCGAGCTCCTGGGCGAGGAAGCGGCGCACGGCGGGATTGAGGGAGACGCCTCCGATGAAGAGGATCCGGTCCTCGAACTCTTTGCCCCGCGCGATGCCGGAGCGGTAGTTCCGGCAGATGGCCTGGTGGATGCCCGCCGCGATCCGCTCTCGCGGGGTTCCTTTCTGGTAGAGGTGAACGATGTCGGACTCGGCGAAGACGGCGCAGCGGCCCGAGAGGGTGGCCGGTTTCTCGGTGTCGTTCGCCACCTTGGCAAACTGCTCCACCGAGCCGAAGTTCAGCCGCTCGGCCATGTGGTCGAGGAAGGAGCCGCTCCCGGCGGCGCACTTGGTGCTCAAGCCGGCCTCGTCGAGGAGGAGGCGCTGCGCCACGTCGTCCCAGGCGAAGCGGAGATACTTCTGCGCCTCCCGGCCCATCTCGATGACCGTGCGGGCCTCCGGGTGGAGGAGGTTGCAGGCGGCGGCGATGGCGTTGGATTCGTCGACGGGGTCGAGGCGCAGCAGCTCGGCGACCTGGGGCGCCCCGGAGCCGGTCAGGCCGAGCAGGACGCTGCCGTTCGCCTCGCCGCGCACCCGCTCCAGGATCTCCTGAAGACGCTGGAGCGGCTTTCCCTGGACGGGGAACCGGCCCAGCTCCTCGATGGCGCCATCCCGCACCAAGACGGCCTTGACGGTATCGGCCCCGATGTCGATGCCGAGCCGCACCGCCGTGTCGCCTGCTCCGCGATTCGAATCTGAACGCCCGGCTGAGGATGGCTGTGTCGATGTCTGCTTCATGTCTTCGTGCGATAGTCGGGCGGTCGCGCGCTCGCTCATCGCATTTCTCGCATGGGTGTCCCGAATCCCGTACCGGCCCCGGCTTGTTCGGACTCTATCGTGTGAGAATTCCGAGAAATGATAGCCAAGGGCCGGGAGACTGTCAACGGCTCTCCGGCAGGGCCATCGCTTACCTGACCTACGAACGGCGGAGAGAGAGCGGAGAGACGCCGCGCTGGAGCGGGCGGCTTCTGTCTGCGGGGTTTCCCGCTAGACGAGCCGCATCTGCACGGGCTTGCCGGTTTGCGCCGACTGGTTCGCCCCGAGCGTGACCTCCGCCGTCTTCAGGGCATCGGCATAGTCGGACTGGATGACGGATCGGTCGCCGGTGCGGACGGCGTGGATGAAGGCCTGTTGGATGCTCATGCCCCGCTGGGGGAGCTGGATCTCGGCCGCTCCTTCCGGCGATACGGAGATGGATTCGAAGGAGATGCGAAGCATCATGTCGCGCAGGATGACGTCGGTCGAACTCCAACCGCCGCCCTGGGTGAGGGCGCAGCTGGCGGAGAAGTAGCCCGTGGCGCCGTTCTTGAACTCCATGACGATGACCTGCGCGTCCGGGACGGTGAGGTTCTCCACGCCCTGCAGCACGTTGAGGGAGGAGCGCGCGTAGACCGTCGCCACGTCGCCCACGATGTGGCGGATGAAGTCCATGTTATGGGTCGCCATTTCGTGCACCATGCCGCCCGAGCGTTCCATGACGCGCCACCAGTGGTTGGCGTCGCCCGGAACGCCGCCCCAGCGATTCCCGGCGACCAGGGCCACCGGCTTGCCCGACAGGAACTCTCGCGCGGCGGCCGCCACCGGGAGGTAGCGGAGCTGGTATCCGACAGAGGAGATGACGCCCGACTTCTCGATGGCCTCCGCCATCTCGATGCCTTGCTCCATATCCAAGGCTATGGGCTTCTCGACGAAGAGGTGGATCTTCTTCTCTGCGGCGATCAGCTCTGCGTCAGTGTGGGCGAAGGGCGGCAGACAGACGAAGAGGGCGTCGAGGTCTTCCCGGTCGAGCATCTTTCGGTGGTCGCCATAGGCCCGCCCGCCGAACGCGGCCGCTGCTTTCCCGGCGCGCTCTTTGGCGACATCGCAGAGGGCGGCGATCTCAACGCCCTCGATCTCCTTCAGCGCCGGCAGATGGAACTCGGTCGCAATCCCGCCGGTCCCGACGAAGCCAACTCTCACTCGATCGGCCATGCTGCTGTCTCTCCTGACGAGGTCTCCGCAATTTCACGCCGCGCCGGGCGTAGAACGCATTTCATAACCCGCACTCTCCCGGCTGTTCGCTGGAGACGCTGGTATGAAATGCGCCTGCTGGAGCCTGGCGGTTTGTGCTGCTGTTTCATAACCTCAGATGGAGGTTATGAAACAGCTTCTAGTGACACAGTTCCTTCGCCGGAGACGCTTTCCTGCACGGCAGGAGGACGGCAAGCGGGGGAGGGGGGGACAGGGGGCGTGTCTCTGCGCGTCGAAGACGACCGTACACGAGGACGTACCGCTGTACTGGTGGGCGTGAAGGCGCGGGCAAAGCGCGAGTGAAAGCGCGGATATGATCTCGCTGGCGATGTGGCTGGTTACCCTCTGGATCTGCTTCGGCGTGGGCGCGAGCGTCCTGAGGCGCCTGCGCGCGGAGCCCGGCGGCCTGGCCGAGGAGCTGCCCTTGGCGGCGGCGATGGGGATGGGCCTTCTCGCCTATCTGGTGCTGGGGGTCGGCCTGCTGGGGCATCTCGGGCCGTGGGCGATGGGGGGCCTGCTCGCCCTGCTTGCGCTGGCGGGCCGGAGGCACATGCTTCGCTTGGCGCGCGGCGTTCCGTCGATTGTGAGTGCGGCTGCGCCGCGGCGGTCGGCCGCCGTTCCGCTGAGCTTTTTCCTGATCGTGATGCTGATCCTGACGCTGTTGGGCGCGCTTGCGCCCGCCGGCGACAGCGATTACGACAGCCTGGTCTACCATCTGACGATCCCGAAGATCTACCTCCAGGATGGGGGAATCCACTTCATCCCGTGGCTGACGCACTCGAATTTCCCGTTCACCCTGGAGATGCTCTATACGCTGGGGCTGTCGCTGCGCGACCAGTCTCTCGCCAAGCTGTTCCATTTCGGCTGCGGGTGGCTGACGCTGTGCGCGGTGTTCGCCTACGGCCGCCGCTGGTGGGGGGAGCGTGCGGGCTGGATCGGGGCGGCGGTCTTCGCCGCCATTCCCATCGTGGCCTGGCAGATGATGACGGCCTACATCGAGCTGGGCGTAGCCCTCTACGCCTTTCTCGCCGTGTGCGCGCTGTCTCGATGGTTCGAGGAGCGGGCGCGGGGCGGCGGCCAGGGATGGCTGTGGGTGGCCGCCCTCATGTGCGGCTGGGGGCTGGGGGTGAAGATGCTGGCGGGCGGGGTGCTTATCTTCGCAGTGGGGGCGCTTGTGTGGGGGCTCCGAACGGCCCCGGATAAAGGCCGCGGGGGGGTTAGGCAGGTGGCGGCCTTTGCGCTCATCGCCGCGGCCATCGGCGCGCCGTGGTATGTGAAGTCTTATCTGTGGACGGGGAATCCGGTGTACCCGTTCTTCTTCGAGGTGTTCGGCGGGCGGTATTGGACGGCGGACCGGGCCGCGCTGTATACGGAGGCGCAGAAGGTCTTCGGGCTCGGGACCGGGCCGCTGGACTTCCTCGCGCTGCCGTGGAATCTGACGATGTGCTCCCGGTGGTTCTTCGATCAGCCGGAGGTGCTGCGTCCGTTCAACGTCTACGTGCTGGTGTTCGGGCCGCTGCTGCTGGCCTTCCTGCCGGCACTGCCGGCGGCCGGGCGCGTGGGCGGCTTCGGGCGCCTGAGCCTGTGGTTTGCGCTGGTATTTGCGGCCGTCTGGTTCGGGCTGACGCAGAACGGACGGTATCTGATTCCGGTTCTCCCGGGGCTGTCGGCATGTGCGGGGTTGGCGGCGGCGCGCTTGATCGAGCGGAGGGGCCTGGCGGCGGCGGCCGCAGGGGTGGCACTGTCTCTGGGGCTGGCTATGGGCCTGTATCCGACGGTGCTGCTGGCGGCGCCGGGGGCGCGGGCGGCGCTGGGGCTGGAGTCCAGGTCCGCCTATCTCGGCCGCGTTTCGGAGACGTATCGCACGTTCAGCGCGGTTGAGGAGGCGACCCCGCCCGAGGCGAAGATCTTCATCCTGGGGGATGAGCCGCGGACGTTCTATCTAAACCGCCGGTATCTGCTGGGGAATCACGCCGAGATCTTCTCCTCCGAGGACCTGGCGAGCGGGGGCGCGCTGCTGGGGGCGCTGAAGGGGATGGGTGTGACGCATCTGCTGATCCACGAGACGACGCTGCGGGATGTGGGGGCGAGATCGGGGGGGCTGGAGCGGCTGATCGCCGACCTGGCGGCGGCGCGGCGGATCGGGTATGTGGGGACGTATGGTAAGCTGAGCCTATGGGAAATCGCAAGCGAAGGCAGCGCAAGAGCGTAGCCTCCCGCGGCGGTGGCACGGATGAATCGCGCGGCGGTGGCGCGCGGGACGCGCGCGGCGGGGATGCACCGCGGCGGGCGCTGCGCGTCATCGCCATCGTCTATCTCTTCGTGGCGGCCTCGTGCGCGGTCAGCATTCCATTGGGGAAGGGACCGGACGAGACGGCGCACGTTCGGTATATCGAGTTCGTGGCGCGGGAGCGCGGGCTGCCGGTCTTCGACCGGGCGAACCCGGACCCAGACTACGAGTTTCATCAGCCGCCGCTGTACTACGCGATGGCGGTGCCCGTCTATGCGCTCGCCGGGGGGAACGAGTCGGCGCAGCTCGCCCTGCGATTCTTCACGGTGCTGCTGTCGCTGCCGCTCATCTACTTGACCTTCGGCCTGGGGCGATTGCTGGCGCCGGGGGAGCCGTGGGCGGCGGCGGCGGCGGCGGGGATCGTGGCCTTCCTGCCGATGCAGCTTTCAGTGGCGACGACCATCGGGAACGATGCGCTGACGGAGGTGCTGGCGGCGGGGGTGCTCTTTGCGCTCGTGTCGTATCTGCGCGGGGCCGAGCAGGGTCGGGAGGAGGGCGAGGAGCGGCCGCCGGGGGTGGGCGCGATGGTCGCCGTGGGCGTGATGATCGGTTTGGCGATGCTGACGAAGTCGATCGGGGTGCTGCTGTTCCCGGTGGCGTGGGTGGCCGCGGGGCTGGCGGCGCGGGGGCGGGAGGGATATCGCTGGCGGCTGCTGGCGCGGGATGTCGGGGTGGTGACGGGGGTTGCGCTGGCGCTGTGCGGGTGGTGGCTGGTGCGCAACCAGATGCTCTATGGGGACCCGCTGGCGCAGAGGGCATTCCTCGACGCGTTTGTGGGGCTGCGTCCGTCGCCGCAGAGCTTCATGGAGAAGTACGAGGTGCCCTCGGTCATGAGCTATGTGGGGCAGGTGATGATCTGGACGATGGCGAGCGTGACGGGCGTTTTCGGGCCGGTGCACGGGAATCGCTTCGCCTTTTTCCCGTACTACGTGTACTTCGCGACAGGGCTGATGGCGGCGGCCGGGGCGATCGGGTTTGCGCGCTATTGGGAGCGGGCGAATCCGGCGGGGTGGCAGCGGCAGGGGTGGGGGATCTGCGGGCTGCTGGCGGTGCTGCTGCTGGGGAGCTTCGTGCGGTTCAACTTCTCGTTCTTTCAGGCGCAGGCGCGGTACATGTTCCCGGTGCTTCCGGCGGCGGCGCTGGCGTTCGGGCTTGGGGTGCAGGCGCTCTTCCCCGAGCGGCTGGGACGGTATATGCTGGTGGCGGTCGTGGTGCTGGTGGCGCTGCTCGCCTTCGTTGGCGTGCATCTCTGGATCGCCCCCCAGTTTCCGAGAGCATGATGCGGATACGGATCGACAAGGCTGCACTCCTCATGGTTATGGCTGCCGCGCTGGTGGTGTGCGCGGGGTGCGGGAGTCCGGCGACGGCGCCTCCGGTGGAGAAGGCGCCCGCGGCGGAGGAGAAGCCGGTTCCCAGCCTCGAAATCGAGGAATCGAAGGTGAAGGTGGTCGATCCGGGGGGGCGGTGGACGTTTCAGGCGGAGGCGGAGCGTATGGAGGCGGGGAGCGTGCACGGGCCGTACACGCTGACGCCGGCGCGGGCGCGGTATGAGGAGGTGGGGCGGCCGCCGGCGTTGATGTCGGCGGAGAGGGCGCAGATCGATCAGGAGAGCCGGCGGGTGGTGTTCGAGGGCGATGTGCGCATCAGCTCCGGGGCGTGGACGCTGGAGGCGGACCGGGCGGAGTACGATCTCGACTCGGGGGAGGTTGTGGCGACCGGCCGGACGAAATGGACCTTCAGCGAGGGTTCGGGCGGGGCGGCGGAATCTCTATCGACAGATGAGGCGGATCGACCATGAAGAAGCTATTGGCACTCAGCTTGCTGCTCGGGATGGCGGCAGGGGCGATGACGGCGGCCCTCGCAGCGGCGCCGGAGCAGACGCAGCGGATGGCATTTCGGAGCTTCACCGTCGAGGGCACGTCGCTCCAGGGCGCGCTTCAGGGGCCGTGGGAATGGGCGGGCTCGGTGACGGTGAAGGGCTCCGGGCTCACGCTGACGTGTGACAGCTTGAAGATGTGGCTCACGCCGGATGGCCGCGATGCGGAGCGGGTGGAGGCTTCGGGGAATATCAGGATTGCCGGGCGGTATGTCGCCAGCGACAAGACGGAGTGGGAGGTGAAGGGGCAGGCCGAATCTGGGAGCTATGAGCGGAAGGCGGGGCTGGGCATACTGAAGGGCGCGGTGAGCTTCGAGGCGAGGAACCTCTCGACGGGGGCCGTGGTCTCGGCGGCGGCGGAGAAGCTGACCTACGACCTGAAGAGCAAGCGATTCCGCTTCGAGCGCGGCGAGCGGCCGGTCCGCATGGAGTGGCAGGAGCCGGAGCCCCAGGCGGGGGCCGGCGAAGCACCGGTGGAGGGGCCGCAGGAGGAGAGCGCTAAGTAAGGATGGGCCTCGTCGCGCAGGGTCTGGTCAAACGCTACGGCCGCCGTTCCGTCGTGAACGGGGTGGACCTCGCGGTCGGCCCCGGGGAGACGGTTGGGCTTCTGGGCCCGAACGGGGCGGGGAAGACGACCACCTTCTACATGATGGTGGGGCTCATCAGGGCGAACGGGGGGAGGGTTCTGCTGGAGGATGAGGACATCACCCGGACGTGGATGCACGAGCGCGCGCGCCGGGGGATCGGGTACCTGCCCCAGGAGAACTGCGCCTTTCGCCATCTCTCCGTCGAGGACAACATCCGGGCGGTGCTGGAGTGGATGCCGCTCTCGGCGGAGGCACGGGAGAAGCGCTTCGAGGAGCTGATGGGCGAGTTTCGGCTGGAGACGGTGCGGCACTCGCCCGCGGGCGTGGTGTCCGGCGGAGAGCGGCGGCGCACGGAGATCGCGCGGGCGCTGGCGACGGCGCCGAAGTACCTGCTGCTGGACGAGCCCTTTACGGGGATCGACCCCATCGCCGTGGCGGAGCTTCAGGATATCATCAACGAGCTGCGCTCCCGCGACATGGGGATGATAATCACCGATCACAACGTGCGGGAGACGCTGGAGATTACGGACCGGAGCTACATCATCCACGAGGGGAAGATCCTCACCTCGGGCACGTCTGAGGAGCTGCTGGAGGACCCCGTCGCGCGGCGCTTCTATCTCGGCGACCGGTTTCAGATGAGATGAAGATCATCGACCGATACATGCTGCGGGAGATGGGGGGGCCGTTCGTCTTCGGGGTGCTGGCCTTCGTGCTGCTCTTCGTGTCGGCGAACATCCTGTTCCGGCTGACGGAGCTGGTATCGGAGCTCGGGCTCAGCCTGTGGACGGCGACGGAGCTGTTCTTCCTGTGGCTGCCGAGCTTCATCGTGCTGACATTCCCCCTGGCCACGCTGGTGGCGATACTGGTGGCCTTCGGGCGGCTGAGCGGGGACAGCGAGCTGGTGGCGATGTACGCGGGGGGGATGAGCTTCCGGCGCTTGGTGGTCCCGATCGCGGCGGCGGGGCTGCTGATCGCGGTCGTGACGGCGGCCTTCAACGAGGTGATCGTGCCCGCGGCGAACCGCCGGGCGGAGGACATCGTTCGCACGGCCACGGCCCGCGCGGGCGGTGTGATGAAAGAGGAAATCCTGATCAAGGAGTCGGTTGACGGGGAGGCGCGGATCATCTACGCCGACCGCCTGGACGTGCAGACCGGGGAGCTGCTGAACCCGGTGATCGTGTGGTTCCAGGGGGGTGAGCCGGTGATGATCACGAAGGCGAAGCGGGCCGTCTGGCGGGAGAACCGGTGGGAGATGTTCGACGGTGCGAACGCCTCGCTCGATCCCGAGCGGCCGGCGGTGGTCCCGTTCGGCGCGCAGAGCCTAAACATCCCGACAACGCCGCGGGAGATCGCGGCGCGGACGCGGACGCCGGAGGAGATGACGTATCGGGAGCTGCGGGCGTACATCGGCGACGTGCTGCGCCAGAACAAGCCGACGGTGGCCCTGGAGCTGAAGCTCCACCACAAGTTCTCGATTCCGTT
>Ga0307377_10002036_pt1 | contig 24321 bp, 18 predicted proteins | sample TR3MG_FD_202535 | JGI IMG/M metagenome (GOLD analysis project Ga0307377, IMG submission 202535) | Soil microbial communities from Risofladan, Vaasa, Finland - TR-3 | ecosystem: Environmental > Terrestrial > Soil > Coastal area > Acid sulfate soil | place: Finland: Risofladan, Vaasa | collected...
ACAGCTCGACCATCGCTGGACCAGACGGGATCCACCTCCTGCCCCGGTTCCGAAGTTACGGGCCGTCCCTCGCTGCCATCCGCATTCATCACCCAGATATCGTAGTTCTCGCTGTTTCTCGCAGTCTCATGTGCCCAGGCCAGGGCTGTCCCGTCGCGCGACCACGCAGGGCTCAAATCGCCCCCCTCTTCCTCCGTCAACCGCACGATACGATGCACCGACATGCCGTCCGCTGCAAGGTCCCCGGTGTAGATGTCCAGTCTGAAAGGCAGAGCGTACCTTTCGTAGTGCGCGAATGCGACCTTCGCGCCATCCACGGTCACCGATGGATACGCATAGGTGAAATGAGGATCCCACAAGCGCTCTACACCAAGCCCCGACTGTGTTTCGGGGCCCTCTACCGAGATCGCGATCACCTTCAGCCCCATGTTCCCCGGACCATCGAAGTACCCTCGGCCCAGGTATATGCTCCTCCCATTGGGATGCCATGCTATTCCTTCCAGGAAGATGGAGCCGGAATCGTAGATCCTGTGCCGGGAACCGCCGTCCGCGTCCATGATCCACACATCGATGGTACCATCTGCTTCCTGACGACTGAAGGCGATCATGGTGCCGTCCGGCGACCAGACCGGGGAGCTCTCATCCTCCTCCGACTCAGTGAGTCTGGCCGGCTGCGAGTCAGGGGACAGAACGAAGACCTCGTAGTTGCCCGGCCCGTCGGAGACGTAGGCTATGGTATCCCCAAACAAGAGAGGTCCTTCAGGTAGCTGCCTTCCCGGGTAGGCGCTGGGTGTCACGGATGGAGAGCTCTCCGGCGTGGCACAGCCGCCCACAAGCACAGCTACTATGGCACATAGCGAAACCACTACCCGTCTCATGCTCGCACAGGCACCCCCCCAGTACATAGGCGACCTATTATACAGGACCGTGACGTTTAGGTCAACGTTTGCGCCCTGGTCCGATGCACACGTGGCAGGGAGACGGTTGTAGCGATGGTATCGCTCTGATATAATGGCCATAATTCCTGACCTGCCCCGTGTCGGTAGCCTACCATTGTGCGTCGAGCCACACCCGTGTTCATTCCGGCCACGACGCCCGTTCCGAGGCAGCCAGTACAACCAGGGTAGCGCGTATTGCCAGAGAGATTCACTAGTGCGGCATTTGTCAAAGACTCCACCGTGATTTCGGCTCTGAGCATCCTCGGAGTCGCAGGAGCTTTCCTCCTAGACGTAGTCATGGCCGCCAAGTTCGGCCTGGGCCACAGGACCGATGCCTTCTTCATCGCCGTTGCCATTCCTCAACTCATATGGTCCATTCTCACCTCCGCGACCACGCGTGTCCTGACCCCAGTCTTCACGCAGTTGCTGGACACGGAGGGCGAGGCGGAGACGAGCGTGGTATTCAGCACCCTGAGCACCCTGAGTCTCGTTGCTATGTCGATCCTTGCTGGCGCCGGCGTGCTTCTATCCCCAGTCATAGTGGCCGTCGCTGGTGCTGGTCTGGACGAGCAAACAGCATCGCTCGCCCTGACTCTCAGCCGCATCCTGTTCCTCATGTTGATTCCTGCCGCACTGATACAGATCATGAAGGCCTTCCTCAACGCCCGCAACCACTTTGCCACCCCGGCTGCCGCGACCCTCATTCAGTACGCCATTATCGTCACCACCCTTCTGCTCCTCGGGCCAATCCTGGATATCGCAGCCGTGGCAGTAGGTTACGTGCTGAGCATGGTCGGGCAGGTGCTGGTACTAGGGATCGCCACATGGTTCAAGGGAGGCTCCTACAAGCCTGTGGTGAAACTGCGACATCCCGTCGTGAGACGAACGGTGGGGCTCATGACACCACCACTCAGCGGTGAGCTTCTGGCGCAAAGCGTGGTAGTGATCGAACGCGCTCTGGCCTCATTCCTGGCCCCCGGTAGCGTCTCAGCTCTAGCCTACGCTGGTCGCATCCTGCGAGCATCAGATGTTCTGTTCTTGAACAACGTGGTCGTAGCTGGTCTGCCTCGGCTCTCGAGCCTGGCTGCGGCGAGAGACTTTGACGGCTTCAAGCGATTCTTGTCGCTTGGCCTGAAGTTGACCTGGGCTCTCACCATTCCCCTTACCGCGGGGATCTTGGCACTGAATAGGCCCATTGTCGGCTTGGTGTTTCAGCGAGGTGCATTCAACCCGCAAGACGCCGTGGTGACCGCCAGGATCCTGAGCATGTACATGCTGGGGTTCCCTTTCCTGGCCATGCTCAGGATGTTGCTGACCTCATTCTATGCCGTGCAAGACACCAAGACGCCGTTCTTGATTAGAACGAGCATGATGGGACAGAATCTGATTGGAGACCTCATACTGATGTCGGTGCTCGGCGTGCCAGGGCTGGCCCTATCGACCTCCCTCACCTTTGTCGTGCACTGTCTTCCCGCAGCACGGCTTCTGCGCAGAAGAATAGGCCCCTTGAAGATGCGCGTCGGCGTCTACGTGGCGAAGAGCGCCGTAGCTGCCTGCGTCATGGGAATGAGCACCGTCATCTTCCATATCGGACTGCAACAGGTGCTCGGCAAGATGGCCTTTCCCGGTCAGCTAGTGGCCACCAGCATTGCAGCGTTGTTGGGTGGCATCGTCTACGTGGCCACAATGCTTGTGTTGAAAACAGACGAGTTCCGGCAGTTCGTCGGTTCCGCCCTCAGACGGTTGCCTCTTGGAGAGAACTAGACTGCCGGAACGCCGCACAGAGCACCCGGGCTGAGTGTGCTCCATGCGCCAGCGCAAGCCCAGACCCGGTTCGCTCAAGCCACTGCCACAGGTGGGGCTCAGGACGCAGACCTGGTAGTCATTGCCCGCCATCACACCACAAGGCAGCCTCTAACACTCCATTTCGGTCCCCTGTGCCCAGTCTTGCCAGAGACCCCTGATGGCTGGTGAATACTCTCCGTCCCTCCATTCAGCAGAGCGTTCGACCCTCAACTTCGCCGAAGACACCCCAGCCCGCACCAGTCCTAGCTTTGACAGATGCCCGTCACGCGCGTATAATGCAGCACTGTGAGAATGCACCAGCCACCCCGCCGCCGCCACGCCAGACACCGTCGGGTTCCCACGCATGAAGGCTCGCCATGAACGTGAAGCAGCCAAAGGTATTGCTCTTGGGGGTCGGGTATTTTCCTGCCATTATCAGTGGAGACAAGCAAGCCAGAGAGTCAACGGTGGAACCGTACCCATCTACAATGTCAGACGCCCCTTCCACCGCGGAAGTGCCGACCGCTACTATGCTTCCTCTGGCGAGCTGCTGGACTACAGGCATACGCACGGACCAGTTCGAGAGGCTTTGGAGAAGCATCCGTGGTCGTAGCCTCTCCTGACCCCAGCTTGCTCCACAATAACAGCGACTCTGCCAAAACGATGAGGGAATACCGCGACAGTATGTCGCGATGGGGACCGAGATGGTCATCTTGGGATTTGCCTTCAAGCAAACACCAGTGTCGGGAGACGAGTCGAGAACGTGAAAACGAACGCCGTGCCCAAGCAGCAAACTCAAGGTCTTAGGCGGAGCAAAGGCGCGAGCTGGGGGACACAGAAGACCGTGTCCCAAGAGGTGAGAAGATGACGGCCCCACGAAGCGAGGGAGCCGGTCATCGGGTGCTCGTCATTGGTCTCGACGGCGCCACGTTCGACTTGCTGCTCCCGTGGCTCGAAGAAGGATTCCTGCCCCATATTGCGGGCATCTGGTCCCGCGGCGCCTACGGTCCGCTGCGGTCTACGATTCCACCAATCACCGCCAGTGCGTGGGCTTCCTTCCAGACTGGCATGAACCCTGGTAAGCACGGACTGTTCGACTTCACAGACTACCGACCCGGGTCCTATGAAACCCCATTCGTCAACGCGCAGAGTATCAAAGCAGAGCCCTTGTGGGGGCTACTGAGCCGCCACGGAAAACGGGTCGTGGTCATCAATTGTCCGATGACCTACCCACCTCGTCCTGTGAACGGGGTCCTGATCTCAGGGCTGCTCACGCCTAGCACGAAGGTCGAGTTCACTCATCCGCCGGGGCTGTACCAGGAGCTTATCGGCGAGATAGGTGACTACAAGATCTTCGTGCCGACACGGGCCTTGCAGCACCTAGGGCTGCGGGCATTCGTGGACAAACTGCTTTATGCATCTAGGAAGAGGGCAGAGGCAGCCCGCTTCCTGATGGGCCGCATCGACTGGGACTTCTTCATGGTCCATTTCCACTCTCCCGACGTGCTACAGCATGCTCTGTGGTCACATCTCGACCCTTCTCACCCTGCATACAAGGCAGCGCACGCTTCGCGCCGCGAATACGTCCGGAATTTCTATCGCGAACTCGACGCTCTCATTGGCGGGCTGGTTGAACAAGCCGGAGAGGATGTAACCACGATTCTCATGTCCGATCACGGCTTCGGACCCGCGAAGGAGCGCTTCCATATCAACCAGTGGTTGGCCACAGAAGGATACCTGACGCTGCGGGCGGGTTCCTTGCACAGGCGTTTTGTGGACGGTGCCGAAGACATTATGCGGCGGATGGATTTCCTTAAGCTGAGGAGGCGACTCATACCGCCTTTCAGCAAGCGTGAAGTCCTTGTCCGTCGACTGACCCAGGAGTCTCTCATAGACTGGACCGCCAGTAGAGCATTTGCACTGCCAAGTTCCGCCGCCATCCGACTGCAGATCAATCTGCGCGGCCGGGAACCGTCGGGTGTTGTGGAAGGGGGAAGGGAGTATGAGCATCTTCGCGATGAGATAGCCCAGCGCTTGCTGAGGATCCGAGACCCAGAAACGGGCGGCCCTGTCGTGGAACACGTATTCAGAAGAGAAGAGATATACAGCGGACCCGCGCTTGACTCAATGCCTGACTTGGTGGCACAAACGGTCGGCGGATACCAGATAGCAACACGCTTCAAGGAAAGCCGCCTTTTCAGCCCGCTTGCTGAGGGTTTCACGGGCAATCATCGCATGGATGGGGTGTTGATCATGGTCGGCTATCCCGTAGCCCCTGGGCAGGCTATCCAGGGAGCAGGAATCGCGGACCTGTTCCCTACTATTCTGTACCTGCTTGACGTTCCTCTGCCCCCGAACCTGGACGGCGAGGTATTGATCCAAGCCCTGAACACAAACTACGTCAGGAGCCGTCCGATTCGCCGACGCGCCGAAGGACCTTCACCTCCCGGGCAAACCAGCGGGGAGGGAACCTACTCCTCCGAAGACGCGATGGAGATCAGGGACCGTCTGCAGGGGCTCGGATACATAGACTAGCCCGCATCCGAGGCAGTGGTGCCCGTGCTCACGACGCCAAGGCACACTGCAGCCCCGACGGAAGCTACCTCGGGGATTCGTGTGGCACACCACCAAGCCGCAATGCCTGACCTTGTTAGGCCTATGCCCTCTCTCCGCCCCCCCCGCGAGCGCTCGGTTGGTGGCTGGAACCCAGCAAAGCAGCTGGTCTTCCCCTGCAAGTGCGCAGTCATGGGATGGGAATCCCAGAGCCAACACGCGGTGGTCTGACTAACTGTGCGTCGGCGCTCGGCGGGGGTTCCGCCGCCAGGTTCTTGTTAGTCGCTACGCGTTGCGAGTATAATGGGCGAGTATGGAATTGGGGTCCGGGCCGGCACGAGGACTGCTGTGAGGACGTCTGGCTCGCGTACGGGGAGAGCCAAGTTGAACCAACTCAACGTATTGCTCTTGGGGGTCGGGTACTTTCCTGCCATTATCAGTGGAGACAAGAACTTCTTCTTCAGACTGGTACCTATCATAGCCAGAAGCACAGCCGAGTTGCTGATCGTGTCTATCAACGACCAGCCAGGACAAGCAAGCCAGAGAGTCAACGGTGGAACCGTACCCATCTACAGTATCAGACGCCCCTTCCACCGCGGAAGTGCCGACCGCTACTATGCCTCCTCTGGCGAGCTGCTGGACTACAGGCATACGCACGGACCAGTCCGAGAGGCCCTAGAGAAGCAGGCCGCGGTTGTGGCCTCCCTGCCCACCCTACAGGCGGCCATCAGAGCGCGCGACGTGCAAATCGTGCATTTCATGGACAACTGCGGTTTGGCGATGCCTCTAATCAAGCGTGTCTTTCCGGGGGTGAGGGTTTCTTGCTCGGCGCCAAACTACAACCAGCGGCCATCGCTGTATCGCTTGTATCTGAAGTACGGCCTGGGCATGCTTGACAGAGTCGTTCCCTACACGGAGGCCTATCGCGAGAAGCTAGAGTCAATGGGCGTGCCCGCCAAGAAGCTGCACCTGATAAGATGGGGAGTCCCATTTCAACAGAAGAGATTGAGTCAGCGCGAGAAAGAGCAAGTACGGGCCTCTCTGGGGATTGGGGCTTCGTCGACCCTGTTTGTATGGTCGGGGTACGTTCAGCAAGTCCAGGAGGAAGACTTCTTCAAGACGCTGGAGATAGCCAGGCAGGTTGTACGCCAACATCAGCACACCGAATTCGTCTTCGCCTTCAAGCCGCTAAGCTACAAGGATGCCTATGAGCAATACAGCGAAAGAAGAATCACTATTCTGCCCAGCATCACCAACTTTGTGGACCTGCTGGACACAGCGGACTTTTTCCTCTCGCCCATAGGTGCCGTCGACTCGACCGTCTCGCCGCCGTTGACGTGGCTCGAGGCCATGTCCCTGGGCACTCCGGTGATAACGACCGATGTACCGGGCGTAGATGAACTGGTGACGCACGCGGAGACAGGCTACGTGGCGGAGTCCTTCGACAGCCTGCCAGGTGTCATCCGACAGGCGATCCACGATACGCGCCGCGCTGAGGTATCACAAGGGGCGAGAGACATCGTGAGCAGAAAGTACAACATCGAGGACTCCGCAGCGGAATACGTGGATATGTGGAGCGGTATGGCCCGTGAATAATGCAGGCTACAGGGCGAAGACGGCCTATGGCCGGCCAGAAGCAGCAGTTTATGATGACAGTCGTTTCACCAGTCTGCGCGGCAGGCTGGTCGACCGGCTGGAGAAGAGGGCTGTCGCGAGGGCGCTGGAAGTGCTTCCACGCGGTAGTCATCTTCTGGATCTTCCCGCTGGTACCGGAAGGATAACGCAGTTCCTTCTTGAAGGAGGATATCGGACCTCAGGAGTAGATATCTCTGAAGCCATGATCCAGGTGGCGGGCGCTAGACTGGAGCGCTTCGCCAACGCCTGCAGCCTGTGCGTTGCGGATGCTGAGAGGCTCCCTTTCCAAGATCAGGCCTTCGATGGGGTTGTATGTGTGAGATTGATGGGACACGTCCCACCAACCCTTCGCCTCCAGATTCTGTCGGAGATGAAAAGGGTCACGAAAGAGTGGATCATAGCGGTCTACTACATATCCGACGCAGCTACTGACCTGAAGAGGGCGATCAAAGCCGCCCTGGGAAAAGCGCCGAAGATGTGGTTTCCCATCTCCAGCCGGGCCCTCGAATTGGAGATTGGCCAAGCTGGCCTTCATATAGTGAGGACGGTCCCAACTTGCAGGTACCTTTCCGAGGCCTGCGTTGTGTTGATCTCGAACCGACCCCACAAGTAAGTGTCATGGCGGGCGAGTCCGGTGAGGGCCCTTGTCATGCGATAGGCCTGGAGCCAATGCCTTGCTGTGCAGGCGGACGAAACGAAAACGCTCCAAGAAGCAGGAGCTCAGCCAAAGCTGAACCCACCAGTCTGTGCTTGAGCTCCCCCGGGAAACCAGGGCATGGCGCAACCCCGCTCACATGGCTGTCTCTTGTGATCTTCGGGCTTGCCATAGGCCTGGCCGCGGCTGTTGAGCCCAGCGCGGCTTTCCTGCTGGTGATGGGCCTCTTGGCGATCCCCTGGGCTATTCGCAACATCCACATCGTCGTGCTGCTGCTGGCTGTTTACACACCCTTCGAGGAAGTCATCCTCAAATGGATGCCTGGTTCGCTCGCCGCGGCCCTTCGCTTCGCTCCCGAGGCCCTGATCATCCTACTCTTGGTCTGTGTTCTGTTGAGGAATGTGGGACGAGGGACTCTGTGGAAAAGGACGCCCATTGACCTACCGTTGATTCTTTTCGTAGCCTTCTCCGCACTCTCAGCGCTGGCAAATGAGGTGCCACCCATCGTTGGGGTCCTGGGAATTCGCGAGTTCGCTCGCTACATCAGCCTCTACTACCTGGTAGTCGGCGCCCGACTCACTGATAGAATGATAAAGCTCGTGGTCGTTGGCTTGCTGGTCTCGGCTGCGGCCGAGGCCTCCATCGGCCTGCTCCAGGTCGTGCTTGGAAACAGTCTCAGTGTGTTCCTCATCCCGGAGGACGTGGTAGTTGCCGGGGTCATGGTGCGGCCGGGATTCACGCAGATCCTCAGCGGACGCACGCGCATCTTCGGGACCCTTGGACGGTACAACACTTTTGGGTTCTTCCTGACTATCTCCTGCCTCCTGGGGCTGGGCCTCTACCTGAAGTTGAGGACTACACTGCCCCGCTGGCAGCGGTGGGGTTTGGTGGCCTTGGCGGGCCTCGCGGGGCCGGCGATGCTTCTCAGCTTCTCACGCACGTCCTGGTTTGCCCTCTACGCTGGGGTGCTCGTGCTCCTTCTCCTGGCCAAGTGGAAGAGAACGCTACTGGTCGCCGCCATCATTCCTCTGCTGGCGACTGTGCTGTTGCTGTCCTGGGTTACACTGGAAGACTGGCGGGTACAGGAGGCCGAAGAGGCATCCGTGGTCGATCGGTACATGGCTACATTCTCACCCGGCTACGTAGACGTACTGTTAAGGCACGGCAGGCTCTTCAGCCTGCTCAGAGTGTCACCGATGGTACTGCGCGAGTACCCGTGGCTCGGGCTGGGCCCGGGGACTATCGGTTCCATCGCCACCGGTGGCGGTACGCTGAGTCCAGGGTTCTACCCCGAGTATTCTCATGAGGACTGGCTCTACGTAGCTGACGTAGGTAGTCCAGACTCCCTGGGGTATCTTCACGATGTGGGTTGGGTCTCTATCCTCGCCCAGGTGGGAGTCTTGGGGTTGGCCGCCTACGCATGGATCATCATCGAGTTATTGCGCACCTCACTGCACTGCTACAGGAACAGCACGGAGGCCTTCGCGCGCGGGCTGGCTCTGGGCTACGTAGGTCTGCTAGTCGCCACTATCCTGGGCAACTTCGCCATTTTCTACTTCAGTCTCCGAGCCGTCAGCATGTACGTTTGGCTGGTGGGTGGCCTCGTCACCACGGTCTACCTCAGGTTGCGCAGCGAAACGGCCCCAGTAAAGGTCACGATCGAGGAAGCGCAGCCGTGAAGATCTTGATGGCGCACAAGTTCTACTACTACAGTGGGGGCGCGGACAAGTACTTTCTTGACCTCAAGGAACTGATGGAAAGTCAGGGGCATGAAGTTGTCCCCTTCGCGATGAGACACCCAAGGAATCTGGAAACCGAATATTCGGACTACTTCGTCTCTGCGTGGGACCCGAACGCCAAGGGTCTGCGGGCCAGAGTGAGCAACGCTGCGCGAATGGTCCACTCCTTCGAGGCCGCGCGGGCGATGAAACGGCTGATAGCCGACACCAAACCCGATATCGCTCACCTGCACCACATATATCACCAGTTGAGCTCGTCGATACTGTATCCGCTGGCCGACGCAGGGGTGCCCGTCGTCCAGACGGTTCACGACTACAAGCTGGTATGCCCGAACTACAAGCTATTCAACCCTCGGACGGGCCTGCCGTGTGATAGATGCATGGGACACGCCTACTATCATGCTATCTTCGAAAGATGTCTTCAGGACTCTGCGCTGGCTGGAGCGGCGGGCTGCGTCGAGGCGTACTGGACTCTGCTCTCCCGAGTCTACAAGAGCAAAGTGGCGCTTTTTACCGTCTCCAACGACCACTTGAAGGGCAAACTCCTCAGCTACGGGATACCGGCGGAAAGAATCGATATCATCCCCAACTTCATTGATCTGAACGCCTATGAGCCCAGGTATAGCTCCAATGGGTACGCCCTCTACTTCGGACGCATCTCGACGGAAAAAGGGATCCTGACCCTGATCGAGGCCATGAAACGACTGCCATCCCTAACCCTCAAGATCGTGGGCGACGGGCCTCAGCTCGGTGCGCTGCAGGCGTACGTCAGGGAGAACTCGTTGGACAATGTGCAGTTCCTGGGGCCTGCATGGGATGAGGACCTCAAGCCCATTCTGGCCGGAGCGATGTTTGTCATCGTACCTCCCATCTGGCCCGAGAACTCACCTTTCGTCATCTACCAGTCCTTTGCCGCCGGAAAGCCGGTCATCGCCTCCTCTGTGGGCGGCATCCCGGACCTCATAGACGATGGTGAGAATGGTCTGCTCTTCGAGGCTCGAGACATCGACGGTCTGGCTGAGAAGATGCGATTTCTGGCCTCTCGTCCAGACCTGCTGGAAGAAATGGGAAGGAAAGCCAGGAGCAAGGCGGAACGCGAATACGATCCGCAGGTTCACTACGAGACGATGATGAGCATCTACGAAAGGGTTCTCATGGCACCATGAGAGTGCTGATCACTGGGGGCAACGGCTTCATAGGGTCCCATCTGGTGAACCAAGCGCTGCTTACCGGCTGGGACGTTTCCGTGTACGACAAGGTTGACGAGAAGTTCCGAGGCAGGCAGGACGGTGTGCACTACCTCCGCGGTGACCTGCAGACCGACGGAGTGCCACAGGAAGCACTGAGTGGCCTGGACGTGGTGTTTCACTTGGCCTGTAGCACCATCCACAAAACCTCCAATGACGATCCGGTTTTCGACATCCAGTCCAATGTTGTGTCAACCGTCAAGCTACTGCAACAATGTGTAGCAGCCGAGGTCAAGAGGTTCGTTTTCCTCTCCTCAGGGGGTACAGTCTACGGCATTCCCCAGAAGCTACCGGTAACCGAGTCTCATAGCACCAATCCCATTTGCTCCTATGGGATTCACAAGCTGGCTATCGAAAAGTACCTGGGCATGTTCCATCACCTCTACGGATTGGACTACCTGGCTCTGAGACCATCGAACCCCTACGGCGAGCGACAAGACTTCAGGCAGGAGCAGGGAGCGGTCACTGTCTTTCTGGGCAAACTCGCCCTCGGTGAGCCCATCACTATCTGGGGGGACGGGGAGACTGTCCGAGACTACTTCTATGTCGAGGATCTAGCCCGGGCATGCCTCGATGCGGCAACGAAGAAACTCGAACGACGCGTCCTGAACATCAGCAGCGGCGTCGGTCTGTCTCTGAATCAACTGCTAGCCAGGATCGAAGACGTGCTGGGATTGAAGACGCTGGTCAAGCGCAACTCGTCCAGCTCACGCCCCTTCGACGTCCCCAAGCTGTACCTTGACAACTCGGAGGCTGAGAGGGTACTCTCCTGGAGGCCAAGAGTTACTCTAGACGAAGGCATAGTCAGAACCTGGCGATGGGTCCAGTCTGTCGTAGGGAAAGACAGCTAGTGCGGCCTTCGTGGCCGTACCAGACTCGCGCCTGCGCAGCATATCGCGCGGCAAGTTGACGGGCAAAACCAACAAGCCATTCCACTAGGAGAGTGGCGCCGGTGCAAGCAGACACCAGCTACCATCGCTACACCGAACTAGACAAGGAACCCGGCGGCCTGAGAAGACTGGATCTCATAGCGGATGCGATCGAATCCCATCGGCGGAGTACCGGAAAGAAGTCGCCCCGGGTCCTAGACGTTGGCTGCGGTAACGGCCACGTCAGCATCCCTCTCGCCAGTCTGGGCCACGAAGTAGTGGGAGTGGACTCCGACCCCAGGTCCATTGAGATGGCCCGGGACGCCAACCCGTTCCCCAACGCCAGCTTTGTGGTGCAAGACGCGCTGGCGCTGGAGACTGACGGGCTCTTTGACGCCGTGGTTTGCAGTGAGATTCTCGAGCATCTGCCGCAGCCCCTCCCATTCCTGGAATCGATCTCCGCTGTCTTGGCAGACGATGGGGTGCTGCTCGTGACAATCCCCAATGGCTACACGCTGGAAGAGATACTGCGCAGGTTCCTCACGAGAACCAGGCCCGGTCTACGGTTGCGCGGCTTCATCAGACGGTGGCTCATTAGAGAGAAGACGGTCCAGACGGAGAATGTGGAATCGCCCCATCTCCGATACTTCACCCTGGGGAGTTTTCGTTCCCTGGTGGAGAACGGGCACTTGAGAATCACCAGAGAGGCCAATTGGACCACTTTCTTCATGCCTCTCTATTACGTCTTCCTGCGTCTGTTCGTTAGACGTGGGTCGTCCCCGTTCCGCAGTCTCGATGGGTGGGACGCCGCCCTGGCGGAGCGACTGCCCGCCCAGGTAGGAGGGGGGTGGTTTTTCGTGATCACCCGTGGCCCAGGAACCACCTCCTCGACAGGGCCCGTATCCACGGCCATGGAGGGCACCCAATGAGAGTTCTAGTCACCGGAGCCAAGGGGATGCTTGGCGGCGATCTGTGTCGTGTGTTCCAAGAAAAGCACGATGTCATCGCCACCGATGTCGAGGAGATGGATATCCGAGACCATGCCCTGGTGTTCAAGACTCTGGAAGATGCGAGACCAGACATGGTGGTTCACCTTGCCGGCATTACTGAAGTAGACGGCTGCGAGAGGGACCCTGATCTGGCCTACAGCGTCAACGCGCTGGGGACCAAGAACGTCGCGCTTGCGTGCCAGCGCGCCAACGCACTCATGACCTATGTAAGCACGCTCTCGGTCTTCGACGGCACCAAGTGTGAACCCTACACCGAGTTCGATCGACCCAACCCTCAAAGCCAGTACGCCAAGTCCAAGTACCAGGGTGAGATCTTGGTCAGAGACTTCTTAGACAGATACTACATAGTGCGCGCCGGGTGGCTTTTTGGGGGCGGCCCTCACGACAAGAAATTCGTTGGCAAGATCATCGACTTGGCGAGGACCCGCACTGAACTCATGGTCGTCAACGACAAGTTCGGGTCTCCCAGCTACACCAAGGATCTGGCCTCTGGTATCCTGCGCCTGGTAGACACAGATCAGTACGGAACGTACCACATGGTCAACACTGGCCCGGGAAGTAGCCGGTACGAGATCGCGCAAGAGATCCTCAAGTATGCTAAGATTGATGCTTGCCGTCTGATTCCGTGCTCCTCTGCCCACTTCCCCCTGGCGGCGCCGAGACCCCGCATGGAGGCAGGGCGCAACTACAATCTGGAATTGATGGGCCTGCGCATCATGCGTCCCTGGCAGGACGCCCTGAGAGAGTATATCGAGGCCAATTGGATCGAGCAGCAGAATGAGGATTAGCGTACTTGGCACCCGTGGTATACCGGCCAACTACTCCGGCTTTGAGACGGCAGTCGAGCGTATCGGCGAGAGACTGGCTCGCAAGGGCTACGACATCGCTGTCTATTGCCGAACTCACAACGTCACCCTGGAGGCCAACACCTACAAGGGCATGCAGTTGGTCAAGCTGCCGTCCATCAACAACAAGTATCTGGACACCCTGAGCCACACCTTCCTCTCGCTTCTTCACGTACTAGTGCATCGGCCCGATCTGGTCCACGTCTATGGCGTTGGCAACTCGGCCTTTCTTTTCCCACTCCGCCTGTTGAGACGCCGTCTAATCATCTCTGTGGACGCGCTGGACTGGCAACGGAAGAAGTGGAATCGATTCGCCGCCTCGTTTCTCCGCGCGTCGGCTGGGGTAGCTGTCCGTCTCTCGGACGCATACATCGTCGATTCTCAGGAGGTGGCCAAGTACTACATCGAGAGATATGACAAGCAGCCCGTGTACATCGCCTACGGTGCAGACATGCCGCAACCCACAAAGGGCAACGGCTCAGTGGAAGAGTACGGTCTGCAACCGGGGAAGTACATCCTCTTCGTGGGACGACTAGTGCCGGAGAAAGGCGTGCACCATCTCATCAGGGCCTTCGAGATGACGGACACGGATTTGCAGCTGGCCATAGTTGGTGACAACCCTCACGACCGGACCTATGTGGAGTACCTCAAAGCCACCAACGATCCCAGGATCCACTTCCTGGGCTTCGTGTACGGGGATGGCTACCAACGGTTGTGCAACAACGCCTATCTCTACGTCCAGCCATCGGATGTGGAGGGCACCTCACCGGCCCTTCTTGGCGCGATGGGTTTCGGCAACTGTGTGCTGGTCAGCGACATACCCGAGAACCTGGAGACCATAGGCGATACCGGCTTCACGTTCGAGCGAAGCAACCCCATGTCTCTCAAGGACAAGCTGGAGATGCTGATAGGTCAGCCCCTCTTGGTCAGAGAATATGGCCAGAGGGCGAGGGCGCGTGTGGAGAGCGCATACAGTTGGGACAGAATAGCCGAGGACGTGGAGAGGCTCTATCTCTCAGTTCTGGCTAGACACGGACCGGAGGGCGAGGGATCCAATGTCGGATAGGAGAGTGACCAGCTTCGCCATCCTCCTCTGCTGCTCAGATCTCGCGCTGACGGCGGCTGCTCTGTACCTGGCTTCGGTCGCACGCGTCACCCTGCCCTGGGGGGCGACCCTCTGGCGAGGCCTCCAACTGAACGTGCAGGTGTACATACTGGTTCTTCTGGTTTGGCTCTCCGTTTTCCTTCTCCTGTCCGTCTACGATCCCAAGACGAATCTGAGGCTTGCCGACGAACTCCAGATGATCCTCACGGCGGTTCCTGTGAGCACCCTCGTGTTTGCGGGAGCGCTCTATCTTACCTATCGCGACGTTCCCCGGCTGCTCTTTCTATACTTCTTCGTCATCGACCTGGCTCTCCTCCTGTGCTGCAGGGTCCTGCTCCGTGGCGTGCTGCGGGTGAGTCAAAGATCGAGACAGCCTCGAACAAACGTCCTCATCGCCGGAGCGGGTGAGGTGGGACGAAACGTGGCGGCCAATCTCCAGCAGCGGCGATGGACAGGCCTCGAAGTCGTGGGCTTCGTCGACGACGACCCGGAAAAGCAACGTAAGAAGGTCAGCGGCGTTCCGGTCCTGGGTACCCTGGCGGACACAACACGTCTCATCGAAGAGAAGCAAATACGGGAGATAATCTTCACTCTTCCGCTCCGTGCCCATGAGGAGATAGCCAACCTGGTAGTAGGTTTGCAGCGGCTCCCTGTGGTAGTGAAGGTGGTGCCCGATTTCTTCGATCTGGCTTTCTTCCGGGCGGCCATTACCGTCGACGACCTCGGTGGGATTCCGCTACTCAATCTGCGGGCGTCAGCGATTGAGGGATTCCCTCGCGCGGTCAAGAGGGCCTTCGACGTCGTGGCGGCCACCGTGGTCTTGCTGGTGCTCTCTCCGGTGCTGCTGCTCACCGTAATCCTGATCAAGCTGGATTCGAAGGGGCCAGTGATTTTCAGGCAACTGAGGATTGGCGAGAACTGCCAGCCCTTCCACGTCTACAAGTTCCGCTCCATGGTCGCTGATGCCGAGGCCAGACTTGAGGAAGTGGTCGTCGAGACCGAGGATGGACAACTGATCCACAAGGTGAAAGATGACCCCAGAGTCACCCGTGTGGGGCGCATACTTCGACGCACCAGCATCGACGAACTGCCTCAACTGTTCAACGTATTCAAGGGAGAAATGAGCCTGGTGGGTCCTCGCCCGGAGCTACCCTTCCTGGTGGACACATATGAGCCCTGGCAGCGCAAGAGGTTCGCAGTCCCACCCGGCATGACCGGCTGGTGGCAGATCACCGGACGCAGTGACCGTCCCATGCATCTGCACGTCGAGGACGACCTGTTCTACATCCAGAACTACTCGCTGCTGCTCGATCTGCAGATTCTATGGAAGACCATAGGCGTGGTGATCGGAAGACGCGGTGCCTACTAGCGAACTCAACGGATGCGGACCCAGGGACCCAGGCCAGGAGGCAGTGACAGGGTCGTGCGGAGAACTCGTGACCGGGCAACTGGCTGACACCCCCTAGGCGTAGGACCTGGAGAGCGAGCCCATTGCACAACCACCCAAAAGGGGTATTGACTTGCTACACCACACCGCACTATAATTGGGGCAGACAAGTATCAGACGAGGTCTCGGTTGCGCGGCAATCTGGCTTGAAAGGAGATATGGACAATGAGAGCAAGAGTGCTTGGAGGGATAGTTGCAGTACTAGCTGTGCTGCTCATCTCATCAGTTGCTGTTGCCCAGTACCCGGGGCAGGCCGTCGGTCAGGGAAGCAGCGACATCTGGGTGATGAACCTCGATGAGACCCTGGACGCCGGTGTGGTAGCCAGCTACGTCAACCAGGATGGAGTCTCAGACTCCACCGTGGGCGGAACTATCGCACCCCTGGGCAACACGGTCTTCCCCGCCTCGAGTTCCGGCTTGGCCAACGACTGGCTGGGCTCGATGGTTCTCTTCTCCGACCGTGAGCTGGCCTCCGTCGTGGAGTTGTTCTGGCAGAATGTTCCCACGGGAGACGGGTGGAGCGGTGCTTCGTATGTAGGCTACTCCGAGGGCTTCAACGACCTCTTCTTCCCCTACGTGATGATGAACCCTCACCAGAGATCAGTTGTGAGCATCCAGTGCGTGGACACCGTGGAGTGCGAGATTTCGATGACCTACCGCGGTCGAGATGGCGTCGAGGCAACGGGCAACCCATTCCTAGATACCATTGAGCCCGACTCCCAGGAAAGCTACGACCTATATGATCCCACTCTGAACCCCAACATCCCGACCGCGTTGCCCTCCGGGTGGTTCGGCGCGATGAGGGTCACCTCCGACCAGAAGATCGCTGGCGTGGCGGTCATGCACTACCGTCAGGGGTATGCAGCGGCGTACAACCCCTTCGAGCCAGCCGACGACACCGAGATGTCCTGTCCACTCGTCAAGAGGAGGAACTTCGGCGGTCTCTGGCGAAGTCAGTCTGACTGGACCTCCATCGTGGTCCAGAATATGGCCACCTACCCAATCACCATCTACCATTCCTATTATAATCGCACTGGGGGCGCGCCCGTGTTGACCTTCAGTGACACCATACCAGCTCTATCGTCGCAGGGCTACAACACCCGCTACGGATTGGACGGCCAGACCCCAGAGATCTACGACCCGTTGGGCCAGTTCATCGGATCGGTCGTCGTCACCTCCACCGACCCCATCGTGGGCACCTGCACCACAGTACGCTATCCCAGCGGGGGACTGGCGGCATCACATCAAGGTTTCCCTGGAGGGGTGGGCAAACTCACCTTCCCGCGTCTATATCGCACCAAGAACGGACCCATGTGGACCGGCTATTCGGGTGTGGTGGTCCAGAACCTGGATACGGGCGGCGACGCCGACGTGCACGTTCAGTTCCTAAATCCTGACGGTAGCGTTGCCGTAGAGTTCGACGACACCATACCGTCCTACTCCTCCCACGGCTACAATACCAGGTACGACGCGGACGTGCCGACCTCGACCTTCAATGTGCTAGGCGACAACTGGGCTGGGCCTGTCATCGTCACGACAGACAACCCAGTGGGCGTCGTCGCGATCAGCCAGGATGAGGTCGCGGGAACGGGATACATCTACCACATGATGTACGGTGGCTTGAGCGAGTGACCAGGTCATTGCAGAGCTGAGTAGTGGGGGACACAAGAAGGCTTCCAGGCCAGAGACACCTGGAAGCCTTCTTCATTTGCGCGTAGCTACCACGCGGCCTGCGCAGCGGCCGTTTGGGCAGTCTACATCGGGTTGATCATCGCGCCATAGGTAGCCAGCAACGCCCTATGTGTTCGCCACGACACAAACCGGCCCCACTGCGACCCCTCCTGTCATCCTCCGCTGAACCTCAAGTAGCTCGCGCTGCCCAGTGGCTGAGTCGTTTGACACAGTCCCCCAGATGCCCTATCATGTACAGCGAATTCCCCTTGACAGAGTTCTCAGTAGCGGACTGCGAAATCGCTCTCCCTTCATGGATCGAGTGCGGCTCGCCAATAGCGTGTCAGAGAGAAAAGCGAGCGCACTCTAAGGAATGCCGTGAAACCCAATGGTGAGCCCGGAATAGCGACAAGCACATGGTCAAAATCTATCTGGCCCTCGCGCCGGCAAGCCATTCTCCTAGGCCTGGTTGCAGTATCTTGGGTAGTCAACAACGCCCTATGGGCCTATCTCGACACCACGCCTCTCCCGTACGACCCGGCCAACTATCTTAACCTCAGCCTTGAGCAGTTCCGTATGCTACGTGATCCCTCGTTACCGCTTAGCACGCTGATGCACGCCGACGCCAGCCTCAGGGGTCGGCCGCCGCTGTATACGCTGATGGCACAACCACTATACCTGGTTGGCGCTACCTCGGAGGACGCGGTGACTGTGGCCACCAATTCCGTGTTCATCGTCATCCTGGTCATTTCCGTCTTCCTCATTGGTAAAGACCTCTTCGATTCTCGCACAGGGCTCCTCGCTGCTGCGCTGCTTCTCGGCTACCCGACGCTCACCATCTTCTCTCGAACCTATCGTCCACACTTCGCGTCGGCGGCCATGGTTGCTCTCGGCGCGCGCGTCCTCTTGAAAACGAGACACTTCCGCAGTACTCGCTACGCGCTCCTTTTTGGATTCACAGTCGCCATAGGCATGCTGACCAGCGCGTATGTTGCCGTAGGCTTGTTGGGAGTTAGCTTGTGGTTCGCAGCGCGCTCACTATTGTTGGCCTACAGATCCACAAGCCCGAACGGCAAGCACGACAACCTGCTCAGGGTCAGTTGTAACATCATCCTCGCTCTCTTGATCGTTCTTGCCGTCGCCCTCCCGTGGTATGTGGTTCACGCGGGAGACATGTTCGCGATCCTTGAGGAGACGCAGACCTCGAAGACGTTTGCCCCGGTGCGTGACGTGATGAGTTGGAGTTCACTTCTCTGGTACCTCTTGAACGTGCATAGGACCATCTCTCCCGTGTTGGTCCCCGCCTTAGTCGTGGGTGCGGCATTTGCCTTACTACGTCATCAGAGATCAGCCACAACACTCCTGTTGTGGCTTGGAGCTTCATACCTACCGCTTTCCCTGATGGCCACCAAGACCCCGATGCACTCCATGATCATGGCGCCGTCCGCAGCACTGCTGTCGGCCCACTGGATTCCCCAGGTGCGTCAACGACCCGTGCGTCTCCTTCTGGTGAGCTCGCTGATTGTCGCCAGCATCGTCCTCTTCGTGGAGACAGCCTGGCATCCCCTGCGGCCGGCCGATACAGCAAGCTACCTGGGAGTGGAAGCTGCTCCTCCCACCTATGGCAACTGGCGCATCGGCGACATCCTGGAGACAGTGGAAGCGGATGCAGTAGCTGACAGTCCTTCCATCCTCGTGGTGGCGGACGTCTGGTATTTCCACCCAGAGGGCTTCAGGTATGAAGCGGCGCGCAGGGGCTTGCAGAGCAAGGTATACCTGTGTCGGAACGCAGAGCCGGCGGGGCTGCTGGAGAGCGAGTACATCGTGACCCTTCTACTCCCCGAAGGTGAGTCAATGGCAGGAATATGGGGAGTCACCCCATGTCACACGTGGAGCGCCCTGCTGGAGAGCCCTCCGGAGCCCTTCACTGCCACCCACACCCTCCTGGGCAGCTTCCCTCTGCCAAACGGATCGGAAGCCAGGATCTACAAGCAGACACGCCCTCCCACCTATGCTGAGAGCGTTGAACTCGTGGAAAGGACGCTGCAGCTGAATCCGCGAGATGAGAACGCCTGCTACGCACTTCTAGAGCTTGCTGGCGGGCAGCGCTCTGCAGGGAACAGCCTGGAGGACGTGGTCACGCTCCTGGGGCACAGCATACACCCGATCAGCTGGCGCGCGGGGGAAGAAGTGGAGTTGAGCGTCTGCTGGCAAGCGCTCGCCACCATGGACATAGACTACACAGCTTTCGTCCACGTGGTCGATCAAGACGGAGGCCTCTGGGCACAACAGGACAGCCTGCTACTAGTCGGCGAGAACCCAACCTCCCTCTGGCGCGAAGGCTGGGTGCAATATGAGACATACGAACTCCAACTACCGAGCGACATGCCTGCCGGTGACTACACGATCAAGGCAGGACTCTACTTCTGGCAGACAGGAGAGCGCCTGCCAGCGTGGGACGGGGAAGGCCACAGACTGCCCGCCGATGCGCTGCCGCTGGAAACCATCACCGTTTACGCGCGCAACGGTGTCGGCCGCTGATCCCGGCCCACACGCCGTCGTGAGCATAAGAGAGCTCCCGCGACGAGGCCGCCGCCGGTGTGGGACGAACGTAGGCAGCCAGGGTCAGACGACACCGTGCACCTGGAGACCAGTCGCGTGATGGAATGAGGGGACACTTGGTACATTCAGCCCCGCAGACCTTCCTGCCGCGTGTCGGATTCTGCCCTGCCGTGAACAGGGGCCTGCTGGGCTGACCGCCCTCTCCGCCGCCGAGATAGCGACTCTGTTCGAACGGGTTAGGTGCCTGCACCGAGATGACCAGGGCTACAGCTATCGATGCACAGCGCCGTGAGGCCGCTGGGCAGACCCGCCAAGAGACGAGAGTGACTTACCAACGATAGACTAACACTTTGGCTCCGCTACTGAACGACAGCGTACCTGAGCGAAGAGACCGCCGGAACGGAGCGTCGATCTGATGAGAGCAAAAACCAGCCTTCCCGACGTCGAGATCGCGCTGCACTTACCGCAGATTGCACTGGCGGTGATTGCTGGGCTCGGCGTTCTCACGTTGATATTCGGCACGTACTCAGCGACTTCCGTCTGGAGTTTTCCTCGTTTCGTCATTGCAGTTGTGGTGGTGATTTATTTCCCAGGGAAGCTCTTGCTGGACACCGCCAGACTCAGCCTCAGCCCGCTCGAGGATCTGACCCTGGCCCTCGTCCTGGGCATGGCGGTGAGCAGCTTTCTCTTCTGGGTGACCGCCTTCTTGGCCCTGGCCAACCTCTTCGTGCTCTGGCCCTTAGCGGCCACCGCTGCGTATTTCTGCCGCAGAACGAAGATCTGGTCCAGGATTCGCCACCCTCGTTTCTCTGTCAACCTATCTCACCTCTTGCTGCTGGGTGTGATCACAGCGGGCCTGCTGCCAATGGCTGCGTTGCCAGTCTACTATCGCAATCTGGCTTTGCTTCCCGAAGGCGCCATGTCCTTCAGCATGCTGGGTGACTCTGTGTTCCACCTTTCTATCGCCCAGGAATTGACCGTGTCGGTTGCGCCTCAGGCTCCGTTCCTGGCAGGCCAGCCTCTGAACTACCATTACGCAATGGATCTCCTCGCGGCGATGCTGAGCAGGACCGCCTGGCTAAGTATCCCCGATCTGACGGTACGTTTCCTGCCTACGCTCTTCCTCGTCGAAACAGTCTTGGCTGTGTTTGCATTCAGCCGTGCGTGGCTCAAGTCCAGTTGGGGAGCAGTGCTCGCCTCCTTCCTGGTGATTTTCGGGGAGGATTTCTCCTTCATCCCCGGACTACTACTCCGCTCCGACGGAACCTGGTCCGCGGAGTATTTTGGAGTTCCCACAATTGTCTCCCTCTACTCCATGAATCCCATGCTTCCAGCCTTAGCCATCCTATTCGCCGGGCTCTTCTGCCTGCTGAGATTCTCTCGTGAGAACGGCAGGGCTTGGCTGATGCTCACAGCTCTGCTATCCGCCGCCCTCACGGAATACAAGGTCTTTTCCGCCGTTCATGTGCTTCTCGCCCTGGCGGTGACAGTCCTGGTCTACCTGCTCCTTCACAGAGACACAGCGCCGCTAAGGGTACTGTTACTGACCTCTCTTCTGACTGTGCCCCTCCTGCTCTATGCTGTCTTCGGCACTGAGGCCTCGGTCAGGTTTTGGGCGAGGATTGAACCCAGGCCATACATACCGACAGCACTGGCCCGGATGGGGCTATTCGAGCAGTATGTCGACAGCCTGTCAGGAGGTGGGCCTGCCACTGTCTCCACTGCGAGCGCCTTGCTGTTGGTGGGCTTACCAGTCTACTTGTTGGGCAGTCTCGGACTCAGGGTCATCGCCATCCCGCAGGTACTGAGGAACCTGCTCTCTCCGAACAGATCGACGTTCTTTGGCTTCTTCCTTGCGGTTCTAGCCGTCGTTGGCCCCCTGATCTCCTTGACTTGTGCGGTCACACCCAGGGGGTACGCAACCGAGGCGGAATACAATAACGCTGTATGGTTCTATGTCCAGAGCAAATACATCATCTGGGTCTTGGCCACTGGCAGCATCCTCTCTCTGTGCAGGGGCAAGAGACGTGCGCGGCAGGCCGTCATCGTGGCCACAGCCATCATGCTTGCCATCCCCTCCAGCGCCCAGTTTGTCGCCGGACTCCCGCGGTCCGGCCTGCCCGTTGTGGAGAGAGGTCAGCTGGAAGCCATAGGCTACCTGGAACAACATTGCACGAACGGCGAGGTGGTGCTTGCACAGCCGCCGTTGGCTGCCTACCTCGTGGCCCTCAGCCCCTGCCGTGTGCCGGTTGTTTTGTCTAGCCATTTCAACCATGCCTATGCTTCTCGGTACGAGCTGGGGCAGCGCCGGCTTGACCAGAAGCGCTTCTGGGATGCTTGGGACAGAGGGATCCTTGGCACCAGCACGCTGGAGCGCTATGGGATATCGTATGTCTTGCTGGCCAAAGAAGACAATGCGCTTCTCTCCTGTAAGGATCGCTACTGGATCGGTCAGAACGCATCGCGAGAAGAGGCGGTGAAAGCCATACATCCGAGCTTTGAGAACCGCGATTTCGTCATCTACGAGATATCGCCCGTTTCAATCGAACACCCCGCACACCTGAATGTGGGCAATGTCGTCTCCCTGCTAAGATCCAGCGCGTCCACGAGTGACGCGCGGCCCGGCGCAACACTAGCCCTGACCCTATGGTGGCAAGCTCTGGCTGGGATGGAGAGGGACTATACGGCTTTCATCCACATGGTGGACCAAGATGGCACTCTCTGGGCACAAGAGGACAGACTGTTGCTCAGCGCCGATTCCCCGACCTCCAGCTGGGCAGTGGGAGACATAGTCCGGGAGACATACGAGTTGACTCTGCCCCCCGACTCACCCCCGGGAGACTACGTGCTCATGGCTGGCATATACTACTGGGCAAGCGGAGAACGGCTACCGGTGTGGGACGAAGAAGGGCAGGGAGCGCCTGACGACATAGTGCTCCTGCAATCCGTGAGCTTGACGGACTGAGAGATGACGGACTTCACACTCTGTTGCCTATCGCTCCAGCAATAGGGGGAATGGGAGGGATCGGTCGCGTAGGCAGTTTGGCGACTGGGCAGCGGCTGTTTGGGGAGTCTCGATCGGGTTGATCGTTGAGCTATGGGTAGCCAGCAACGCGCTTCGGGCTGGCCGCGACACAATCCCGCCCTACTACGACCCCTCCAGTCACCCTCGTCTCAACCGCAAGCAGCTCTCTGTGCACAGTGGCTCAGTCGTTTGACACACTCCCCCAGATGCCCTATCATGTACAGCGAACTCCGCTTTGCCCAGTCTTGAGTAGCGGACAGCTGAATCGCTCTCCCTTCATAGATCGAGTGCGGCTTGCCAATAACGTGTCAGAGAGAAAAGCGACAGGTTCAGCGAAAGCTCACACGGTCCAGACGCAGCGCGCGGCCGCCCGCACCCCAACGCCAGCGGGCGTCTCCGTCATCATCCCCATCTACAACAGCGAGGCGACCCTGCCGGAGCTGGTCGCAGGTCTGGGCACCACACTCAGCGAAACGGTAGACAACTTCGAGGTTGTTCTGGTCAACGATGGGAGCCAGGATGGCAGCTGGGAGACCATCTGCCGGCTAGCCAACGAGCACTCCTTCGTCCGAGGCCTGGATCTCATGCGGAATTACGGCCAGCACAACGCTCTGCTCGCTGGCATCCGGACGGCGCAGCATCCAGTGGTCGTGACCATGGACGACGATCTCCAGCACCCACCAACAGAGATACCCAGACTGCTCGAAAAACTGGCCGAGGGCTACGACGTCGTCTATGGCACGCCCCAGAAAGAGCATCATGGCCTCTGGCGCACCATGGCGTCCCAGGTGACGAAGATCGTCCTGCAGGGAACCATGGGGGCGGAGGCTGCGCGGAGCATAAGCGCGTTCCGGGCGTTCCGCGCCGAGGCTCGACAGGCTTTCGCTGACTATCGGGGTCCCTTTGTCTGCATTGATGTACTCCTGACGTGGGCGACGAGCCGCTTTGCCACCGTGGCTGTCCGCCATGAAGCGCGACGCAGCGGCGCGTCCAGCTACACGTTCGGAAAGCTGGTCACGCACGCGATCAACATGACGACCGGCTTTACTGTCCTCCCCCTGCGCGTAGCGAGCCTCGTCGGCTTCACCTTCACCCTATTCGGGGTCTTCGTGCTGGCATACGTACTCGGATCCTACTTCATCTGGGGCCGCGTCATTCCTGGTTTTGCCTTCTTGGCCTCGGTCATCGCCATCTTCTCAGGGGCCCAACTGTTCTCCCTTGGTGTGATCGGCGAG
>Ga0307377_10002038_pt1 | contig 24289 bp, 25 predicted proteins | sample TR3MG_FD_202535 | JGI IMG/M metagenome (GOLD analysis project Ga0307377, IMG submission 202535) | Soil microbial communities from Risofladan, Vaasa, Finland - TR-3 | ecosystem: Environmental > Terrestrial > Soil > Coastal area > Acid sulfate soil | place: Finland: Risofladan, Vaasa | collected...
ACCGCCCTATTCGGCGGCTCTCATCTGCCCTATAAACTCTCTGACTTTTAAATGCTCATCATTTGTGAGTAAAAAGGTCCTGCGCTTTGCTTCTGGTGGAGCTTGTTTTTTACTGCCAGCTCCGGGCCTTGCGCCACCGTGTAGGAGGTTATTCCGGCAGTCGCGACCATAGTTGACGAGGGAGCAGGTTTTGCAATCGCCATTATTCTGGGTGCAGTAGGATTTCAAAATAATTCCTCCTTACCAAATAGTAATTCCGGTTTTAATATCGTACCAATCATCATCGTGGTAGCAAGCCTCTAAAAACAGGTCAACGTCCTTGTTTAGCAGGTTGATTCTATCGTTTTCAGATGCGGTTTGCTCGTAATATGTAGGCTCAACTCCTACTTCTAGGGCTGCGTGACAGCTGTGGTGGCCGTCCATGATTACCTGATATTCTTCTCTGTCAATCTCAAAGACCGGGGAGAGTTGTACTTCAAAATCTTGGTCAGCGATTTTCTGAGCAACAATTTCTTCATCGACAAATCTTTGGGAGGAAATTAGTGTTGTCATGTTTATCGCCCCTTTCTTTACCTTGAATTAAGTATACCATATCAAAAGATGAATATCAACACATAAATCAAAATATATTTTAAAGGAGCTGGGCGGGATGGCAGATAAGGACAAAGGCGGCAGGCCAAGAAAGTTTAAGTCTGCCGAGGAAATACAAGTCGTTATTGATAATTATTTCGGTATTTGCCAAGGTGAAATATTAAAGGACAATGAAGGCAATGTCATTTTTGATAAATATGGAGAGCCTATAATTATAAACAGTAAGCCGCCAACAGCAACAGGATTGGCGTTATTTATGGGGTTAAACAGCAGGCAGGCTTTATTAAATTATCAGGATAGGCCAGAGTTTAATGACACTATTACACGCGCGAAGATGAGGATAGAGGAATATGCAGAGACGCGCCTGTACGATAAAAATGGTTGTAATGGTGCCAAGTTTACCCTTTCAAACAACTTCGGCTGGAAAGACACCCAAGCGCACGAAGTTTTTGGCAAGGATGGGGGGCCGATACGGGTAAAACTGGAGGACTTTTTTAATCAGAATACAGATAAAGAGGGATAGACCCCCAAAAAACAGGCATCAAAACCTTGGCGCAGTACGTGTCCAGGGTTTTTTAATTACCGTCAGCAAATGGCGGTCATAGGGGGGGTTTACAGTCAGGAATTGGCGGTCACCATTTTTGGGAGGGAATAAATATGGAAACCAGGGCAATTTTATGTGACCCCCGAACGGGCGAAAAAACCGGAGAGATACGGACCGGCGACAAAATTGTAAGAGCCCGGACAAAGGAGTATTTTGGTGCCACCGTGGAAATTTTGCCGGATGAGGCGTATATAAAAACATTTACTAAACCACTTACGCAATTGGCCGAAACCTTGACCGGCCCTGAGACCTCCCTCGTATACTATCTCGTCCAATATCTCAGTTATGAGTCGGGTATGCTCAAGCACCGCAACGGGCAGCCGCTTGACAGGGCGTATATATCAGATGAGACGGGACAGTCAGAAAGGACCGTTGACAGACTGCTCCAGGGGTTGAAAGAAAAACACGTCATGGGTCGGAACGTGGTTGGCCGGGAAGTGCAATACTTCCTTAATCCTTGGCTTTTCATGCGGGGCAAGCGAATTAACCGCACTCTGCATGACATGTTTAAAAATTCCCGGTGGGCGAAGGTTTATGAACTAAAACAGGGTGGTAAAAATGGCGCGAACAGCCTACGAAATAATAAGTAAACGCCGTGAACTGTGGGTTAACCACCAAAGTGTTGAACGAGACAGGGACTTCACTGAGTCTGTTGCGGAATATGTGACCAGGCCAGAGAGTAAGGGTATCAGGAAAGAGATCGCCAACAACCCGGAACTGCTCATCGAAATGCTCTTTGTGATTGTAGACAAGGATAAAAAGACCGTGCCCTTTATCTTAAACGAGGTCCAGCGACAATTTATAAACGACCTCAACCAGTCCCGGGAAGATTACCGGCAGGGCAAGAGGCTGCACCTCAAATTCTTGGTATTAAAAGGCCGGCAGGCTGGCTTTACCTCCGTGATTACAGCCTACCAGCTGGCCTGTAGTATCACGCAGAAAAACTTTGCCGGGTTTACCCTGGCTGATGATTCCGACAACACAGAGACTATTTTTGAGGACAAGGCAAAGTATCCTTACAACCAGTTGCCCGAGAGGATAAAGCCGACTGAAAAATACAACAACCGGCGCGAATTCCATTTCGAGAAGCTAAATTCACGCTGGCGGGTGGCCACAGCTGGCAGTAAAGGAGTGGGCCGGTCAAAGACACTTAACTTCTTCCATGGCTCTGAGGCGGCGTTCTGGACTGATTTACAGCAGATGCTTGCCGGTCTGGGCCAGGCCCTTACTAAAGACAGTATACAAATATTAGAGTCCACGGCAAACGGCTACAACGAGTTTAAAGACCTGTGGGACGATGGCCAGAACTGGGAGCAAAAATTCTATGAGTGGTGGAAAACGCCGGAATATGTGCAGCAGTTTGAGAGTCCACAAAAACAGGCTGAGTTTAAGCGCCAGATTGAGACAAAAGAGGATTGGGTGTTCAAGCGGTGTAAGTGGCTTATTGAGTTTATCGGCCTTACATGGGAGCAGGTCTATTGGTACTACACCAAATGGCTTGACATAAAGGAGTTAATCAAGCAGGAGTATCCCTGCAGCGCGGATGAGGCATTTTTAGCCTCAGGTAGGTGCGTATTTGATAAGGACATCATAGTCCAGCGTAAAGAGTACCTTAAAAAGCTATACACAGAGCAGCCCCCGAAACGGGGTTCTTTTTATTTCGAGTGGAACGACCCGGATACACAGGACAAAATCAAGGACGATACAATCAGATTCGTGGAAAATGCCAATGGCATTATTAATATCTACGAGGATCGGAAGGATAATTACCCCTATGTAATCGGCGGTGACACCAAAGGTGAGGGTAAAGACTTCTATGCCGGGACGGTGATAAACAACGCCACCGGCAACCGGTGCGCTGTGATTCGCATGCAGGTATCAAACAGCAAGCCCTACACGCATCAAATGTACTGCCTGGGGCGGCACTTAAACGATGCACTGATCGGAATTGAGATGAACTGGAACACCGGGCCGATTGAAGAGCTGCAAAGGCTCAATTATCCCCTGCAGTACCGCAGAAAGCAGTATGACATAAAGTCAAACAAATTGCTTGAAAAATACGGCTGGAGGACAGACGGAAACACTAGGCCCCTTATTATCGACAAGGAAATAGCTCTCATCGAAGAACACCCGGAACTGTTTAACGACCTGACAATGCTTGATGAGTGCCTAACCTTTGTCTACGACGAAAACAACCGGCCTGATGCGGAGTCGGGGAAACATGATGATGTTTTGTTTTCTGACATGATTGCAAATGAGATAAGGCCGCAGCAAACAACACAGGTTAAAATTCCAAAACCCGAGCTAACCGGCGACGCCGCCCGCATCCACGACCACATTGAAAGCCTGATTAAGGACAAAAAGAGCAAGAAATACAAGCGATACGGATAAGTTTCCCCGGGAATAATCTGCGAGGAGATGGTTTTGGTGAAACAAACGATCACGCCTGTACAGTTGCAAGAGCTGACCCCGGAGCAGCGGGAGGGGCTGCGGGAGTGGTGGAAGCCTAAACTCGGGGACATGTTTGTTTGGCAAAGCACAAACACTAGCGGTCTCATAGGTCCACTGGGACCAATAGTGACCCATATTTTCGGTGATGGAACATTCATGGCTACCGGTACGGGCTCACCCTTGGAACATAGCAAGGATGAGTGCTATCCCCTCCTCAGTATCGGTCAGGCTATTGAGTTACTTGCAGAAAAAGACCTGCTGCAGCTGCAAAGTGTATTTACAAAAATCTGTTTAGGTATACTGCCAGCCAGCGACCTCATCAACGCCCTATTTGCGGCAGTGAAGGAAGTGCTATGATGATCTACACCCTAATACCATTCCTAGCCCTGTGCGCCATTATAGGCGCTATTTTAATTGTGTTCAGCCGCTTTATTGTTTATAAGGAGCAAGAGCACTCCGCATTCGTGGCCGACCTCCTGAAAAGTCACGCTGCAGAGCGCAGGGACTTGGTTGATCGTCTCATGGCCCGCGACCTAACAGAGGTAAAGCAGGCCCAGGCGATACAAAGTGTGACACCCAGGGTAATATCCAAGGGCCAAAACAACGCCAAGGTGTCCGAGGAGGCAAGGAAGGTGGAGAATGGCAAATAAACATCCCGGGTTTAAGGCCGTAGCCGCAAAAATAGCAAAATCAGAAGGTATTCCGGTTAAAAATGCCAGTGCGATCTTGGCATCCTCCAGCCGGAAGGCGAGTCCAGCGGCTAAAGCAAAAAATCCTAAACTAAACAAGGTAAAAGGTAGTTAGAATGCGGCAAATAGCCGTTTTTTTGTTGGATAAAGGCAGGTGAAACCTTTGGACCTAAAAGACATAAAGGACGAAAAGTCTCTTATCAGTTTCGGTAACGACTTTTTCGAGCGTTCAGCCAAGGCAAAACGTAGGCTTGAAATGACCTGGCTCCTTAACATAGCCTTTATAGCCGGGGACCAGCTTGTAAACGTCAACCGGCACACCGGCAACCTGGATAGGATCAACGTTGACTACGATCCCGAGTGGGTAATCCGTATTGTAGACAACCGTATCTTGCCGATTTACCGGACCATGACGGCCAAACTGACCAAAAATAAGCCCATGCCCAGCGCAAAGGCACATTCCAGGGAGGAGAGTGACATTCAGGCGGCCCGGGCGGCAATAAAACTCGAGGAAAACCACTGGAATACGCTCAAGCTGGATGAGATTCACCCGGAAATGGCCGGCTGGCTGGTGGCTACTGGAAATGTCTTTTTTAAGCAGTTCTGGAACCCCAAAAAGGGAGAAAAGGTTGTTGATCTGCAGGACATGGACACCGAGGCCGGGCTAACCTCGGAAGGAATGCCGCAAATAAAGGCCGGGGCGCAGCAGAAAAGGGTGGAATTTAACCTTGGCGACACGGATCTGGTGCTGCGTTCCCCCTTCAACGTCTATCCGCAGCCTGGAAAAACCAAAATGCGGGATATGCAGATGTGCGGGGATGCCGAGATCATGGACGTAGACGAGGTTGAGGCCCTTTACGGCAAAAAAGTGGAGCCTGACAATGACACCCGGTTTGTGCGGATACAAAACACTATCAATCAGACGGTACAGTCCGGCTCTATTTCGGAGAGGGAAGCGGCTGAAAACACTGTTATCGTAAAGGAAATGTACATTCTGCCGTGCAAAAAGTTTCCCAAGGGCCTTATATTCCGGTGGGCAGGCGAAACCTTATTGTCCTACGAGGAAGAGTGCACAGAAATCGCCCTGGTACACTTCGGCCTAATCGAGCTGCCCGGCAGGTTTTGGTACAAGGGGGTTATCGAAGATATTATCCCCCTGCAACGCCGGTGGAACCATCTCTTAAGCAAAATTGAGATGCATAACGACTATTACAACGACCCGCCGACCATTGTGGACCCTAGTGTGATAGACATTGACCAGTGGACTACTGAGCCGGGCCTGTTGCTTGAATCCAAAATACCAGGCGCTAATATGCAGCAGGCAGCGCACGTTTTACAGGTTCCTGTGCTTGACCCTGCCATCTTTCAAGAGATCAACATACTTGACGCACAGTTTGAGATCGTACCCTTACTAAACAAGGTCAGCTACGGCAAGGAGACTCCGAACGCCAAGAGCGGCATTGCCATTAGTTTCCTGCAAGAAAAAGACGACGATGTTGTGAGGCCGTTGATTGCCCTGGTAGAGGCCGGATACGCTCAGGTGTTCAAGCGAGACTTCAAGTTGTGTCAGGAAAATTACGATGAAGATCGCGGCTTTGCCATCGTAGGCGAGGATAACAAGGTTGAGTGGATCGAATTTAAAAAGGCTGATCTCGATGCCAATGTAGACGTTGGGGTGGAACCGGGCTCTGCCATGCCACGGTCAAAAGTAGCGCAGCAGGCCATGGTCATGGATATGCTGGACAAGGGATTCTTCGACGACCCGAACACAGGCAAGCGCAACTTTGCCAAGGCCCTTAAATACATGGAGTTTGGCTCTGTGGACGATATTTACCAGGACAACGCCCTGGATTCCAACCAGGCCAAGCGCGAAAATGAAAAAATGAAAGAGGGCGCCCCAGCAATGCCGGAGGACTGGCATAACCACGAGGTACATTTGTACGAACACAACAGAGTCAGAAAGACGGCTGACTACGAGACTTACCCGGATGAGGTTAAGCAACTGTTCAACGAGCATATAGCGGCACATCAGGGATTTATGAAGCCGCCTCCCGGACCCACAGCAGCACCTCCAGGAGGGGAGAATATTCAGCAGGGGGTACAGGTGCCAAACGGAGGTTCCATACCCTCACAGGAAGAGTTAATAGCCTTTGCGGGGCAGTTGCCTCCTGAGATAGCAACGCAGATTCAGCAGATGCCTCCAGAGCAGCAGAATGGGGCGATTTTAGAGGCCTATAACGCCGTTAATGGTGGTGGGATGCCTCCAGTATAACAAGCTTACCAGGGCCGGGACGCCCTTCCTCAGCGTTCCCGGCCTCCGCATTTGCGGAAAAGACAGAGGACAGAAAGGCGGGAAATAGAGGTCACGTCAATATAAACCAGTTTAAGCGGCTAACCCACATGGGAGCCGCTTTTTAAATTCAAAAAATATGCACCAAGCTCAAAAAGTGAACAGTGCTGAGGGGGTAAACACATGTTTGGACACAGCGCAATGATGAACAAAGCGACCAGGGGATGCTACATCGAAACCGGAGATTTATCAACGGGGACCGGTGGAGATACAGCCGGAACTGCCGGGGCAGAAGCACCCGTAGCGTCACCGGAACCAGGGGCAGGCGAAACCCCGTTTATACAGCGGGAGGACTTCGCCAACGCCCCGTTTCTACGTAAACAACAGGTTAACCGCGAACAGGAAACCGGCGAGAAGAAAATAGATGAGGGAACGCTGGACACTCCTGTAAAAACGGAACCTGCTGAAGGGGAAAAGTCACTGGAGACGCCCTTGGGAGAAGTACCGACCGCCTTTAAGTTGGCCGATGGACGCGAAGTCACACCGGAGCAGATTGCTGAGTGGGAAAAGGGCTACATGATGCAGGCGGATTACAGCCGTAAGACACAAAAGCTTGCAGAAGAAAGGCGACAGCTGCAAAAGGAGACCGAAAACGCCAAGGATTACCGTGAGCAAGCCGACAAGGCACTCGGGTTATGGCAGTCCTTCGAGCGGGACCCGATAGGGACCATTAACCAACTGCAGCAGTACTACGAAAATAACGGCATAGTTGAGCCCAAAGACACAGAAGTACTTGCCCGCGAGGACCGCATACGTCAGTTGGAAACAGAAATCAACACACGTGAGCAGCAGAGTAGGGAGCAGGCTGAGCAGCAGGCACATAACTGGCTGGTTACACAGCTAGGCACGCTTTCACAGAAGCACGGAGAGGCCTTTAACGGAGAGAAGGTCATGCAGTTTATGCTTGACAACAACATCCTTGACCCTGAAAAGGCATATAAGGTCATGACTCACGACGACTCTGTGGCCAGTCTGCAGAAGCAAATGGACGCACTTAAAACGGAGATGGATACCAAACTTAAAGCCGCCAAGGGCGAGGCAATAGCCGAATACGTAAAAACAAAGACGGCCAAGAGTGAGGCGCCGCTTCCCGTGGGTGCAAGCAGTGGGGGAGGGTCCCCCATAATCCAAATTAATCAACCAAAATCATTCCAAGATGCCAGGAAATCCGCACTAGCAAGGCTTTCCGGTGCGTCTGGTTAAAAATTAAGGAGCGTGATAACACATGGGACAGAACCTTACGAATTTTGATGCCATTCTAAAAGAGGATTATCTGGGCACCATTCAGGACCAGATTAATAACTCAACTATTCTGATGAAGCGGCTAGAGAAAAATGAGGAGGATGTCGGCGGTAAGAAAGCCACCGTTCCCCTGCATACCGGCCGCAACTCCGGCGTAGGTGCCCGGGGTGACGGCGGGACTCTACCGACTGCCGGCAACCAGGGATACGCCGATGCTACTTACAACTGCGCCTATAACTACGCCCGGATACAGGTTAGCGGTCCGACCATAAAGGCATCCCGCAAGGATAAATATGCTTTTGTCAAGGCCGTTGACGCTGAAATTCAGGGGGCCACAAAGGACCTGAAAGACGATATCAACCGCCAGCTGCACGGAGACGGCACCGGAGTTCTGTGTCTGGTTAATACCGACCCCGGCACCGGCACCACCTTAACCGTGGACAACCCGAGCACCATGTACCTGCAGAAGGGAATGAGGATTGACATTGTTGATCCGGCTTCGACTACTGCCGGTGATGCAAGGGCAGCGGCCACCAACCTGCTTATTTCCGCGAAGGCCAGCACTACCGCAGCAACTATGTCTGCTGCCCTGGATGCTTCAATCCTGGACAACGACCTTGTTGTCCGGTATGGCAACTATCTGCGTGAGATGCAAGGGCTGAAAGGTATCGTAAGCAATGCCAACCCCACCGTTGGCGGGATTCTGGTGGGAGGTATTAACCGTTCCACCGCAGGTAACGAATTTTGGAAGGCTAATGTGCTGGCAAACTCCGGAGTCGCTAGAAAACTGACTCTCGATTTGATGCAGATGGCGTGGGATGCCGCCGAGGAAGAAGGCGGGGAAATTTCGCTTATCCTGACCAACAGGATTCAGCGTAGGAAATACCTGGCCTTGGTAAAGGCTGACGGACGCTTTGTCAACAACCTGAAGCTTGACGGCGGCTGGGAAGCCCTTGATTATAATGGGAAACCTCTCGTCGTTGACCGTCACGCTCTGCCGGGTAGTATGTACTTCCTGGATGAAAGCACCCTGGCCCTGTACCGCATGAGTGACGTGGATTGGATGGAGGAAGATGGTGCAATTCTGTCCCGTGTCTCCGGGTCAGATGCTTATGAGGCCGTGCTTTTCCTATATGCCACTCTCGGTAGCCGCAGCTGCAACCGAAACGCCCTGCTGAACGATCTGATTACTACTTAACCGGAGGGGGGCTTTAATGCCCTCTCTGACCCCTTTAAATAAATGGAGGTGAAACTAATTGATCACACCGAGAAACCTATCAGAATCGGCCAAGACACAGATTGTCACCTATCAGGTGGCCGACCTTGCGGCAGCGGCAGACCTTGCGGATATACCGATATTTCGCTGCGCAAAGGACATAACCATCGTAGAGATCGGCATCATCCCGGAGGCTAACAGTGCCGGTATTGATGCTTCCAACACCAGTATATGGCTGGTTGAGGTTGGATCTACTGCGATTGCAACAAAAACCTATGATGCTACAACTACCTTCCCCACTAAGGGAGTTTATAACTCCCTGGGGGCGATTACCAGCGCCGACCGTCTAGAGGGTGATGTTTTAACCTTGTCGGTTACAAACGGCGGCACCACTGCAGATACTCCTGTCGCAACTCTGCAGATTGAGTTTATTTTAAATGAAAACACCTAATAAACAAAGGGAGAGCCTTCACGCTCTCCCTTATTGATTAATTTTACAGGTTCCCCATTTGCGCCTATTTATGGCTTGAGTTTTCATGTCAACCCAGCGGCAATTAGATGGTTCGTAGTTACCGTCATTGTTTATACGATCTAGTGTAAGAGAATCGCTATAACCATTAGCCAATGCCCATTCTATAAAAATGGATGCGTTGCGCCACTCATCGCACACACTAATTCCGCGCTCGCCATAGTAGAAGTATGCCTTATGTTTTGGGTTATGACATCGCTGGATCATGCGATCCCAGCATCTGTGTATTCTGGTACAACTAAATCCGTGTTTTAATAACCGTGCTCTTTGTGTGTCGCTTTTAAAACAGCCGCATGATTTGGTATTACCATTGGTCAGGCGATAAGTAGGCACTATAATCTCATTGCCACATTCACAGCGACACAGAAACATGCCATGTCCGTGTTTATTGTTCTCTTGTCGGGACATAACGGTAAGTCGACCAAATTTTCCACCTAACATCTTTGACAGTTCGCTATTGCGACAATTTTTTCTTCTAATCGCTTCGTCCTTAGCTAAAAGGGATTGCTCAAATGTGCGCATGGGTATATTGTGACTTCTTAGATAATGCCTAACAGTATTGCGACCCTTGTTTAACATTTTTCCTATTTTTCTAATGCTTAATTCTTTGTTGATATATAAGTCATACAATACATCTTTATCCATTATTGCTCTCCTTTCACCAATGAAATTACGTATTGTTCAAGTAGCGATTGCATAGTTGTGCTGTTTGTAGCGGCGTACACCTTAAATTTGTAATGAAGTTCCTCATCTAGTTTTAGCATTATGATTTTTTCAGCCATGATACGACCCCCCCCTTTGTATTATATGTCTAGTATATATCATACATACTAGATAATCAACAGACACGAAAGGAGTGAGTAAAAAAATTATGTCAGTTTTCGGTGACATATATGCAATTGAAGAACGAATAAAGGAAATTGACCCGGCTCTCTTTATCGAGTACGACCGGTCAAAGCGCAAATACCACGTTAAGCGCACCAAAAGGAACGGGCAGGGGCATCACATTATGTCAGTGGATAGGCTGGATGCCCGGATACTGACCGCACTAAAGAAGGGCGACCTTCAGCGGCGCAACCTGGAAGAATTTATCCGGGAACTTGAGCACTCAGAGGATGAAGAGGAGCGCCGGAAGGCAAGGGAATTATCAAACACCATTGAGTCAATGACAATAGAGCAATTCGACAGGATAGTTGGGATACCACATTATTCCGTAGGGGACTGGAGGGATAAAAATGATACCGGAAACCGCTTGGTATGCAACGGATAGGAAAGACAATGCCCTGTCCACGGCAACGAAGGCCGCAGACACCAACTCAAAACAAGTAATTACTGCGATATATGCCGGGTTTAGTGCTGCAGCTACCAAAACATTGGTTATAAAAGAAGGAACAACCGCAAAGGTCACCCTGGATGTAGTAAATTCCCTATCCCTGGAGGGCCTTGAACTGGAGTTTGCTGAAGGGGCGGCTGTTTCGGCTGAACTGGCGGCCAGTGGAACCGCAGGGGTTTATGGGAGCGTTGCTCTGAACGGCTACACCCGCTAACATTGCTAGATAAAAACGTCCTCCGGAAGGGAGGTTATTTTATTGACTGGAACCGAAATTCAAACTCAAGCGAACTATCATACTGAGGGCGACACCGTTGACGCTACATCTGCCCTCAAATTCATCAACGAGTGTCTAATCATGGACATCGGTAAAGACGCCCGGGTGGTAGCCACTGCCACTCCCATAGCGGCCGTAGCAGACACCTGGTACGCCCTGCCGGCAGACCTCCTTGAGATTTTCGAGATCGAGAAAAGCGGCCAGGACAACCCGTACTTCGGAAATAGGTACGGGGCAAGCTTCCGTGGGATCTTCGACGTCAGAGACGGCAGTATCAGGTTTCCCGTTGACGGCACGTTCACAATTAAATATTACAAAGTCCCTGTCGCCATTGCAGCCCTTACTGAAACACCGGCTGTGCACACCTTATTTCATTACCCAATGAGCCTGTACGTGGCCTCTCGGTATAAGTCTTACGACGACGAGGAAAACGGGGATGCCGCCAGACTCATGGGTGAGTATCAGATGTTCAAGCAAAAAGCGATCAGGGAACTGGCGAAGGTCTTTCCTTCCACTCAGGCGTCAAGGACAATTCGCAGGGTATGGGGGGCGGGGTAGATGCCTTATACTCCATGGCCTATTGTGGATTTTTCCGGGGGCAAGAACGATAAGCTGGACGACAATCTGATCGCGGACAACCAATGTACTGATGTGCAGAACTGTGTAGCTGTAACCGTTGGCCGATTGCAAAAACGCAAGGGCCAGGCGAAACTTAACAGCGCGGCAATTAGTACCGCAGTGCTTGGATTGCACCCATATTATTATGGCGATCCGGTCACAAACCGGAAGCTGATTGCCGTTTTCAAAGACGGAACAATGTATTACTGGACCGGCAGCGCTTTTACATCCACCGGGAAAACTGGCCTCAACACGTCAGCGCAGGTCCTGTTTGAAACCTGCGTCAGCTACATGGTAGGCATGAACGGCGTGGATGCACCCTGGAAGTATGACGGGACTACCGTATCAGCCTTGGCGAATGCCCCGGCTACCGGGAAATGCCCGGTATTACACTATGAGAAACTATTCTGTATTGCAGATGCCGATACCATCCGGTGGAGTGATGATTTCGCCCCGGAGTCATGGCCTGCAGTCAATACGGCGGATTTTGACAAGGGCGATGGAGATGAACTATCAGCACTTTTTAGTTATAGGAGGATGCTTCTTGTTTGCAAGAAAAGAAGTATCCACAAACTTACCGGCTCAGAGTTAAGCGATTTTCAGCAGTTTAAGGCAGAGTCAAAACACGGTGTTGCCGGTCCCCGAGCCGGGGTTGTGGATGGCCTATATTTTAACTATATCAGCGTGGACGGCATCTTTCAATTTGACGGTTCTGAATCCGTTGACCTTACGGCAAATACCATCCCTCTGACATGGGCGGGGGTAAATAAAAATTCTCTTGGTTCATCCGTGGCGGGACGCCTTGGGAATTACCTGTGGTTCCACGTCCCGGAGGGCGCAAGCACAACGCCCAACTTGGTGCTTGTTTTAGACAAACAAACTAAAGCATGGTGGATATTCCGTGGGACTGAAGCTTTCAGCATGATTGATTATAACGACGGGGCAAGCGTCAAAACCTATACTGGCCACGCCACACAAGGCTATGTGGTTCAGCAGGACACGGGATTTAATGATATGGGCGCGGCCATATCAGCATACTGGACCGGCAAGAACTTTGACGGCGGGGACCCGGTGAGAATGAAAAAGTTCAAGAAGGCTTTTGCTGTGGATGCCAATGGTCTAAATGATGCCGTATTTAATTATCGAATAAACTATGGTGCATATCAGGCTCCTGCGGCGGCGACAGACCTTAATGATGTGCGTAAATACGTTATAACAAGCGGAAAAGGCCGATTCCTCCAGCCGAAGTTTAGTCATGCTGTGCTTGACCAGGACTTTGCACTTTCCGGCTTCGAATTGCTTTACAAACTTAAAAAGGCCAAGTAGGTGAAAACATGGCGACTAAATACCCTATTCTTGACATACCTAATGAGATCCGCAAGATTGATGAAACGACCCCAATGCTTCTACGGGAGAACTTTGAGGAAATCCAGCGGGCTCTTTCTAAACTGCAAGTATACCTAAATGAAACCGGCATTCGTGGGGGCCGCATGAATAGCTCCCTGGTGGAAATTATTGATGAAAAAGGGAATACCAAGTTCCTCGGTGACGGTATTCGTGCATACGACTTTAATGGCGTATTAAGGGGGCATTTTGGTTATTACGAAGCCCTGGCCGCCCTTCTCGCCGCCTTCACCCGTCCCTCTACCGCCTTCGATGAATACGGCGTGTCTTATGCCTCCGGTGCTACACGTTACCCCTATGCCGCGCTACCCGGCCCGGTGTGGCAGGATCTGTTTGATGCTGACCAGCTGACGGCGGAGTATACTTCGGGCGGGGACGTGGTTGGAACGCCTGCGGTAAGCGGAGGGGTGCTTACCTATACGGGCGGTACACAGGCGACATTACTAAAAAACAATCTACTCCAGCAGGACTGCGACATAATAATAAATACCGACCAGGCCCAGGACGGCGGGATTGTGACAAGATACCAGGACGCCAATAACTACTATCTGCTGGCACTGTCTGACGATTCTGGGGCCTCCCCAGCAAGCAACCTGACACTTTATAAGCGTGTGAGTGGGACACTGACCAGTTTAGCAACGGCAAATGTCGCATGGACCAGGGGCACATCAAAGTCAGCAAAGCTCACCCTGCATGGTTCGCGCCTTGAGGCATGGTTTGACGGCGTGAAAGTTATTTCCGTCATTGATACCGCTTTTACTGGTGGCGGCGTTGGACTACGGAATCATTCAGCTATAGCCAGCCGCTACCTGGATTTTAAAGTCTACTACGCCCAACAGGGTGTAACGGTCGAAGAAGGGACGACCAACCTCCTGACGGCGAATCAGGCTAGTGTGGAGACTGATACAACGGGATTTGCGGCGGGAGGACAGGACTTATCCGCAGGAGCGGTTATCGCTAGAGATACGGTAGAGCACTGGAACGGAAGTGCCAGCTTAAAAGTTACCACTAATGGGACTTCGGCCTATCAGGGCGCACATATTGATTGGACCGGGACAGCAATTTCCACCGCAACTACTTTTTCTGCTTATTTTAAAGCTCCTGCTGGTACACCAATAGGTATTGTTATTTGGGATGTTACAAACAGTACGCGACCCTCACCTTATATTGTATATTTTACAGCCAGCGGTGTTTGGGAAAGGAAAAGTATCACCTTTACCCCAACTGCGGCAACTACCAGTCTGCAATTGGAATTTGGACTTAGTAATTCAACTGCCTCGCTAAGTTTCTATGTTGACGGGTGTCAGTTGGAAAACAAGGGCTATACCACCTCCTGGCAGCTCCCCGGCACTGCCCGTGCTACTGAAGTCCCGACCGTTCCAAACGCAGGCGTATTTACAAAAGGCAGTTGGACAGTAAAACTGAAATTTACACCGAAAGACAAGCAGGATGTTACCTATAATATGCTATGGGTGAACTATATTGATGGTATCAATTTTTATGCTATTGTCATTGACACAACGGGTCATATCTATGCCAGGACAAATACAGGGGGAGTAGTAAAGACAATTACAGATACAAATGTAGTAGTTTTAGACTCAGCCTATCACATCACCTTTTCTGGTGACGGCTCAAATTTGCGCCTATGTGTAAACGGTGCCCAGATCGGAGTTGATACAGCATACACTGAACCGGTTGGAGTTCTTCCTGCAAACATGAATGTAGGATTCAATACCGGTACGTCTTACCCGGCCAACGGCATCCTCTCCGACTTCGCCGTGCTGAACATAGCGGAAACCCTTGCCCAGCACCAAGCCGACTACGCTACCGGGCTACCTCTTTCAGTGACTGAGTACACCACATACCTGATGAGCTGCGCCGGGAATTTGCAGCCGACGGTGCGGGGGTTTGGGTTGTGGAGTAAAAACGGGCGGTTTATTTTACAGGATCCCCTGACAGGACAGGGGATTGAGGTGTGGGACGGGGCAGTCAGGAAGGTGCTAATTGGCAGACTGGATGACGGGAGTATTGGGCAGGAGATTGTCGGCGGCACTTTATATAGTTCGCTGTTCAGGACCGGGGCGAAAACAGATACGGCTTACATTGAGCTTGTGCCGCCGAATATGTTAAGGGTAATTTACGCTAACAAGAAGTGCGTTGAAATTGTTTCTGGCGGCACTACTGGTAACATATCCATCTATGACAACGATGTTGAGTATGTGAGACTGACAGGGAACTACAGCATTAGTGGGACAGTGCATGCCGGATTAACATCCCAAAATAGCAGACCTTTGGCGCTTGTGGGGCCGAATAATAAAATGACCTTTGATACGAGCGGACAAATAACGGCTTCGCCATCATCAGTAGATAAATATTTTTTTGTACACGGTAAAATTGGCGCAGACGGGGTAAAGGACTCCGTAAATGAAACCATAAATTATGGTAAGAGATCGGTTTATACCATGGAGTCGCCAAATGTTTGGTTTGTTGACAAGGGCATAGGCACTCTAAATAATGGCGAGTGCAAGATAGTCGTTGATTCTATGTTAAGCGAGGTTATTGAGAGCAAATCCGATATTACGCCGTGGATTATTCAGGTAACCCCGTATGCTGACATAGATATTTTTGTTGCGGAAATTGGTGATGGCTATTTCGTTATAAAAGAAAGGGACAGTGGACAAAGCAGTTATCAATTCGCATGGGAGGTATCGATGATCAGAAAAGGATATGCTGGCGTAAGAATGGAAGAGTTTGATCCTGAAGGCGACATTTTAACTTCTAACTGGGAGGATGGTTTGCTATGAATAGGCAAGAGTCCATAGAGTGGGACAATGAAAAAGGCGGATTGATCATCACGAGTCAGGAAATGATTAGGGTAGATGGCGCAACAGGAACCGAAGATGCACTCAAAAAAATAGATACAAGGTTAGCCGAAATAGTAAAAATGGTAAAGGGCCTCAAGCTTGAAGCCGAGGCCCTGAAATCATTAAAAGAAAGGTTAAAAGCAGGGGTTACTGCTGACTCGGTACCGGTGTCTCCTGTGCCTAGGGAAGTACAATCTCCATCTGTTGCTTCTCCTGATCCCAGTTAACAGTTGCCCCAAGTGGTTCGGCCACCCACCGGGCCGGGAGCATTGTTCGGCCATCCTTAATGTAGGGTGGAACATCTATCACGTTGGACTTACCGTTGACGTTTAGGAATCTGCTTCCAATGGTCATTCCTATTGTGGTCTTGTCCTTTGTTATGCTGACTGTATTTGTTTTATCGTCCCACTGGACACCAGATTCAGGGACACCGAGGGCATAGGCAAGGTACCTGACGGGGACATATGTTCTATCATTTATAATCTCCGGAGCTACGTCCATTTCTACGGTTTTTGTTTCGCTGCCGGAGGTGCTACTGCTTAATGTAAGGATTGTACTACTGACCGAAAACATGGCGCTTATGGCCTGTTCTGCTACGGGAAGCGTTATTGGTTGACTGGGTTGGGGAAGCGTTGGCGCTATTGTAGTGGATGCGACTGAAAAATCTCCACCACCGCCATCAGTAACATATTCAATACTGAATATTGTGGGAAGGGCCTGGATAATTTCATCCATGGCATAATCCTTACCGTTTCCCGATGAATAAACGTAGGTTGGGACGGTCATTCTTCCAAATGAAGCCAAGCAGATAGCGCAATTGAAGGGTTCTGCCATGTATGCGGTCCTAATGTCCCCGAGTATGTATCTGTTCATATTGTTAACCGCTGAATCCCTTGTCCTCGGGTTGGTTGTTAGTTGGCCAACCTGGGGAATTGCATTTCCATTTTCATACGTATAAGATGTCACAGAGCCGGTGGTTGATATGCTGTTAAGGTCCACCCACACGGAGTAAACTTCGTTGTCGCTAAATAGACTGTTAGCATTAAAGTAATCTACTTTATCACCAAGATACATTATTCTTTGGGTAATTTCTCCCGGGGTGGCACTATACCCAACCCCCGGCCACCCGGCCAGGGCAAGCAGCACTACGAGGAGCAGGGCGATTTTTTGCTTGAAACTTTTATGTAAACGCATGGACAAAACCTCCTTTGGTTTTTCCTTCATTCTATCGCGAAAAGTGGTGGTCGGTAAACAGAAAACAGTAAAATAGGTAATTTGTCACAAAGCAGGGTAATAATTTACAGTGCATGACCGCTGAAAGATGGCGGTTATTTTAATTTGAAAGGATGGTGATAAAGTATGCAGAAAAATACGCAAAAAAGAAAGGATACCCGCGAAAAGCGGGCTATTTTTAAAGCAGAGAACATGACATTAAAATCTAAAGAGGAAGTTCAAGTAATCGCATCTAAACTACTCAGTGTCAATTTGCTCAATCATCATTCCTAGAATCTGGTCGGTAAACAGAATCATTTCATCTAATGGTGTTCGTGTATTTGTTAGACTAGCAAATGTGACGTTTTTTAAGTGTACAAATCTCGTGGCGTCAGACAAACTTAGTTGACCTTTCTTTTCTTCTTCGACAAGAGTGACATTTCTAGAGTGGTATAAATAGGTTCCCACGTCAACCGTATACCCGAGATCGGTTTTTCGGGGCTCTGCCCTTTCGGCAATTTCCATTATGTCACCACTAACAAACCCGTGTGTAGTTAAAAATACTACTCTTGAGCGTTTTCCATCTCCCTTTTCTTTGTGAAAATTACTAAACGCTTCAGCTATATCGATCATGGCAACTACTGTAGTATGCTTGAGAGACACATTGCTTTCTAAGCACTTTGGAATCTCGTTTGGAAAATCAAATTTATCTTCCATAAAATTACACCTCCCTTCTATCGGTAATGTCTTCCAGCACAGACACTATTCGACAGACCGGAGGTGTTTCCTTTGACAAAGAATGTCGAAACAGTCGCTCTAACAAGGGCGGTTATTTTTATTCCATAACCAAATATACCCGTTCAGAAAGCGAGTCGACACGCTAAAGCGCCTAACCTCCAGCGCCCCTCTGAGCGGGTTTTAATTTTGCCGGACTACTCAATTTTGAGGGGTCCTTTTATATGGAGGAAATAAAATTTGGGAGGGCTACAGTGAAAGACTTAATCCTGGTTGAAAGCAAAACAGCGCGCCAATAAATGATTGATGCGGCCATGAGTTCCCCTCAATTCAGCGGACAGTTGCCAAATTTTAACGATGATTTATTGGAGGATCTGCAGGAATTGTGGGCACTAAGGAAAGATGTAGAAAAAGCGTCAATAATAATGCTTCAGCGCAAGCAATTTAAAAAGTACGAGCAATTGGTGGAGGACTACAACCAGGAATTGGCACGTGCAGTACAACTCTATAGGCCATTTGTGGATAATTTTGCCCTAGCCGCAACTCAAGGCCAGCTAGCAATAAATAACTACTTAATGCTTTTTCAGGGAAATGCATTTGCATTAGAAAAAGCGTTTGGTGATGTTGTCGAACGGCACTTAGCCGGATTACTCACAAAAAATAAGATCAAGAGCTTCAAAAGAGAATTAGGTGCAGATTTTTTAGTTGTCGGAGATGTAGATATTCTACTTGAGATTAAAAAAGACAGTATCCAAAGAAAGGATGTTAGGCAAGCCGCTAACTATGCCGCTGAAATGGGCTATGAAAATTGCGCTTTAATAGGCCACAGGGTTTCCAAGGAGATATTGGGTTATGCCGATAAGTTAAAAGTTCCTGTGTTTGCATATTGCGTCAAGGACTATTTTCCAATCATTGTAACAATACATCAGCTTTGCGGCATGGATATGCCAATAATGAAGGAACTGCAAACTATGAGGTTTTTGTTGCTGGGTTGATTATGGCCGGGTATGGTTACGGTGAAATCAAGGCAAAGATTAATAGCCTTGAGTTTGTCGGAAAAAAGGTTTCTGGTCAATAATCTTACCTTTAACTAATAATGTCGAAGAAAGGGGGCCTATAAATTGTCTTACACCTACAAGGATAAGTATGGCATATCACACACGGTAAGTAGTGAATCAACTGCCAAACAATACGCTGCTGGGGGATATTCCGGTTCTGGGGGCAACTCAAGCTATGCAAAGCCTGCAGTGTCACGGCCCAAAATTCCAACTTGGCAGGACAATCTAAACAAGTATAAGACAGATACCAACGCAGGAAACGCAGAAACTGAAAGGGCTGGGCAGGTCTATACTCAAAAGACGGCTGCCGGCGATACTGCCGGTGCTGAAGCGGCCCACCGCTGGGCTAATCAGGTCCGGGATGCCATGGGGGTGTCAAGCCAGTATGGCAGCACTACCGGCGCAAAGCTGGGAACGGTACAGTCCACGGCACAGTCCACACCGACCGCCCAGGGAATCACGTCACAGCAGTACGGTATACCACAAGTAACGCCGACTACACAAACACCAGCACAAGGAGCACAGCAGTACAGCGTTCCATATGAAAGCCTGCTTCGGGATCTGATAAATCAATCATCCACCTATAAAGCACCGACAGAAAGCGAATTACTTTCTCAGGCACAGCAGTACGCACAACTCCAGGTAGACCCGGTACTTTCGGCTATTCAGTCCCGTCTTGCAAATACACAAACTAATTATGGCAACGAAAAGGCGGCAACTGAGGCAGCCTATGCCGGAGTCCCGGCCAGAACGCAATCTTTACTTGATGAGGCCCGCAGGAGTGCCCTGGAAAGTGCCATATCCAGGGGAATGGGAAGGTCCGGCGTAGTTGATTGGCAGACTGAAAAACTGTCAACTCCAATCATGCAGCAGGCAACACAATCGGAGCAGGAAAAAGCGGCTAAGTTGGCGGCTATTGCAAACACGCTGGCCACTTCTCAATCAGAGGCCGGGAGGCAGCAGCAGGAAGCAGAATCACGCCGCGGCACCCTGGAGTCCAGCCGACTAGCCGATCTCAGACAGATGGCACAGCAGTTGGCGGCACAGGGACAGGAATCTAAATGGAATCAGGGTTATCAACTGGCTAACTTGGCGAACAGTGCAAATCAGGCTGAGTACAGTAATGCACTCAGAGAAGCACTCTTGCGAATGGGGGGCGTATAAAATGGCAAATTATCAAGGCTACGGGAATGAAGTTCCCCGGTATAACGCTTCGGATCTGGCCTCCCAACTGGTTCAAAGAGTAATGGCGTCTCAAAGCGAAGCAAGAACCAAGCCTGCCATAGAGGCCTTGTCCAGGCTTGGGGGGCAGTACGGGCAGGCTACGGATGAGGCCGGGAGGCAGTCAGCCAATGCCCTTGCTAATGCATCACGGGCGGCTTATATGCAGTCTGGCGGGAGTCCGATGGAGTTGCCACAGCAATATTGGGGCAATAGTCCGGGAAGCGGTTTTCAGACCAGTGCGGAAAAGTATGATACCCCATATACCGGCCTAGAGGGCATGACCACCGGGCAGAGGGAGAAGCAAACGGCCTTGAAGCGACAGGCTGTTATGGATGCGCTGGGAATCCGGAAGGATACGGCCGAGATAACCGGGTACGACCCCGACACCGGAAAGCCTACCCTGGATAAGTGGTATAAGGAAAGGTATTTGGCGAAAGCGAGTGGGAGCAGCGGGGGATTGACGGCTGGACAGGAAGAAACCAGTCGTAAAAATATGAATGACTGGGTTTCTGATAAAGTGGCAAATGACGATAGGTTACTTCCCGACATGTCCAACTTTGCACAGATATATGATGCATGGAAAACCATGTACACTAAAATGAATTACGGAGGGTAATGCTATGGCGATACCTAAATGGGCACAGCAGCATTTACAGCAAAAAGTAAATGAAGGTTCGCTTAGTTATGATGATCTTGGCGAAAACGCAAGGAGTCAGCTAAGGAAGCCTCCCTCTGCTCCGGCACCTGCCCCGGTTATAAAACGCCCTACGCTAGACGCTAACACATTGGTCCAGCAGGGCGTTTTTAATTCGGTGGAGCCTAAGGCAAGGCCCAAACTAGACCCCTATGCTCTGGTAAAGCAAGGGGTCTTTGATTCTGCCGAGCCTGCCCCGGTAGACAGAACCGGACTAACTGACTTCATAAAAACAGAGCAGACAAGGGCAAATGGACCGTCAATCCTTGACCAAATCGGTTACGCCATAAATCAAAGCGCCCCGGCAAGGAAGCTGGCTGACATATCAAGGCCTAACCAGCTTGACCCAAACAATCCCGCAGACCTGGCAGAGATACAGCGGCGTGAGGGCAGTTTAGCTATGCAGCCCGGAGAAGTACCGGCCCTCACCCCTGCCAATTTTGAGCGTGTTTTAGCCCGTACCATGAGAGATGTTGCCATACCAAACGCACCCATAGCGGAAGCACCCTCGACCGGGAACAAATATGTTGACATAGGGGCTAGGTTCCTGGGTGCAGGCTTGGGTCTTTTTGTGCCAAACGGTGCAGGCGGTCAGGCAATGGCCGGGTCAAAAAACATTATGCAGACACCCAAAGCTATAGGGATTGTTGAAAGTGGGGCACAGAGACTGACCCCGGCAGCGGAGAATATTGCCACAAGACTCCCAAACAGGCTTATCTCATTAGCTAGGGAAGCACCGCAGGGGATAGCCAGGACGGGACTCAGGGGGGCGGCTACGGGCGGTATTTATGGCGCTGCGGAAGGATTAGGGGAAGGGCAGGGACTTGGCGACATTACGAAAACTGCTGCTAAAAACTCCTTAATTTTTGGCGCTGGTGATGTGGCGGCCTCTGGGATTGTTAAGGCTTTATCAAAGATTCCTCTTAGAGATGCCCTCAGAAGCACCCTTAAGCCTAAGACCAAGGAGGATGTTTTTAAGGCCGGTATGGATATTGGGGACCAGATAAAAAACCAGAGAGGGCAAAGGCTTATCCCTGAGTTTTCAACAGATTTTGGATCTATACGGCAAAGGGGATTTGTTGGGCAAAGACCTTCTTTGCCTATGGGTGCAGAAGAGGCCGCAGCAAGAAACTACGTTCCCAAAAACGACAACTCTATAACAATACCGTTCAGAAAAAATACTGAAAAAGCCCCCAATATGGGTACAACATTTGCCCAAGATATAGAGCCTAAAGGGGAATATATTAATTTTCACGATCCAAAATGGGGAACCAACTTACCAAGCCATGAATTTGGAAATATAACATTTAAAAATCCACTGATTATTGAGTATGGGACAGCCGGTCATGGGGGATGGAAAACCATACTTTCTGAAAGGTATGGCGGCAAGAAAGGATTGAAATTATCGAACGCAATTAAAAAGGATGGCTATGACGGTATTGTAACGGTAGATAATGCCGGTAAGGAAATTAGAGAGGTAGTTAGTCTGGGAGGAGTCAAGGAAAACATTGGATCACCTAAAAGCACAATGCTAGAGGATGATTTTTTTACCTCTCAAACCAACAAACAGCAGCCGTTAACCCTTAGGACAGCGCAACCGGCAGAGGTATCCAGGCCTTTACCTCCCGGCATCAGCCCGGCAAGCCTGAAACCACCTTCGACCATTGAGACAATCACGGCAAAAACCGACAGGGAGTCATTGTTGAAGAGGTTTGCCCCAGTTAATGTGGCTAACAAAATAAAGACTCTCTATTATAAGACGGTGGATGGCCGCAACAGATTAAATGACGTTGACAAGTTGTACTCGAAAAACATTGGCAGAAACCTACCAGCCAGCGAGCGAACTTTTATTCTTGCCCATAATGCCAGCAACTCTGAAACTATAGCAGAACACGTTTTAACTAAGGGTATGGTTGATTCTCAGGGTAATGTTGTCGGCGCACCATTAATGGAGATAGTTAAAAAGGTGCCAAAAGGGGAATGGCGCAAGTTTGAGGACTACCTAAAGCTGAAGCATTTCAAATCATGGGAAGCGCAGGGCATGGAGGTCTACCCTAAAGTTCTAAACATGAATGAAATCCTGGCCAGTAAAAAGGTTGCACAATATGACCAGACTCATCCGTGGATGGCCCAGGCAGCACAGGATTACACCAAATGGATCAAGGACTTTGGTGAAAAGTGGGCTGTTGATACTGGCATGATCTCAAAAGCACAATGGCAAGCCATGAGGCAGCAGTACCCGGACTATATTCCCATGCAGCGGCTTTTAGACGATGTTGAAATGGGCGTTACCAGTGCCACGGGTGCCCGGAGCTCTTTTGTAGACCAACCCAACCCGATTAAGAGCGCACAGGGATCAGAACGCAAAACTATTGAGTCTCTGGAAACTCTTATCGAACGGGTACCGGCCTACATCAAAGCAGCAAAACTCAACGAGGTTTCTCAGCGGCTTATTTCAATGATGCGCCAAGACCCGGACGGCATGAAGGTATTTGGTGAACTGGTTGACCCGGCAGTAACTAACCTTAATATGAAGAATATCGTTGCTGCCAGGGTAAATGGTGAGAGGGTAAATGTGCGGATTAACGATCTGCCATTCCTGGAGGCATTAACCAACCTATCAACGCCAGCGCAGAACATAGTTGTTGAGGGTGCCAGGTCCATAACCAGTAAAATGAAACTATTAACGACAGGCATTAACCCTGTATTCAGCCTTGGGCGCAACATAGTACGTGACTTGCCAATGTCCTACGTGGCATCCAAGAGCACCAATAGTCCGGTGACATGGGCCGGTGATATTGCCGGGGCGCTGATAGATATTGTCGGTAATAGGGCTGCGGCAAAGTCATATAGGGCAATGGGCGGTGGACATGCTACCGCTGTGAGTGCTGATGTTAATCTTTTGCGCACCACTAAAGCAAAACTAACCCCGGGTTATTACGATTTGAGCAATATCAAGAATCCCGTAGAATACGCCAGAAGGCTTTTAAGTGTTCCATTTACCGCTTTAGAGCGCATAGCAGATGTAACGGAAACGCTGCCCAGGTTAGGCGAGTACCGGCGCATCTTAAGGCAAGAGGGCGACACTTACGCAACCAGAAGTAAGGCCCTGTTTGAATCCAAAGATATAACGGTTAACTTTTCCAAGACAAAAACAGCTGAAGTTTCAAATTTCTTGGATGCCTTTGTTCCTTACTTTGG
>Ga0307377_10002042_pt1 | contig 24279 bp, 21 predicted proteins | sample TR3MG_FD_202535 | JGI IMG/M metagenome (GOLD analysis project Ga0307377, IMG submission 202535) | Soil microbial communities from Risofladan, Vaasa, Finland - TR-3 | ecosystem: Environmental > Terrestrial > Soil > Coastal area > Acid sulfate soil | place: Finland: Risofladan, Vaasa | collected...
TGCTATCTCGTCGAACGTTACTTAAATCGCATTTAAGTCATTAGTCTTTTGCAATACGGACACGTAGTTGCTGGGTATCGGTATTCGCCGGTGTGGCGTTATCACTTACCTGTATGGTGAAGTTGTAATTGCCTTTCTTGGTAGCATTTCCGGAGATGACTCCGCTCGCAGTGTCTATTGCGAGACCATCCGGTAAGTTGCCATGGATAATGCTCCATGTATATGGTGGTATACCACCGAGCATTAGAACTGTGACATTATAGGCAGTCCCCTCTACTCCGTCCGCCATATCCGTTGTTGTAATAAGTAAAGTCTCGTTGCCGGTGACGGTAATAGTGTACCGCTGTTTATCGCTTTTCACTGGTGTTGAGTTATCGGATACTTTTACAGTAAAAGTCGAATCGCCGCCAGTCGTTGGCATTCCGGAAATAATTCCGGTACCTGAATCCAGACTTAGCCCCGCTGGTAGAGCCCCTTTGTTGATGCTCCAGGTGTAAGGAGTGGTTCCTCCATATGCCGTAAGCGTAGCATTGTAGGAAACGCCAACAGCGCCGTTCGGCAGAGACGGTGTCTCAATCTTCACATGCTTTGTACCTGGCTCAACTTTCTGGGGTTTCGTCACACTCAGCTTAACAACGGGTTTGACGATGATTTGTCCGGAACCAGTTACATTGACCGACTTCTCAGCGTCGAAATCAAAGAGGAGCGCTGTTGTCTGGCCTCCGACAATGTCAAAAGGATGGATGAACTTCAAGCTGCCGCTCGGTAGGATAACATCCTGAAGATCTCCGTCACCTAGTCTTACCTGCACATTGCTTATCGTCATCCTGATTTGAGTATAGTTACCGGCTTCAAGCTCTGTGACCGCCAGAACCTCTTCAATTCCCTGTATTTGGAGAAGGTCGAACGTCTCGTTCCCGGCAAGAATATCCAGGGGCAGCCAGCCCGCTTTTTCATCTGTAGAGTTAGTTGTGGAGTTAGTAGCTGATTGCTCCTGTTGAGCTGCAGCCTTATGTACCTCAACACTTTCTACGGTGACCATTATGCTGGTGACTTCTTCTTCAGGGGGGGCATCGGTAACCATTATCTGTAGAGTTCCTTTGGCTTGTGCAGTATCAGGTGCGGGATATCCGCCCACCAGCATTACGACCATGGCCACAGCCGCCGCTATTGCTACGATTAGAATACCAGTTTTCATTTCTTATTCCTCCTTTCCGCGTATCGTTCTTGCTTCTAAATATTAATAACGATAAAACAAGAAAAGTGTCAGGTCGTATTTGTTACGGGTATGAGATGCAGGCTCAGGATAACCTGGAAATATTGCTACGTGCTATACCTTTACCTTCGTCTGGCTTCTACTCGAGCAGCTTTTGCTCCTGTCGGGCCCCACTGTTACCGATCTGGGGCTTGAGGATGTATTTTCCGTTATTACCGGTCGCAATTACGGTAATGTCGAAGGTAAAGCTGGTGACCGTATCAGCAGCAACCTCAAACGGCATCGATACCCGCAGTTTACTGCTTGGCAGCTTCACATCTATAATTTGCCCTGTTGATTGTAGCTTGCCCTTGACTTCGCTCACATAGATGTATATCTGGGAATACTGCCCTGCTGGGGCATTACCGCGCCAGATTTCCTGAGATTGTTCTCCCTGAAGCTGAGTAAGATCGACAGTTTTTGTCTCCGGCGTAAACTCGAGCCGTCTTACTGAACCCGCAGCCTGGAGTCCCACTCTGGAAATTGTGACGTTAAGGCTTTCAAAGTCACCGATATCGTTGGGCTCATCACTGATGAGGAAAGCAAAATTACCATCAGGGCTGGGTACCAGCGTCGGTGGGTTGAGCATGGGTCGTATCACCAGAGTACCTACGATAGCCAGGACTAATACTGCAGCTGTCGCCCAGACTGCAGGCCGGGGGATTACCTTAAAAAATGACAAAACTGGTGTCATTTGCCGTCGCTTGCCAAGAGCTGCGTGGAACTTCTGTCTGGCTGCTCTCTTGATATCCGCCGACGGTGTAAAAGCGTAGGACTTCTGAACATCATGCATAGACTGGAGCAGAGGTTTCAGCTTTTCGGAATATGCTGGGTAATCGGACAGACAATCTGCCAGATTATCTCCGCGGTTAATGCGATCTATACACTCATCCAATATTCGGTCAAAATCTTCAGTCATCTTTCCACTCCCATGATCCCACGCAGTTTTTCTATAGCTGCTCTCTGCATTTCGCGCACTGCACCACCACTCTTGCCTAAAACACCACCGACTTCTTTGGAAGTGAGTCCCCCAAAGAAACGAAGGTTGATAACTTCTCTCTGTTCTGTGGTGAGTTGCTTCATAGCCTCGGTAACCCACTCAAACTCGATGTTTTTCTCAGCCGTATTTGCTGGATTATCGTTTCCCTGTAACACTACTGAGTCAATGGGTACTGTCTTGCGCTTATTCATTTTTCTGAGATAGTCTACGGTGAGGTTATGTGCAATACGGAACAGCCATCCCTGCATCGGAACGCCCTGTTCCCGATATGACTTTAGAGACTCCAGTGCTTTCAAAAAAACCTCCCCTGCAATATCTTCGGCTTCTTCTTTGTTGCTGATATGAACGTAAACATAACGCGCAATCTTATCGTAGTACTCCTCGTACAAATCAGAAAGCCGGGTTTCATATTCGTTTATCCTAGATATATTTTTACGATTACCTATATTCATGCACCTGTCCCGACTATTATATCCTATCAAGCGTGCCGGGAGCTCTGGCACGAAATAGTTGCTTCGTCTACTTTATATAACGAAACTACACAAATAATGTCAGCTTATCGTAAATGACAGTCCTCCACCATTGACAGAGATAGCTAGCTCGATAGTTAGCGTGAAGGTCGCTGCAGTCAAACCGAAGTGGGTAACTTCTGCTTGGACTGTTACTTCAGAGGCAAAAAGATAAAGTCGAGGAGTTGACCTCGATCCTGTTCGATTTGGGGAATACCTCCGCCAGCCTTATATTACTATGTAGTGCCAAGCCAAAGGTTGTCCGCGAAACCATAATACTCAAAGGGGAATGGCACAACCCGCGTATTTTGTTGGATTTGAACCAACGACCTCTGGGCTATTAGCCCGATCAACTTTAACTGCTGATGCCCTCATTAAACAAATTGACGAAAAGTTAAGTTCAGGTTGAGCATAAGTCAGGGACGGTAAACGGCACTATCGGGCACTGCAAAGAGATGTATTGACAGTTCCTATCAGTTCCCATAGGATATATTAAAAGAGGAGACAGGAGGATGGAATGAGTAAGAATAAACTGGCAGTAATCATCGTAGTTTGCACTATAGCTATTATCGTAGCGATAGTCTTATTTAGCATTAAACCATGGGAGGGAAGACCATCTGCTGGAACTTATACGCTTACCACAATTGTGAGTCCCTCAGGAGCAGGTTCCGTCTCCCCTTCTGGTGGCGAATATGAATCTGGTGAGCAGGTAACACTGACTGCTACCCCCGCCAGCGATTACACATTTGATTATTGGCGGGATCTTGCTTCAAGTTCTTCGAATACAGTCTCTTCGAATACAGTCACTATCACCATGAACGCACATAAGGCTATCATTGCTTACTTCGAACCTCTTGAGGACTCACAAGGACCCAAGGAACTGCCGCCCGGCTCTATATCTTGGAGCGAGGCCAAATACCACATTGGTGAAAGGACTACGGTATGTGGGTCTGTTGTTGATGCTACTTGGGCTAGTGGTAGCAATGGCAAACCCACCTTCCTTAACCTTGGCAAACCTTATCCTGACCCTGACCGATTTACTGTAGTTATCTGGATTCAGAATCGTGGTAACTTCCCTCAAGCTCCAGAAGACTATTATTTGGGTAAAACCATCTGTGTTACGGGACTAATTACGGAATATAATGGGATCCCTCAAATTGAAGTTCAATACCCTTCTGAAATTGAAATTCAAGAACCATAAGCTATTCATTGCCGTTGCACTTGTTTTGGGTATTGCTGTGGGGCTGGTCATTGGTTATGGCGTTTGGCATGAGAGTGATACTCTAGAGAAAGCATTGGTGATTAGCGTAATTGACGGAGATACCATCGAGCTTCAAGGTGGTCGCCGTGTCCGCTACTTGGGCATTGATACGCCAGAGCCGGGGGAGTATTACGCTGATGAAGCCACTGTGAGGAATATAGAGCTTGTAGAGGGCAAGATAGTTGAGCTACAGATTGGTAAAAGAGACAAAGACGAATATGGTCGTCTTCTTAGATATGTTTATGTGGATGGTATATTTGTAAATGCTGAGCTAGTGGTGCAGGGATATGCAACAGCCTATATATTTGACCCTGATGACCGATACAGCCAAATTCTTGTGCAATTAGAACAATACGCCAAGATAAGAGAACGAGGATTATGGGGAGCGGCTGAGGGAAATAACGAAACTGGGTGAATGGAAGTGAAGAGGCTAATCTCTTTAATTGCCCTGGTAGTGATACTAGCTGGGTTACCTGTAGTAGTAGTGTCTGATACTTCACCTACAGATAGCAACATTCCTGATAATGAGATAACTACCAGCCAAGCTGAAGCAAGTAATTCCTCGGCAACTGCCACCATTACAATTACAATGTATGCTGTGGCTGATGAGTAGTCTAGCCATCTAAAATCTAGGAGGAAGTTAGAAAATGGCTAATGTACTAATGGTGATTCAACCATATTGGTATCAAGACACTTGGGTATTTGACGATGCATCCAGGGGACTAGATAAAGAACCCTTTGTGCAAGGTATTCCAGATATGATTGATTACCTTGTCAAAGATATACCTAATGCTCGTAGTGGATTCATATTGCTTTTCTCATCACAACCCTTTGCTGGCTATCAAGCGGAGCTCACCCGGGTGAGAGAGGAGAATGGTGGGTGCTGGTTAGTTTTGGAGGAGTAATTTTGTTATCGTGTCTTATTAACATTGGTTTCGTAGCTACTCAGCCAACAAAGATAGCTTGTCCATACTGTAGTGAGAAGATAGTGCCGAAGGTTCGCACGGCGAGTGGGCATCTCCATTTTTCTCGCCTGGACGAGGATTAGCGGAAAATCGATTGTTTCTAGCCTCGAATACTTGTACGAATCGCTGGAAAGGCAAGGTACGTCCTAAATATCAAAGCTAATAAAGCTGAGAGGAAAGCACAATTCAGCTAATCCATAGTGGTGATGTTTCAATTGTATCTATATGGCAGAATAGCATGGTTAAAAGTTCCACACAGTATGCCACGCGATCTCTGCCAATTCGCGTTGTCTGCTGATTATGGTGTCCTCATTCCAGTTATAGTTGTCACTTGTTACTTGTTCTATGAGTAGCTTGTTTATGGGTAGGTGAGAATCCGATAATATTTCCATCTTTTCCCGCATGCTCTTGTTACTTGCAATCGAATTGATTCTCTTATCCAATAAGGTTAGATTGCCTAGTTTGTTAACATATTCTTTGACTTCGCTGATCTTCAAGCCCCATTCCTTAGCAGGTTTTTGTGGTAGAAGGTGTTCGATATTAACATTGTCAAAGTCTATTGTTACTTCCTTGGTCTGCCTTAAACTGGCATCAATCTTGCCCAGTATGTATTTAACTATCCTCCTGGATTGCTCAGTGTTCTTGCACAAGATTTCATTAAACTGCGAGACGAAGTAGTCTTTTTGGGGTGCGATATCGCTTAGTTCCGTTTCCAGTTCAGAGAACAGGGATTGCACTTTGCGTGAGATGTATTTGTTCGTTTCCTGACTCACAGTATCTTCTATAGCCTTGGCATATCGGGCGTATATTTTCTCAACTCTGTTGCTTGGCCACTTGCATACGACGTGATACTTGAAACTGAACTTCTCCACAAGTTCGAATATCCTAGAAGGATCAGTTCCTATCTTGTCAATATTCCTCAATAAGGCCAAGAAAATCACATTACACTGAGAGACATTCATAATTCGCAAGGCGCTGGCTGAATTATGCATTAGTGATCCGTGTTTATATCTGTACCAGTCTTTTTCAGTCCCCTCTAATAACATGTTGTATAGGGATGCTGAGTCCCATATGTCATCCAGCAACAAATTATAGTCTGTTGTCTCTTTCTTTATTTCTCGAAAGAGTCTTCTCTCTGTTGTCGAAACGTGCCTAGAAATCCAATAATACCTTATAAACTTCCTGAACTCAGTATTGGTGGCATCTACTAGATCCATAATATCTTGCCACCTGTCTCTAGCAAAGTCCTTGTCTTCACTAGGTGGAAGCTTCTTGAAGATCAGATTCTTGAGCAAATCTCCGACAGAAAGATCGACGCCCCTGGCATTAGTCGTCTCAAAAATCTCATATGCATCATCTTCACTATTTATTTGGATCCTGATTGCGGTTAGGTTGCCAATACTGGTTCTTAGTTTAGTGAGGTAGTCCAGTTTGTCGTCCTTGTTTGTCAACCTCTTGAGGTCTTCTTCGACCTTATCACGGAAGAAGAGGTAGTTATTTCTTATCCTCTTCTGTTCATTATTGTCTGGTTGAGATTGAGCAATGTCGTTGGGGAAAGTCTGAATATACTTCTCAAAATAGGACTTGGTTTGGTCGCCGGGAAGAATCCTGAATGTTAGCTTTCCTGTTATCCTGTCCTCGGTGCCAATGTCGTATCTTTGAATAAGGTCAGCCCTGGCAGTGTCTAGTGAGTTTGCCAAATCTCGTAAAGCAGCTGCGAGTATCGTGATCGTCAAGAGCCTCTGTTGGCCATCTATGATATCTATTCGACCAGTCCTATTGAGATCCTCGCTGTTGAATATGAGCGAGCCGATGAAGGCGGAGCCACCATCAACTATAAGATCATTCCAGAACTCAGTTACCTGGTCATCATCCCAAGCGTAAGGTCGTTGATATCTGGGAACTCTATAGGCATAATGAGAGAAAAGGACATCTTCAATATTAGTCTCTCTTGCCTGAAAGGTAGTAAGGCTTTGCATGGACTTGACCTCCCATAAATTTATACGTTGCCATTATACAGGGCAACTGGTATCCTGTTCATATAGGATACATAAGAGGACAGATAGTTGTCAATGTAGGGGTAAAAAAGGAATTTGGCTATAGGGCTAGTGGAAAGCATAAGCCATGTATAACCTCTAAGCAATCGATAAAGTTGGTAGAATAGTCAATGACTCCATATCGGAGACCTGGTTATAGTGCAAGAGAATCAAACATCCCTATGTTCGTGCAGTGGTAGGTAAAGATAACTGCGTCCTGTTGGCATGGTCACAATAATAGGGCATATTTTAGCTTTGTTTTAAGGTAAAATTAGGCAGGCATGCCCAAAATCTTGGTTCAAGAGAGCCCATAACGTCAATATGGAAAATGAGGAATGCCGCTACTTTATCTCCAGTTCCTTCACGCGCTCTGGCAGAGGGATGCCGGTATCGGCATCCCAGCCCATTAGAGTATAATAATAGTGCTTTGCCTTCTCCTGTTCCACAGGATCCAGTGCCGTGTCGGACAAAACCCCGTCCGTCTTAGTCTGATAAAAGCGTCTGGGTAGCATGTCTTCTTTCTCGGTGAAACCATTATGGATATTGAAAAGGCGCATCACGGTCAGAATCCTCTCTGCTACCCGCATCTGTTCAGCGATATCAGTGTCCCAGCCGCAAACCGCTGCTGTTATTCCTGCCAGCTGTGTCAAGGAATAAGGAAGAAACTGACAAATAACAAGAGAATCGCTGATAATTGCCTTCAAATGGATTGCCTTAAACAGCGCTACCTTGCGCGGGCTAATTTCATCCGCAGGCAGTAATTCCAGAATACCCAGTGGGCGCAGTTCGTCAAGACAGCCAGGATCCGTGTATTCTGTATCCAGCATATTGCACTGGTGATCGGCACCGTGTGGGTTCACCATAAAGCCTAAACCAAAGCCAGGTTGTATCCTGGGTTCATGCATGCCTGGCTCCAGGCCCTTAACATGGACAACAAAGTCCTCGGCACCCTGTCCAATCTGTCGGGCAGCCCTGGCGGATCCTTCCGCCAGCAAAGCACCAATGCCTTTACGATGTGCAATCAAATCAATGGTTTTCAGCATAGCTTCGGCATTGCCGAATCTGAGTTCAATACCGCCGGTATCTGTGGTCGTAATCAAGCCTTTCTCAAAGCATTCCATGGCGAAGGCGATGGTACTGCCAGTGGAGATAGTATCAAGGGCATAATCCCCGCAAAGCTGATTCGCCAGGCAGATAGCTGCCAGTTCATCAATACCGCAGTCGGAACCAAGAGCGGCTAGAGTTTCATATTCCGGACCACCGTAAGCAGGGTTAACCTGATACGGCTTGTCAATTTTAACAACCTTCTTACATCGCACAGGGCAGGCAAAACAGCCGTCCATACCCACCCTAATGGTGTCTTTGATGGCGATGTCGTCTATTTTGTTGACACCGGGAAACAAGCCATCTCGGAAATTGCGCACAGGTAGATTGCCGGATGCCTCATACGCTACCATCGCATAGCCGGTGCCGTAATCATGGAGATTACGCGTGCTTTCCAGATTGCCGGCAAGCCACTGACGATACTGTTTTAACCTTTCCCGGTCTGCCACTTCTGGCGCTTTATGTCCCCGCACTGCTACGGCTTTCAGGTTTTTGGCACCCATGACCGCTCCAAGACCTCCCCGTCCTGCCGCATCAAAAAGGCCGTGCATAATACAAGAAAAGCGCACCATATTCTCACCCGCGGGGCCAATCATTGCCAGCCGTATCTTGTCATCGCCAAGCTCTTGCCTGATGGCATCTTGAGTCTCTTTCGTACCCCGTCCCCACAGCTGTGTGCAATCCCGAATCTCCGCCATCCCATCATGTATCCAGAGATAAACCGGCTTTTTTGCCTTGCCCTCAACGATTACCGCGTCATAACCAGCGCGTTTGAGTTCCGATCCCCAGAACTCTCCCACCTCCGACTTGGCGATGCCGCCGGTAAGTGGTGACTTGGCCCCTACGCAGTGCCTCCCGCTGCCGCCCAGAGAAACACCCGTCACCGGTCCCGCAGCAAAGGCTAACTTGTTATCAGAGCTAAGCGGGTCAATATCCGCAGGCAGCTCCTTCCAGAGATAGTATGCCACAAAACCGGCGCCCCCGAGGTATCTCCGGCAAAACAGCTCATCAGTGGTTTCCTCAGAGATCCTCCCATGACTCAAGTTTATTCTAAGTATTTTTCTGTTATAACCGCCGAGTGCTTGTTCCAACGTAACTATATCCTCCGATCTAGTTCAGCATTACAAAGGAAATGGTAGGAGTTTGGCCTGCCAATAATCTCAGTGTATAAGATGCCATCGTCCATTGTCAATCCTATGAATTGCGTCGTAAGTATTGTTCCCGATAAGAATATCTATGCGTCAAAATTAGTGTTTCCAAAATGAGGTAATGTGATACAACTCGGCACAGTAGAATAGGCCGAGGTAGCCCGGAGGCATTATTTCTGGATTTTGAAAAGCAAAAACAGAAATACTCGAATTTTGGGCTGAAAATTAGGCGGTGTGCCAAAATAACAGGCCTCGGACCAACATGTGTAGTTCTGTCAGGCGAGTGCAATATACAGAAGTGAAGGTCACGTTGCGACGTTCAGTTATACCCGAGGTAACAAAACAAGTTATTGTGCAACAAACTAGGTTCTTGTTATCTATAGGCCTTCTGGCACCTCATTCTGAAAACGTCGAGCGGGATTTGTTAAATCAGTTGCCTGAAATCTTTTTCAGGCCCATTTGTTAATTGGATTTGCTTCGGGTTTATAGCGCGCATATTGGAATCCGCGGTGATGGAAGAATTATCCTTCCTTCTTGAATTTTCACCTTATCCGAGATTTAATCACTATTCAGGTCGTGCCGCGAATCAAGAGGAGGTTATAGGTATTCTGAACAAAGTTGATGAAAGGCCTTATGAAGCCGGGACCAATAGATAGAGAGAGCAAAAGCAGAAGAATAAACGAACGTTTTTCGGCCTTCTGCGTTATAATATAAAGGGGTTATATGCTTGTGCACAAGGATAAGATATCGAAGCACTGGCCCTCTCTACTTGCTCCTCTGCCTATATTGTTCCTCCAGTGGATTCCTTCGGTGATATATAGAGGTATCATGTTATTCCCCCTACTTTTATATTTTACCCGGCCCTTCGATGAGCATTTCTATGAGGACTTACGGTGGTTATTTTGTTATCCCGCTAACATACCTGGCTGGGCAATCGCCAGTTTTGGTTTCCTTCTCTTTCTTATCGCTTTGACGAGCATGCTTAAGAAAAGAGGTGAGCTCCTGACTTCAGGCCCATACGGAAAGGTCAGGCACCCTCAATATCTGGGTTTTATCGTGATGACATGGGGAATCTCTGCAGTTTTGGTTATTTGGCGGGGCTCACCAGTCACCATCGGGCTCCCTTATTTTCTTCATCGTTGGATTGTCATATCGTTAGCATATGTAGGGCTTGCATTTCTTGAAGAAAGGTATTTGTTGACAAAGTACCCTGAAGAATACAAGGAATATAAACAAAAGGTGCCTTTCCTATTCCCTGTACCTCATCCAAGGAAAATCCCCCAGCCGATTTTTGATTTGGGCATCATAATATTATTCTCTTTCGTTCTACAAGAAATCTATCCACGAATTATTCAAATTCTCATTTGACGGTTCAGTATTTAAGCGGAATGGTCTAAAAAAATCCTGCTCTTTGATCAATACTTTGCAAAGTAGATTGGTCGCCTTTATGATTAGTGCTCAGGCGCTGTAACATTTCGCTAGAAAGTTTAATCCTCTGACCAACAAAAGCGAGGATTGCTGCACAGAGGCTTAACAAACGACTAATCGGTGGATCATGAGATGGCCGTTTGGGCTGCTTACCATGCCCTTTGGTATCCGGGTTTGCTTTATCGGAACTCTTTACCCACGCGATAACCTCACTTCACAATTCAAATGCGTTCCTCCTCGGCTTTCTCTGCCCAACTCCCCTCCGCTAGCAAGACCACACGACGTCACGACTATTCCCCAGCTTGCCTCTTCTTTGCTCTCTGCTCAAGTATTTCTAAAATATTGTCACTCCATGCACGGCGCTGCCCCCTCAGTGCTTTTCTTGCAAGAATAGCCTCGGCTACCTTCTTTACATCGTCTGCATCGCTGGGTCGCCATCCGCCTTGTGACACCAACCATGCTCTTACTTCTTTAGGGTCGTAAGGTATGCCGTTATCACGCAATATCCTGAAAAGGTCAACTGCTGCCGTGCGGTCCAAAGGGTGCAGACTACCTGTGGACAAATTGACTCTCTCTGTTAGTACCTCCAGTGCAGCCTCGACTATGGGATTGGAAAAAGGTTTCTTGGTTGCAACTTGAGGCGCAGCACTTAACTCTGTAGCCGCCCAAGTATCAATCCAGTATTGCACCTCTTGAATAGTCCACGGGATGACCAGCACATCTGTTACACCAGTTAAGCTATCTATTTTATCAAGGAGTCTCTTGGTTGGATAAATAGCCAATACGGGGCCGTTCCATGAATACTGGACTGTCCTTTCTGTCAGAAGAGACACTTTTACCAAGTTGTTGAGCATGACTGTATTTCCTTTATTAAAGCTAGTCACCGCTTTGTCTCCGATAACTGACGATATATCGCCTCTAAGGGTGGAGTGTACGGGAACGGCCAATAGAGCAGAACTTTTACTGGCATCGCTCTTAGCCAATTGTATTAGCCAAGCAACCCCTTTTATTATTGTCTGATGATATTCCCCAGGTTGAAAGTGTATATAGATAGAGGAACGTTCTGTCTTCATGATACTTGCCTTCCTGCAGTCTTGCTGGCTGATATAATAGCACACTTAAGACCATTGCGGTCATATCGATACTCATAAATTCCCCTACTACCTCATGGCCGACCCTATAGACTTACGTCGATAGGGCTGAAGTTGGGACACACCTTCAAGACGTAGACGGGTGGATTTCCCCCTTCCATTAAATAGTCCTTTATGGTGGCGTATTTACCTCCCCTATCATCGCTGTGTCGTCTTACTAAGTTAAAGTCTGCGAACCTTGCTCTCGATTCTTACAGAGTGGCTATCTACTCGGATGAACACAGCATTGCACAAAAGTCAGTTTTGTTAAGTAAGTGGTTATTTCACCTGAAGTAGGCAAAGGCCCGTCTTACGTTTGTCAGCCATATAGTCAGGTGTTATACTGTCACTAATGGAAAGGTGCTGCCGAGATTAGAGTTGGCCATAGCACCGAAGGAACGATTGGTAGTACACCGTGACTACATCAGAAGCATCAAATGAATACCTGGTAACTTTCGCTAATTCCGTCCGCGAAAAGTTTTCATCGGTGCTTGTTGGACAACCTGAAGACCAGTTAAAAAATCCCGTCGAGAATCTGATCAGGTCTCTCGGTGCTCAACTCGGGCACACGATGAATGTTATCACTGAAGCAACTGCCGAAGACATCGGGCGGCCCGACATGGCAGTAGCTGTTGACGGAGCACTGGCCGGCCACATCGAACTCAAGAAACCAGGTACTGGTGCTGACCCGGCACGTTTTACCGGTCATAACGCTCAGCAATGGCGTAAATTCCAGGAGCTTCCCAATCTAATCTACACTGACGGAAATGACTGGGCACTCTATCGGAGCGGACAGCGGATTGGTGATATTGTTGACATCGGAGAGCTTGACCAGCGGGGAGTCCGTGGCTTAAATCAAGAAGCAACGTCTGATTTCCTATCAGTCGTGCGGGAATTCTTAACTTGGGAGCCTCTTACACCAGCGTCACCGCGAGCATTGGCTGAGTTACTGGCACCGCTGTGTCGTTTTCTACGCGACGATGTGCTTCAAGCCGCAAAGAATAGTGATTCTGCGCTCGCCCAACTCGCGTATGAATGGCGTACCACTCTGTTTCCGGATGCAACTGATGAAGAATTTGCTGATGCTTATGCCCAAACACTAACTTACGCACTACTCCTTGCCCGTTTTGACGGCGCTACCGACCTACGCCCAAGTCAGGCTGCGGAGACTTTGAGCCACAAACACAAGTTGCTTGGTCATGTCCTGACGCTCTTGTCAGACCCACAGACTAGGCGAGAAATAGGTACCGGCGTCGATATTCTGGTAAAGGTAATGGGAGCTGTAGATCCGGCGAGGCTTATTGAGCGTGAGCCTGATCCGTGGCTCTATTTCTATGAAGACTTCCTAGCAGCATACGACCGCAGAATGCGTGAAAAGCGTGGCGTCTATTATACGCCGGTACAGGTCGTTCGCTGTCAGGTGCGTCTAGTTGGGCAACTCCTTATGGAACGTTTTGGCAAAGCGATGGTCTATGCCGATGACGAAGTCGTATTCCTTGATCCTGCCGCAGGTACGGGGACATATCCTCTGGCGGCAATCACGGAAGCTGTAGACCGAGTGCGAGCCCGATATGGCGCGGGGGCAGTGCCTCAGCGAGCTACTATGCTGGCGGAAAATGTACACGCTTTTGAATTGCTGGTCGGGCCATATTCTGTTGCCCATCTTCGTGTGACACAAAAGCTCCAGGAGGCCGGCGCTACGCTGCCTGATGATGGAGTTCACGTTTACCTTACCGATACGCTTGAATCACCCGATGTAGCTCCGCCTGGTCGACTCCCACTGTCACTGCGTCCATTGGTAGACGAACACCGGCGAGCAGGGAAAGTGAAGAGAGAGACACGCGTGTTGGTCTGCATGGGTAATCCGCCTTATAGTCGGCAGGCTTTCGATGCCAGTGAAGGTACCGATGACCCTGAGGCCAGACTTGACCGGCTCCTCGGAGATTTCATCCGTCTGGCCCGTGGCAGAACCATGTTCAGTCATATTGCCAGCCTATACAACACGTATGTCTATTTCTGGCGATGGGCACTTTGGAAGGTTTTTGAGACCACCGACGGCCCTGGTATCGTTTCGTTCATCACGGCATCAAGTTATCTCAATGGCCCCGGATTCCTCGGGATGAGGGAAGTGATGCGCCATATCTTTGATGAGCTTTGGATTATCGACCTAGAGGGTGGGAGCCTAGGCGCACGGAGAACAGAGAATGTCTTTGCCATCCAGACCCCGGTAGCCATCGCTATAGGTGTGCGTTACGGTGCTCCCAATTCGGATACACCCGCGATTGTGCATTATACAAAAATCACCGGCAGCCGGGAGGAGAAATTGGCCGAACTTGATTCAGTATGGTTGTACAACGACCTTGACTGGCAGGAGTGCTCCAATGAATGGACTGCCCCTCTGATTCCCGCAGGGGTTAGTGACTTTTCTTCTTGGCCGTTACTAATCGACCTTTTCCCGTGGCAAACGCCAGGAGTGAAAGCTGGGCGAACATGGCCTATTACTACAACTGCGGATAACGCAAGAATACGGTGGCAGACGCTTGCAGCCAGCTTACCTGACCAACGCCACCGGTTGTTTCCAGACCGACGATTTGGACGCAAGACAACCACGGATATCATCGCTACTACGCCACCGGCGGCTTCCAAGGAGCGGATAATAGAAATTACAGAACGTAGCCCACTGCCACCAATCATCCATTATGCGCATCGGTCATTTGACCGGAAGTATATCCTCAGCGACCCTCGCATAATAGACTTGCCACGTCCACCACTGTGGACTGCACACTCTGAAAGACAGATATACCTAACCAGTTTACTAACCGGAGTCCTTGGTAAGGGGCCGGCAGCTACTATTGCTGCACTTGTCCCCGACCTTCACCACTTCAATGGAAGAGGCGGAAAGGATATCATTCCTCTCTGGCGCAATGCAGCAGGGTCGGAGGCCAACATCACAGCCGGCCTGCTAGATCATCTGGCGCAGGTATACGGAGAGTTCGTATCGCCGGAAAACTTCTTTGCCTACTGCTACGCAATCCTGGCCGGGCCGGAGTACACGCGCCGCTTCACCCAAGATTTGGCCACGTCCTCGCCGCGCATACCTCTCACTACAGACGTAAGTCTGTTCCGGCAGGGTGTAGAGTTGGGCCGACGGCTCATCTGGCTGCACACCTACGGAGCACGTTTTGTGCCAGAGGGTGAGCAAGCTGGTACCGTTCCAACAGGTCATGCGCGTGCAGTGCGTCCTGTTCCTGTGACAGCCGAAGGTTATCCGAATGACTTCCACTGGGATGAAGCTACCGAAATACTCCACGTAGGGGAAGGCACATTCTCACCGATTTCACGAGCAGTGTGGGAGTTTGAAATATCAGGTTTGCGCCTGGTAAGATCTTGGCTGGGGTACCGGATGCGGGAGCCAGCAGGTAGAAAGTCATCACCGTTGGATGAGATTCGTCCTCGTGATTGGCCTGCAGAATTCATGGAGGAGCTGTTAGAATTGCTCTGGGTGCTGGAATACACGGTAAATATGTCACCAGACCTAGCAAAGTTTTTTGAAGCCCTGACTCAGGGCGGGGTGCTGTCTGCAGAAGATTTATCGACGCCAACAGAAGACCAGCGGAAGGGGCCAGAAATACCTCGCGGTAACTATGCTGCTCCACCGGAGCAGAAGACTTTTGATGATTGATAAGACTCTCTCCACTGCACATTCCGTCATTTTGTTAGGTCGGGGTGAATGTGGCAAGAAGCACGCGGGTTTGGTGCTTGCCTTAAGGTCTCTCGTCTAATCTGTGTTAGCAACTATTGCATACTCTAGATAGGGTGTCTATACTATAATTTGTTTGACTAACTTCGTAGTGGTAGTTTGTAGATATTAAGATGGACAATATAGACCAAGCGAATAAGGCTGATTTCGGCTTTCAATGGCACATTACGGATAGATGCAATCTCAGGTGTAGCCATTGCTATCAAGAGGACTATTCAGGTTTCAATGAGCTAGGCCTTGATGGACTTAAACAGATTGCTGATGAAATTATTAGAGCACTAGCTAAGTGGGATAAGAAGGGCGATATCGCAATAACCGGAGGTGAGCCCCTATTAAAGGAGGAGGTTTTTCCTCTCATAAATTATCTCGAATCCTCGGATGAGATTGCTTCCGTAGATATACTCTCCAATGGAACCCTGATAAACGAAAGCATCGTGAAGCAAGTTCGAGACTTAAAAAAGGTTAGATGTATTCAGATATCATTGGATGGGGCTTCTGCTGAGTCTAATGATGCTATCCGTGGGAAAGGTACATTTGAGAAAGCTGTAGCAGGCATACGTCTATTGAGAAAGAATAGGGTAAATGTCAATATTATGTTCACGTTACAGCGAAGGAACATGGGGGACATTGCTTCACTTATTGACCTAGCAATAGCTGAAGGTATAAGCTGTTTAACGATAGAGCGATTTGTACCCATTGGCTCGGGGGCTAAAATTAGGGACGAATTACTTACACCAGAGGAAATCAAAGGAGTGTTCAGTTATATTTCCGAGCGTGCCGAGCAGGAAATCAATAGAGGTGGACTAACTTCTATTTCACGCTCGCGGCCATTATGGGCAATGTGTAATAGAGATACGGGCTTTCTCGGTGCTGACATGCCCAATAAAGATACTGCCGGTGGCATTTGTTCAATCGGGCTTGACGGACTATGCATATTGCCGGATGCTACAGTCTTGCCATGCAGAAGACTGCCTATTCCGATTGGTAACCTAAAAAATGACTCTCTTATTAAAATATGGCATACATCTGACCTTCTGTGGGAAATCGCTGATAAGCGTAACCTAAAAGGTAAGTGCAATTCGTGCGAGTACGTTACATGTTGTGCGGGTTGTCGTGCCATAGCATATGCCTGTACTGGAGATTACCTCGAAGAAGACCCTCAATGTTGGAAGCAGTAAATTGGCAGAGGAGGTAAAGATGAGCCAAAGTGCTATTCAGACGCTTAGTGACAGGACTTCGAAGCAGTTTAAGCCTAAATTTCGAGATGAGAATGGACTCTCTTTTGAACAGCGCACAGACCCCGACTACAGGCTTAGGCAGTTAGCCCAGTATTACCGTGGCAAACTTCCAATTACTTGTAGCAGATGCCACCATTGTCGTAAATGACATCTTTAAGATAAGAAGTATATTCTAGGTGTGTAGATTTATATGCGGAAAGCAAGTCAGAAGTCAACCGGTGGTATGCGTGACAACGAGGTGTCATATAATAACCTAATTAGGTGGCTTGAGAAGTATCTTGGGAGCAAAGCCGGGGCTAAAACCTACAGAGGGCTGGAATATTCTCGGGAATTCCAGGCAGATGTTGAGCGAGCAAGGGCAGGAGGCATAGAATTCGCACTTGACCCAATGCTTCCTATTGACCTAGTAATGGTCGAAAGTAAGCAAGAGCCAACCGAGGAAGACCCGAGCAAACATGAGGAAGTTCACTACTATACCCTCTTTTGGTATGTTTCTTCAGGTGACACCTTGATAGAAAGACGGCTTCAGTTCTATCGATTCTACTTATCAAGGATATTCCCACTGCGAGCAGTGGAAGTCATTATGGTGGTTCCTGCTAATATCTTGGGAGAATCCAAAGAGCAACTCCAAAAGACCGCTGACGAAAATGGCTTTGGCTTGTGGAGAATAGACGCGTCTCAAAAACAACCGGAAGAACTATGCAAAGCAAAGAGCTTTCTAGAACATATGGGTGATAAGTTCAAGAATCCTCCTTCAGATATGGAGAATTTTGAAGATGCGGTTAAGGAGAAGTCTCCACAGATAGCCCTCTTTTTTGACCGATATGTCCGAGAAGCTGTGGAAGCTTTGGCTGGGGTCTCGCCTATGAATATAGGGAAGAGGTACATCGAGCGCGAGCTTTTAGATAAGGTTTTCGAATTGCATAATATCTCTTATGCAGATGAGTTAAAAAGGTTAATAACTAAACATCTTGTTGAAAAGGGCAATGACTATGATTTCGTCATGAGTGCGTTTTCAGCCTTGTGGAAGGCGTGCGGACTTGACATGGAGTATTCCAACTTCCTAAAAGTCTTCGAACCTCCACTCTATAATATCTTTGCCGAACAAGAGAAACCTTACCGTGACCATTACCTTCATCAATTTCAGGTGTTTCTTCTAGGACTGTCCATCATAGACAAAATCAAGGGCAGATTTCCTGATGAAGTGGACAAACTTTGGCTCATTACCTCTTCGTGTCACGATATGGCTTATCCTCTTCAGTTGTATGACAAGTGGGCACAGGAGTTTTTCAGAGAATCACTGAACATTCCCGAGGTAGGTGTTTCAGACATGAAGTCATCGTTTATAGAAGGAAGCCTCCTATGCAGTTTGGGGTATATTGTGAATGCCTTATGTAAGTCACATTTCGGTACAGAACTGAAAGGTAATTGGTTACAGGCAGAGAGGCCTTTAGTTCTCTTTTTCCATAAAATAATAACGGGTAGAAAGCATCACTGTGTGTTGAGCAGTCTGTTTCTATTAAAACAAGCCCAATCCTGCGCCCCCACCTTAATAGATTCTTTGTTTGTGCCCTCTGCTTTGGCAATAGCACTGCATCACGATGTCGTTTGGAAGGAGCTTCCTCAAGAGCGCCAATTGAAATCATTAAAGTTCGACAATGACCCTCTCACCTTCTTGCTCATGTTTTGCGACTGTGCACAAGAATGGGGAAGACCGAAGGTCAGTAGTGGACCCACAATGGGCGAACTGGAACGATTTGTTCTGCAAGAATGTGAAGCAAGCTCATCCAGCTGCACAATAACACTGAGAGCACCCTACCTTCCCACAACTCATCAGGTATTCAGGGCCAAGCAAAAAGAACTCGAGAGTCTGGAGGCTTTTCTGCAATCACCGGCAGGCTTGCCCTTCAAGATAATCCTGAAAGACAAATCAGGGTCAAAGAAAGAGCACCCTATGACTGGCCCTAGCACCTGACCTCGAATGCCTAATTTGAGAACTGGGTGAGATGACTTTGCAACTTCACTTTTTCTATTGTTCCTCCAATCTCTAGGAACTCTTTGTAGGAGAAGATGTCGCTTTTAGCGTTATTGCAGGGATAGCACGCGAAGACACAATTATCTGGTGAATATTGCTCCTTGCAGCTCTTTCTGTCCACTTCCAAATGGAGTCCTCTGCTACCCTTCCTGAATAGTCTGCCATAGCGTATTCTTGTGTCTCCTGGCAAATGGCAATACTCACATAACCCCTTTTGCTCGATGACTCGGTTTTCATACCAGGTGTAGAAACTTTCAGGATTGCGCCTCCATTCATCGCAGCACGTATTTGCGCCGTCCTCATCTTTGCTATTCTTGACACGCTGATAGATTGAATACAGGTCTCGCCTATTTGAGTCTTTGTCCTTGTCATGTCTTCGACTTGAGCTTAGTAATGCTCTGAGAGATGCACTACAGTGTGGGTAAATAGGTTTTATAAGTATACCATTTCAATGATATAATAGTTGAAAAGGGTTGAGGAGGTCAAAATGTCTCAAGAGCTAATTCGTAGATACCTAGATGCAAAGGCTAATCTAGATAAGGCCTATGCAGAAGTGCAACAAATGCGAACCCTCATTGCAGAAGTAGGGCAAAAACTACTTAATCCATATAATTTCATGGTCTCGAATGTAAGTGTAGGGTTCCCCGCTGAGGTGGCTATGGGTGATGGAGTTCCAACTTTGAATGCTGACAACTGGCCGTCTGCAAAACAGATTGCCGAAAATTTGGCCTCTCTGCATAGAGTTTATCATGAGGTGCAAAATGCTTGGATGGCCATTCCAGAATCAGATAAAAAGAACCTTATTCCACCTTCAGATATGAAGTAGATTCAACCTCCGATAAGTTTTATCCGCCTTCTCTTGGCCTCTTCCTTAGCTGGACCAGTAAAACCACTCTTACTCACAACCTCTTTTACTCCTTTCCCCACCAATTTCTTTATCACCCCACTGTCTACCGGTCGCTTCCAGCGCTTTACTTCCCCCTTGACTTTGCCTCTGGTATAATCTGGCTCACCCGGTCCTCCGATGTGCTTCCCTCGATGCTTGCTCGTTTGTGTCTTTTCGTAGCTTTGGGCTTTCTTCTGAGATTCTCTCACGAACATAACCTCCTTCTATCTATTCTTAGTCCTCTTCCTGCTACTTTTCTGTTTCTAAGATTCCCCTGACTAGCCGAACAAGCTCCATCTCTCTAGAGAAATCCAATGGGTGTAATTCCATGACCTTGAATAATCCCGTTGACTCTCTCGACATTATTTCCACAATCTCTTTGGCCTCATCCTTTGAGACACCAAGCAGTCCCAAGCCCAGTTTTTCAAAGACCTTAAACCTTTTGCACTTCTCTAATGGATAGGCTACATATACAAATGTTGCAAGCATCTTCCACAGCATGCATTTGCCTATTACCTCCAAGATTTTTCTAAGGTCGGTCTCTATCTCAACAATGACAGCTCTGTTTTCGGTTTCCTTTATCCCCACTATGTCAGGAATCATGTGGACTCTAGTGGGCAAAATATCCCCTATCGGAATTACTAATTGCTGCTCATTACTCCCTGTGACCAAGACGCGAAAAGCATGAGACTCCAGCCACTTCTTGATTGGTTCATATAATTCCTTTTGTTCCATCATCAACCCCCGAAGTGTACCCGCGCATGTAGTTTGGGAAGCAACTCACTATCAGCCATAGTCACATTCCAATTATATCACCAAAGGCTGCTAATTATGGCAAACGAACACACGTTTCATGCATTTAGTCTTGACGAGCAACTGCTGTAAAGCTGGAATCAGCCCCTTCTTCTCAAACTGGAATTCGGAACCCATCATCGTTTTGACCCCTAGTTAAGTGAAACAGAGTGAACTTGCCATTAGAGACAGAGTTCAATAAAGATATGCATATGTCCTCCATGAGAGGTAGAAATCTCTGAACTTCGGCGGCTTGCCGTTGGCTTAGCTGGGTTACTCCCGTTGCACCTTTTCCAGTTTTGATGTGGGCGCATCTATCTCTCAAAGCGTGGATATAATTATGCAAAGGAATAGTTATGCCCATTTTGTCGAACGCCACAGAGAATTGACCGAGGAAAGCCTTTAGTTCTTTTTCTCGCCATTTACCACGCTTTCTGAAGTGTCCCTCCAATATTTTGTACACTGAAAGATAACGATATTGAAGGGGTATTCGCTCATCTAGAGAATCAGCCAGTAGTTTGATTTCAGTACGTTTGCCCCAAGTGCCTACAAAAGCATTACGTATGGCTATTGTTGGAAAGACCGGCTGTTGCCTCAGCAGTTGCTGTATCGATATGCCATAAGAATAGGGCTTCCCGTCTTCGGGAAACGCCCACATTGTGACAGGAGCAACCTGTATTTTTGAGTCATACATTAGCCGAAGGATAGATAGGAGGTGCTCCTTTACTACCTGTAATAATTCAGCGTGCTCCTGCTTGAGTTCTTCCTTCGCGAATCCTGGAATCATGAGCCGAACAAAATTTGGACGCCCCTCGGAATCGAAATACAGTGCAAGTTGACATTCCCCAAATTGAGTCTCTACTGGAATTTCGAAAGTTGGGGGCAAGGAGCCATCGTCTTTATACTGTAGCTTAAGTGGCTCTACAAACCAATAGTAAAAACAGTTTTTGCTCGGTTCACCTTGGCTCATTTTGGTTATCTACCTACGCTCCAATTCTACACCGCCCGGGTTTTGCCAACAAGGCATAACAACGTGTTTATGTTGTTCTTTACCACCTCTGCTGATATGATATCTAAGGCTGGTGTGGCAGAGATTTCTTAACCAGTTTAAGCAGTCTAGGGAGTAAATCGGGGCGTAAAAAGTTCGATATGTGCCCCGAGGCGGTCAGCCATAATAGTTAAGGGTAGTCCCATGGATAAAATATGGGCTGATGAGGAACTAAGACGGGCATTTCGTATGCCCCGAGCAAGAACAATTACCTTCAGAACCTCAACAATTACAAATGCTTTCGTTTCAGCAATACTACCTTTTCCACAGCCTAAACCATCAGAAATAGGCGAAGTTCTCAATATCTTTGAGATGAACCCCGAGGACTTAAGATGCGTATATTGTGGGGAAGTAGCTACTGAATGGGAACATCTTTATCCTATCGTAAGGAGACGCAGACCGACAGGCTATCCATCCTCAATTAGGAATCTTGTGCCCTCTTGTCGTAGCTGTAATCAGAAAAAGAGGGGAGAGGAATGGCGTAAGTGGATTAGTAGTGGAGCTTTTTCCGCAAGATTCAAGCAAGAAGACTTGAAAAAACGAATATCTCACCTTGAAAAGTATGAAGCTTGGGCTAAATGTAGACCAATGCCTTTGGAAGAGATTATCGGTCAAGAGACCTACAAAGAATATTTTGGCAAGCTTGAAAACATCGTTAATCAAATGAAAGAGGCGCAGAGAATTGCGGAGATTCTAAAGTCAAAGATTGCCGGCGCAGTATCTACGGATAGTAGCTAATATAACCCAAAGATATGTGGATTATTTATTTGTGCTCCCGGTACTAATGTGTATGATTGGCCCGACTAGGATTTCTTTAGCAATTGACGTAATCTGGGTACTAAATCAGGTCGTAAAAAGTTCGATTTGAGTCTTGGGTGGTCAAGCTGGGGGGATTCGAACCGGGGTAGACCTATAGGCTGAAGGTTAGTTCAAACGTTCTGGTTCTGTCTACCGTACAGTACCGCCCACTTTACTGGACTTGAACCGCTAGAACCACGAGAGGTCACTCCGGCTAATTACATATTTCATCACTTCGTGTAACTAGATTGGGAAAGCATAACTGATTAAACACACGCCATCCAATATAGTCAGTCTCCGCTAGTCATCAACGCTTATTATACACCTAGCCACGCAGTCATTACTACACAAAAAGCCATTAAGTTTTGTCCCATCATGCTCAAGAGCACGAATTTCTGCATGTTCTCGAAGCTATTCATCGTCTTCGTCAGGACATACATCCTTTAAGACTTCATCAACCCGGCCAGTGAGATGCAGCGTCAGAATTCCGTTCCCTAGCAAGAAAACGCCTAGCAGTATAACGACAACTAAGGAAGCAATAATGACGCGCCAGGGCAAATCTTCCCGGACAGCTTCCAGCATCCCCCAGAGATAGGCTATACCGACCCAAAGAATGATAGCCAACACTATGTCCACAATTGCTGAAGCTTTGTAAGCGCCAAGCTCCCTCTTTAGTTTTTTTGCTTTTCTGTTCATGTTCATTACCTCCATCTTAGTTCTTGTTAATCTCAGTTAAGTCACCGAAATTTGGACGCCGAGTTCTTCACTTTGTTGTGGAATATTGACTGGGGCATAGGAATTGCGAAAAGTGACGCTCTTTTCCGTGAATACATCAAGGCTCAGATAATACATATTGATTTCGATGCTCATTTCTCTCCTCCTCGGATTTACTACAGCCGGGTAGGAAGCAGCAATAGCTAGGGTAAATTGCTTGCTCCGTCAAAAGGTATTCTACCAGAAAATATGCTCGGTGGGAATATTCTAGTGGGGACTTTTGCCTACAATTGTCATGGGATGGCTAGAAACATTGTAGGTCCCAAGGTTCGCTTAGCTAGGAAACTCTTGCAGCCGCCACTCACCCAAGGGGAGCTTGCGGCCCGTTTGCAAGTGTTGGGCTTGGGGGTTGAGCAGTCTAGCGTGTCCAAAATTGAGCAAGGCCTCAGACCAGTGTCAGACGTAGAGGTGCTGGTGCTTTCTAAGGCACTAAAGGTGACGGTAGGGTGGTTGCTGGGAGAGGACAGCACAGCGACTCCCATATTTAAGCACGAACAAGAAATCGGTCCTTGAACTTGGTCGCTTACCTATTTCTTGAACATGAAACCGCTGTCCGACTTACCATAAAGCTTTGGGCTACCAACACTCTCCGCTACCCGTCCGTGTTCCCTCATGTGGCTTATCATTGCCTTATGCTCTTTGCTGTCGGGTGACAGATTGGAACGAGCGGGCTTCCCGCTACACTTGGCTACCTATGGGCTGCATTGTGCACCATGATTGGGGCGGTCACAATGGGTGATAAGAGCTTTACCGACACGATTTATCAGGACCTTGTGGATGGATTGAAAACAGGTGACCTTAACTGGACACATTTCATCGTTTTGTTGCCTGCAGAGCATATCACCAGAGACCAGGCTCATCCTACGTCGTTCACCGCTCTGTCGCTCTATCACGCCATCGCTCTACCACTCTGTCACTCTATTGCTCTGTGGTCCTGCTGCTCCGTCACTCCACCGCTCCGTTGCTCCGTTGCTGGGGAGGTGCCTTGCTCCGTGCCGCACTGCTGCAGGGATCGGAGCGTGCAGAGCGGAGAGCGGTGCCTGCAGAACAGAGACTACAGAGCAGAGAGTGGAGAGCGAAGAGCGCAGAGTACAGAGCGGAAGTGAGGCGGC
>Ga0307377_10002043_pt1 | contig 24273 bp, 35 predicted proteins | sample TR3MG_FD_202535 | JGI IMG/M metagenome (GOLD analysis project Ga0307377, IMG submission 202535) | Soil microbial communities from Risofladan, Vaasa, Finland - TR-3 | ecosystem: Environmental > Terrestrial > Soil > Coastal area > Acid sulfate soil | place: Finland: Risofladan, Vaasa | collected...
TGATACATACTAAATCAAACACCCCAAAAATATCTGTCTCTTTTTTATACCTGACTTTTGGAGGATACCAGCACACAAATTCTTTGCTTGCCAAGATTTCAAGTGCCTTTTTTCTGATAGTTATTTCTTTCATAGTTTTGCCGGTTTTTGATAATCACAATGGGAACAATGATAGCCAATGACCTTTTCCGTAGAGAAAACTTCTTTTCTTTTGTTAGTCATTATCCCTTTTACTACAACTTCTAAATCATTCTGTCTTTGACAGCGAGGACAATTTCGTGTTCTAACTTTTAGGTATTCTTGGCTCATATTTTTTAAAGCTGGGCAGGTGAGGTATCCGTTTGCCCCTTTACCCTACCTACATAGTATTTATCTCACCCGATTTGTGCGGAGAGATAAGGCATTGCGGGGTAGCCATCCTCGGTTTGGACAAACTCCCATTCTCCTTTTTTCTTTCCTTACCCAGCTTTCAACTTTGGTTATTTAAGATTAGCTTTAAACTTCTCTTTCAATTCTTCGTTCTTATCCCCCAACTCTTTGGCAATAGAGTTTTTCCACTTGCCGACCACTTCTGCTTGGGTCTTTCCCTGAATGCCGGTAATATGAGAGATATAGTTAGACCACGCAATCTCCCAGTTCTCAACAAAACAGCCCTCAAGCACTCTCTTTTCTTTCAAATACTGAAATCTTAAATTCTTTTGAGGGTCAAAAACTACGCTCTCTGGCTTCGCTGGTTCAATACCTTTCTTGATATACTCGGTCATTTTGGCAACATCCTCCTCATACCTTTCATTAAGAGAAAGGTTGTTTAATTTTAAAGGAAATTCAGCCACAGTCAAATCGTCTTTTGAAATATAAAGTATTCTGCCCTCTGGAAGTCCAGTAGCTTTCATCTCGGCAAAACATTGAAGCTGGTGGTGGGGATATGCTTGTGAAAGATAATCCTTTTTAGCCCAAAACACAGTAGAGTTCACGCTTTTGATTTCATACACTAAATCTTTCAAGCCATCAGGATATTTTTCAGATAAAGTTTCCACCATTCTTCTTGAAATTCTGGCTAAATTAGGCATTAAATCAAAAAGTAGATTGGTTTGAATGTCATTTTTAACTTTATCCCAATCCGGTTTTCCGCCGGCAATAAAATCAGGTTTGACTGATACAGCCAAGTGGCTGTCGTCTGCTGGAATTTGATGCCATTTATTATCAAATTTTAACAGACCGGAGGACATCAGCACAAAGCCGATTAACCTTTCAAAGAAGTTTCCGGCTTCAAATTTCCTTAAAACTCGTTCCTCGTAATCAAAATCTGGAGCAATGGCATTCATCTTGAGATACCTCTCATAATGCCCTTTCCCTAATTCCGAAGCCCAGATATGATCTCTTTGCTTTAAAACTTTATCTTTTCTGCCTAATGTTAGCTCCTCGTTCCATATTTCCTGAACGCTCCAAGGGTTGTTATTTTTTTGATTTTCCATTGTTTTTAAGTTAATCATTTATTTTTTCCCGACCTTTTTAATTGATTTCCCCAACAGATAATACAAATCATCTAACTTTAAACCCCTTAATGTTTCCACCGCCCATTTTTGCTTTTCTTGGGAGAATAATTCTAAAATATCTTTATAAAAAATTCCCGTTTCTTCGCAATCTTTTTCCCTGTTATATCTTGATGTCCAGTTTTTAAACCAAATTATTTTATCTTTTATTTCTTTTTTGGGCATTATTTTAGAAAGGGTTGGGGGGAACGCCGGCTCTTTCTTTGATTACTGATGTTGCCGGATTGATATGCCAACGAATAATCTCTGTCAAACGATTGACTTCATTACAATTTTGTTCAGCTAAAATCCTTCTTACAAAACTTTCTGACCTCTCATAAGCTCCAATTTTAGCATTAGCTTCGTCTAACTCATTACATTTGGAATAATAATCACTTTTCCACCGATCCTTATCTTTCATTGCCTCCTTTAGCTCCTCTTTTAACCTTGATTGGTTTGAGTGTTTTTTCTGGCTCATTTTTTTGAATGGATTTACGAACTTTAGCTTTATGCCGGCACTCCCGACTAAAAGAGCCGGCAGGACAATTACAATGTAAAGAACCATCACTCTCTAATTCAACTTCCCAGCGACACAACACCTCTCCGGTGTCAGGATGTCTCCTACTGCTTTTTACCCAATAAATTTTAATTGGGAATGGTTCTTTAAGTTTCATTTTAAGAAACTTCTTCTTCTGGGAGTGAAGGACTGCCTCCTTCCGGAGAGAGATAAATCACATCCTTGAACTCCTTAAATACTTTCTGGTTGACAATTTTTACTTTTGCTTTCTTGCCTATCCATTCAGAGCTTTCATCTGTCCACGCTTTTTCTAATTCAAGCTGGCTGGTTTTGTTGATAGAAATAGATCGTTCTTCGCCAGAAGGAATTTTTACCTTGAAAGTTAATACCTCTCGGTCAGGGTCTTGAGGGAGAGTATTGTATTTTCCTTCGTCAAGAAAAGTGATAAAATCACCGGTTTTTACATCTTTATTGGCGACAACGAAGTCTGAAGCTGGTTTTAATTTCATTGTATTTTCTTGAGGAATGACATTTAATTCCTGATTGATGAGGTCTGTCTCATCAGGTTCAGGGAATTCAATGTCATCTTCTAAATTAGGTTGATAATTTGAAGGATGTAGGTTTTTGTGCCAGATTTTTCTGCCATCATCATAAATTTCCCAATAACCATTTTTAGCTTCTTCAATTACCGGAATATCCTTCCATTGAACTTGGTTGTTCATTTTGCCGACCTTTTAATTATTTACAATACCAAGCTTTTAATTGTTTTAAGGCGTGAAAAATAGCCCTAATCTCTGTTTTGCTGGGCTTACGGGGAGGATATTTTCCAATCGGCTTACAAGCGTCATAGACTAAAACAATCACAGCATCTTCATTCAAGCCATTTTTAGCGAGTGCCTCCATTGCGTTTGAGATTTTAATGATTGCTTCTGCTAAAACTGGTGTTGGCTCTGGCTTTTCTTCGTTTTTTATTACTTTGACTTTAGCCATTTTATTGATTATTTTTAATGCGATACATAAAGACCTTTGTTGGGTTGCCGATTTTACCAGTAGCGTAATCGTGTTTTACTTCTGATAAAACCTGCCTGATTTTGTTCTCTCCAAATCTTTTAATCAATCCCATATACATTCCAAAAACTTTAGGTTTCTTGTCGTCTAATTCCTCAATCAGTTCCTGTGCGAGGGCTTGCTGGCGGTTTGTTATTGCCATATTTGTCTTTGTCTCTATGCCAAGTTCTATAAAAGTTCCTTTTATCTGTCTCTCCGAATGCCCTAACTATCTCTTTCATCGGCATTCCGGCTTTCTTTAACAAAACTATCGCCTTGTTTTTCTCTGTGTTAGCAGGGTAGCTCATATTCTTTCATTTTACAGGTGTCAAGAAAGGGTGTCAAGGGGAAAAAGATATTAACTTTTTATACCAAGACAATCTAAAAGCTCAAACCGATCAAAGTTTTCTTTCAGTTTGGGGTGTTCTATCAAAATCTTCTCAAGAGCTTGTGTCTGGTTTTTAGCTTTCACCTTTGTCTCAAAATCATCATTTCCTTCACTCCCTTTGATAAAAAGAATGTAAGTTTTAAGGTTTAAGTTTTCCATTTTCTTTCTTAATCTTTAGCTTCTTCAACCTTTAAATAATAGGTCTCGCTATCATTGATAGGCAGGTCATCTTCATTCAGAAGCTCTGTGAACTTTTCTCGGGCTTCATCTTCATCTTTCGCCTCAATCTCTTGGGTTAGATAGTGGACTATTTCGCTGTAAGACACATTAAATTTTGGCATAGTTTATTCTTCTTCTATGATTTTTACTATTTCAAAACTATCTTCAATATACTCTTTCGGTAATTCATAGTTTTGAGCAAATAATTCTGCTTCTTCATCGGTTTTACACCCGAGACAAGGTATTTCTATGTTTATATTGACAATTGCTTTTTTCATAACTCTTTCATCATCAAGCTCTGCCAATGGTTCGGGCTTACCATATACATCTGGTATGCCTTTGGCAAGAGCCGGAGAGATAACCTTTTACTCCCATTTCCGACCTTTTGAATGAATTGAGCTATATTTGCTCGCTGTTGGAGAGGGATTTTCTCGTAAGGGATTTTACTCCTCTCTAACATCAGCTCGCATAGCTCCTCATTATTTAAACTGATTTCGTAATATAAAGCTCTGTCTTTAAGGGCATTCATTATTGAACTCTTATGATTAAAATGGTTGAGCAGAAAGATTATTTTACCGGTAAAATTAAACTCTTTGCTTTCCTTGCTGGTAATCCAGCTAACCCTCCGCCTCCCGTCTGGAGTAGCCCACAAAGCCCCTTTTAACGCTCCTACGCTCTGAATGTCCTTCAAGGTGTCCTCTACATCATCTAAAACAAGGACTTTAGGGCTTTCCAGCGTATTTACGATCTCCAGCTCCTCTACCAGAGCTTTTGGGGTGATATAGTTAGGCAAGTATTTAAAATGTTTGCCTTCAGTCAAGCCCAGTTCATTCAGATACTCCAGCGTGGTTTCAGTTTTGCCATAGCCGGCTGGACTGACTGCCATAAAGGAATGAGTATTGCCTTTTACCAAAACCAATATAAATCTTTTTAAAATTTCGTGTTGTTTCATTTTTGTTGAGCTACTTCTTCTACAATATCCCAGCCAATAACATCAAGCCAATCGCAATGCTGGCAGTAATACCAAACTCCGGAAGCGTTCTTTTTCTCCTCTCGGAAATCAATCTTGTTTTCTCCTTCACACTTGGGACAAACTAAATCCTCAAACAATCCGTTTTCCTCTGCTTTTTTTAGTAATTGAGTGTGTTTCATATTATTTGTTCTTCTTCGGCACATTTTCTACACCACATTTCTTGTATGTCTCCCTCCCACACTTTTTCACTTTCAAATTCTCCCTCTGGCGTGATCTCCCATCTATGAAACATTGTCTGAAGATTTACCTCGGCAGGTTTACCGCAACCTTGACACTTATAATCGTGTTTTATTTTTTCTTTTATCATAACTTTTTAAATCCTTTTTCCTCCATTATATTTTCTAACATACAATCCAAAGCAATCCAGAAACAGCAATCACAATAAGCGTTAGCCATTTTACTGGCAATCCAATTCATATCTCCGTCAGATAAACTGGCAATAAATTTTTCGGGATATTTTTTAGGATCTATGTCTCCACGACAGACCGAAGTTATTTTAAATTCTGTTGCTAAATCTAATGGCATAATTTTAATTTTAATTTTTAATATCCTTCCTGCCTGTCTCCAATTCAGGCAGTCCCAACGCTTAATATCGGAATGTAGCAAGGGATATTAAGCCTCCACGCCACTTGTCCAGCCCTAAAGAATTTTCGGTAGAGCAAAAATGGAGACGGACAGAAAAGATACAAAATTGGCAAACAGAAGCGAGCAAAACTACCAAACTCTGCTTCCTTTGCCGGTTGAGCCACTTGCTTTCTAAAGAAAACAAACGAAGGCGATACAATAAACTAACTATTTTAAGGCGAGGAGCTTTCTCCTCTGTCATCAAGGTCTGTTGTAGTGAGTGAGTTAAAGCCGGTTCAAACATCAGACAGGGCTTTAGTTAAGTGATTGAGCAAGGTTTGAGGTAGTTTTAACTATTCCTAACTTGCCAATCCTTATTAAAGTTTAATCTGCCAGCGTCTTACCTAAACTATAACTATCAACTACGATCAGTCCCTGATAGCCAGAGACAAGAGAAATGCTCCTCATCTATTATATTCTCATTAGTCCGGACTGGTAGCATTGTCTCCGGCTATCAAAAACCAATCAGTTTCCGGAAGCTGGGTGCGTGAGGTGTCGCAATTGACTATTCACGCTTTGAACCGGTTGCTGTCCATTAAAACTGGCGTGTTTTATTCGTATTTAGTGCGTGGGCTTTTAATCCCCCGCTACGACACGGAATACTTTAAAGCGTTCCGCTTTGTGCTACCAGTTTTACGACCCAGCTTCCGAGAACCGATTACTTAATCGGTATCTCGGTTAAAAGATCCTTGTCCCTCCACTTACTAAACCAGTCAGTCAGTTTCTGGTTAGTTCCTTCAAGCACTCCCAACCTGTGCCTCTGATTGAACTCATAATTAGCAAACGCTTCTTTATGAATTACGCCGGAAGCACAATGGTTTCTCCATTTCAGACCTTCCGGAAAAATAGTAAATTCACAATTATTCTGGAGGAAAAATCTAAACAACCCTTGAAATTGTTTTTTGTCTGATTGTCGGATATAAAGCTTTACCATAGTTTATTCTTTTTCTAATTTTTCTATTCTGTCTTTTATCTCTTTGTCCTCTCCAATCTTTTTTTCAAGAGCTAATCTGTCTCTGATCACCTGACCTAACAGATCAGCATTCTCACCATTTATAATAACAAGCTCGTCAAGATGTCCGCATTTCAGGTCAATCAATTGACCCCAAAAACTATGTAGTTTTGATTTTTGCTCTGGTGATAAGATTTTCATTTTATTTATTTACCTCGCACTCTCCGGTCTTTGGATTGAACTTATAATCCGGATAATAAGCACACTCCTCACAACGCCGGCTGTCTCCGCCCAACGAACAGAGATTGTGCTTTGGTATCTTTTTATTTTTTAGAATATCCCTCGGAGACAAACTGAAATGAGGATTTTTCTTTTTGTCTGCGAGGTCTTTGAAATTGACTATAAAAGATTTCATTGTTTTATTTTTAGTTAAACTTTTTCAAGCTCCCATTCAAAATAAGATAGTTCATTCCAGCATTTCTCAATTTCATTCTTATCAAGAAGCTTCTGCTCCACGCTCATATCACAATCAATTGAATGAAAGCTAATCAATTGATCGCAAGCTTCTCTCTTGCTATCAAATATCTCTCCGTCAGCGAAATACCGGCAATCAAATTGTAAGTCTTTTATTCTGTATTTCATTGTTTTACCAGCTTGAGCTGTAAGAAAAATCTCCTCCTTTTTCCTTCAGCACTTTTGTAAGCATTTCTTTGGTGTCTTTAATATCTTTAAGATAGTATTGGTCATAATCAGTCCCACCGAAAAAGAAACCACTCGTTGCTGGCAAAAGCTCCATTGCTACCTTTGGATTTTCAATAACTAATCCATTTTTAATAATATCCTTCCAACCTTCTTTAGTGCCGGTTGCTCCGTTCTTTACCTTCCCCTTAATAAGCTTTGAAGCTTTCAAAACTTTATTACATAGGTCAAGAAGCTCTCTCAACTGCTCTCTTGAAACATCATAATCGCCACAATCATCATCTCCCTCCTGAACATTCTCAACAAACCAATTATGAATGGCGTTTGCTTTTCTCCAGTATCCTACCTCCTCTGTTATTCCAGAAATTCTTTTAGCAATAATTTTACCAGTAGGAAAAGAAGCATTCTTTTGATTTTTTGGCACAATCACTTTTACCAATTGTTTTGGTTCTCTGAACTTATTGCCAATATAATGTTTTTTGCTTAAATACATATCTAATCCCATAGTATTGTTTTGTTTTAGTTTAGTTAAAAACCCACTCCGGCTTTGCTATGCCCATTAGCAATATCCGTTGAAAGCCGGTAAGACGGGGATTACTCCAATTTTATTAAAAATCCCCTTCCTACTATTACCTCTGTTTCACGGATTAAGACGCAATAGTAGGAAAGGGATTTTAATATAAGAGTTGTCCTGTGATAGTTTTTAACTTTTACAGGTTATCTCTGTATAAACTCCCTCTTTTTTGAAGCATTGCCTCTTGATCGTAAAACGCAATGGTAGGGTAAAAAGAGATTTTTTATTCAGTTTGAAAGGTTCATTTCTTTACCTTCCCTGCTTTAATTTTATCATACCCTGACACCCTTGTCAATAGCCAACCTGTGTATAAACTGACACCTCTCTGAAAGGTATAAAACATCAGCTCCGGCTTCTAAAACGCCCTAAAAGCCATTCTGGAGCGTTGTTTTTTTGAAAAAGTGTCCGACAAGCGATATTTTCTTTTCTTTTCTCTCAATTTAACGGCTTGCTATTCCCAGTTAAAACAAAAAACCGAATATAGCAAGCTGTTAAATATCCGGCTTTTGTGCTTTAGCACTTAATTGACCAAGCTTTTGAAACTTACTTGTTGATAAATTGAAACATTGTGTCCACCTTTTTGTTGAAGTCATCTTCTGTCAATCTGGCTTTTTTATCCGGCTCTAACTCATTTAGAAGCTTCCCTGTTGTTGTTGACCAATAGTTTTGGATCGTAGCTCTGCCTCCCTCTCTCTGCTCTCCGGCTGACCAATTCCACCTAATACCGACTAATGTTAAATAAGAGAAACTCAAGCTGAACCTACCCTTATCCGTTTCAATTACAACCTCATTTTTGTTTGTTGTCCCAAGATTATGGAGTTTTATTTTTTCAATCATATTATTGCCGGCTCTCTTTTCTCAAGAGGAGCTTTTCCTTCAATCTGACCTTTTAGCTTCCGGAGATGTTTTTTCAATCTCTCGTCTGCTATGCTGTCCGCTTCTGACTTTGCTTCCTCAATAACCCCGCTTTCCTCAATGTCTCCATAGAAACCCCAGCAACTGCCTAATTGCTCGCTTTCCTTGTCTTCAATTGTGAACCCGTAAACATTCCCTGAAAGACAATCATTCCAACTCTTGATCAATTCTTCTGCTAACTTGAACGCCTTGCTTTTTGTCCTTGCTTCCTTTTTACTCACCAGCACGCAACCGCACCGGCTTGTGTCCCACCTGTCCGTGAAAGGATAGCTCCCACCTGCTCCGCTCTCTGCCAACGCCAAGCTCACGCCTGAATGAATATATGCCTTGACCAGAAAGATGTGAAACTTTTTTGTTGTTTCAATCTTCTCTCCGTTATACCACGCCACCATCTCGTCTTTGGAGACAATCTCATCTTTCCGGACTTCAAAATCTCTGTGATAATGGACAAGGAATAAATCATCATTGCCCCAGTCATCTGGGCTTTCGCTGTCCCAATCTTGAAAGATGTTGATCGTCAATCCTTTGTGATTGATTGTTTTTAATGCTTCATTTTCCATATTTTTGTTTTTAAGGTGCTTACCACTTGCCATAATAAACCCTTTCTCAAGCCGATCAGCTTTTTAAATTCTGACCGGCTTAAAAAGTTTTTATTCTAATACCACGCCGAAGATCAAGCACTGCTCAACCTGCCAATCCGTAGCATACCAGCCGACAAACTGCCTGCTGTCCTGCTCCCATTGCTTACACTCCACCCGCTCCTGTCTCTTTATCCCTTCATTGCCGATCAAGAGAATAACCGCTAATAGACACCCAACCGCAAGGATTGAAAAGAATGTTTTAATCATATGTTTTTATTCTCTTTGTTTCTGTGTCCGTATTCGTGATTTAGCAATTGAAGCACGCCGGACTTTTTCAATGCTTCTTCCTTCTTTACCTGCCATATTGCCTCGCACTTCAAACATTTCACTTCTAACATTGACCGCTTATTTAATGAGGGATTGACGCTGAAATATTCCCTGTTTAATTCTGGATAGTATTTTTCCATTGTTTTAATTGCTTTTAGTTATCCACCGCCGACCTTTCTGTCTTTATCTTATCAATGAACTGACACCCTGTCAAGGGCTTAACTGGGGATAACTCCGGATCCTCCGGCTGTGTTGCCTCCGTGCTGTGCTATGCTCCGGATCGGATCAAGATATTCTCTCATCAAGGGGAGAGACGCACACTCAAACATTCCCCTTCTCAAACAACTGGCAACCCGTGCCTGTGTCCGTGCTGTGCTGTGTCATCAATCGTTTGCTTTAGCATTTCCGGTTTCCGCTTACGGGTAGTTTTCTTTTGAGAATTTAATTTTATTTATGCATTACCCCCACATACCGAGACCCCCAGATATGTCTCCAGAGCAAACGGGAGTGGTATGGTAGCGGTGTGGCAGACGCACCGTTCCGCAACGGAGACGAGCGTCAGGGAATACCGGAAAGGGTGAGCCACAGGAAAGGGCACCTCCACTTTCTTTTTTTAATTTAGAGAGGTTTTACACAGAGAGGGGCTTGACAAGCTTGCTTGCTTGGTTGTATTATAGAGAAAACTGGAATTTTCAGTTTTTAAGGAACTTATAACATCCGAGTTAATACCGTATAAGGGTTTCGCCTCCGGATGAGGTTCCTGACATTTGACCAAAGAAAAAAAGTGCGAAATCGCTGTCAGGATTTAACACCTGCACGATTTCTTATTTCTTGTGGAAATAACCAAAGAGCCGGCTAATTAAAAAAGCCGGCTTTTGGATTTTGGGTTTATTATGTGCTTCCAATTTTTCAGAATTAAGTATGTCATACCAATTGGGGGGATGAGGGACCCTACTTTTGGAAACTTTCATTTCCGCAGCTTCCCCTCATCCTCGTTTCCATTATATCTTTTTGATCCTCCTCTGTCAAGCAGTCATCTTTTAAGCAAAAACTGGATAACCTGTGGATAAAGGGTTGACAAGCATCGTTTGGTTAAGGTAAAATTTTATAATGATACCAGATGTCAAAACAAAGGAGGAAGAAGTCAAGAAAATCTGGCTGGAGAAAAGGGGCGAAATGAAAACAGGCGAGATTTATAAAACATTCTTGGGCGATTATTTTGATACCGCCAACTGGAGCATCAATAATAAGGATTGGCTCTTTTTTTTAAGTTGGATTAGGGACTGGCAGAAAAAAATAAAAAAAGAGGAGCAGGAAAACAGGGCGGAAGAAGCAGCCAAAGGCCTGACGGATGAGGAGGCGGAGGAGCTTCAGGATAAGAACAGGAAAAAAATGATTTTCATCTTGAACGAATTGATTATGGAGTATGGAGAAACCGATAGCCCTATTAAAAAAGCTTTCGGCATTGGGGAAATCAGGCGGATGTATAATTCTATCCAGTCGCTTGAGGAAAAAATGAAGATGACGGAAATTTCCAGAGGAAAATTAAAACTGGAAGCTGTCAAAACTCTTTTGCCATACCAGCGAATGTCGCTTCCGCAAATTTTAGAATTAAAAGAAAAATTGAATGAAAGCTTTGACCGCATTGTCAAACTTAAAAGCGGAGAACCCGTTGGACCAGACGCTCCTGCTAACGGGTGAGGAGGACCCGATATTTTTTGCCGAATACTTTTTGGGAGTTCACTTGAATCCTTTTCAAAAAAGGGGATTGCTTTCCTTGTGCAAAAGGAAACCGGATTTTTTAGACAGATTTATAAAACAAATTTTATGGGTTACTGCAAACCAAGCCGGAAAAACTGTGGCTTTGGCAATTTCCCACATCTGGTTTAATTTTTATAAAAAAGGAATTTCCGGAGACGCTGATTTGATTGAGCAGGCAAGATACGAAACATTAAACATTTCTCCGATTTCCCGTCAGGCGACAGAAGCGTTCCGGTATGTTGAAGAAATTTTGCACTCCCAATTTTCTTGGGAGCTTGATGGAGGGCGTGAAATCAATCAATGCAAAATCGGATGGTTCTGGGCTGGAAAAAATGAAAATCTTGGCATAATAGATTTTGCTAACAATTCTTCTTTCTGGTGTTTATCAACCGGAGCGGATCAAGCTTCAGGTTTGGCAGGAAAACAATTCGGCTACATCAGTTATGATGAATGCGTGCAGTCCCATCATCTTGAAGATGAATTAGGGGCGAGGATTTTTTCCAGAACTGCAAAGTATTCCGGTTGGATTGTTTTAGTTGCTACTCCTGACGAATTGGGTAAGTCCCAGCAATACTGGTATCATCTTTACACCACAGCCAAGAAGGAACAGAAGGAAGAAATTTTTGGCGAGTGGTTCTTGATTGAAGGTTTGTATGACGAAAACATTTTCATTCCTGAAGAAAAGAGAGTAGAGTATAAAGAAAGATTGAAAAAGAGTTTTCCCCAGAAATTTTTGCAGGTTATCAAGGGAATGTTTCTTGATTCGGCGGATAGAATGTTCTCCCTGAGAGTTGTTGAAGGGTTATGGAATGGCAAGCAAGCTCCGGGCGATGCGGTAATCGGGAGAGAATACGCGGTGATTGTTGATTGGGGAGTGGCTGATTCCGGAGACGAAACTGTTATCGGCGTTGGCGATATTACTGATGCGGAAAATGTTGAGGTGGTTCACGCTTGGGCCAAACAGGGAGGAGACCCGGTGGAACTTATGGCAATGGCAAGTTATCTGGTTATGACTTTTAATGACGCACCTCTGGTGATGGATGCGACAGAGATGGGCGGAACTATTTTTAAAAAGATGATGAGGCAGTTCAAACCGATTTCTTTCGGTCAGGGGAACAAACCGGATGCGTTAGTTTTTCTGCAAATGATGTTGAGAAATAACCTCAGGGGGAAAAACGACTTGACTTCTTCTGACAAATCTGCTATTGGTGGAATAAAGAGTTACTATCTTCCAAAACTTGAAAGACAGTTATCGTCTTACAAGCTTGATGATAGGAAAATAAAACAGGATTGGGTGATGATGCTTGCAATGTTTGCGTGGTATGTGGCAAAATATAGAAAAGCCAACAAAACAAAAATTTTTAATCTTAATAAATTTTATAATCGTTAATTTACCTCCAAAATAAATGGCAACGAATCCATTAGTTGAAAAAAATTTGACGGAGGAGCAATTACAGAATTATGTAATTGGCAAGGATACAGAATTAGAACAGGATTATTCAGAAAGAATAGGCGGTGTCGCCAATACCATTGGGACAGGAAAGAAAATTGCTGGTTATACTAATTTGCGTAATTTTTTTGAAGGAGACCACTGGAGTTATTTCAAAGATGATGGAACTCCAGTCCGAGTTTATAATTATTGCCGGACCACAGTTTCAAACTACACTTCATTCCTTGCAAGCGAACCGCCCGAGGATGATGTTCCGCCAAGAGATAATACTGACGAAATTGAAATCGCCAGAGCTGAAGAAGTTGAAAAACTTTTGGAGGCGATAAAAGAGGATAACGACTATCCGGTATTTTTTACTGAAGCAGTCCAAAACCAGAGTTTGCTGGGGGACTGTTTTATTTTTGGTCCGTATGTTGAATGGGTAAAAATCGGCGAAAGAAAAATCCCCAGAGTTAAATTCAAGAATATCAAAAGAATTGAAAATGTCAGGATTTTTTGGACTGATGAAGACTTTAACGAGATGGATGGTTTTGTTTTTAATTACAGGGTTTCAGTCAACAAAGCTGAAAAAATCTACGAGGAGCAGATGAGAGAAAGAGCAATTGTTTCCTTGGCTTCTTCAACCCCTCATAACTATTCCCAGCCAACCGGCTACCAAATGTGCACGGTAAAAATTTACTGGGATGACAGGTATATGCTGGCAATGGTGGAAGATAAGGTTGTTGATTTCGTAGTTCACGAATGGGGATTCATTCCCGGGCTTCTGATTAAGAATATGTCTCATCCCACAAGGGCTTGGGGAGTTTCAGATATTGAAGATATGTTGGATGCACAGGTGGAATATAACGAAGCAGCTTGTGCCACCAGAGGAAAAATAAATCAGGTTGCTATTCCTCATATTTTTTATTCGGGCGAGGGAGAACCGATTGAGTATAATGCCGGCCAAGCCCAGATGATAAAGCTTGGAGTTGAAGATAAAATCTGGCCTGATCCAATGGGGCAATCAACCGCTCCTTTTGATATTTATTTGAATAATAGAAAAGCAGACATTCATCATCTTTCAATGATTTCAGAAATTTTCTACGGCGGTGCAATGACTGCAAAAGCAACCGGCAGAGCTTTGTCGGTTTTAATGCAGGGAGTAAATAACAAAGTGAAAGGAAAACAGCAATACTGGAAAGTGGCTATCAAGAAATTGAATGCCAACATTTTGCGATTGGTTGAAATTTATGTTCCTCCGGCCAAAAAACTGATTCAGGGATATTACAAGACAGATATTTTCTTCCCGGCAGTTTTAATCAGAAATGTTACTGAAGAAATAAATAAATTTAATATGAAGATTCAGTCCCTTTTCACTACTCAGAAGAATGTTGGTGTTCCTTCTCCAAAAGAGGAACAGAAGATTATGAAAAGGGAGTGGGAGGATATGAGTTTGGCAATTGAAATTTCAAGGAATCCGATGATGAGATTGCAGATTCAAGGAATGATTGCCGAGGAAATGAGAGCACAGGCAGCAGGAGGCGGTCCACAATTAACCGAAGGCGAAGGCGGAGCAGGAACTGAAAAAGAAGAATCGTTACCGGCATCAGCCCCTAATGTCCCTCAACAGGCACCGGCTTCTCCGGAAGGAGCAGTCGCCCAGAGAGGTTTTAGAGGCAGATAAATTTTATGGCAGTAGAAAGAATAAAAGAATTTACAATAGACTTAGGAGATTTAATCAATGCACGACTTGATAGTTTTGTTTTGTCCAGACAGAGAATTCAAGCAAAACAAGAAGCTGAATTTCAAAAGATTGTTTCCGGGCAAGGAATGAGTTATGCCGACCAATTAAAATACAAAAAGGATATTTTGTCAAGGGAAAAAGATAAAACATTTGTTGATATAAGTTATGTAGATTCTCTTGAAAGTGATATTTCTAATCTTCGTAAATTAGCTCGGTATGAAACGATAAGGAAAGAATACCTTGATAATTATACTGGTTACAAAACAAGTGAAATTACAATAGATACTCTTGTTAATTCAATAGAGAGTCAATTAGCAATTGTTTCCGACCCAGACCTTCGTAAAGAATTACAGGATAAACTTTCGGAGGCGAAAATAGAGAAAGTTAATTCGCAAAGGCAGATTCTTGAAAATAGGGTTATTCTTGCTAAGGGGGATAAAGGCGTTGAGCTTTTGGATAAAGTTATTTCAGAAATTTTAATTGAATACAATAAAGCAATAACATCTGGGAATAAGGAATATTCAACTTCTTTAGATATTTATTTGCAGTCGCTTCGTTCCCAAAAACAGAAAGTTGTTGCTGAAACCAAACGGCACGATTTTGATTTGCAAGCTGTTTCTGGAAATGTTGATGCGGTTGGGAAATTAGATATGTTAAATAGTGCAATGCAGTCAGCCGATACTACGAGTCAATTTGTGATTGATGGAAAAACATATAGTTCAGAGTTGGAATACTGGACATTCCAGCGGGATTCTTATTTGGCCGGAGCCGGTAGCGGAGAATTCCAGAATTTCTTTAACGATTTTAATACTGGAGTAAAAGAGCGTGTTGATAAATTATCTTCAATGAATAAATTTGGTTCTGTTCCGGTATCTACAATTGCAGCGACTGACCAAGGGTATAAAGACTTGCTGTCAAGAAATGAGTTTGCATTATATCAAGGGAAAATAGAATCTCAAAGAATTTTTGCCTTAACTTATGCGGTGGATAAATCTGCCAAGGGGATTGTAGAGGAATCTGACTTGCACGGAGAATTTACGAGAGGTCAGACATCATTACTTGCTTTACAAAATCAGTTTGGAATTGACCTTTCTACTTTTATAACTGATTTGAAATATAGGGAATTAGACCAGCCGACAAGGTTTAATGCTTTAATGACAGCCGCTGAGTTTAAAGCTTCTCAAAAGTTAGGCATTTCAGCAGACGATCTTGACCCACTTGGTAATCCTGAGCATAAAAGGTTGATTGATGAAGAATTTACGAGAATAGCAGAAACTCCTTTACCCGAGCAGGGAAGTGTTCTTCAAAACATAGAGGAGGAAATTATTGTTCCACAAAAGATAGGGGAAGTTAAAGCTCCGGAGATACCAACCCCAACCCCAACCCCAACTCCGACTGACTATACGGGTTCAAGCATTGTTGATTATTTGAAATCTACTGGGCAAGATGGTAGCTTTTCAACACGAGCAAATCTTGCTCAACAATATGGAATATCTAATTATACAGGAACAGCAGGTCAGAATACTCAATTATTAAATATATTAAGAAGCGGACAGAAACCTCCAACTCCAGCTCCTACTCCAGCTCCTACTCCAGCACCTACACCTACGCCTACGCCTACGCCTACGCCTACGCCTACGCCTACGCCTACGCCTACACCTACGCCTACACCTACGCCTACGCCAGCACCTGCACCTTCTGGTTACACAGGAGTATCTGTTGTGGATTACTTAAAATCGGTAGGAAAGCCCAGCGATTTTTCTTCCAGAACACAATTTGCAACACAAAAAGGAATTACTAATTACACGGGAACAACAATGCAAAATACTCAATTACTTAAACTTTTAAGAGGATTTTAATATAATAATATGGCAAAAACATTATTTGGATTTACAAAGCCAGTTTATACTAAAAGCAATACTGTTGTGACGATTAAGCGTTTGGCTGACAATTACATAAAGGTAAATACAGATGAAACTGGTGTTGTTTCTGATCCGAATGTTTATCAGGAAGCAATCAATTTACTTTTGCCGTATAGTGATGATTTGACTGTTGCCAATAAGATTGCTGATTTAAAAAACTCAATAGAGAAACTTAATACAAGGATTGAAAAAGCGGAAAAAGATTTAACTCTTTTCCAAAGTGAATATCAAAAAGGAATTATGGATACGGTTCAGGAGAATTACGCAGACCCGATGAATTTATTTGAATCCCTTGCTTTGTATTATGGCGGAGCGTTGGATGTGTATGACGAAAAGATTATAGGAGGTTCTTTGGAAGCATTGCCCCGGGGAACAGATATTCCTCAGAGTGTTCTTACTTTCAGGGATGAACTGGATAGAAAATCAAGAGAGCTTGTTAATCTTTCTAACTCATATTTTTTTGAAGACCCAGAAGCAGAGCTTGCCGGGCCAGCCGAGCCAGATGCTTACGGGGTGTTTATTCAGACTAATCCTCAAACTGGAGCAATTGTTGGCATTGATGTAGATGCGGTTGATAGTATCCTTGGTGTTCAGAAGGGTTTTAAAAAGACGGATTCACGATATGGCAGATTGCCAATTTATTTGAATACTTTTTCTTCTGGAAAAGACCAAAAGGGAAGGATAGGTGCTGCGGAATATGAATGGGATAGTGGGGATGATATGTTGAAGATTAAAAAAGGATTGTTGGGAGGTTTTACATCTGGTCTTGAAAGAATTTTTGGGGCTATTGGAAAGGAAACGGCCGTAGGAATTGGGCAAGAGCAGCAAGAAATTCCCTTGGGCAGTGTTCCATTTGATTATTTCCAAATTCCTCCAGAAAGCGTGGTAAAAGATACAAGAGGAAATTATTATTGGTATGGTGTGGATAGTAATTTATGGAAAGCAAAAGACGCAGATGTCTTGAAGCAGTATTTAACGGAAATCAATAAAGACGCTACACAGGTTGATAATCAGGCATTTATTGGGCATCCAAGTTTTATTTCCGTAAAATTTGTTCCTGATGAAGTCGGAAATCCAAGGATAATAGACGAAAACACTCTCGGGACATTTAAAACTCAAAGACAGGTTGCTACTACTACTCCCGGCGTAGAAGCTGGAGAAGGTGTTAAAATATCAGGAGCTGGAACGACTACTCCGCCGGCTATTATTCTCCCGTCTCCAGAATTTGTATCTGGAGTTGGGCAGTATGATGTGGGAAAGGTTATAGAAAAGGGCAGAGAGTTATTTAAACCAGTCATTGATCCATTTAAAGATTTTTTTAAGAAATAATTATGCCTAATCAAGACCCATTTGGATTACAAGATTTGCGGACTTCAATACAGGAAAGACCGCAAAGAACATACGGGAATGTGCAAACAGTTGCTCAGCAAATGGCTGGAGAACGGGAGGATACAGGTTTTTTAAAAGCTATCGTTAAACCAGCCGAGGAACTTGGTAAAGACATTGCTGAGCTTTTTCCCGAGGTGAAAGGTGCAAGAAGAAAAATTCAGGAACTTCGTGATACTGGTGATGCGGAAATGATTACCATTGCTGATGATTTGGAAAAACAACTCGGGAGAAAACCAACATTGTCAAAAGTAATTGGAGATGTGGCAGGAACGGCATTGCTCGCTATCCCGATTCCCGGCTTGAAATTTTTAAAAGTAGCTCCGGCATTAAGAACATTTGTTGCTGGTGGTTTGTGGTCAAGCGGTTTCGGTGCGGCAGAAGCTTTGTCTCAAGATAAAGACGCCTCGCAGGTTCTCAGTCAAGCTGTTGTCAGTGGTCTTATCGGTGCTCCGCTTGTCGCAGGCGGTGGTTTAGTTATGAAATATGGAGGAAGATTGGTTGGAAAGGGTGTTTCAAAAGTTGGTCTTAAAATTCCAGAGGCGTTAAAGCCAATTCACGCTCAATTATCCAATATGGGAAAAGCTGGACAAATTCTTTCTGAAAACTTTAGAAAAATTCAAATATCATCTAAGCAGAAAGCTGGTGTATGGTTGGAAAAACTTTCTAATGTTGGTCTTTTTAAGGTTGCTCGTCTTACTCCTTTACAGAAAAAACCAGTTCCTTTGATTTCTAAAGAAGCAGCTTGGCTTGGGAAGAATAGTTTGCTTGATGTTCTGGAAGGAAGGGCAACTTTGAAAAATGCGACTGCGGAAGTGAAAGCGGCATATAAAGTCGCAAGTCAAATGAGGAATGAAATTGGCCAGAGCTTAAAAGAAGGAGTTGGGGGATTTACTTTGAGAAAAAACTTTTTTAGTAGAATAACTCCAGATGCAGCGAAAGTGCAATTATCTTCTACGGAAAAGTTGGCATTAAGGGGTGCCAAAACGGCAGAGGAAAGAGTTGCTATTCATTTGCAGTCTGCCCAGAAGGAATCTTTAAGAAGAAGGGTTTTGTTAAATGCAGTTGAAAAAAGAAAAGCATTTAGTTCTGTTGAAAAAGCAGCAGAAACCCTTGACGGTTGGGCCGAGTGGGTTGTGGGTGCTGGAAGGATAGAAAAAAGGGGTGGAGTTGAGAGAATGGTTAATTATCTTGTTGCTTCTGGTCAAGTGAAAAGTAAGAGTGCTGCTTTAAGTAAAATGCGTAAGATGTTTATTGAGGGTAGGTCTTCTCTGCTTAAGGAAAGGACATTGGATTTTCCTTTCTATGACCCTGACCCAAGAATTGTTTTGCCGACATATGTTATTGACGCTACTCTAAAAATAGAGCAGAATAAATTTCTTTCAAAAAAAGTTCAACAGAGTCTTTTAAATCAAATACAGCGTGATAGCGGATTTGACGCATACCAAAAAACGACTGAATTGATAGACAATGTTACTGGAGCTGTTTCTCGTGCTCCGGCTGGGGAAAAGTTATCAATATTTATGCGAAGTTTGCAAGTTCCAAAATTATCATTCGCCCAGATTTTAAACCTTGGTCAAAATATAAATACATATCTTGCAACTGATTTGGGTTCTATCGGCTACGGACTTGCTAAATCTTTTACAGATAAAGGGGTGAGAAGTGCCTTAAAGTCAGGTGCTACATTACAAACCTTAATCCGTCAGCAAACTACCTACATTGGTGGTGGGAGTGGTTTTGCTGATAAGTTTTTAAAATATAGCGGATTTACTTGGACAGAAATGTTTAACAGAACTGTCGCCTCAAACGCAGGACAGAAATACGCACAGCAGGTTGCCAATAGATTGGTGGCCAGTCCTACAAATCGTTATCTCCGATGGCAACTTAAAGAGCTTGGGATTCCAGATGAAAGAATAAGTCAAATAGTGAAAGGTGTTAATTTAACTAATGATGAAATACTCCAAGCAGGAGCAATAATGTCAAGAGAAACCCAGTTTCTTTCAGACCCCTTGAATCTTCCCGGGTTTGCTTCTTCTCCTTGGGGAAAGGTCTTTACTCAATACAAAAACTTTTCTTACAATCAAACGAGATTTATTTATCGTCAACTTGCGACTAAACCTACTCTTACCCAAAAACTTAGAACAGTTTTAATTTTAAGCACGCTTTTTCCAATGGTCGGTGAGGTAACATCAGATATTAGGTCTTTAATTACTGGAAGCAAAAGACCGACAAAAGCTTTTGATAGGTATATGGAAAATATTACCAACGCCGGAACATTTGGACTTGCTTTGGATTTATGGGAATCAGCAGAATTTGGAGCAACTACAGAAGCATTGGTTGGTCCGACATTTACTTCAATTGGAAATCTTGCTGATTCTCATATGAGATCAATTACTACTGGAGAAATAGACCCAGCATTGAAATTCTGGCTTCGGCAAACTGGAGTTGGAAGGGTTATTACCAACAGAGTCTGGGAAAGTAAAGTTAAGGGTCGTGGTGGTGTCTTTGAATTTTGGGAAGAATTATGATAGAAAAAATAGAGAAGACCATAGGAATAGTATTTTTCTCATTATGGATGGCAGGATTTCTTTATTGTATTTTCTTTATTCAAAGATAGCTTGACAATCTTTTAAAATTCTGATACAGAGAAATAATAAGTAATCGGTAGTTCTTGAATAAATAAAAGAACTGCCAAAAAAATGGCAAAAGCAGACACACCTGCTCCAAAGAAAGAGGAGAAAAAAGTTACCACTCCTCCGGAAGCAGACACACCTGCGGAAATTTCAGAAGGAGACCCAACTCCTCCTACTCCGCAGGAGCAAAAGGTAACAGAGTTGGAAGCCGAGGTTGACCGGCTTACAAACTTGCTTACAAAGCAAGAAACTATTGCCAAAACCTCTCAAAGAGACAAGGCGATAGCAGAACGGAAAAAGCAGGAATTGTTAGTAACGATTGAAAAGGTTAAATCCGGAGAGATTGAAATTTCTGACATAAACTTGCCGGCAGAGCCAACTCCTACACAAGAGGAGGGTCTTAAGAAAGATATTCAGATTGGGGTTCAGAATTTGGTGTTGGGTAATCCTGACTATCAAAATCTGTTATCTCAAGATGTTACTCTGAAGGAAGTTATTAAGAAAAGTCCTCTGGTTTTAATAGGAGATTTTTTCTCCGTAGAAGATGCAGTAGAACAGATTAGAGAGAAATTGGATGAACGGGTTTCTTTTTTGAAAAAAACTCAACCCAAAGAGGAAAAAAAGGAAGGAGAAGAAGGTCCGGAATTTGAGCCGGGTCCCATCCAACCAAAGGAAGGGCCTCCAGTTCCGCCTCCAAGTCCTACTCCGACAACTCCAGACGAGAAGTTGGAGGAATCTATCCAAAACAAGATTAGGATTACCTGATAGGTCGTTCCTTCCTTCGCAAAATTTAATTTTAATTTAGCTATCCTCCATAGCTTAACTTTGTATGGCTTTAAATGCTTATGCTATTGCTGCTGCTGTAAAGAAATTAGACCTGTCAGAAGAATTAGCTGAAGTCATCCGGACAGATAATACTGCTCTTTTGAGCAGGGTAGGAGCCGGAGGTTTAGTTGCTACTCAGTTAAAGCACTCTTGGCCAGAAGATAAACTGAATCCAAATACTGCGACTGAATCAGGCGTTGGGATCAATAACGCAATTACTACTTTTTCTGTAGCAGCTGGACAAGGTCCAAGATTCAAAGTCGGGACATTGTTTAAGGACAATACCAAAGGAAAGTCAGAAATAATGCGACTTGATGCTATCACTGCTGGTAGTGATATATTCACAACTGTCAAGAGAGGATTGGGTGCTGGATTTACTCCGGACACTGGTGAAACTCACGCTGCTTCATTTCCGATAATGATTATTTCTCATAACAAGGATGAAAGTTGGATACCAACTCAAGAAGATTGGTCTCAAGAAAGAACTGGCCCTTATAACTTCAGGACTACAATGGGTTACGGAATTGCCATCAGTCGTGCAAGACAGGCAGTATCTCACGCTGGAATCGCAAGTGAATTTGCTCATCAATCTGCTTACAGGTTGAAAGAATTTATGCGTCAGTTAGATAGTATAGTTATTAACTCTCCTCGTTCAGCTTTTGAATCTGGTGATGCAACTGGTGCTGCTGGTAAATCTTCAGCGATGGGTTTGATTGATGCCGTTAGATACAGTATGGGTGCAACGGCAGTTAATACCGGTAATTATAACGAGACCTCTGAAGCTCTTACTCCAAGTGTTCTAAACGCTTTGATTAAGTTGATTTGGGATGATGGTGGCTTGGTTGCTGGTGGTAGATTGGCTTGTATCGTTGGTGGTGTTCAGAAAAGGAAGATTTCCGCTTTTGACAACGCCTACCGCAGAATGGACTTTGATTCCAAAGCTGCTGGTTATGTGGTTGAGAGATTTCTTTCTGATTTAGGGTTTGAAGTAGAGGTAATTGTTGACCCTTGGATGCCTGATGATGCTTGTATTGTTGGTGATTTGAACAGATTGAAAGTTGGACCTCTTAGCAATGACGCTGTTGCCTTAGAAGATTTGGCAAAGCGTGGAAGAATGATTGAAGCAATGCTTTCTGGAACTTATACTCTTGAAGTCAGGAACGCTTTAGAAGCTTGGGCAATCCACACTAATTTATCCAGTTAAATTTAATTTGGCTGGATTTTTAGTGGTCTCTCCTTGTGGACATTGAATTTTTCCGATAGGTTCGGGGTTCTCCTTGTTTGAAATACAACTAAAAACCCCCAAAAGTAAAGGTCGCTTCTATTATTAACTTAATTAAATTTACTAAAATGAGAGCACGAGATTATATGCCTTCTCTTTATGAAGGCCATAAGATTCTTCCTTCAGATATAATTGGAGGTGATTTAGCTCATCCATACGGCAATACCTATTATGTGAAGAAATCAACAGATGCTGATTTTGATGCCTTCTTCAGTAACTTCAATTTCGTGAACAACAAGGGTAGAAACACTGTTTATACCACTGTTACTCTGGCATTGGCTGCTGCTGACGCCGGTGACACAATCTTTATCTGCCCCGGATTTTACGCTGACGAGGGTGTGCTGGCCATTACCCAGCAAGGATTAAGACTCTTTGGTCCGGGTAAAGACCAACTGGCTATTACTGGGGTTAAGACCAATTCTGGTGCACATCACCTAATTACTGTCAACGCCACCGATGTTGAAATTGCTGGACTCGGCTTTTTCCAGAACACAAACGAATACGATGCGATTAGAGTATCTCCTACTGCTGATTCTTTCAAGTGCCATATTCACGATTGCAAGTTTGACAATGGAGGTGTAGGCGAACACGGTATTTATACTGACCTAACTAAAGACAGTCCAGACATATTGATTGAAAATAACTTATTCAGGAGTTGTGCGACAGCTTGTATTTCCGTTTCTGCTTCAAGAGCTATTGTCAGAAATAATCTACTTATAGTGGCTACTGGTGCGAAAGGAATCATTTATGTTCCGACTACGGGGGACAGACCCGATGGGCAACTTTTGGACAACAAATTTCTGACAGCAGATGGAGTGAATGCGATAGGGATTAGTTTCACCGGCACTCCGACCGCAGGTATGGTGTCAATGAGTGGAAACCAATTCTCTGGAAAGTTTGCTGATGAGGCACATTGTGTAAGCAAGAAAGCAGGTTATATCGTGGGTGGAACGAATTACTGGGGTTCAACTGTAATAGCTTATTCCTAAAGCTTTTCCTTGTGAAGCTATGAACTCAAACCTATTAAAAGAATTAGAAGCTCGTAACAACTTTCTTGAGCAAGAATCTGATAAGTTCGTAGATGAGCGTATCAAATGCTCAAGGCGTGTTTCAGATATTCAGTTCATTTTAATAGGGATGAAAGGTGAAATAGAAGCGAACAAACAAATAATCGTAAAATTAAAGGCCGAAGAAAAAAAAGTTAATTAAGCGAAATACTATTATGTATAAAAGAATTATAGCAAGCGGAGATTTGGTGATGCCGGAAGGGACAAGAATTTATGCTGTTCGCTTAGAAAGCACTTCAGATGATTGTTATGCAATTATTTATGATGCTGTAACCGCAGCATTGGGTGCTACCAACAGCAACCAAATTTGCACTTTGTTTGTTACTAATATTGTGGGAGATGGAGATACCGGCATCGGAACTCAAGACATTCATCCTAATTCTGATAAACAAAGCTTTGGTCCTATCGGAATTACTATGGAAAGAGGAATTTCTGTTACTTTAAACGGAACAACTCCAAAACTTTATATTTATTACGCTTAATCGCTAAAAACTTATGGCAATGTATGAGAAGAAAAATAACGCCATAGGAGCGGTTAATGATGACCCTTTAGCTGCTGGGGTTCTTACTTTAAATTTACAAGCCGGTCAAGGTGCTAATTTTCCAGCCACCGGCGTTTTTCTTATTACTATTTGGGATTCAGCAACCTATCCTAACCCGGGAGATGATCCGAATATGGAGATTATTCGGGTTAGCTCTCGTGCTACGGATGCCCTTACTATTGTCAGGGCCCAAGAAGATACTTCTGATGTAGAACACGCTCAAGGTTCAAGGGTGGAAATGTTAATTACCGCCGGTTTTTTTAATGATGCAACT
>Ga0307377_10002044_pt1 | contig 24268 bp, 24 predicted proteins | sample TR3MG_FD_202535 | JGI IMG/M metagenome (GOLD analysis project Ga0307377, IMG submission 202535) | Soil microbial communities from Risofladan, Vaasa, Finland - TR-3 | ecosystem: Environmental > Terrestrial > Soil > Coastal area > Acid sulfate soil | place: Finland: Risofladan, Vaasa | collected...
ACTACTGTAGGCCGCAAGATACATCTGGGTCGGATTCACCGCCAGTTGCTCCGGTACACCGTGCCGGATGGCCAAATAGGCCAGCACGATACCGCCCAGCATTTTGACGACACTCAGGACCAGCCACCCCGTGCCACCGACCAGAACGCCGATCAACCAGCGGCGCCGGTTCTGCCGGGTGCGTTCAGGCATGAAGCGCAGGTAATCCGCCTGTTCGCCCATCTGGGCAATGATCGCCATCGCTACGGTTACGGCTGAACTGAACAGGCGAATATCGAATCCGCTCCCGTTCTCGTCCTGCCCACTAAAGCCCACCAGTCCGGCCATATCCTGGGGCCTGTATACCAGCAGATATACGTAGGGCAGGAACAGCATCACCAGCCAGATGGGCTGGGTCAGGGTTTGCAGACGGCTGATTGCGGTGATGCCCCGGGTCACAAGCGGGATCACCACGATGGCGCAGATCAGGTAGCCCCATGCCACCGGAATATTGAAGGCAAGATTCAGCGCAGAGGCCATGATGGCCGCTTCGAGTGCGAAGAAAATAAATGTGAATGCGGCATAAATGAGGGATGTGATCGTGGAACCCAGGTAACCGAAGCCGGAGCCGCGCGTCAGCAGATCCATATCCAGGCCGCACAGGGCGGAGTAACGACTCAATGGCAGGCTTGCCAGAAAGATGACCAATCCGGTGAACAGAATGGCGAGCGCGGCATTGACGAAACCGCAATCGACCAGCAGCGTGGCGCCGATCGCCTCCAGCACCAGGAAAGAGGCCGAACTGAATGCCGTGTTGGCGACCTGCCATTCCGGCCACTTGCGGTAGCTGCGCGGCGTGAATCGCAATGCATAGTCTTCAAGGGTTTCATTGGATATCCATGTGTTGTAGTCCCTGCGTACCTTGAACACATTCTGGACGGCATTGTCATTGCCGGTGTGGCTGTCGCCGTTCAACTTCATCGGGTTTCGTTTAGCAATGAAGTGGGCAAATTATGCGGCAGGTTCATAACATGCCCTGCTTTTCGATAAAGCTGATTATTTCCCGGAGCCCGGTGCCGATTTTCATGTTCGAGAAAATGTACGGTCGCTCACCGCGCATCCTTTTCGTGTCCTGATCCATGACTTCAAGCGATGCGCCCACCATGGGTGCCAGGTCGATCTTGTTGATCACCAGCAGGTCCGACTTGGTAATGCCGGGGCCGCCTTTGCGCGGGATCTTTTCGCCCGCGGCGACATCGATGACATAGAGGGTGAGGTCGGACAGCTCCGGGCTGAAGGTAGCAGCCAGGTTGTCGCCGCCGCTTTCCACGAAGATCACATCCAGATCAGTAAAGCGCTTGTTGAGGCGATCCACCGCTTCCAGGTTGATGCTGGCATCCTCGCGGATGGCAGTATGCGGGCAGCCACCGGTTTCGACCCCGATGATGCGCTCGGGCGTCAGGGCTTCGTTGCGTACCAGGAACTGTGCATCCTCCTCCGTATAGATATCGTTGGTGATGACGGCGATGTTGTATTTGTCGCGCAGGGCGAGACACAGGGCGAGGGTCAGCGCTGTTTTGCCGGAGCCCACCGGGCCGCCGATACCGACGCGCAAGGGTTGTGAACGTTGGGTCATGATCTGAATATTCTCGTGTATTGGGTTTCGTGACAGCTGCTGGCGATGGAAAATCCCGGCAGATAGTTGCAGGCAAGTTCGATTGGCGTCTGCCGGGCTTCGCCTGCCAGTAGCGGCAAGCGACGCCCCAGTTGCAGCAGCAGACGCTGTCCCGCGGTTTGTCCGAACGGCACCGCCTTGACTGCCGCCATGACCTGATTCTCCGCCCAGGCCCACAGATATCCGGATAGTGCATCCTCGACCGGGATAGCCCAGGCGGCGGCGGCACAACTCCAGGCCAGCGGAAAAGCGGGTTCGTGAAAAGCAGCGAGCTGCTGCGTCGGAAAATCATCGAGATCCACCAGCAGTCGTGTCAGGGAATATCCCATCTGCAGTGTCTCGGCACGCAACTCGGCGGTTTCCCGGCTGGCAATAAACTCCGCGTCCAGTTCGACCAGCCGCTGCACGTCCTGCAACTGCCACGACTTGATCATGTGCGCCAGATAAACCGCCTCGAATCGGGCGCTGCCGAATTCCAGGCAATCCGTTATCCAGGCCATCGCGGATGCTTCGCTGTTGACGGCGCCGGTCTCCACCGCCCATTCCAGTCCCTGCGAATAGGTATAGGCTCCAACCGGCAGGATCGGGCTGGACAGTTGCATCAAACGGATCAATGCGCTGCTCATGGCGCACGCTGCTTCAGCATCATGTCGTGGATGCGCGCTCCGCGCCCCTCGCCATCGGCACTGTGGCCATGGCCGCCGTGTCCGCCATAGGCGCCGCTCTCGGGTTCGAATGGCGCCAGCACTTCGGTGACATCAAGTCCCAGACCGCTGACCATCTCGCCCAGCACATGATCTTTTGCGAAGCGCAACATACCCGGCGCCAATTGCACCGCCACATGCCGGTTGCCAAGGTGGTAGGCAGCCCGCGCAAGGGCCAGCGGATCGCCGCTGCGAACTTCCATCACCGCCTCGGGCGCTGCCGCCACCGCCACGATGCGTCCATCATTCGCCTGTAGCAGGTCACCGCCGCGCAGCACCGTGCCGCGCTCCAGAAAGATGCCCGCCTCCTCGCCGTTTTCAAGCCTGGTGCGCAGCCGGGTTTTGCAGCGGTGTTCGAACAGCAGCACCAGCTTCTCTGTCGCGACAGCATCAGGCGATGCTTTTTTTTCGATCAGCAGCATGGCTAGAACAGGAAATACTTCTGCGCCATCGGCAGGACGGAGGCCGGCTCGCACACCAGCAATTCCCCGTCGGCGCGCACCGCATAGGTTTCGCTATCCACATCGATGTGCGGCATGGCACTGTTATGCAGCATGTCTGCCTTGGTCACCTTGCGGGTGTTCTTTACCGCGATCAGTGTTTTTGCGAGGCCCAACCCCATCACCGCCTCGTTTTGCAGTGCCGCCGCGGAAACAAAAGTGAAGGATTTTTTCAGGGCCGAACCGAAACTGCCGAACATCGGGCGGTAATGCACGGGTTGCGGGGTCGGGATCGAGGCATTCGGATCGCCCATCGCGGCGGAGGCAATCATCCCGCCCTTGACGATCAGGCTGGGTTTGACGCCAAAGAAGGCCGGTTTCCACAGCACCAGGTCGGCCAGCTTGCCGACTTCTATCGAACCGACCACATGGCTGATGCCGTGCGTGATGGCCGGGTTGATGGTGTACTTGGCGATATAGCGCTTGATCCTGAAATTGTCGTTGCGCGCGCTGTCCTCTTTCAGTGCGCCGCGCTGCACCTTCATCTTGTGCGCGGTCTGCCAGGTGCGGATGACGACCTCACCGACCCGCCCCATGGCCTGAGAATCGGACGACATCATCGAGAATGCACCAAGATCGTGCAGGATATCCTCGGCGGCGATCGTCTCGCGCCGGATACGCGATTCGGCAAATGCCACATCCTCCGCAATCGAGGCATCGAGGTGGTGGCAAACCATCAGCATGTCGAGATGCTCGTCGATGGTGTTCACCGTGTAGGGCCGGGTCGGATTGGTGGAGGACGGCAGGACGTTTTTCGATCCCACCGCCTTGATGATGTCGGGCGCATGCCCGCCCCCCGCCCCTTCGGTATGGTAGGTATGGATGGTGCGTCCCTTGAATGCATCCAGCGTCGTCTCGACAAAACCGGATTCATTGAGCGTGTCGGTATGGATCGCCACCTGCACATCCATTTCATCCGCGACGGTCAGGCAGTTGTCGATTGCGGCAGGCGTGGTTCCCCAATCCTCGTGGAGCTTGAGGCCGATCGCACCGGCTTCGACCTGCTCCCTTGCCGGATCCGGCAGGGAGACATTGCCCTTGCCGAGAAATCCCAGATTCATCGGAAAGGCTTCCGCCGCCTGCAGCATGGAATGGATATGCCAGGGACCCGGTGTGCAGGTGGTGGCATAGGTGCCGGTGGCCGGTCCGGTGCCACCGCCCAGCATCGTGGTGATACCGGAGGTCAATGCTTCATCGATCTGTTGCGGGCAGATGAAATGGATATGACTGTCGATTCCCCCCGCGGTGACGATCATACCCTCCCCCGCGATGATCTCGGTGCCGGCACCGATGGGAATGGTCACACCGGGCTGGACATCGGGATTGCCCGCCTTGCCGATCGCCCAGATACGGCCTTCCTTGATGCCCAGATCGGCCTTGATGATGCCGGTGACGGCGTCGACGATCAGCGCGTTGGTGATGACCGTATCGGCCACGTCGCAGGCACGAAGCTGGCCCTGCCCCATGCCGTCCCTGATCACCTTGCCGCCGCCGAACTTCACTTCCTCGCCATAGATGGTGAAATCTTTCTCCACCTCTATCCACAGTTCGGTATCGGCAAGCCGCACGCGGTCGCCCACAGTGGGGCCGAACATCTCGACATAAGCCTGACGGGATATCTTTACCACGGCATCATGCCCAGAACAGGGTAGCGGCCAGTGCCGCCATTGCGGCGCCCAGCCAGCGATCCCGTTGCCTGTTGCGCAACAGTTTGCCGATAATCAGGCCGCTGCCGAGCAACACGGTTGTCGCAGCCAGAAAGCCGCATGCGTAGCTCCAGGGGGATGCCATCTCCGGCAGTTCCGAACCGTGGGCAATGCCGTGCCACAATGCAAAAAATGCCGCCACGCCGGCCTGTGCCGGCAAGGGCAGGCGTACGGCAAGGGTGACCAGCAGCGCCGCTGCCAGCACGCTGGCTGCAACTGCCGAGTCGAGGAAGGAAGGCAATATCCCATTCAGGCCGATCACGCCGCCGGCCAGCATACCGGCCAGAAATGCCGCCACCACGAACCCGCCTTTAGCACCGCCATTGCGCGCGGCCCATACACCGACTGCGAGCATGCACAGAATATGATCCAGCCCGCTGAAAGGATGGGCCAGACCGCTGATGAACCCGCTGCCGCCATGGCCGGGGTGAGCCCAGGCAACAGCGGGAAGCAACATGGCCAGGACAGCAATAAATATTTTCATTGTTTCGCTCCTTTTCGATTTAACAATTTTCACAAATCACCCATGACACGGCCCTGAAAGCCGAATACTCTGCGATCGCCCGCCAGTTCCACCAGTTCGATGGTGCGCACCTGGCCCGGCTCGAAACGCACCGCGGTTCCTGCCGCGATGTTGAGCCGCATTCCCCGCGCCAGGTCGCGCTCGAATGACAGCGCATCATTGGTCTCGAAGAAATGGTAGTGCGAACCCACCTGGATCGGCCGGTCTCCGGTGTTGGCAACGGCCAGTTGCGCCACCCTGCGGCCGGCATTCAATTCGATCTCGCCTGGTTCTATGTTGTATTCGCCCGGTATCATCTCCACTCCTATACGATTGGGTTGTGCACGGTGACCAGTTTGGTTCCGTCGGGAAAAGTAGCTTCGACCTGGATATCCGGAATCATCTCCGGCACGCCCTCCATCACTTCGTCCCGTTTCAGCAACGTGCCGCCATAGCTCATCAGCTCGGCAACAGTCTTGCCGTCGCGTGCACCTTCCATGACGGCCGCCGAGATAAACGCGACCGCCTCGGGGTAATTCAGTTTCAGGCCGCGCGCCTTGCGCCGTTCGGCGAGCAGACCTGCGGTAAAAATGAGAAGTTTGTCCTTCTCGCGGGGTGTCAATTCCATCTTTCCTCCATCATGTATTCCAGCATCATGTGCTCCAGATGCGCGGCATCAGTGCCTCACGCCCTGCGATGGCCGGGCGCAACAGAAACCACAGTGCAGCCATCCAGGCACGGGCCGCTTCAGCGGAGTGCCCGAGGTAACGGGCCACCAGTACATCCGGCAGCAGCGTCAAGCCATGAAGCGCGCCCTGTTCCGCCGGAATCAGTTTCCTGCAGGCCGCCAACAGTTCGGGGTCCAGCCCTGCACCAACCGCCAAAAGTGTCGCGCTGACGCTGTATCCGGCAAATCCGGCGGATGACTGCAGCAACTTTGAGCCCCCTTCCAGCATTCCGCGTTCCAGCCATATAGGCTTTCCTTCCCGCGCTATCCGGATTGACAGGTTCATTGCCCCGGTAGCAAAGTGTTCGCCGGATGCGCGCCGCCCCAGGCACAAGATTTCCCATCCGATGAAGCCGGCTTTTTCCGCCAGCGCCACCCGCGTTTGCATGTTTACCAAGGCGCCGTCGAAGACGATGCTTTCCTGTGGCAGCCATTCCAGCATGCCTCCTGCGCCCACCTCGAAGTTCAGCCGCTGGGACGCCCAGGGACCCGCACTGCGATACCATTTTCCGGCGCCCGGGGTGGTCAACAGCGCATGTGCACTATCCGCTACGGCTGCGACTATCTCCAGGTCATCACCGCCCGCGATACCCGCCGGCGGATGCAGCAACAGCGTGTGGCAAACGCCGGGGCCCTCCGGATACAACGCCTTCTGGACCCGCAGCGGACCCAGATGGGATCGATGCACCAATATGGTGGCATCGGCCCTGCGCTCGAACCCAAGGTTCAGCCTGGCTATCCATCCGGCTTCAATATTTTTATATGCAAGCATCGTGCTATTGACTTGCAAGCATCGTGCCATCAGCCAGAGTTCGTCGCATCGGCGGGCGCTTGCCCGCGGTGCGACGAATCCGCTCAGCGGTGTCGGACGGTTTCGGGGTTGGGAATGCCCGGAATCGGGCATTCCTCGGTGCCGACCATGGGACGCGTAAACTTCTCCACCATCTCGCGCGTACCCTCGGGATCGCTGATCCACTTTTCATAGAACCCGAACGGGCAATCAGCAACACCTTTGTCGCCATCGCCCGAATTGATCATGCCGGTGTAACCGCGATGCAATAGCTTGAACAGGTGATTTTCGGATTGGCCATTCTTACGGAAGTCGCGGATCAGATTCTTGGACAGCGCGGCATACTGGATACCCATCTCCTCTTCGCCGCATTCGCCCAGTGTGCGTCCGTCGAAACCGATCACCGCCGAGTGGCCGAAGTACGAGTACACGCCGTCAAAACCGGCCGCGTTGGCCACCGCAACATAGGTGTTGTTGGCAAAGGCCATGGCCTTGGAGATCAGGATTTGCTGTTCCTTGGCCGGATACATGTAACCCTGGCAGCGCACGATCAGCTCGGCACCTTTCATCGCGCAGTCGCGCCAGATTTCCGGGTAGTTGCCGTCGTCGCAGATGATCAGGCTGACCTTCAGTCCCTTGGGCCCATCCGAAACATAGGTGCAGTTGCCGGGGTACCAGCCTTCGATCGGCACCCAGGGCATGATCTTGCGGTATTTCTGCACGATCTCGCCCTGGTCGTTCATCAGGATGAGCGTGTTGTAGGGAGCCTTGTGCGGGTGTTCCTCGTGCTGCTCACCGGTGAGCGAAAACACGCCCCACACCTTGGCCTTGCGGCATGCCGCGGCGAATATCTCGGTCTCTGCGCCCGGCACGGTCGAGGCTGTCTCATACATCTCGGCACTGTCATACATGATGCCGTGGGTGCTGTACTCCGGGAAAATCACCAGGTCCAGGCCCGGCAGCCCGACCTTCATGCCTTCGATCATGCGTCCTATGGCGCGGGCATTCTCGATGACCTCCGCCTTGGTGTGCAACCGGGGCATCTTGTAATTGACAACCGCCACACCGACGGTGTCATTGCTGCTGGAAATATCGCCGTGAATCATGGGAACCCTTTCTTGAACTGTGTTTGGCTTGAACTGTTTGGATTTGCTCGTTTAGTGGCTGATCATCCATGGTCGCTTATTGGCAAATGACTTCGTGGCTGGCGGTGCCGATGCATTCGCCTTGGCCGATGTCTTGCAACAGCCGCAACCTTTCGGATGACGGTACGACGACGACATCTTGGGTTCGTGCCTGGCCTTTTCGTTGGTCGCCATTGCATCGCGGACATTGCTCGCCATGTCCGCCAGAAACGGCGCATAAATCATGATCCTCGTTGCCTGCAAGCCGCACTGCGGACAAACTGCCGGCGCATCGCGATCGGCGATGCGCCGAACAGCCTCGAACGAACCGCAATCGGTGCACATGTAATCATAGGTAGGCATCGCAAGGCTCCGTTCAGATCAGGTCGGGCGACAACGGCATCACGATGGAACCGTCAAGATGCTTGATCGGGCCGGAGGCAGTCGGATTGATGTCGAAGTCGAATATCTGTGTCGGCACCCACAGCGTTGCACAGGCGTTGGGGACGTCGACGACGCCGCTGATGTGGCCCTGCACCGGTGCGGTGCCCAGGATCGAATAGGCCTGCGCGCCCGAGTAGCCGAACTTCTTCAGGTACTCGATCGCGTTCAGGCAGGCTTGCCGGTAGGCGACACCAACATCAAGGTAGTGCTGCTTGCCCGCCTCGTCGACCGACACGCCCTCGAAGATAAGGTAATCGTTGTAGCTCGGGGTGATCGGGCTGGGCTTGAAGACCGGATTCTTGATGCCGTACAGCGCCATGCCGCCCTTGATCAGGCTGACCTTCATGTGCACCCAGCCTGCCATCTCGATTGCGCCGCAGAAAGTGATCTCGCCGTCGCCCTGGCTGAAATGCAGGTCACCCACCGAAAGCCCTGCGCCGTCCACATAGACCGGGAAATATACCTTCGCGCCGCGCGACAGGTCCTTGATGTCGCAATTTCCGCCGTGTTCGCGGCCGGGCACGGTGCGCGCGCCTGTGGCTGCAGCTTTTTCCTTCGCGGCACCGGTCAGCTTGCCCATGTGCGCGGTACCGGCAAAGGGCGGGTTGGCCAGACCGCCGGTGGGATCGGTATCGATCAGTTCCTGCTCGCGCTTGTTCCAGGTCTCGAGCATCTTGTGGTCGGGGAGGCAACCGATCAACCCAGGGTGGATCAGACCGGCATAGCGCACGCCGGGCACGTGGCGCGATTCGGTGAACATACCCTTGATGTCCCAGATCGACTTCTGCGCCTGTGGAAAGTGCTCGGTCAGGAAGCCGCCGCCGTTCTTCTTGCTGAAGAAGCCGTTGAAGCCCCACAGGCTGTCCTGCTTGGCGCCGATGTCGAGCAGCTCGACCACCAGCAGGTCGCCCGGCTCGGCACCCTTCACGCCCACCGGACCGCTCAGGTAATGGACCGTGGTGAGATCGATATCGCGCACGTCGTCGGCGCTGTCGTTGTTCTTGATGAAGCCGCCGGTCCAGTCGTAGGTCTCCAGTATGAATTCGTCGCCCGGCTTGACCCAGCATGCCATCGGGATGTCCGGATGCCAGCGGTTATGGATCATTTCGTTCTCGGTCGGGGACTGTTTCAGATCAACCTTGATGAGTGTTTCAGCCATGATATTTCTCCTTGATGTAAAAATGAATCAGAGTTGCAGATTAATAAAATCAATAACCAGGACTTAAATTGACAAATATTTGCTGATCGTTGCCTGATCGACATTTGCGCGCAGATCCTCATAGGCAAATTTGCCCTTGTCGATCACGAAAAAACGGTCCGCGATATCCAGTGTGAAACTGAGTACCTGCTCGGACACGATGATGGTGAGATCGCGCATATCCCGGATCTCTTTCAGGGTTTTTGCGATGTCCTTGATGATGGACGGCTGTATCCCCTCGGTCGGTTCATCGAGCAGCAACACCTTGGGGTTGGTGGCCAGTGCCCGCGCGATCGCCAGTTGCTGCTGCTGCCCGCCGGACAGGTTTCCGCCTTTGCGTGAGCGCATATCGAACAGGACCGGGAACAGCGCATACAGTTCTTCCGGCACGACACCGTCCGCGGAAGAGGGGAGACCGGTCTGGATATTCTCAACGACGGTCATGTTGGAAAAAATCATCCGCCCCTGCGGCACGTAAGCCAGACCCTGCTGAACGCGCTGATAGGTATCCAGGCCGTCCAGACTGTTCCCGTCAACGGTTATGCTGCCCCGCGCGGAAGGGATGATGCCCATCAATGTCTTGAACAGCGTGGTCTTGCCCATCCCGTTGCGCCCCATCACGGCAACGATTTCCCGCTTGCCGACGTCGAGATTCAAATCATGTATGACCTGACTTTGTCCGTAACCGGAATCCAGTGCCTTGACGCTAAAAATGTGATTTGACATATGTTCCTCAATGGCCAAGATAAACTTCAATGACTTTCGGATTGTTTTGCACCGCATCCATGTTTCCTTCTGCCAGCAACTTTCCCTGGTGCAATACCGTGACCTTGTGCGCAATGCGTTTGACGAATTCCATATCGTGCTCGATCACGATCACCGACCGCCCGTGCGATATTTTGTTAAGCAGTTCGGCGGTTTTTTCCCGCTCGGAAACGCTCATTCCGGCAACCGGCTCGTCCAGCATCATCAGCTCCGGATCCTGTATCAGCAGCATGCCGATCTCCAGCCACTGTTTCTGGCCGTGGCTGAGCAGTCCGGCCTGTTCATTCAGCTGGTCGGCCAGGAAGATTGTTTCGGCAATCTCCACGACACGGTCCGTCACGTCCTGGGTGCGCTTGAACATCAATGATCCGAATACGCTGCGCCCCCGCGGGAATGAAATCTCAAGGTTCTCGAACACGGACAGGTTTTCGTAGATCGAGGGAGTCTGGAATTTTCGGCCAACACCCGCCTGGACGATCTTGTATTCGGGGAGCTTGGTGAGTTCTATGCCGTTAAACTTGATCGATCCACCCGTCGCTTTCGTCTTCCCGCAAATCAGGTCCAGGACCGTGGTTTTTCCGGCACCATTCGGCCCGATAATTACACGCAACTCGTTCTTTTCCACATACAGGTTCAGGCTGTCCACCGCCTTGAAACCGTCGAACGAGACTGTCAAATCTTCAACCGCCAGTACGAATTCATTGCTCATGTTCAGAGCTCCGTTTTAACCGAATTTAATTTTCCCGGGACGGCAATTTTCTTGACTTTCATTGCCAGTTTTTCCACCCACTTCTTCATGTAGACATCGTATAAACCCGCCAGTCCGTTTGGGAAGAACATGACAACCCCGATGAACATCGATCCCATCAGAAACAACCAAAGCGAGGGGAACGATTCCGAAAATGCCGACTTGCCATAATTGACCAGCAGCGTCCCGTAGACTGCCCCGATCAGGGACATCCGCCCCCCGATCGCCGCAAAGATCACCATTTCAATCGAGGGGACGATGCCGATCAGCGAGGGAGACATGAACCCCACCTGCAGGGTGAACATGGCGCCACCGATTGCCGAGATGGCCGCACCCACGCTGAAGGTGAATATCTTGAAGTTGGCAACGTCATAGCCGGAGAATCTGACCCTGTCCTCCTTGTCACGCATCGCGAGAAGCAGGCGCCCAAACTTGGAAGAAAGGATGAATCTGCACAACATGATCACGCCGAGCAGCAAGATGCCGCTGGTGAAATACAGAATGTACTTAGCCGAGTCGGTATTGATATTCCAGCCGTGTATCGTCTTCAAGTCGGTGATGCCGTTGATTCCGCCGGTCAACCCCTGTTGACCCACAACCAGAATGGTCAGGATGGCCGCGATCGCCTGGGTGATGATGGAGAAGTACACGCCGCCCACACGGCGCTTGAACATTGCGGTGCTGATAATATATGCAAGCAGGATCGGCACCAGAATGACCGCAAAGAGCGAAAAAGTCAGGCTGTGAAACGGCTCCCAGATCAACGGCAAATGGGTGATCTGATTCCAGTCCATGAAGTCCGGAATACCGGGCGTGGTCTGGTGGGCCGTGCTTATCGGGTCGGAAGCCTCCAGCTTGAGGAACATGGCCATGCAGTAACCGCCGATGCCGAAGAACACACCCTGGCCGAGGCTCAAAATGCCACCGTAACCCCAGACCATGACCAGCCCCACCGCGGCGAATGCGTAGGTCAGATATTTTCCGACCAGATTCAGGCGAAAGATATCCAGCCACAGCGGCATCACGACCAGGATGAACACGGCCAGCACAGCCAGCTCGATTGCCCCCTTTTTACCGCCCAGCCATCTTGTATAAAAAGTATTCATCATCTTTCCTTTAATGTTTTCTAACCTTGCTTCTGAACAGGCCTTCTGGTCGTATCATCAGGATGATGATGATGGTCATCAAGGTAACCACCTTGCCCATGGCATTGGTCAGGAAAAATGTCAGGATTGATTGCGCCTGGGCAATTGAGAATGCGGATGCCACGGTGCCAATCACGCTGCCGGCTCCGCCGAACACCACAACCAAAAATGTATCCACGATATAAAGTGAACCACTGGTTGGCCCGGTAGATGCGATCGTTGTGAAGGTTGCGCCCGCTATTCCAGCTATGCCGCACCCCATTGCGAACGTCACCCTGTCGATTTTCTTGGTATTGATACCAACCGAGCCGGCCATGATCCGGTTCTGGGTCGTTGCGCGAACCTTGAGCCCCCAGGAAGAACGGTAAAGAAACAGCACGACAGCAGCAGTCACCACGAGCGATATCGCCATCACAAAAAGACCGTTAAGGGGAATATCTATATCAGGGGTGGGTTTCCAGGCCCCCATCAGCCAGTCAGGCAGTGTTGCGCTGACTTCGCGTGCACCGAACACGGTGCGGAAAATTTGCTGCATGATCAGGCTCAGTCCCCAGGTCGCAAGGAGCGTGTCCAGCGGGCGCTTGTAAAGATGCCTGATCAACAAAAACTCAACCAGATATCCGGCTGCAAATGCAATCCCGAATGCAGCGAATATCGCAACCACAAAATAGTAGGGCATCAAACTCGGGAAATATTGCTGTGTGACCTTGGAGAACATATAAATCGTGTATGCCCCGATCGTCATGAATTCACCGTGAGCCATATTGATCACGCCCATCTGCCCGAAAATGATCGCCAGGCCGAGAGCCATCAACAGCAGCACACTGAACAAGCTCAAGCCAGAGAAGCCCTGCATCACCAGGATTGACCATAAATCCGATATCGAATAACCGCCCATTACAATATCTCCAATGACTTAAATTCGTTTATTGCATCAACTGAATGGTCACCCGCCACTGACCGCGTGATGGATGACCGGGTCTGAATCAATAACCTTTGGGGAATGGATTCGGCATTATGTAATCCGACGTGTAGACGATGTCAGCCTGTCCATCCGTGCGCCATTCACCGATCCTCAGGCGGGTCTTCAGGTGGTGGTTAGGCTCCAGATAGACCATTCCTTCCGGTGCATCAAAGGTGATCTTGCCGCTTTCCTCTGCCTTGACCACCTTGTCGGTATCAAAGCTGCCGGCCATTTCAACCGCCTTTTTCCACAACCATGGGCCCTCGTAAGCTGCCTGGGTCACATCACCGATCGGCGCATCAGCACCCCACTTTGCCTTGAACTTTTTCACAAAGTCCTTGTTTTCGGGAGTATCGAGAGACTGGAAATATTTCATTGCGGAATAAAAGCCTGCCAGGTTCTCACCACCGATACCGTGTGCCTCGTCTTCGGTTACCGACAGTGTGAGCAATGTATGATTCTTGCCGTTGATCCCGGCGGCCTTAAGCTGCTTGAACCAGGACACATTCGAACCACCCACTACGGCTGCATAAATCACATCGGGTTTTTTCAGGCGGATCTTGTTGATCGTGGAACCGAAATCGGTACTTCCCAGTGCTGCATATTCTTCACCCACAACCGATCCGTGCAATACGGTTTCAATGTATTTGCGCGCCAGTTTCATGGTGGTACGGGGCCAGATATAGTCCGAACCGATCAGGTAAAAGGTCTTCGCATGTTTTTCTTTTGCCACCCAATCAAGACCGGCGAAAACCTGCTGTGTTGCTTCCTGTCCGGTGTAAACAACGTTCTTGGATTGTTCCAGACCCTCGTAAAATGTCGGGTAGTACAACAAACCGTTGTCACGTTCCAGAACCGGCAGAACCGCTTTGCGGGAAGCGGATGTCCAGCAACCGAATATCGCCGCCACATGATTCTCTTCCAGCAGTTTCTTGGCCTTTTCTGCAAATGTCGGCCAGTCGGATGCACCGTCCTCCTGGATGATTTTTATCTGCCTGCCAAGAATGCCGCCCGACGCATTGATCTGGCTGATGGCCAGACGTTCCGCCTCGATTGCGCCGGTTTCGGAAATGGCCATGGTTCCGGTTGCCGAATGCAATTGCCCCACCGTGACTACCTTGTCAGTCACTGCCAGATGGGTGGTGTCAACCGCGCTGGTGGCCGGCTCGGCAGCGAATGAATTCGCCGTAAAAGTAATTAATAGCGTACCGGCGACTGCCAGTACCGCTCTTGTGCGCAATGACAAAGCCGATACCTTGCGGGTCAGATCGGTACGATCGTCAGCTGCTAACATCGATTTATTCCGTGACATAACAATTTCTCCTTAGCGGTTAGTATGAAAAACATGACAACAGGCGAACCCGGAATCACATCAAGAAGCTACGGTTGAAGAATAGAATTTCCAGAACGAACAATGAATACGTCATCTGACTTACCTGCGCCCGCACTGTCGTGCGCAAAAATTCCGCAAGCCATTGATCTTTAGCAATTGAACGATTAATTGTTCATGACCAAACGCTTCACTGCGCTGACAAAAAAGCAGCAAAATCATTTCTTGCTCGAAAAAAAACGGGGGTTTCCCCCCGCTTAAATGAAACACCACCATGATTCTGTGTCGAACTCAATATTGGAACTGGTAACCGAGAATAAATTGATTGCGACTGGACAGTGCAGGACTCAACCGGGTGTCATCCAGTTTCGACAACACCGCACTGATGCGCGAGTTATGACCTTCCATCACGTAATTGACGCCAATGTCGCTTTGCTTGTTCGTGGTCTGCGACACATCCCGATTGAATTTCTGGAACCTGACAAAAGGCTGAAACTTGCCCATGCCGATCTGTTCAGGGAACAGGTAGGCCACAGTGGCAAGATATGCTTTCCCGGCGACCAGACCACCCACATTGGTTCCCGAACCGGCGCATGCGACAGAGCCAGGCTCGCCCGAACCGCAATCGACCGCGCCTAATCCATACTTGTAATAGGCACCTTCCACGGTGACAACACCGGATCCGGTTTCTTTCGATTCATAGAGAAAGTCGGTGTTCCATGAATTGTAGTTTCCCGCAGCGCTCGGAGATGAACCCACGCCATCATTCTGGTGCTGAAATACCAGTGCCAGAGTCAGGATGTTATTCGAACCATAATAGGTGCTGGCGTTGTAATAGGCCGGTGCCGGTTCCGGATCGAAAAAGTTGTATACCAATCTTCCCGCGTACAACAGACTTGCGGCAGCGTTTGAGTCTCCCGCCACGACATTGTGTCCGGTAAATGCGCCTGCCGAGTATACGAACTTGCCACCCATCGGCTTGCCCCAGGCCAGCATTCCGTTGTCCCGGCCTATTGCAAGACTGGGGTACTGGGAAACCACGCCCGGAAACTGCCACGCATTAAGGTAAAACGGGCCATCCAGATTGGACCGGTCGGACGGCGGTATCACCCTGCCGGCCCTGACATTAAAATCGTCGCTGAGTCCAAATTCGGTAAATCCATCCATCAGAACGATGTTCCCTGCTGAATCCCGCTCGGTATTCAGCGTACCGCTGATCATTTTGTTGAGATGTGCGGAGATGTACAAACGGGCATCGTCGATATTGAACGACTTTGAACGCGAGGTGCCGTCGGGTGCGCCATCCTGCAAAGTGGTAAAGCTGCTCCTCAGGCCAAAGCCCAACGAAAGCGACTTGTCGTCACCCATTTGAAAAGTTTGCCCGGCATAACTGGTTGATGCGCCGGCAAAACTTGCCAGCACCGCAAAACCGACCATCAATTTCTTCAAGTTCCTATTGCTGGTTGCAATCGAATTACTGCAGTATTTATGTACCATTGTCGTACTCCTAAGTTCGATTAAAAAATACAAGTGAAAAGGGTCCAAACGAATTACGAGGCCAGTTTAGGAGGAGACGTGTGGCAAGATGAATACGTCATATGGCGTAGGCAATGGAACCAATCCGGCAAGCCGGCCACATAAACTGAAGTGTGTTTTTCATGGTCCAGCCAGTGTTTGGCGAACTATTGGAAGCGGTACAGGTCGGTAATTTCGCTGCAGCTGATTTGATTCGTCAATCCCGAACCGGGCATGGTTGAACACAACGGTGATTGCAGTACTGCCCGGAAAACGCGTAACCGCCGGTCACTCGGCGGATTTGTCCAAGCGTCATCAGGCTTACATGCGCAGGTGGCTGTGGATATTGCTATCCGCCGACTTTAATTTATGGATGGGAGATTGCTTAGAAACGTATTGGCGCGTCTGGCCGCCTGTCGAGCGCCAGTCAAAGAATGCAGTTCACCAGGTAGCAGGGTGGATTTCAAGAAGTATGAATCGAGCATGCCATCCTGTCATGCCCGGTAATGTAACAACAACCGCCGAGAGTAACGGCAGCCAGCGACAATGTTACGATCAACAAGATTCGGTTAAAGTACTTCTTCATTCCAGGAGATTCCACCAAGTCTTACGTTAACAACGTTCGCACAATACTACAAAATGGCCGATCAACTTATCAAAAAGGTCAGCAAGGTAGATCTGGCTGAATGCGCCAGGTTAACGTCGTTGAACGCGGCACATTATCAATCAAAGTACGGCGAGCTGCCCCTGGACGAAACGCTAGCCATGATCAGCACGGATAAACCCAACGAAGATCGGCTCAAACTGATGACCGATGGTCATGGAGGTATTCCTTCGTGTGCTGGGCAATGTTAAATCGGGGATTGGGCAGGAGAGGGATTAGAGTTTGATGATCAATGTCAATTTGCTGAAAAACCGTTGCCAAGAGTATAAGCTTACGGGTAATCAAATTCCGAATGTGTAATAAAAAATGAGTACACCGACTAAACGCCGTTTTACGAAGGAATTGCTTGTCTTCCTAGGCTGCTTCTTTTTGGGGCTCGTTGTTATTCCTTTAATCATAACTTTTTTTGATGCCGATTCAACTTACAAAGATGTGTTCGATTCGTTTTTCGTCCACCCCCAAATGGGAGCCTGGGTTATCGCTGTATCCCCTTATATCTTTTATCTGCTCATTAGTTCGATTCTTTAGGCGATTAAAAAATAAGGCTAAAGCAATCGCAAGAGTCGCTCAAAATAAATATAGACCGGAAGAAATTCATGTATGACTAATTATTGCCACAAGATAATTTGAACACGTCTTCCTCAATCGGTATTTGCCCCACGCATTTGTTAAAAAAGCCGGCTTTTCACCGGCTTTCATTATTCTGGCGACTTGCCTTTTGCTTACAAACCTCCGCCAGTTTGAGAGGCCCAATAACCAATAATTAAGGGAATAATTGCAAGAATTGCTACGGCAACCACCAGCAACGTACCCTTTGTATCATTAGCGCTGTTATCTAAAGTGGTATTGCTCACTGTTAATCTCCTTTAAAAAATTAATCGTTATCCCAACGATCAGGGTGCTTACCAGACAGAAGTCCTTTTCCAAAAGCAGTACATGAGCAGGTGAGCAGGCGTAAAAATGGCAAGTAATCAGATTGAACTTAATGTTGCAGCTGGTCTGTGCGGTAGCCAACATTGATAATGACCAATTCAATTTTGCAGACTGGTCCTGCCCCCAGCTTGAAAGAAACCTAGACAAAGCTCTTTAATCAAACGGGAGGAATAAAATGGTAAAGGGAAGACAGTTCAGTAAAGAATTCAAGACCGGCACATACAAAATGTATTGCCTCAGGATAGAACGTGGAAATAAGCCCTCTGCTCTCTGACAGAGAATATTCGAATCTCCCGGATGCCCGAGTGGAGCGGGCATCCCGCAAAGAAAAAGCCCTTCTCGAGGAAGGGCTCAGACTACTTGGCGGAGAGGGAGGGATTCGAACCCTCGATCCAGGTTTTGCCCGGATGCGCCCTTAGCAGGGGCGTGCCTTCGACCACTCGGCCACCTCTCCGAAGGCCGCGCATAGTAATGTACTCGACCTGAAAGGTCAAACGATTACGCGTCTTCCTGATCGAGGCCGAAGGCCTTGTGCAATACCCTCACGGCAAGCTCGAGGTATTTCTCGTCGATGACCACGGAAATTTTTATCTCCGAGGTCGATATCATCTGGATGTTAATCCCCTCTTCTGCCAGAGTGCGGAACATCTTGCTGGCTATGCCGACATGCGAGCGCATGCCGACGCCAACCACCGATACCTTGGCTGCCTTGCTGTCTCCGATGACATCGCGTGCGCCGATATGGGGTTGTACCTTGCTCTTCAGAATATCCATCGCCTTGGCGAATTCGTTGCGATGCACGGTAAAAGAAAAGTCTGTGCTGCCGTCCATGCCGACGTTCTGAATGATAATGTCCACGTCGATATTGGCATCGCTGACCGGGCCCAGTATCTGATATGCAATTCCCGGTTTGTCGGGCACGCCCATCACAGTGATTTTTGCCTCATCGCGATTGAAAGCGATCCCGGAAATAATGGCTTGTTCCATTTTGTCGTTATCCTCAACAGTAATCAGCGTGCCTTCGCCTTCTTCTTCAAAGCTCGACAGCACGCGCAGCTTGACCTTGTATTTTCCCGCAAACTCCACCGAACGAATCTGCAGCACCTTGGAGCCCATACTGGACATTTCCAGCATTTCTTCAAAAGTGATGCTCTTCAGGCGGCGCGCTTCCGGAACCACACGCGGGTCGGTGGTGTATACGCCATCCACGTCGGTATATATCTGGCACTCGTCGGCACGCAACGCGGCAGCAATCGCCACGCCCGTGGTATCCGATCCGCCGCGCCCCAGCGTGGTAATGTTGCCGTGTTCATCCACGCCCTGGAATCCGGCCACCACGACTACGCAACCCCTCTCCAGATCGTCACGGATATTTTGTTCGTCGATACTGACAATGCGCGCTTTGGTGAAGGCGCTGTCGGTGAGTATCTTGACCTGCGCGCCGGTGTAGCTCCTGGCTTTCAGCCCCTGTTCCTTGAGCGCCATTGCCAGCAGGCCGATGGTGACCTGTTCGCCGGTAGAGATGATCACGTCCAGTTCGCGCGGATCGGGATGCTTTTGTATTTCGTGTGCCAGCGCCACCAGGCGATTGGTCTCACCGCTCATTGCGGAGACCACCACCACTACCTGATGCCCGAGTGCCTTGAATTTGGCGACGCGCCGCGCGACGTTCTTGATGCGGTCTGGAGTGCCGACCGATGTGCCGCCGTACTTCTGAACTATGAGTGCCACGTTTTTTCCATGCATGACTTGAAAAGTGGCGCGATTCTAGCTCAATTGGCCCAAAAAGACGAGGCAAGGACCTGTCAATGCAATTAGTTTCAAATATGTTCGCGCCTCTTGAGGGTGCTAAACTCAAGGCCATTGCGTTGTAAATCCAGACCACCCAGATGCCAAAAATCACCCCGCGCACCATTCCCGCCACAGCCGCACAAAACCTGCGCGACAGTGGTTATTCACCCGCCATGGCGAATATCTTCGCAGCGCGCGGTATTACGGACAGCAGGCAACTGGATACCACCTTTGCCGGGCTGCTGCCATTCGACAACCTGAAAAATGCCACCGCAATGGCGCGCTTGCTGGCTGATGCGATTGCAGCACGGAAGAAACTCATGGTTATCGCCGATTACGATGCCGATGGTGCCACTGCCTGCGCGGTGGCCGTGCGCGGCCTGCGCGCCTTCGGTGCGCAAATCGATTTCATCGTGCCGAACCGTTTTGAATACGGTTACGGGCTGACACCGGAAATCGTCCAGCTCGCTGCAAAAAGCAATCCTGATATTTTAATCACCGTGGATAACGGGATCGCCAGCGTCGAAGGCGTGGCCGAGGCCAACCGTCTGGGCATGCAGGTATTCGTCACCGATCACCACCTGCCCGGCGATGCCTTGCCGGACGCCGCATGCATCGTTAATCCCAATCAACCCGGCTGCACTTTTCCCAGTAAAAACCTGGCCGGGGTGGGTGTGATGTTTTATGTGTTGCTGGCGCTGCGTGCCGAGCTGCGCACACGCGGCGCTTTCGCTGCCCAGGCAGAGCCCAAACTTGCCGAACTCCTCGACCTGGTGGCATTGGGCACCGTTGCCGATGTGGTCAAGCTGGACCAGAACAATCGCATTCTGGTCCAGCAGGGGCTGCAGCGCATCCGTGCCGGACGTGCCTGTGCCGGTATCAATGCGCTGTTGCAAGTGGCAAAAAAGGATCCGTCTCGCGTCTCCAGCCAGGACCTGGGCTTTACCATCGGGCCGCGACTGAATGCGGCCGGCCGGCTCGACGACATGAGTCTGGGCATCAATTGTTTGTTGAGCGACGATGCAGCCGCGGCTCAGCAGATCGCAACCCGGCTGGACGCGCTCAACCGCGAGCGGCGCAGCATCGAAACCGGCATGCAGGACAATGCACTGGCGTCTCTGGAAGGTATCGATCCGTCCGACAATTTCAGTCTCGTGCTGTTTGACGAGTCATGGCACCAGGGTGTGATCGGTATATTGGCCTCGCGGCTCAAGGACAAATACCATCGCCCGACCATCGCCTTCGCGAGATCGAATAATGGCGAAATAAAAGGCTCCGGTCGTTCCATCGCCGGATTGCATCTGCGCGACGCGCTGGATCTGGTCAGCAAGCGCCATCCTGCACTGATCAGAAAATTCGGCGGGCATGCCGCAGCAGCCGGACTCAGTATCGCCGAGCCCGACTTTGCCACCTTTGCCACTGCCTTTGAAGAAATCGCCGGCAACCTGCTCGATGAGAACGACCTGGCACAGCGCATCGAAACCGATGGCGCGCTGGATAAGGACCAAATGGATCTGGATATCGCCCGGTTGCTTGATGAGCAGGTGTGGGGACAGGGTTTCCCCGCCCCGCAATTCAGCGATGATTTCATGGTCAAGAATCAGCGCGTGGTTGGCGAAAAACATCTTAAATTGAGCTTGAGCACACAAGGCAGGCTCATCGATGCGATCCTGTTTGGCCACAACGAACCTTTGCCAGAACATATCCATGCCGTGTACAGCCTGAGCGTCAATGAATACAATGGCAAACAGAGCCTGCAACTTATTGTTCGGCACTGGCAGCATACAAAGGACTAAACAATGGAATCCATGCTCGTGCTCAACAACGGCATCGAAACCCTGCCGCAATTCATTACCAGCCTGGCCATCGGCCTGCTGATCGGGCTGGAACGCGAGCGTAACCCTTCCGCCAAGGCCGGACTGCGCACCTTCGCGCTGGTCGCCATGTTCGGCACGCTGTCCGCGCTGCTCTCCGGCAAACTCGGCACACCCTGGCTGCTGATCGCCGGTCTGCTTGCCGTGGCCGGCATGATCATCGCGGCATACCACAACAAGCCTGTCGAAGCAGACGAACCGGGCACCACCACGGTGATCGCCCTGCTGCTGTGCTACGGATTGGGCGCGATGATCTGGTTCGGTCTTGCCAAGCTGGCCGTTATGCTGGCCATAGCGGTCACCGCCCTGCTCTATTTCAAACCCGAACTGCGCGGGATGTCGCAGCGCCTGACGCGCAGCGATCTGGTGGCCGTGCTGCAATTTTCCGTGCTGACCTTTATCGTGCTGCCGATACTGCCCGACCAGAGCTATGGCCCGTACGGCGCCTTCAATCCGCATCAGGCCTGGCTGATGGTGGTGCTGATCTCCGGGATCAGCCTGGCGGGTTATACCGCACTGCATGTGGCGGGAACCCGTTATGGAGCGCCACTGCTGGGTTTTCTCGGCGGTCTGGTTTCCAGCACCGCAACCACATTGCTCTATGCAAGAAACAGCAGGAACAATCCGGCCATGTCGCAACTGGCCGCCGCCATCATCGTCATTGCCAGCATGGTGGTATTGCTGCGCCTGCTGGTACTCAGTGCGGTGGTCGCCTATGGCGCAGTGCCCGCACTGTTGCCGGTACTTTCGGGTGGATTCCTGTTTGGCCTGGCTGTCGCGCTGTACAACTGGCGCAAGACGATCAATACGACAAAACTCAACATCCCGGAAACCGCCAACCCCGCCGAACTGCGCACTGCGCTGGGCTTTGGTTTGCTCTATGTGATCGTGCTGCTGGGTGCGGCATGGATGCAGGATTTTGCGGGGAGCCGCGGCCTGTATGCGGTGGCTCTGGTGTCGGGGTTGACCGATGTCGATGCGATCACACTTTCCAGCCTGCGCCTGTTCAATCTCGGCCAATTGAACGAACATCAGGCCGTCACCTCGATTACCCTCGCCTTCTTTGCCAATCTCACCTTCAAATTCGGCATGGTGATATTCATCGGCGGAAAAAATCTCGCCAGATATGTCGCCGCCGGCTTCGGCGCAATCGCTTTGGGGATGTTGGTCGGGCTGGTTGCGTTATAATTCCGCCCCTTTTAGCAAGCGACAAAAAACATATCATGGAAGCCGAACAACTCAACGCCCTCTCCAACCAGCTGCAGGACCTCGCCTTGCGCAACGCCGAATTACGGAGGTATCTTTGACTACGATGCCAAGCAGGAGCGCCTGACCGAGGTATCCGAACTCGCCGAAGATCCGGCCATCTGGCAGGACGCCAAACGCGCGCAGGAGCTGGGCCGCGAACGCAAGATGCTGGAAGGAGTGGTACTCGGCCTGGGCAAGATCCAGCAGGATATTTCCGATGCATCGGAACTGTTCGAGATGGCCCAGGCGGAAAATGACGACGACAGCCTGAACAGCACCGCCACCGATATCCAGGACATCGAAAAGCGCGTTGCGGCGATGGAATTCCGCCGCATGTTCTCCCACCCGATGGACCCGAACAATTGCTTCGTCGACATCCAGGCCGGTTCGGGCGGAACCGAGGCGCAGGACTGGGCCTCGATGCTGCTGCGCATGTATCTGCGCTACTGCGAACGCAAGGGCTTCCAGGTCGAAGTACTGGAACAATCCGACGGCGAAGTCGCGGGTATCAAGGGCGCATCCCTCAAGGTGATCGGCGACTATGCCTACGGGCACCTGCGCACCGAAACCGGCGTGCACCGGCTGGTGCGAAAATCGCCGTTCGACTCCGGAAACCGCCGCCACACCTCGTTCTCCAGTGTGTTCGTTTATCCGGAAGTGGACGAATCCATCGAGGTCGAGATCAACCCGGCAGACCTGCGCGTGGACACCTACCGCGCCTCGGGTGCCGGCGGACAGCACATCAACAAGACCGATTCGGCGGTGCGTATCACCCACCTCCCCACCAACATCGTGGTGCAATGCCAGAGCGACCGCTCGCAGCACCGCAACCGCGCCGAGGCCATGGCGATGCTAAAATCGCGCCTCTATGAAGAAGAGCTGCGCAAGCGCAATGAAGAAAAGCAGGTACTGGAAGACGGAAAATCCGACATCGGCTGGGGCCACCAGATCCGCAGCTATGTGCTCGACCAGTCGCGCATCAAGGATCTGCGCACCAACCACGAAGTCGGCAATACCCAGGGCGTGCTGGATGGCGACCTGGACGATTTCATCTCGGCCAGCCTGAAGCAGGGCGTTTAACCAGCACTAATAATTTGAGATCTGTTATGACTACCGAAGACACCCTGCCATCCCCCGACGAAAACCAGATCATTGCGGAACGCCGCGGCAAATTAACGGCTATTCGCAAAACAGGCGTGGCTTTCCCGAATGATTTCGAACGAAAGCATCTGGCCGGCGATTTGCATGGCGAGTTTGGCGAGAAAAGCCACGACGAACTGGAGGCATTGCAGATACACGTTGCCGTGGCCGGGCGCATGATGCTGAAGCGGGTGATGGGCAAGGCCAGCTTCGCCACGGTGCAGGACATGAGCGGACGCATCCAGCTGTTCATCAGCAATAACGACACCGGCGAGGAAGCGCATAACGCGTTCAAGCATCACGACCTCGGCGACATACTCGGCGCCACGGGCGTGCTGTTCAAGACCAAGACCGGCGAGCTTTCCGTGCGCGTCACGCAGGTGCGTTTATTGACCAAGGCGCTGCGTCCGCTACCGGAAAAATTCCACGGCCTGACCGACCAGGAACAGAAATACCGCCAGCGCTATCTCGACCTGATCACCAACGAGGAGGCGCGCAAGGTGTTCATCACGCGCACCCGGATCATCCAGGCGATACGCGAATTTTTCATCCGCAACGGCTATCTGGAAGTCGAGACACCGATGATGCACCCGATACCGGGAGGCGCTGCGGCCAAGCCGTTCGAGACCCACCACAACGCGCTGGACATGAAGATGTATCTGCGCATTGCGCCCGAGCTGTACCTGAAGCGGCTGGTGGTCGGCGGATTCGAAAAGGTGTTCGAGATCAACCGCAATTTCCGCAACGAGGGACTGTCCACGCGGCACAACCCGGAATTCACCATGCTGGAATTCTACGAGGC
>Ga0307377_10002049_pt1 | contig 24241 bp, 54 predicted proteins | sample TR3MG_FD_202535 | JGI IMG/M metagenome (GOLD analysis project Ga0307377, IMG submission 202535) | Soil microbial communities from Risofladan, Vaasa, Finland - TR-3 | ecosystem: Environmental > Terrestrial > Soil > Coastal area > Acid sulfate soil | place: Finland: Risofladan, Vaasa | collected...
TTGTGCATTTTTGGTCTATGATTATTTCATCTTCTCTGTGCAAAATAGCTTTTGATATTGCCGCCCAAGAAAACCATTTATCATTGAAATGTTTTAGCCCATGAAACTTAAACCCGATTCCTTCTTTACCAATATCAGTAATTTCCAGCAATGTAATTTGGTCACTCATCTCATCTCTCCTTCAGTTCTTCTTCGGTTGGTCGGCCATGCGGTGGATTATTTCCAAGGCCCACCTCACATGCGTAATTCCACAATTCACTTCTTTGTATGCTTCATTCAGCACCTTCCTACGAACTTCCTTGTCATGCTCGGCCAGCCATGTGGAGTCGGTGGAGGCGAGGGCTTTATCAACGCGCTCGTGTATCTCCAACCAAGACCCACCTTTCAAGTTCGGAGGGCATCGCATAAGTTGTATAGCCTCCCTCAACCGCGCATTGTCACGCAGTAACTTACCTTCCCTGATTGAGTATCGTTCTATCTCAGCCTGAAGCTGCTCGCCTTGGGATTGGAGTTTAGAATTCCGGAGTGTTTCAGTTTGAAATTTTCCGCGTTCTATTTCCCACTCAACAAAATAGTCAACCTTTTTTACTGAACTTTCAGGCCACGGTTTTGCACCATTATTTGTATTTTCAAGTCTTTCTCTCAATGTCTTGTCACTCATCTCATTTCTCCTTTTGGTTAGGTGTAGTTATGGCTGTTCAAAGCATACCGTTTGGGTGGTACATTCTTTTTGCGGATATATAAGCTTGGTGAGCTTCTTCAGGGGTTGAGAAAATACCTAAATGTATATTCTTTCTGTCTATCTTTATTGCTGACTGATATTTTCCTTGATGATAGGAAACGCCAAGCAATCCAGTTTTGTTATCGCAACGCGCTTTGATTAAGTTTTGCTGATTTCCAGATTTTGTAACATCGCGTAAATTATCTATCCAGTTGTGATTGCGAATTGTGTCCTTATGGTCAATCTCATTTTTTGGCCAAACTCCATAAACAAACAGCCATGCTATACGGTGGGCTTTGTACTGCTTTCCACTAACCTTTATGCAGATATAACCATCTTTATTGGTATTACTGATAACAGTTCCAGCGCGTACATTGCCGCGTGATACCAGCCAAGTAAATATCCCACTATCAGGATCGTAATCAAGCAACTCTTTCAAACGTGCCTGTGTCAACTCTCGTTCCTTGTCCATCATTCGCTCCTTTTATTCGTCATCATCCCAATAACTCATTTCTGAATCAGCAGCTCCTTCTGGATCATCAGCAAAATCACCATCTACATCTTCTTCTAGCTCGATGAGAGCAAGGTAATGTGCATCCTTATCTGGTAGTCCAGAACATTTTTGGAACTGTACGCTACATCTTCTCAACCATTCATCCTTGTCCATCACTCTCTCCTAAATAAATTGCAGCACAGCCGCACCGATAACCACCAGCACGGCCAGAAGTATCCAGCACCAGACAGCGCCCTCGAATAAACTCTTTGGTGCGTTATCGGAGCGCATCACCCCTGCATCCTATGAACCGTGATATGCGGCTGCGGTCTTGAAATCCTTGCTTCATATACCGGCCTATCCCGCCACTCGCTATATGATCCGAATTCTGGATTTCTAATCAAATAGACGATCCGGTAATTCTTCTCGCTCGGTAATTTCGTCTGCCCAGTAACCATGAGAAAGCTACTCTCTTCCAGGCGCTTCAATTGCTTGGTTACTGCGCGCTGATTCGTATCCTCATCTCGAACGAATGCGCGAAGATGGAATATGTCGAAATGGGCATAACGCATATTCGCTATCAGGTAATTCGCCAGTCGAGCCAGTTGCGATTCGGGTAGCAAAGTTGTGGCGCGCTTGGATAGCGATTCTTTGCTTAGGGGGATTCCTTTGGGCCAGGGCATTATTCTTCTTCCTCCAGTCCCAGCCTAATCTCAATCTCATGCAGCCACTTTTCCTGCCCTGATGAAATGGTGCGGAAATTTTTAACGCTCGGGAGAAATTCAAACTTCTCCTTGCTGGACAGATCGCTTCCGACCGCTTCATCCATAATGCGCTTTACTCGCTCTGCTGGGGTCATAGCTTCTTTTAATTGGTTTCTTGTTTGATACCACAAAATGGACAGAAAGTATGGAACAGGCTGATCGTTTCTTTTTTCTTCTGGCCTTCCAATTCAACTTCGATTGAGTTGCAAGTCCGTATCTTTGTTTCATTTCTGCCAAACGTAATGGCGATTCCAAGCATACGAACATCCTTAACCGGCTTCTTGTATTGACCTTTCTCAATACAATGAGCCAGTAATCTTTTTTCTATATCTGAAACGCATGTGCAATTCATAGCTTCTTTTCCTCCTTCAATTTACCGCACTCAGGACACGCCGAACCCATCACGCCAACATACACATGCCCAAATTGGCACTTGCAGAGACGGTCTTGCATGTATGGGGGAACGGGTGGGACGCCGCCTGTCTCGTATAGGTTCATGCTGCCTCCCGCCTTGCTGCGAATTCAATATCACCGCGAAACTCGGCCAATATCCATCCGAGCGCGGTATCCGCATCACCGCCGAATGTACTGCCAAGCACTGAGAGCATTTCAGAGCGGGAAGGGCGGTTAGCCACGGTTGGTACAATTGTCCCGGTAGCTGGAAATGGATGAGTGACGACCGGCATCGATCCAGACTTGAACGGCTGCTCTTGCGCTTTGAGCTGGGCATTCTTGCGGGAGGCTTCGATGGCTGCGGCTTCGGCTGTCGCTTTATCAGGATCGACGTTGGCATTGGCCGCGTTGCATTTATAGCATCGAGGTGCATCTATTGGATAGACATGGTTGCACTTCCAGCACATTGTAGTGTTCACGCTACCTCCGAAAAAGTTAAACGCTTGTAAATATGGCGCGTTCTTTCAACATCATCCTTGCAATAATCCATCACCTTTTGAGGGTCTATGGGCCAGGTATCTGCAACCATTGAGCCGTCGAATCCATCCTTACCAGTTATGCCGAAAGCCTTGCATAGTTTGTCCATGCTGACTCGTTTCTCACGATCAGCAGACCACATCAACATCGTGTCTGCTATGCAGCTATCCCACGGCTTAGCATTCATTGCCTTGCGTATATCCGGCTGTGGCTTGATGCCGTGAATGATGGAGCGATGTTTCATAAATGGCAGATCGAATCCAGCCACGTTATGCCCCCACTACAGTCAATCCAGTTGTGGTGTTGCCGCCATGATATTCAACTCGGATTAATTCGCGCACAGAGTCATAGAAGTACGCAAGCATTTGCGCTTCCGTTTGATCCCCAACTACCCCGACAACCTGTACAGGATTATCATCAAAAGCCCACGCAATACACGCTATGCTGCCGTACAGTCCATCAAACGAGGTTTTAGATACCAACTCCTTGGTTGCTTGCTCTTTGTTCTCTGCAAGCCATTCTGCGATGCTTTCCGGCTTCTTGTATTGCCCGGGCGCGGTTATTGTGGCGGCGACATCTGCGATGAATTGCGGATCTCGGCTGGGCAATGTCTCCAAATCTAGATAAATGTTCATTGGTTTATGTCCTCCAGTTGTGCGTCTTTATCAGCTTGCATAATAGCCAGTTTGCACTTTTCTTTAAGTGCTGAGAGTGCATGCTGCGTTGGCTTATCCAGCTTTCCCCATGCGATTGCGAGTGATGGCATACTGGCGCAATCCAGCAGGGTCTTTTCTTCGGCCTTGAAGTCTGCCGCTGGGGACTGTTTTTTAGGTGCTGGCGGATCAACCTCGTCTGCATGCAAATCGCCCTTAACCCACAATTCCAGCGCGGCACCGAATCGCATAGCAGCATTCCGCAAAGCGTCACCAATACGCTCTTTCATCGCATCCCCGCCAGACTTGCCCTGTGCGTCCCCGTAGCCCAGCCGTGTCACTCCGCAGACAGTGAGGCGAATCCACAGCCCGCCATCCTTATCAATGGCCGGCAGTCCATCTGCCCCGACTGCAAGCGGCTCCCAATTCCATGACGAATCAACCGTCAGTAAAAGATCAGTCAGCGCGGCATGGCCGAAATAGTCGAGGTGCACGACCTTGGGATGATGCCACCCGCCGCAAATTTCGCAGCGTACTCCTACCTTGTAATCAGCCTTTACAGCGTCAGTCTGTGCTTTGGTCGGCTTCGGGAGTTTGTTTACCAAGTGCGCAGGGACTTTCTCGCGTAGTTTCTGTAATCCTTCATTCGCTTCCATGATCGCTCCTTTCGTTATCGGAACAGCCTTTTGACTTGTTATCATCCATATCGCATAAAGTCTCAGCGCGCATTGATTGCTCGTGATACCACGCTTCGCATAAGTCCGCGCCGCTCAGATTCTCTTGCTCTTGCTGTTCCTGGTATTCATCCGCCATTCTGCTCATTTCATCTTCTCCTTATAATTCTCGGTTTATTCAAAATCCCTAAATCACCGCACGTGTGCTCCCGAATATCCGTGCTGGTGCAGCGCCACTGTGATTCGTTAAACGGTTGCCGGTAATACTTCATCATGTCCATTGGCTCGGTGGATCTGGTAAACATCATCAGCATGAGCAGAAGGACGGTGCGCATTAGTGTCGGTCAGGAATAACAGTACATTTGAGTGCGCGTCCACCTTGACGATATATTCTTTTCCAATCCCTCCCAAATGATCTTTCAACGTCATCTATCAATTGTTTACGAGTCCAACTACACATCGAAGTAATGTATGGTCGTTCTGAAGTCCAAGCAAAAAACCATGTTGGGTGTTCCATTAAATTCTCCTTAGTCGATTTCACAACACCCGTCTGCTGCTATGAGATTCGGTTCGGGCTGCGTTGATGGTGGCGGGACTAGCCACGGACAGGAATTTCCAACTCAGGGCATTTCCCTATTCCCATTGCCTCAAACACCCCTAGAGGTTTCACCTCTTCTTTTTCTTGCCAATAAAGAAACATGTGGGCGAAACGGTCACTTGCCGTGAATGTTGAACACCACGAATATCCATCTGGCGGTGTGCGTTCTTTCTCATGTTTTTTGCATACAAACAGTTCATCATCTGAACACCACGAACAATCATCTTTTCCGTATGCGCTTGAGGCTGGATTTCTACGCGCTCCTTCCAACAAGAACGAGTGCTTAAAGTGTGCCGGTTCTCCACAAATATGGCATTCATGGCGCATCCTTGTTTTTGTCACAACAACCGTTTCACCTTCGCCTTTCAATAGTTCTTCATCCATTTCATTCTCCAATCCGTTAAATATTCCCGCACGCAAAAAGTGCGCTGCTCAAATCATCCCTTGATGTGCTTCTCTGCTGTCTTGAACCGCCTGATCTGCCCGATACTTCTCGTTTGCCAGCCAACCTGCACGGCAAAGTAATCTCTCACCTTCTGCGCTTCCTCACGGATGCCTTGCAGATGCCGTGTGGCAGATTGCTCTATGCCGGCATATACGGCTTGTTGAGCTTGGCCGAGTTGGATGGAGAGGTTCATCATTGGCCACCATCCGCGCGCCAGTCTCTAATATCCTCTCGAATATCACTGCCGAGCGTGTAGCATAAATCCAACTCTGAAATCGCCATAAACAAACCACCGCATACCTCGCATAAATACCAATTAGGCATTGGAACATCTGCTCCTTCACCGTAAATGCGCTCTTCAATGTCGTTTTCAGCATAACGATGACGCTCAAATTTCAACACATCATCACCTACCTTAATCTTCGCTCCACATGAGCAGCAATGCCGAGAATATTTGGTATTTAGTTTTGTAAAATCTTTTGTGCTTGGAGTATCGTAATACCAAGCGAAATCTCCATCACCATCATAATCGCAGGATAAGCCCATCATTTCACCTCTTGTGTTGATTGTGGCAGGATGGTCATCGGGCTGGCGGCAAGCATGGCTTTGTAAATAATGATTGCCTTTCCTGATTTTGTAATGTGTCCACCATCTTTAACAAACCATTCTGGCAATCCAGTAGTTGTCATTCCGTATGCGTCAATATGACGCATCATCTGGCTACAATTATTAATGCCAAGTTCCAATCCATTTAGGAATCCGCGAGGCGCATCTATCATATTCTCACTAGGCTCTATCGGCACCAGGCAATACAGAGAATCGTCGTAGGTTATCGTTTTCACAATTCCCCCTTCGCCATCCGCCAAGCCTGCGCCCAGCGATAGCCATATTTGAATCTGTACCGTATAAGATTTCGGATCATGCGAACGCTCCCAATAAATATCCAACCAAACAAATCAGCACGACTCCCCACGCGACATTCGCATCCTCGAATTGCCGCTTAGTATCCTCGGCACGTTGACGGGCGATGGCGTTGAGTTTTATTGCTATGTTGTTGTAGGTCATAATTCCCCCTAAAATGGTATTCCGTCATCAGCGGGCTGCAGGTTTGGTAAAGCCAAAAGCTGCGAGATTTTCTCGTCGATCTTGGCTACCTTCATGTGAGTTTCGGAAAGAATGTCCTGGCGCTCAGCTTGCAGCGCTGTGACTTTGAGGCGCGCCATCTGCTCCATGCTGGGCAATTGGATATCAGGCACATCAACCTCGATTTCCTCGACAAAGATATTGTTAGAATCTTCCTTAACCTTGACATGCCAGAACAGCAGCTTCCCCTGTTCTTCCCAGTCGTACTGCTGGACGAATACAAACAGTTTGATTTTCATGCGAACTCCCTCCGATAAGTTTCCAAACACATGAATAACTCCTGTGCGCATTCCTGCGCCTCAGCGATATGCTCGTTCTGCGGGAATGCCTCGCCAAACTCTTCCAGCATCCTTGCTACCCGACTGGCCTCGCACATCACGTCTTGCAGCCTCTCTCGCGGTGTATCTGGTCCCCGTCTCTCCGAGGTGTCACGCAAACCAGTTTTTGCACCATTGCTTGCCGGGCTGATGTATTTCTACAGTTCCTCGACTCATGCCGGTTCGATTGCGTGTGAACCTTCTGCTCTTATGTTCGTGCCGTCTTTCCGGCTGTCAGCGTGACTGTACTTTTAAGCGGAACTTTCTCACGCATTCCCCGCTTGCTGCTCATGGCTTTCCACCAATATGGGCGCGATGGCCTTATGCTCTTTTGCTGCCCAACAAAAACATTTCGAATGTGCTTCTACTGTGCTGCGCTACGGGTTCCAGACCTTCGCCATTTTTAGAGCTTCTGCTTAATCCCACCCTTGACCACTTCAGGCCCCCTCGGGATTTGGTCTTTGCTTCACCAGCCGCGCTTTCGGTTAGCTGATGGAGTGCATGATGTCATATCAAGAACGCCGTGTCAAATACTTTTTACACTTATTTTGTACATTAGAGAAGCGTGATATGGAAAAATACTTAGAAAATATAACATTCAGCTATTGTAAACATTATTTGACTATGGTAATCTACCTACATGAAAGCTAAAAACCTTATTGATGTTTTAGGCGGTTGCCAGAACGTAGCCTCAATCCTTAACGAGCAAGGGCTACAGGTTCACACCAGGCAGCGCATTTGGAATTGGTACAAGAAAGACCGGATACCTGATTGGGCGCAATATGCCTATCCTAAAATTTGGCGCAAGGCCGAAGTTATGATTGAGAAACAGAAAAAAGCAGCATGACACAAGTCTCATCAGTGCTGAAAAGCACTTTATACCCAATTCAGGAGTTAAGAATTCCGAACTGGGTATTTTTTTATTCGTTAATCGAGCAATCCAGCAAGCAGTTTGCCAGCGCGGTGCAGGCATTGGAGCGGATTCAACGCTCGGGGATAAAGGCGGTTGCATGAAAGTTCCATCATGGCTTTATGAACTTAAGTCTGACAGCACCTTAAATTCAAGGGACGTTGCAGGAATACTTGGCATCACTGTTCATGCCATGGAAATGAGAGTTATTAGAGGTAAATTCCCCCTACCCGATCATCATATTATTAGATGGAGAGAAAGATCGGTTCCATCTAAGCAATGGTACGTTAAAACCATCATCAAATTCATTAAATCTCAACATGTGGAGGTGATATGAAAGACGAACCTATCAGTGTTGGCGATTTAGTGATGGTCATCAAGCCTAAGTCGTGCTGTGGGGCTGGCCAGATTGGGTTTATCTTTATTGCTGAAGATGTAAGAAGGGGAGAAGGCACGTGCGCGCACTGCGGGGATAAAGATAACGACTGGTCTGCGAAAGTATCTGGTGTGGATGGATGGGTACAAACATACCGCCTAAAACGCATCCCGCCACAGACTGAGTTGGAGTCTGTCGATCAGCCGGAAGAGGTGACAGCATGACCCCTAACGATATTCTGCTCATCCTGATTATCGTCTCTCTCGCGCTGATAATCGGCCTATTCGTGCATTGGGCGGGGAAGGATTAACCATGCACAGCGCAATTCTAGCCAAAAGTGCTCGACTCCAGCGCGTCTACAAACTGCTCCAGGATGGTAAGCCTCACACAACCCGGGACATAATCCGCAAAGCCTCTGTGTGTGCTGTGAACAGTATTATTGCCGAATTGAGAGAGAATGGTGTGACTATCGAGTGCCAGCGCGAGGGTGCAATCTGGCGATATTGGATGACTTGAATTACCGCTTGCAAATTGTCGGGATTAGCGTATATTTTTAACCCAAGGCTGTGATTGGCCTATTAGCGCAAGGATATTCAGTGAGTAATTCGCCCAGCATCATCTTTAAGACCCTATTCAGGCTGCTTGCCAGTCCTTGCCGGGGAACAATCGCCTTAATTATGGTGCTGGGCAAAGAACTTTTATGAAATGGTTTAAGCACCAGGCAACAGCCAGAAATGATGAGCGCATATCGAAGCTTGAAGATCGGGCTGGACTTGAGGCTTATGGTTTTTATTTCAAAATGCTAGAAATAGTAGCTGAAGTTATAGATGCAACAGACAAGCACGAGGTAAGTTACAGCCTGTCAAGATGGGGTCGTCAGACTAACATCACATCAAAAAAGTGGCTGTTCTTGTCTCAATGTTGCTCTGACGTTGGTCTGATGATTGTCTGTCGAGTAGCTGACGAAGGCCTGACGAAGGACTACCAAATATCTGTTAAAATTCCCAACTTATTGAAATATAGAGATAACCACACTAAAAACTTGCAAGCGACTTATAAGCAAGAAGTAGAGTTAGAGAAAGAGCAAGAAGTAGAGTTAGAGAAAGAAAAACCAAAGTCAAAAGACTCGTCGCCGCAAAAAGCGCCGACCAAGGCAACCAGACTTCCAAAGGATTGGGTATTGCCAAAAAAATGGGGGGAGTGGGCTTTGGCAGAAAAACCGCATTTGACTGCGGAGGATGTTCGGGTGATGGCTGACACGTTCAAGGATCACTGGATCGCCAATGCAAGCAGAGCTACCGGAAAGAAGGATGACTGGCAGGCAACCTGGCGTAATTGGGTGAGAAATCAGAAGGAAAGTCATCAGCAGCCACAACGGGTTCAGGAAGCACGATTGGATTTTGTAAGTCAAGTGATGGGAGGACGAAATGGAAATGACAGAGCGCTTAAAGACATTGCCCCGCGACCTGCAATCGAGGGTGATGCACAAACTGTTCGAGAAATTGACTTTCGCCTTCGGGAACCAGATGGCGGCTAAGTGGCAAGGATTGGACATGCAAGCGGTGTATCAGGATTGGGCTGATGCGCTGGCTGAGTGTTCACTTGGCGCGATCAATTACGGAATAAACCACGCGAAGCTGCAAGAGCATCCACCTAGCCAGGGTGCGTTTGTTGCGTACTGCAAGCAATACAAACCACCGCTGATTGCTGACCGGCTGGAAAACCTGCACGTCAAGGATACGGAAAAAGGATTGGCGGAGATTGCCCGCATCAAGGAAATGCTGACTGCCAAAATGAAAGTCGAAGCATGACACCCGATACCCGCAAATTTATCGCTGACCTGGATGCCCAGTGGCGTGAATTCTGGAATGAGCGCGCTGGAATTCTCGAATACTTGGGACTAGTGCCACGTGAAACAGCAGAGCAGATCGCCTGGATGGAAACCTCCGCCGCCATGCTGAAGAGCCGCGTGATGCAGATTGCCGAGAAGCAAGCGCACAAACCTCATCCTTTGACCATGCCAAAGCAGCAGCCGATTGCTGACCGCAAAATGTTATCTGCCGGAGATCAATCATGACACAGACACTCAACCAACAAAAACTTGATGTACTGCGAGTCCTCCGCGCAATGGCGATCGACAACCACAAGATGAAGTTGGAAGCGCTAGACGCAGACATAGCGAATCTCGCAGTGCTTGTGGATATGGAAAGAGAGCAACGTGAAAATATTGGGGGTGAGCATGCGCATTGATTCGAGTTCTACGCTGGTTGAGCTTTCGGGAATATCTAACGGTTAGGAGAAATGAGATGGAAGATGATGAATACGCAGATTATGTTCTGTTGCGCGAAAAAGAAATAGCAGAATTGGGATATGAGATAGATGCGCTGAAGGCATTATTAAAAGACGTATTTAATACAGTCAGCCTGAACGGTAATCCATATCTTTGCGAGAGAATAATGAACGCTATAGGGGAGGAATGAGACGTGAAAAAAATACCGCAAATATGGATGAATGGAGGAGGTGTTCAATCTGCCGCTATTGCTGCATTAATCGTACAAGGAAAACTAAAAAAGCCAGATTATGCAATCATTGTTGATACCGAGCGCGAGCAAAGTACAACTTGGAAATATCTTGATAATGTAATTCAGCCAGCGTTATCGCGTGTTAGATTAAATGTAACTCGCATTAAAAAAGGTGAATTTGCCACCGTTGATATTTGGGGGGGTAAAGACAAGAAAACTTTATTGATTCCAGCCTTCACAAATATAAATGGTAATGTCGGAAAGTTATCGACATTTTGTTCAAACGAATGGAAGAAACGAGTTGGCGAACGGTGGCAAAGAAACATGGGAATACAAAAATCAGTAGTTTGGCTGGGGATTAGTTGCGATGAAAAGCAGCGACTCAGGCCATCAGATGATATTCGCTATCCATTGATTGAATTGGGGATGAACCGCGGTGATTGTGTGAAACTTGTTTATGACATGGGCTGGCCCAGCGCACCGCGTTCAAGCTGCTATATGTGTCCCAACCATACTGCTGCTGAATGGCGTGATATTCGTCGTAACAAGCCAGCAGACTGGTCAGCAGCAATTAGTTTTGAAAGAAGCTTACGCGATATAGATAAAAATGCGTTTTTGCATCACGATTGCGTGCCGTTAGAAGATGCGGATTTAGAAGAAATTAATGGAGTTTTGTTCGGCCACTGCGATACTGGAATGTGCTTCGTTTAATAGCCTAGCCATGAAGCTGCCCCCACCCTAACCGAAGCATAACTCAAATAGGAGAATGAAATGGATGACCAAATTCAGCAATTAGAAAAAAGCCTTGCAATGGATAAGTTAAGGCCAGATCAATGCACTTGTGGCCACTCTAAATCAGCGCATGACAGTGGATATGCTTTCTGTTGGTTTTGTAGGTGTAATGAATTTATAGATTCAGGGCGTGAACGCGATCATGAACCTTCCCGCCACCCTAACCGAAGCATAACTCAAATAGGAGAATGAAGATGAATTGCACATGTGTTTCTGATCTTGAAAAAAAGCTATTAGCCCATTGTAGCGAACAGGGTAAATATAAAAAGCCAGTCAAGGGTGTTCGTGTGCTTGGAATTGCAATTACGTTTGGCCGTAATGAAGCAAAGATACGGACTTGTAGCTCAATCGAAGTTGAACTGGAAGGCCAGAAGAAAAAAGAAATGATAAGCATGTTTCATACATTCTGCCCGTTCTGTGGAATCAAGCAGGATGATAACCAGTCCGGAAACGCAGCATAACTCAAATCACCAGGAGGTAATCATGCTAACCGACATGCAAATCCAGCAAATATACCTAGCATCCCGCAGCGCAGAGGAGTTCGCCCAAGCTTGTTACCTGGCCGGCCGCCGTGAGCAGCAGAAGCTGGATGCCGAATTAGCGCGCAAGTATCCGTTCTCGCCGGTGATCGGGAAGAACACCGCGGATGCGATTGAGAGGGCGGAATGAGCGACAAGAGAATATATTTCCTCGTCCACGAAACCGCGCGCAAGCTGGCCGCAGCTCAGGTCATGCTGGCCCCTGATGGCTTTGTGGTCGAGATAAAGCCGCCCACCCGTTCATTAGAGCAGAATGCGAGGCTCTGGAGTATGCTAAACGAGATCGCCGCGCAAGTGGAATGGTACGGGCGCAAACTGGATTCCGAATCTTGGAAACACATTTTTAGCAGCTCATTACGCAAAATGGATGTTGTGCCGAATCTTGACGGAACTGGATTTGTTGCGCTTGGATTATCCACCTCGAAAATGAGCAAGCGCGAATTATCTGATCTGATGGAGCTGATAAGCGCATTCGGCGCAGAGCATAATGTTAAATTCTCGGATGGCGTGCAATGAGCTTGCAATTACCAGCGCAAGCGTTTAGTATTATTTCCGTCGGTGGGTGTGAGAGCCCCGCAAGCATTTTAAAGCTTGTCCTTTAAACTGGCCGACAATCTCACTCAATCCGACAAGGGAACTCAAATATCCGACAAGGGAACTCAAATGAACGCTCCAATCATCATCGGCAAAGCCACGCTCTACCGCGGAGATTGCCTTGAAGTCATGCGCACCATGCCAGATTGCAGCGTGGATTCTATCGTCACGGATCCACCATATGGCATTCGCTTTATGGGAAAGGCTTGGGATGGAGCGGATATTGAAAAGAAAACAGCCGCTCGTCGTAATCTTGAATCGCATTGCCCCGGTGCTGGACCCAATGGCGGACACAAGTCGGTCGCCGCAGAAGCTGGGAAGTACGAACTGACACCAAAAGCGATGCGCGCCTTTCAGGAATTCTCGCGCGCGTGGGCTGTCGAGGCGTTGCGTATATTGAAGCCGGGCGGACATCTACTATCATTTTCATCAGCTAGAACCTATCACCGCATGGTGTGCGGAATCGAAGATGCTGGGTTCGAGATACGCGACCAGATTATGTGGGTATTCGGCAGCGGATTCCCGAAATCTCACAATCTCACCGATGATTGGAAAGGTTGGGGTACTGCACTCAAACCCGCCCATGAACCGATCTGCATGGCGCGCAAGCCGCTAATTAGCACGGTTGCTGAGAATGTCCTGCAGCACGGTACGGGGGCGTTGAACATTGATGCTTGTCGGATTGAACTGAATGGCGATTACAAATGCGGAGCGAACGGTCGTCCAAGCCAAACAGGACTTGGTGATAATTATGATTCTGCCGTAGCGAATCAGCCTAGTGATGTTGGACGCTGGCCAGCCAACCTAATCCACGACGGCAGCGAAGAAGTGCTGGCGTGCTTCCCTGACAGTAATGGTCAGCAGGGCGCGGTGACTGGCGATGAACCGAGCAGCAAAACGAACGCAGTCTACGGTGATTTTAATGGCAGGCCAGCGAGTCAGCCGCGCAATGATGCTGGTAGTGCAGCACGATTCTATTATTGCGCCAAGGCCAGCCGTGCAGATCGCAACGAAGGGTGCGAAGGAATGCCAGAAAAAATTGGCGGGATGGTGAGCAATACCAGCGGACAACATATCACGAGGCGCGATGGCGGAGCGCCGGGGCCGCGTGCGAATCATCATCCAACTGTCAAACCTACGGAACTGATGCAATACCTGATTCGGCTTGTTACACAGCCGGGAGGCACGACGCTGGACTGCTTCATGGGAAGCGGTAGCACAGGCAAAGCTGCAATCCTTGAAGGCTTTAAGTTCATCGGCATTGAGCAGGACGAAGACGAGAATGGTAATCCGCTCGGGTACATCGACATTGCAACAGGACGCATTGAGCATGCCATCAAGACGTTGGCCGACAATACCGCGCAGCAGGAAATGTTCGCATGAACCTTCGCCCAATAATCCAGAAGGTTCCAGACCGCGTGCAGCCAAAGCTGCGCGACTCAGCCCGCGACTGTCCACATTGCATGGGCTGCGGTATATCGACCGCTCGCGACATAATTACCTACCGGACGCGGAGGAATGTGCTGTGAATCAGTCATACACCCGCGCTGAACGCGATCACATCGAAGCCATCAAGCATCTCCCTTGCTCGGTCTGTAACGCACCCGGGCCTTCAGACGCGCATCACATAGACCAATCCTGTGCTTACACCTGCGTTGCGCTATGTCAGGAATGCCATACCGGGAAGGGCGGCATTCACCGGGAAAAGACCATGTGGAAAATTTACAAGCTGGACGAGATCAAGGCGCTGAATATCACACTGAAACGACTTTTAGAAGCATAACCACAAAGGAGTAACACAAATGGCAAAAATGTTGATGGACGATGACACCCACTTCAGCTTTTTCAGTTTGAAGGAGCGCGCAGAGCATATTGCCACTGAGCAAACGCTGATTACCCGAGCCAGGTCAGGGACATTCGTCGGCTTGCTGAATTATTGGATCGAGAAGCGCAAGGTGTTTATGGAGCGTTCGCTGGTGCGGAATCCGTATCGTAAATGATCCTCTTCTGCATATTCCTCTGGGCATGCTGGACTTGGCATCTGTGGGTTGCGGCGTTTCTGATCTTGAATTGGGTGCTGGAATGATCCAAAGCGTATCCGATATCTGGTGGAAATGGAAGGGGTTGATATGAAACAGTCGCCCGGCGAGGCAATGCTTGCGCTCCACCTGCGCGCTGCTGGTATCCATGCTATACCTGAATTCCAATTCCACCCAACACGCAAATTTAGGGCGGATTTCGCGTTGCCAGAATCCATGCTATTGATCGAGGTGGACGGCGGCAACCGCATGGCGAAAATAATCAACGGCAAAGCGATCGCCGTTGGCCGGCACACCCAGGATGCCGACCTTGAGAAGCTCAACGAAGCCGCCATTCTGGGCTGGCGCGTGATGCGTTTCAGCCCAGCAATGGTAAAATCAGGGAAAGCCCTGCAAACAATCGAGCGTTTTTTGTTGAAAAAATAGTTGAAAAAAGACTTGCTTTTATTTGAAATAGGACTATACTGTTTTCACGGTGTAGGAAATGCCGGATAACAGAGGAGCAGAGATCATGAGCAACCAGATCAATACAGGAAAATTTACAGTAGCAGTCGGAAATTCGGTTCGTTGCGGCGACAGAAGCCCGAGCCCAGATCAAACATGCGGGCATATACACCGCACACAAGATGCAGCAGAAAAATGCCAGCAGAAACTTTTGGGATGGGATAAGGAAAGGAAAAACTGCTCTGCGAAATGGTACAACAGCAAGATTTTGATGTGTGGGTGTGACACTGAGTCCGGGTATCTATGATCGGCGGCGCACGCCCTGGCTCAGGCCGCATCGCGCCGCGCCGCTGTGCTCAACGTTAAAAAATAGGAGTAGAGATCATGACAACAACTCAAATTATTTTTAATGGTAACGAATACGAAGAAGCTCGCAGTTGTGATCGTGCAGAGCGCCCAGAATGGCCTGTGCAAGATCTAGGTGCGCATTGGCATCATGAAGAATTTGAAGGACAGATGGTCGTGTATTGTACTTCTGAGTATCATTTCGGGTTCATGGCCGAAGAAGTGCCGGAGCAAGATGTTCCTCGTGATGTCGATGGCGAGTTGAATTTAAACGATTTGTTTTTGTGCGACAACGGGAAAATCTACCGTGCCGAATAATTCAGGTGGAGCAAGATAAGGAGTTTATAAAATGAGCAAATTTATTCAGGAAGTAAACGGTTTTGACATCGTTCGCAAATTTGAATACACCCAATTTGATACAGGGTATGCAGTAATCGACAAAGACGGTGAGCAGGTTGCATGGTTTGACGATGTTGAAGGCGATGAAGAAGGCCAAAATACCGCGCTCGCCGATGCAATTGAATGGTGCAAGTCGTGAGTGGCGGAGAACGCCCCGGCTCAGGCCGCAAACCATCCCCGCCGGAATTGAAAAAGATTCCGGTGGGGATGAAACTGCCACGCTGGATGGTGGAATGGCTGCGCGCCCAGCCAGAGTCCATGCCTAGGTTGATAGAGGATGCGCTGATTGCGCGCCATAAACTGAAACAGCCGGAGGTAAAATGACACCAACAACGATCGAGCGCGTGATTTGTCTCCATGGCGGCCCCCCCGGAGGCTCTGGCCATCAAGTCCCGCCTGAAAAAATGGTGACCATAATTCGCGGCAGGGTTAAAATCCCGATATACTTTGATTGCAGGAAAAGGAAGTTAAGCGCAAATAATTTTTAACCACAAAAGGAAAGTGAAATGGTTATGATGACTGACACCGAACATCAAGAGCTACCATCATCTGGAAATTTTGAATGGGATATTGATTTATGGGGCGACGGTACTTTGTTGCTCTGTGTGCCTAACTATTTCATTGCTTTTGATGCTCATGGATTTGAGAAAATATATAATTCGGATGGTGTACTTGAGGTAAATTTAAGAGACTTGCTAGAGGATTATCTTAAATCTGGTGGATGTGGCCCAGATGGTCGTGATAATAATCAAAAAATAATGATCGATACGCTGCGCGAATATGCAGACAAACTGGAATTGTATTGCAAAACTCCTGAACATATTGAATGGGTAAAGCAGCTTGACTCTTGAATCTTTCAAGTGGGGCGATCCCGCAAAAGTGGCCGAGCAGAACGAAGCCAGGTCGTGCAAAGGGTGCCGGTACGCTGGATTTGTGGAAGCATTCGGCGTTAAGTTCCCGCAATGTGCCAAAGGTCGGGTGTTTGGAAAGCGCTGTAAATTCTACTTCTACAAGGAGAAAACGTGAATATATCGCTTGCAATTGCAAAAAAAGAGCGTATTATCAGCGGCACCGGCTCTCAAAGCTGCGCCAATCCAACTAGGGTCGGCTTAACTCACGCTGAAATCCTGGTGCTACGCGACAGAATAGACAACTGGCGCAGACATTACCGCGCAATTCAGCGAATATATGCAGTTTCCTGGTACAGCCCTCCACCTGCTGGCGATGTATTCACCGACGAGATTGTTGTACGACTCCCCACTAATCTACGCGATGCGGCTAAATTAGAGCTGATTTGGCGCAATCTTCCAAGCGAATCTGCCGTTAAGTGGTATTTGAAGTGGGAATACATCCTTCGCAATCAAAGGCAATCAATCTGGCGACGATTGAAAGCGCATGGGGTTAGAATCAAGAATGACCGCGAATATGAGGACTTTGATCGCATCGCCCTGGATTTATTACATCGCAACTTGGAGACATAATGGCCCGAGGTTCACAAACATTCGAGTTTGATTACGATCTCTGTGACCATATACCCATTTCATGCGTCGCGCTTGTGCGCGCAGGCTCCGTGTACCATGTCAACGCTTTCTTTCATGGCAATCAGTTAGACATTTCAGATATTCTGTTTGACGAACAATTTGACTTCATCACCTTGGAGCGCCACCTTCGGGAGCAGGCTCAGGTGCTGTATGATTTGGGCAGGTCGTAATGGCGACGCCACCGTTACCAGACCATCTATTGCAAGAGGCGGTTGACTGTTTGGCAAGACATGGCGGCAATCAGGTTCACACGGCCAGAGAATTAAAAATACATCGGGCTACGCTTCAAGGTAGGATTGAAAACGCAAAACGCCGTGGAATCAGCTCAACAATTGAAAAGCTCGAAACGCTGCACGGCTGGAATCCAGACGCAGACCTGACCAAGCCCATCCCCTCTCCGCTGGTCATTCGCGGCACATCGACTTTGTATGGGGATGATGGGGCGCTGAAGCTGCAATGGGTCAAGACAAAATTAAGCCAGGATCAAGCGGATGCAGCGATCAGGGCGGCAATCTCCGCATTATCGGAAACGATGCCGCGCGCTGTACCCGTGGAACGTCCTAACCATTGTTCAGACCAATTGCTGAACTTGTACACTTTCACAGATTGTCATGTTGGCATGAAAGCCTGGGCAAAAGAAACCGGTGATGACTGGGATTTAGACATCACGGAAAGAATGCTCAAGAGTGCATTTGATTACTTGGTTCACGCATCGCCGCCAGCTTTCACTTGTATCATCAATCAGTTGGGAGACTTCCTGCATTTTGACAGTCTTTCTGCGATCACCCCGCTGCACGGCAACCTGCTCGATGCGGACTCACGATTCTCCAAGGTGGTGAAAGTAGCCATCAGGATACTGCGCTACATCATCGACCAAGCGCTGCTCAGGCATGATAAAGTAATCGTGATAATGGCAGAAGGAAATCACGACCCAGCATCATCCGTTTGGCTGCGCCATTTGTTTAGCCTGCTCTACGAAAATGAACCAAGGGTTCAGGTAATCGACTGCGAAACACCATATATCGCGTATCAGCACGGCATAAACATGCTGGCCTTTCACCACGGACATCTGACCAAGCCTGACCAGTTGCCGATCCTGTTTGCCGCGACCTACCCGGAAATGTGGGGTGCGACTACCAAGCGATACGCGCATTCAGGCCACCAGCACCACATGTACGAGAAAGAGCATTCTGGCATGACCGTTACACAACATCGCACCATTGCAGCGCGGGACGCATACGCGGCCCGAGGTGGTTGGATTGCAGATCGTGAGATACAAGCCATCACCTATAACGCATTGAGTGGCAAGGCAGGCACGATCATTTGTACACCGGAGATGCTAAATTAGCCCCAAGAAATCTTGCAATTGACGCGCCACTATTGATAGCGGCGAATAAACAAGTCCTGGTGGACGGAGCAGTTGCAAGTTTTGTTGAGGTTTCTCCCCACTCGCTGCACGGCGAGCTTCCCTGCTTCGGCGGGGTTTTTTATTTGAAAGTAAAGATGTAGAGCGGCATCTAAAAATAACAGCACGTTATCACTGAGACGTTAGAAAGGAGACAAAATGCACTATCGCAATGGAAGAGAAGCAAAGAACGGCGACAAGATTGTTGGCATGCTGAGCGGGAAAATCGATGCAGTTGGCACGCTTCGCGATGCTACTGCTGGCAATGACTACTGCAATGGTTACATTCAGACCGGGCACGAACCGAGCACGAGTGATCCAATTGCCTGTATGTGCGATTGCCTTCATGTCGATGATGTGATGGCACTGCTGGCTGAAAAAGGTCTGGATAAGCGTCCAGCCGGAAAATAATCGAAAGGAATCACAATGAGCCTACAAACAGAATTGACCGCAGCTGAAGCCGAGGTATCCAAGATCAAGGCCGAAATCGAAGCGTTGCCTGCCGAAATCAAGGATAAGACCGAAAGCGAACTGTCCGCCATTTATCACGCCATCGCTAAGTTCTTCGGCGGCCATGAGGCTGTTCCGGCTCCGGTAGTGGAAGCTGCTCCAGTTGCCTAAGTATGGCCGCAAAACCTCTTGATCGCGCAATAGCAGATGAAATCGTCACAGATTGGCGGGTTGGTCAGCTAAGTCAACAATCCATAGCAGAGAAGCATAAGGTTAGCAAAGGTGTAGTCAATAAGTTATGCAAGGGAGTAGACCGGGACGTTTTGCCTTTGAACCGGGTTGATTGCTCTATAACCCCGATACCTTCAACTGTTTACATCATAACGGCCAATGAATACGACGGCATTTTCAAAATAGGGATTACAAACGATACAGCGCGTAGATTGCGGGACATGCAGACAGGGTGCCCGTTTGTGCTTTTCGCGCTGCGGTCATATAGCGTGACGAATCCCGTGGCAGTAGAGGCAATGCTTCACGCCTTCTTCTACAAAAAACGGATGTGCGGTGAGTGGTTTAGGCTTGATTCCGTTGACTTGAAATACATTGACGATGCAATGTGTGTCGTAGACGAGGTCGTTGATGGCAAACATTAAGACAACACTAGATGAGTGGGTGAAGTGCAGGGAGTATTACGAGGCCGGTTTGTCGCTGTCAAAAATCGTTGAAAAGACTGGAATCAGCAAGACCCAAATCAGCAAGAGGTCGAATGCTGAAGGATGGGCAAAGGGAACCGAAAAGGAACAGCTAATCGCAGACGCGGTGCGAGTTGCAGTGGCAAAAGGAACTCTAACGGAACAGGCGCTCATCATACATAACGAGGTGGTTGATGAGCGCACCAAGCATCTCCAATTCTTTACCAATGCCAGCCTGAAAAATGTATCGGTGATGATGAAGAAGATTGGGGACGCGTCATCCATCAGCGAGCACCGGCAAGCGCAGACAGCCCTGAAGGATGCTAAAGAGGTAGTGCTGGGCAAGACTCCCGACACCGCAATCCAGATCAACAACGGGCCGAGCGCTTATGTTGTTTCACCCGGTAAAGCATTGAGCATGGAAGAATGGACGCAGGAGACAGCCAAATCGAAGATGGAAGAGGACGCATAGTCTGGGAGCCTCAACCTGGCCCGCAAACATGGTTGCTTCGATGCCCTGTAGAGGATGTGCTATTCGGAGGTGCTCGGGGTGGTGGCAAGTCTGATGCCCTGTTGGGTGATTGGACAGGCCATGCCGCAAGCAGCAACGGACATGCGCGGGGCGTGATATTCAGGCGCACCACGCCGCAGCTTGAAGAGATCATTGCCCGATCGAAGGAAATCTATTATCCGCTGGGCGCTCAATGGCTGGCTGGCAAGCAGACTTGGGTGTTCCCTTGTGGGTCGAGGTTAAAGATGCGCTGGCTGGAGCGCGATGAAGATGCAGAGAATTATCAGGGCCATTCTTACACGTACATTGGCTTTGATGAATTGGGGAACTGGCCTAATCCAAACCCGATAGACAAGATCAACGCCACGCTCCGTTCCGCCCACGGCGTCAAGTGTGTTATGCGAGCGACTGCGAACCCAGGCGGGGTTGGACACCAGTGGCTAAAGGAAAGATACATCACGCCTTCGCCGCCGATGACACCGTTTTATGATGCCGATAAGCATGTGAACCGGGTATATATCCCCTCTAGGCTCAAGGATAACCGGAAGCTGATGGCTGCCGACCCTGGATACATTGACCGCCTGAAATCATCCGGTCCGCCGTGGTTGGTCAGGGCATGGCTCGATGGTGATTGGGACGCGAGCGCAGGGGACAGCTTCTTTACCGAGCAGGCGCTGCTGGATAACGGTGTGCCTGTTGATTACCCAGCCAAAACAGATCAGGTATTCGCGGTGGTGGATACCGCACTGAAAGACGGGCTGGAGCATGACGGAACGGCAGTTATCTACTACGCAAAGAATAAGATAGTCGGTTTCCCGCTGATTATCCTGGATTACGAGGTGATACAGATCGAGGGCGCTTTGCTCGAACAATGGTTACCCTCAGTCAATGCGCGTGTAGAAGAGTTGGCAAAACAGACAAATGCTCGGCAGGGTAATGTCGGGATATGGGTTGAAGACAAGGCAAGCGGAATTGTGCTGATTCAGCAATCCGCTAAACGTGGATTGCCCGTATACCCAATTGACAGCAAGCTGACATCATTGGGAAAAGAAGGCCGCGCATTAAGCGTGAGCGGATACGTTTATCAGAATTTCGTTAAGATCAGCCGGTATGCCTACGACAAGGTCATGCCTTACAAGAACCAGAGTCGCAACCATTTATTGTCCCAAGTATGCGGATTCAGGCTAGGCGTAAAAACGCCACACCAACAGGATTTGTTGGACTGTTTCTGTTACGGAATTGCCATTGCGCTTGGTGATTCAGACGCTTGGTAAAAGGAAAACATGGCAGATTACAACAATGACGGTCAAGCTACCCTGGGGGTTGGCTCTACGCTTTCCCCGACCTTGATGCAGATACTGGTGAGCGATGACATACAGCCGGGATCGAGTCCGTCGTATGAATTGGCAAAAAACATATTTGCGTACCATCCGCTCGGGGCTAAACTGGCCGAAGAACCGATTACCCGGGCACAGTCACAGAAGCGCGAGATCAGCATTCCCGGCGCGCCGGAGGGTGAATTGATTGCAGCGTTCGACAAGGAATGGGATGAGACAGGGCATATCGGCGCTGACAAGCTGATTCACAACACCATGAAGACCAGCCGGATTTATGGTGTGGCGTCAATAGCGGTAGGCGCGAAAAACCTGTCGACTACATCCCCTTTGCAGATGGACAAGGTGGCTGGGCTTGATCTGTATTACAACGTGCTCGACCCACTTAACACGGCCGGGAGTCTGGTGCTCGACCAGAACCCTAACGCGGCCGACTATCAGAAACCGACCTACATTTCGGTTGGGTCAATGAAATATCACTCAAGCCGCGCCTGTATCGTGATGAACGAGCAGCCGATATATATCGAGTGGAGTAATTCTGCGTTTGGCTTTGTAGGCCGGTCTGTGTATCAGCGATGCCTGTATCCGCTGAAGTCGTATATCCAGACCATGATTACCGATCAAGCCGTGGCTGAAAAGGCTGCTTTGCTGATTGCCAAGCTCAAATCCCCCGGCTCGGTTATCGACCAGCGGGCCAGGTCATTCTTCGGGTTCAAGCGCGAAGCCATTAAGGGGGCGAAGACCGGCAATGTCGTGTCGATCGGTATTGATGAGTCGGTCGAATCCGTAGACCTGAAGAATTTGAAAGACGCTGCCGAGTTCTCGCGCAACAACATTCTGAAGAACATCGCGGCTTCCGCGAACATGCCCGCATCGATGATTAACCTCGAAACCCTGGCGGAAGGTTTTGGTGAGGGCACGGAAGATGCAAAGACCATCGCCGCGTTCATTGACACGGTGCGCATGGAAATGCGGCCCTTGTACAAGTTCTTCGATGAGATCGTGATGCGCCGGGCATGGAATGAAGAGTTCTACGCCTCAATGCAGCGCAAATATCCAGAGACTTACAGGGATATGCCCTACGAGACCGCGTTTTATGGCTGGAAAAACGCATTTAAGGCGACATGGCCGAATCTGCTGACCGAGCCTGATTCTGAGAAAGTGAAAACAGACGACGTGATTATGAAGGCTGCGATTGCCTGCTTTGAGGTGCTGGCCCCCACGCTCGACCCGGACAACAAGGCAACGGCTGCGCTGTGGCTGGCTGACGTGATGAACAGTCGCAAGCTGATGTTCTCTGAACATTTGGACCTGGATGGCGAGGCCATTGCGAATTATGTCCCGCCCACGCCTATCGAAGAGCCGAGGGAACCCAAGCCGTTTAGTAGCGAAGCATGAAAGACTTTCTGGCGATATTGGCACAAGCCATTCGTGACCTGATCCAGAATGGCTACGTTAGCCAGGATCGCATGGCCGAATGGGTGCTTAAGATTGCCCTAGCTGCTGACAAGGCATTGCCGACGCAATTATCACTGGAGAAGCAGCTCACCAAGGCATTGCAGGCTGTATATCGCCGGTCGGTCGGGCCTGCCGCATTAAAGCATCATCCCGGTGTATCACGTTTTACCTTGTCCATTATAGAACCTTCATTGCGGCCCGAGCTTGATCGGCGCATTCTTGCCGCTGCCGAACTCATCAAGATCAATCGCAAACAGGCTATCGAGAAGACCTTGCAGCGATTTAGCGGCTGGGCGACGTCCATCCCGGCGGGCGGCTCGAAAGTGGTTGATATAGCCGAGGTGAAAGAGAACATCAAAAAGTCATTGGTGCAGACCAATTACGAAGTCCGGCGGCTGAACATTGACCAGGGCCACAAGCTCATCAGCGCGATCAATAACCAGATAGCGAATCAAAGCGGGGCGATTGCAATGAAGTGGCGCAGCCATTGGAGACAGGCTGGCTATGATTACCGCGAAGACCACAAGGAACGCGATGGCAAGTTTTACGCGATTCGTGGATCTTGGGCCATGCAGCAAGGGCTGATTAACAAGGGCGAAGGCTACACGGATGAAATGTCCACCCCAGGCGAGGAAGTATTCTGCCGTTGCTTTGCGGTCTACTTCACGTCGCCCAGCGAATTACCGCCCGAGATGGTGACCGAAAAGGGCCGCAAGTGGCTTGAACAGAAACACACATCTAGCCCGCTCTAGCGGGTTTTTTTACGTCCAAAGGAAATCATGCCATCAGTCAGCGAAGCTCAGCACAAGGCCATGGAAGCCGCCGCTCACGGGCATAGTACGCTTGGCATTCCCGAGAGTGTAGGCAAGGAGTTTGTCGCGGCTGACGAGTTCTACGCAGGCGTTCGAAAGGATATGGCGGATTACTTCGAGGATTGCCGTGCGGATGCCGAGGGCGAGGAATGGAAGACGGTTAATGGGGCCCACATTCTCGTTAAAGGCGGGGAGGTTATCGGAGGAGCTGGGGGTGCATTAAATGGCAAGAAAGAAGCCCCTACATCTGGACACGCATCAGAGAAAAAGAAAATAGCCCCCTCTGAATTAAAGAAGAAGTTAGAGTCAACATCACATGAGAAACTGTTGGCTGCTCTAA
>Ga0307377_10002051_pt1 | contig 24235 bp, 25 predicted proteins | sample TR3MG_FD_202535 | JGI IMG/M metagenome (GOLD analysis project Ga0307377, IMG submission 202535) | Soil microbial communities from Risofladan, Vaasa, Finland - TR-3 | ecosystem: Environmental > Terrestrial > Soil > Coastal area > Acid sulfate soil | place: Finland: Risofladan, Vaasa | collected...
ACCAGACTATAAGTGTGAAAGCACTCAACACAACCCTAGCACAGGCGATTGTCCCTCTGTTTTGGGGTGCAGTTGCTCTTGCCGTGGTTGTACCAATAGCTGCCGCGGGTGGCACGTGGGTAGCAGAAAAAATTACTGGAGGTGACAGCAGTAAGAAGAAAGAGAGCAATAGATATGAGTAACGGCACATTAACTTTGCAAAGTGCAAATATACCCAAAGCAACTTTGCAAAGTACTGCTAGGTACACTGAAATACAACGTGCATGCAATTACAGCGTAAACCAATACATTTATACTAGTAAGCACAAACACTAAAGGAGGGACATCATGGGAGAATATCTAAGCACAGACATTGCCAGTCCACAAGTCGTAGCTGTAGGAGGGCAGCTCACAGGCAACTTTGCTACCAAGGCGCCTACTGCAGGCTTCTTCTATCTGCTAGTTGAGCAGTACACAAGTGCACTAGTACTCATACCTGGTTCTCGTGCATTCCTATACCAGCCAGTAGTTGGTGGGCCATTCATCAACAGCACAGTCAACTACGCAATGCTAACGGCTCTAGTAGCAGGTGAGGAAGATGCCATCCCGGCAGTATTGACTCTTCCCAACACAGACTGCCTACTGTATGTGTCTTTGAAAGAGATAGCTGGCTGGCTAGCTATTATACCTGCAGGCGCATTCGTTGTTGGCACCACATACAAGATACTGACAATCGGCACAACGGACTTCACGTTGGTGGGTGCAGTATCTAATACCGTTGGGATTGACTTTGTAGCAACGGGTGTTGGTGCAGGGACAGGTACTGCATGTGCGACGCCAGACCCAGACACAGACGACACAATAGACTATGTTGTCATCACCCTAACATCAGCTGCACCTGCTGTTGGCGGTATCAATATGGGTGAGCTGATGAATTTGATGATAACAATGATGATTGTGGTAATGATGATGAAGATGATGATGAGCACAATGCAGAGCGTGTAATTGGTTGAGTGTAAAGCTGAAGACACACTCTTTGTTATAGGAGCAGCATGGCAAAAGACCTTGTTAAAGCCGGCGACGACTTCGGTATAGACGAAAGTGACATGATGATGTTCATGATGATTATGGTCATGGCAGTGCTCATGCAGTCTATGGCAACTAACGCGTCGGCAGCTGCTACAGCACAGACCGTTCAGTCCTTACAGTACGAGGGCAAGACGGAACCAAGAGAGATAGATGTCCCATCTGATGTGGTTGTTTATATTGACCTTTTGCACAATGCACCAATGATGCCCTGGACTTGGGCTCTGTTTGAGAATATGGGGCCGAACGATGTTGAAATCGGTATAAACGAGCCTAATGACAGGTTTATATTGGCTCCAATGGGGAATAAGACAGTGAATCGGCTAGGTGCAAGAGAACGCATATCTATTATCTTCTTCTACTGTAAAGCGACAGAAACGGCACATGTGAATGTGGTAGGAGAATACTAGTGCCGATACACGCGTCTAACCGGGGAGTCACGGGTGTTACCGGGGTCACAGGCGTTAGTGGTGTAACAGGCATAACGGGAGTTACTGGTATTACTGGTGTTACTGGTATTACTGGAGCTACCGGTATTACTGGTATTACTGGAGCAACAGGTCCCCAAGGTCCATCCGGCACAAGTGGAGTGCAAGGTGTTACTGGCGCTACAGGTCTTACTGGTCCTTCAGGTCCACAAGGCATAACTGGTGCAACAGGTCCTCAGGGCCTCACTGGGGCAACAGGTCCTACCGGCCCATCAGGCATACAGGGTATAACAGGCACAACTGGCCCTCAGGGTATAACTGGTATTACTGGTATTACAGGGGCTACCGGCCCAACAGGTCCTAGTGGAGCGCAAGGTACTTCTGGTGCTCAAGGCACTACTGGAGCAACAGGTCCAACTGGTCCATCTGGAGCTACAGGTGTGGCTGGAATTACAGGAGTGTCTGGTGTAACGGGAGTGACAGGACCCACAGGACCATCAGGTGCTCAGGGAACATCTGGCACCCAGGGCGTCACAGGAGTAACTGGAGCTACTGGTCCTACGGGGCCAAGTGGTGCCCAGGGAGTATCAGGCGTACAGGGAGTTACTGGTATTACTGGTGCAACGGGACCACAAGGTCCTCAAGGAACTACAGGTATTACAGGAGCAACTGGAGCTGGTGCGACTGGCCCTTCGGGTGCTCAAGGCATAACCGGGGCAACCGGTGCGACGGGTGTAACTGGTGTAACAGGAGCAACCGGAGTACAGGGAGTGTCTGGTGTTCAAGGCATCACAGGCACAACAGGTGTCCATGGCATATCAGGTGTTACGGGTGCTACTGGAGCCCAGGGTCCTCAGGGCATTACTGGCGCCACTGGGCCAACAGGCGTGTCAGGTGTAACCGGTGTAACAGGCGCAACTGGAGTAACTGGAACTGGCGTTACAGGCGCAACTGGAGTGTCAGGAGTACCAGGAGTAACAGGGATAACCGGAGCTACTGGTGTGCAGGGCGTGACTGGTGCTACAGGCGCTGTAGGTACAACAGGAGCAACAGGTGTGCAAGGTGTATCTGGTGCCCAGGGCGTGACTGGTGCCACAGGTGTCGTAGGCGCTACAGGAGCCACCGGTGTAGGTATAACTGGCGCTACAGGCGTCCAGGGTATAACAGGAGCCACTGGACCTACTGGTGTAAGTGGCGCGCAAGGTGTTACAGGAGTTACAGGCGCTGGCGTGACTGGAGCGACAGGTGTTCAGGGAGTTACAGGAGCAACGGGTGTACAGGGTATTACTGGCGCTACTGGTATCACTGGCGCGACCGGAGCAGGAGTTACAGGAGCAACTGGCTCAACAGGAATTGGTGTAACGGGGGCCACAGGTGTTACCGGAGCAACCGGTGCAGGTGTAACAGGGGCTACTGGCCCCACTGGTGTAAGTGGCGTTACAGGCGCTACTGGACCAACAGGTATAACTGGCGCAACTGGAGCAGGTGTAACGGGGGCAACAGGAGTCACTGGTGCAACAGGTCCTCAAGGTACTACTGGAGCCACTGGGCCGACCGGTATATCGGGAGTAACGGGGATAACCGGCGCTACAGGTGCAGGAGTTACTGGAGCGACTGGGCCCACAGGACCATCTGGTATTCAGGGTATAACTGGTGCAACAGGTGTCCAGGGTATAACAGGCATAACGGGAACCACCGGTGCCACAGGACCGACAGGGCTATCAGGAGCCCAAGGCCCCAGCGGACCACAAGGTACGTCAGGTGCGCAGGGTATTACGGGAATAACTGGAGTTACTGGTCCATCGGGTGCTCAAGGGCCAAGTGGTGCGCAGGGCATAACCGGCGTTACTGGACCTTTGGGTGTTACAGGAGCAACAGGACCTACTGGCGTCCAGGGTGTGACAGGTATTACTGGCGCTACAGGGATTGGGATAACTGGGGTCACGGGTCCAACGGGTGTGACCGGAGTAACTGGTGCTACTGGTGTACAAGGCACGACGGGCGTCACAGGTGCTACAGGTGCAGGAGTTACGGGAGCCACTGGCCCAACAGGTCCAAGTGGACCACAAGGAACATCCGGTGCACAGGGTATAACAGGAGCAACGGGTGTTACAGGTATAACGGGTGCAGGGGTTACTGGAGCTACAGGCACTCAAGGCCCGTCAGGCATCCAGGGAGTGACCGGTATTACAGGCATTACTGGCGCGACAGGGCCTACAGGACTGAGTGGTGTTCAGGGTATCACAGGGGCTACGGGGCCTCAGGGCACACAAGGTGTGACGGGTATTACTGGCGCGACAGGTCCAACTGGTTCTAGCGGCGTTCAGGGCGTAACTGGTGTTACTGGTGTTACTGGTATTACTGGTATTACTGGTGCAACGGGGCCCACAGGACCATCTGGCACTTCAGGTGCTCAAGGTGTAACAGGAGCAACTGGTATACAGGGTGTAACCGGCGTTACAGGAGCAACAGGACCAGAAGGATTTTTACGTGGAGCAGAATTGTTCTTTCATCATGAGGTTGACCCAATATTAGACCCCTATGAGCGCTTAGAAACTGTACCTGCAAATCACGCTGAAGCTGATGAATTTGTGACTGTGAATTCTGGACTCGGCCCAGTTTACATAGATTCCTATATTACGGATGCTGGGTATCCTGGAATTACCTCATTACCTGCTGGTTTATGGAGGTTTAGAACATACCATTACGTTGATCAAGCAGCTGGAGTCACAACAGTGCTGTTCCGCCTATATCAGAGAGCAGTTGGTGGATTAGAGACCTATATTACCAGCGTGACCACTGAAGACATAAATGCATTAGGTGCTGCTATAGAATATCTGTCAAATATGACTATTGCTGCTGATTGGCCTTTAGTTTCAACAGATAGATTAGTCATAAAGGTTTATGGCCAGTCCGATTCTGTAGCAGACAAAGTAGTGCATTGGGTATATGATGGAACAGTTCATGTATCACATATTGCGAGCAACCTTCCTGTTCAAGCAGGACCACAGGGCGTCACAGGAGCGACTGGAGTTCAGGGTGTTACAGGAGCGACTGGTCCGTTAGGTGTAACAGGTGCGACTGGGCCCACCGGTGTACAGGGTACAACAGGTGCTACAGGGGCAACCGGTGTTGGCATTACTGGTGCTACAGGACCTCAAGGTATTACTGGAGCTACAGGACCTCTAGGCATCACAGGTGCTACAGGCGTCACTGGTGCTACGGGTGCTGGGGTTACTGGGGCAACTGGTTCACAAGGAGTTACGGGAGCTACAGGTCCAACGGGTATCAGCGGAGTCACAGGTGTAACGGGAGCAACAGGTGTAGGTGTAACTGGAGCTACTGGTCCAATAGGACCTTCAGGTGCTCAAGGCACATCTGGAATTACAGGAGCAACAGGCGTGACTGGCGCTACAGGCGCAGGTGTAACGGGAGCAACGGGAGTGTCAGGGGTTACTGGTCCTAGTGGTGCGCAAGGAATAACAGGAGCTACAGGTGCTGGAGTCACTGGCGCAACCGGCGTATCTGGAGTCACCGGCGTTACAGGACCAACAGGTATTTCAGGGGTCACTGGAGTCACTGGTGCTACAGGTGCTGGAGTTACGGGTGCAACAGGTCCTCAAGGCACGTCAGGAATTACTGGACCGTTAGGAGTAACAGGAGCTACAGGCATTACGGGTGCTACTGGCGCCGGCGTTACAGGCGCTACGGGCGTATCCGGGGTTACTGGCGCCACAGGTCCTACGGGTCCTTCTGGACCTCAAGGTACAAGTGGTGCACAAGGTATTACGGGAGCTACGGGCGCTGGTGTAACGGGCGCTACAGGTGTTACCGGTGCCACAGGGGTCAAGGGCGTGACCGGTGTTACAGGACAGACTGGCCCTACCGGTGTAGGAACAACTGGTGCCACGGGGGTCAAGGGTGTTACTGGAGTAACGGGCGTCACGGGCCCAACCGGAGTTAAGGGTGTTACTGGTGCAACAGGCGTTAAGGGCGTAACAGGTGTCACAGGACCAACCGGCGTGGGGATCACCGGTGTAACTGGTGTAACTGGTCCTACTGGTGCAGGTGTTACTGGTGTTACTGGTGTTACCGGCGTTACTGGTGTTACTGGTGTTACTGGTGTTACTGGACCTAAACCAACCGGTCAACTCTTCCTTACTGCTGCTGGTGGCTGGCCATCCACAACTGGTGGTTGTGGCGGGCCTACTAAGAAAGAGTACGGTACAAATGATATTGATGTTTATGTCTTAGAATTTGATAAGGATGCAGATGAGTTTGCCCAGTGGACAGTTGCAATGCCATCTGACTGGAATGGTGGTACAGTAACGGCTGTTATTTACTGGACTTTTGGTGCGGGAGGCTCAGCTGCTGAAACAGTCGAGGTTGAGGTCTCGGGTAGGTCGTATGCGAACAGCGATGCAATAGACCAGGATATTAGGACCGGTGCTCAGGCCTGTACAGATACAGCAATAACTCTGGGAGATGTCCACATAAGCGCAGCGTCAGCAGCAATAACCCTGAACGGTGGACCGGCAGCCAGTGAGTTGGTACAGTTTATGGCAATGAGGGATATATCGGCAGATAACCTTGCTACCGACTTATTATTACTAGGAATAATGATAACATATACGAGGAGTTAATAGGTGATAATCTTAAAGGTAATGAAAGATGGTGATAAGATATTACTGCCTGATTTAACAGTGATTCCAAAGGTGAGGAAGTAATGGCTATTCTCTGCTTTGTAAGGAGTAAGTGTGCCTGATAAACAAAAGATAATTCAGGGACGCAAGGCGGTTGATGCTTACAGGGTTTCTCATATCCAATTACACTCTAAACCTTGGCATAAGGGTGTATCGAAAGAGCACGCTACTTTGCAGGATGCACTATTAGCGGAGCTTAACGGGTTAGGTTTTGAATCGCTAGAGAGCTTTTTTACCGCTAGTAGATTGCTAAATCAAGCCACTCTCCTGTCATCTTTAGTCCAGATAAGTGAGTGTGATAGATGTATTGGCAAGGAAAGAGAGGGGGCATGTATTTGCTATACGCTGAACATGGAAGAGCTAGGTAAGCTTCCACATGTAGGGGGACATGGCGGACACGGCTTTTTTGGACTAATCCACCTCTATCCTGAACATTGGAAAGCTCACATACCTCTAAAGATGGGAGACACTTTCTCTTTCTTCCCAGGATGCAATATCAATATTAAGGTAGTCAAGGAACCAGAAATAGACTGGGAGTGGCAATAGTGGAAAGAGTAATGCACGAAACTTGTATAGAATACTTCCAAAGACGATTATCTGAGGGTTGGAAGTGTATCAGTCTTGAGGGATATAATGCTGTCCTTCAATCTCCAGAAGGCATCATAAGACCTATTGACCTGCGAAACGATGTTGAGACATTAAGACCTAGCGGTGTTGGTGACGTAACAACCATTCCCACCTTGTTTGGAGCTGCAACACATTGGGAAGCGGTGGATGATGCTGGAGGGGGTGATGATGATGCTACGTATGTTGAACACCGTTCTGTTTCTCCTGGCTGGCTATACGACTTATACGCACTAGCAAATACCGCTCTGGTGGGCGAAACGATTAACTCCGTAACAATCTACATTCGGTGTAGGATAGCCTGGCCGGGTAATCTCGGCCAAGCAAGAACGGTTATTAAGACCAACGCCGTAGAATATCGTGGTACCCCCGTTACCCTTAGTGTAGCTTACGGATTGTCCTCCAAAGTGTATGTCCTCAACCCAGAAACCGAAGGTGCTTGGACTCCAGCTCTAATAAACGCGCTTCAACCGGGCGTAGATTTGTTGCAGCAAGTAATTAAAGAATGGGCAAATCCACGATGTACTCAGGTTTATGCTGAGGTTGATAATACTCCAGTAGTAGCAATACCACGATATGGCTTCGTCAATTTCCAGGACCCAGGAATGGTATAGTGGAGTGCATAAGAAATAATGTGTTGGCTAAGTAAACTATTCAAATCGGGATTGAAGAATAATGAGCAAGTTTAATGTTAACGTCGAGCACACCCCTTCTCTTAGCGGTGAGGTGTGCATAACTTCTGGTGATATGCGGGCCAGGCTTATGGCACTACCTGTGATCTGGTCTAGGATAAAGCTTAGTGACGCCAACTACTTTGCGCCTGCCAAGTGGGCTGACTGGGTTAAAATCATCGAATACTTCAAGACTCGTGTGCCCCTATACTTAGTCGATAGGTTTGACTGTGAGAACAATGCTGGCTGGTGGCAAAGTGAGGTTGCTCGCCTGTTCCACATGAACACCATGGCTGATGTTGAGGGTTGGGCTGACGTTGGGCGTGGGTATAAGGAGCGGCATGGTTGGAATGTGTTTTATGATAATGAGTCAGGATTATTCTTCCAACTTGAGGGCCAGACAGGTGTTATAATGGACATTGACGACCCATTATATATACCAGACGAAATAGTAATGAGATAAGGAGTTAAGATGAAAAGGAAACACCTGGTACCAATAGTGATTGAGCTGGTGGGAATTTCTGTGATAGGCACTGGCATTGGCTTAGAGCTTTCACAGGGTGGTAGCATCTACTTAATCATGATAACGACTGGAAGTTGTTTGGTGGCAGCTGGAGGAGTTATCTGGGGAAAATTCATGCATGGAGGTAGGTAAATGGCAGACGACATAATGAAGGGAATGGTACCTCTAATGGGTGTCATCATGATGGCAGGAGTCATGATGGCCATCCTTCCACAGCCAGCAGAAGCAGCGCCAGAACCTGAACCTGCAGGCTTTAGATGCCCGTACTGTGGTTTACTATTCGACACTATGAGTGAGTTGACTGCACACATAAATGAAGAACATCCTGGAGAGACCCTACCCCCATCAGAGCCATCAGCGTTGTTGGTTCAATACCAGCAGGCGCTTGAAGAGGCGTATATAGCTGTTGAAGCTGGCTACCTAGATTCCCAGGTCATGATTCCGGGTTATGGACTTCAGTACGCCAACAGTGCCATACCTCAACTAAATACCTTGATGGTGGAAGAAGCAATCAACATCGGCATGATAACCTCGAGTACTGATGCATACTTTGTTCGTGCCGTTATGTATTTCAGCGACGGCACCACTATTGTCCCTTACTGGTGGGCATGTCCATACTGCACCGAGAAGTTCAGAAGCCCAGCACTACTACAGGCACACCTAGAGACTGCGCATTGGGAGATTATCAACAGTAAAGGCACTATAATTGGATTTGTGCTGGATGCAGTATGCTATGACCCTCCTATCTGTGACATTTGGCACGCTGTTGGCGTAAATATAACCTGGCGTAACGATTCGCCCTTTACTATCCGAGGTCATGTTGCCATTGTAGAATATATGTCGTATGGAGGAACTTTAACCCCAGCCGCCACGAGTGGGCAGGATGCTATCTTGTCTCCTGGGCAGTCTGTCACGGTTCAGTTTTCATATACTTATCAGGTTACTAAGTCTTTAGTTACGCTAACTAGAATTGATGGCCCTTGGCCAGGTCTGGTTTTAGCCCAAAAGGAGTATTAAATGTCAGGGATAGCGACGGTAGCGATTGGAGAAAAGCAATGGAGTGTAGAGGTAGCAACAACATCTGCTGAGCTTGCCCAAGGGTTGAGTAATAGGGCACCAATTCCTGAATTTACTGGCATGTTATTTGACCTCAGAACCGAACGCATAGTGACCGTGAATGCATATGAGATGTTATTCCCATTTAGTGTGGTGTTCATTGGTGAAGATTTGAAGGTCACTGAAGTTGCATATCTGTTAGCGCCTGGAGACGATAGCACAACAAGTCTACCCTGCAGGTACTTTCTCGAGACAAACGTAGGTGAAGTAGATGATATTCAAGCTGGTGACCTTGTAGCTATAACAGGCTACACACCATCAGCTGGAATTAACATCTCTAGCATGATGAATTTAATGGTGACTATGATGATTGTTACCATGATGATGAAGATGATGGCGAAAATGATGAAGGAGGTAAAGTAAGATGAGTGTACAAAGTGACTTAGACCACAGCATGAATGAGGAGATGTCTGCTTCTCTGGACTACAGGAAGAGAGCTGAATTCGCCCGTGAGCATGGGGATGAGGTGTCAGCGAAACTGTGGATACACATTGCTGAGGAGGAAGACGGCCACTATAACGAGTTCAAGGATAGGCTGGAGGCATTGCTGCCGCAGCCAAGATTTGCAGACTATGCAACTCCTGGAGATGAATATCAGTCACCAATAGGGCCAATGCATAGGAGATTTCCTCAAACTCCTGGTGATTGGGAAGACCTTGGCTTCGATATAGAAGCAAAGATTCCCTCCATTAACAGGTCTGAAGTAAGGCATCATGTAGCAGTAGCCACCAGCAACGAGCCTGGAAATATAGATAACGCCAAGAGGTGGCTCATGAACAAAGCAGGTGAATTAGGGATAACTTAAAATGTGCAAACTATTACAGCAGTCTAAGCAAACTTTTCTAAGTGCTGCTACATGCACTACAATACAACGTGCATGCAATTTATGTGCTTATCAATACTATTGCCCAAGTGCATTAAGGAGTACACCATGAGCTCATTTACATCTCCACTAATAGTGTCTCCTCTACCTGACGGTAAGAGGTGGAAGCTCGTGCGACCTTTTATATATCATGTGGGGTCTGAGTACAGCAAAGACGAGATAAAAGTACCCACTGGCTTCATAACGGACTTTGCAAGCTCTCCTCCACACATATGGATTGTTATACCACCTTGGGGAAAGTACGGCAAAGCGGCTGTTATACATGATTATCTATATCAGACTGCTTCACGCACAAGGAAGGAAGCGGATGATATATTCAAAGAAGGGATGCAGGTGTTAGGGGTAGATAAGGTAAGAGTGTTTCTTATGTACTGGGCGGTGAGGTTGTTTGGTATGTGGGCATATGGAGGAAAGGCAGGAAAGTGAACTGTGCTACTGAAAATAATTCAGGAAAAAAGCTCCCATGAAGGCGTTCCGTAGTGTTTTATTTTATGCTATAATGAAAGTAGAATATGAACAACACTAAAGAGCTCAACCAATTCACAGAATATATGACTGGACGTGTGAGTGATTCCACTCTGCGTGTGTATACACATGCGCTTAAGCAATTCTTTACAAGGGTAAATGGCAATGCACTGACACCAGAGCTCGCACAAACATATGTCGATTCGCTGACCAAATTAGGCAAATCACCAAGCACTGTTGGTCTAAGAGCACATGCCATTATGTCGTTTTTCAGGTGGAAGAAGACTGAGATACACCTTGATTGTCCCACTATAAAAGTGAGGAAGCCGGAATATCTAAAGCCATTTGAGATTGAGAGAACAATCGAAGCATGTCGCACACAACTTGAAAAGACGATTGTGGTTATGCTCTATGATACGGCTGTCCGTATAAGTGAGCTGCTTAACCTCACAACTGATGACATTGATTGGAATGCAAAGACAATAACTGTTGTTAGAAAAGGTGGCAGAATAACTGAAGTCAATGTATCCACCAAGGCGTTAAAAGAATTGAGAAACTGGTTGAATGTAAGGCAGAGTGCATCAAAAAGGGTATTTCTTGATCTTGACTACTTTACCGTATGGGGGATTATAAAAAATATAGGGAAGCGGGCAGGCTTTCCAAATGTACATCCACACGTCTTTAGACATTCGAGAGCCATCTCCATGTTGAAAAGTGGAGCAAAGCCCTATGTTGTGCAGCAACACCTTGGACACAGATCAATAGCTACAACCATGGATATTTATGGCGCCTTTCTTGCAACCGACCTTAGAGAAGAAATACCAGAGTGGTAATGATATGAACAAAAACGCTGACATAGCAAACTTAGTCGTCAATGAGCAGCTCAACAGAATGCTCGAACAAGAGCGAAAAAGGCTTGAGCTTCTTCCTATGCCTGAACTTGAACTTGAGCTTGGGCAGGAGCTTCCATCCTTCATCAAAGACGCAATGCTCGAGACGGCATTATATACAGGTGTAATGATGAAAATATCAATACTGGCAAGGTTAAATTAAGATGAACAGTGAAGTGGATGGGTGCAGACCCGCTGCTAGTGTTCTTAACGTGAGCAGTGTGAGCTGTGAAGAGTGTCCATTCCCCTTTTGTGTGAGTGAAGAAGCCCAGATCATACAGTCCGAGCTAAGGGAGCACATAACAAGGATTATGCGCAGGTTAGGAAATTCAATGGAAGAAACGGCAAAAGCCATGGATGTAAGTTTACGATCTGTGTATAGATATGCAGGTGCCTATGTAGACGTGGATTGTGTACAGTGCAACCTTATTCACTCCCAAAACGTGATGTGCAAGTCAAACGTGTACTCGGTTGTGTATAGGGATGGACAGTACACCGTTATATTAAACAAACATCGGCACGCAACAGCAGAAGAGCTGAAGCTCGTGGAATGTTTTGTTGAGTATGTATTTCCCTCCAGCATTACGGAGCAGAGCACCAATGGTCACGATCATTGGGTGATGAGCAGAGTGGAACTTGAGGAAGCAAAGAAGTTTCAGCAGATGTGTAATGCGTTGAATAGTTACACCCTGAGCTTGGGTAGGAGTGCAAAATGTCTACAAACAGCATAAATCCTCTAGCAATTGTCCGGCCACTATCAGATGGCATCATTGCAATGGCGGTGGTTTCTGCAATGACTTCAATGATGGCAATGGCAACATCAACAGTGGTGAGTGCCGCTGGTATATCTACAATGGGGTCGTTTATACCCTATACGGGAGGGGGCAAGAAGAGATACCCCAGTGAATCTTCCAATGAGCTTGATAGCTTGAACGAACGTATACGTAAGCTGAGTTATGTATTAGAGAATCAGAAAGAGGCAGTAAGGGGCACCCGTGAACACAAAGCGAAATTGATGCAGGAATATGGATTGACGTTATTACCAAGCGTGGTTGAGATGAGCAGATACCCAAAGCTGAAGATGACCGACCATTATCTACGGAAGGCAGAACAAGACCTTGATAGAATGGAGCTCTCTATGTTGAATCTGCAGAGAAGGCGAAAAGAACTGCAGACAAAGCTGGGTGTGAGAGCTGAAGAAGGCGGAGAAGTGAGAAGGGTTTATCCCGCAATGAAGAAGTTTCGACCGCCGCCAGGATTTGGAGATTAGAATAAGGAGGTACACATGACAACACAAGTATCCACACAGCAGGTTCTCGCGCAGGCAATGGTTGGCGCGATGGCAGTCAACATTATGGCATCTGCAATGTACGTGATGATGGGGACTATAAGCGCTAGCGAGTTTAAGGTACCAATGACAGAACTCAAAGGCACGCAGGCTGCGGTACATGAACTTAAGCTAGCGTTTGGTGCGGACGTGGTTGATAAGGCGGTGAAGAATGTTGGTACTGTCAGCATGGTAGCACTTGCACAAGAGGTTGAGAGAGTTATAGTCGAAGACATGACCTCAAAATACGGTGCGCAAGCAACAGAATCTGCACTTGCCGCTGCACCTCTTGGAGATGTAGCCACAGCAAGGCAAATAGCAAGTTTGCTAGCAGGTAGAGGTATTAAGCCTAAGGACATGGAAGCATGGCTTAGAGGTGCACCGGCGCAGCAGAAGGCACAGGTTGTTGAAGGCGCAAAAAAGAGGGTGAAGATGAAGGCAAAACCGGTGCTTGATACGAAGACCGGCATACAATACAAGTCAAAGAGTGCTGCTGGAATGACAGTTGCGGCAGAATACGGGCTTGACTCAACGAACACGTTTATCTGGTATGAGGTCATTAAGAAAGACCCTAACAGGTTCAAGGAAATTGGTATGCTGTCACCTAGTGCACCAATATCGCCTGCGTCTGCGTACACACCCCCAAAAGCACTTAGCCCTGCGCCTTCTAAATCGCTATCCATTCGAGAGGCAATGAAGAAGTATGAAGAAGAAGCAGCAGGGCCTTCAACAACATGGACAACAGCAGGCAAACAATCAATGATGGACAGGGTATTGCCTGAGTGGAAACAGGTACTCAACAATATGAGCATGATGGACATACCAGGCAACAAGCTTCTTAAACCAAGGAAGTTCATAGAGAAGATAACGATAATACCTACACCTGCAGGTTTCAACCCGAGTGCACAAGGTGACTACGCATACACACATTCATATTCATATACGGGAGGACGCCTCATCGAGGGGCCAAGCTACTCATATGAGAGTATGATGAATGTGGTCGGAAGTCCGTATGAGAGAACAGTTGATGTGCCAAAGGGTACACGTGTATGGGTATGCACATGGGATGGGCAATGGGGAGGATATTGGAGCAGGGTGGATGTGTATGTGAATCCAGATGACATGATTGGAAGTCCTGGGTTGAAACGACTGCAAGAAGGAAAGATGCATGGAGAGGCGTAGAAGGCATACATGACCAAAATATATGAGCTAGAATGTCCAAGGCATGGTCACCTTAAAATAGAGGTAGAGCGCCCACCACTAAAGTTCAGGTACTTTGCATATTGTCCCTTCTGTTTAGAGGCAATCAGAAAGCCAACAGAAGAGGACAAGAAAAAGTGGCAGCCAAATTTTGTTAATGAAGGAGTAAAAGCGTGAGCAACAACGGCACAGCCAATACCCGCTACAGTATAATCAGCTGCAATCTTGAAGCGGTTCAGCAAATGGGCGGAAAAAATATCCAAGTGGCTAGACACTCTGGTATTATTTTCGCAGACTTAACTGAAACAGAAGCAAACAATCTCCGCAACTCTGGCTGCATTGTTGAGCTTGTAGAGAAAGTGAAAACGGATGTTATTGCTCCGCCTGAGCCTATCCCCATCAGCTTACAGCCTCTTGTTACTCCAGTGTCTGTGTTGGAGATCACGGGGTTTGAAAAGCTTCGCGCGCTGACCTATCCCCCTCTATATGGGAAGGGGATGAAGGTTGCAATAATTGATACAGGTATTCGGGAAACACACGAGCAGTTGGCTGGCAGGGTAGTATATAGCAGAAACTACACAGCTGCACCAATGCGAGACGGTTACTCACACGGAACAGGGACCTCATCTATATTAGCGGCTGTTGCTCCAGAATGTAGTATCTTGAACCTCAAAGTCATGGACGATAAAGGAGAGGGAACCACGGAAGCCGTCGTACTGGCGATCGAGGACTGTATTGACTTACTAGACACACAGCCAGAAATTGCTCCATCTCTCATAAACATGAGTCTGGGGACAGAAGACACTGGTGACCCATTTGACGTCCTGAGGGTTGTCTGCCGTGCTGCAATTGCGAGAGGATTATGGCTAAATGCGGCGGCTGGAAACAGTGGGCCCTATGGTGGTACCGTCATGTCGCCAGCTTGTGAGAGGTATGTTCTTGCAACAGGGTCTGGGATACTTATTCCAAGAGACTCAACATTCAACTTCGAGGTGAGTGGCTTTAGCTCTCGTGGTCCAACAAGGGAAGGGCTGGTAAAACCTGACGCAATATTCTTTGGGGAGAATGTTCAAATGGCAAGCAGTGAGTCTGACGATGCGGTCACGGCGAAATCTGGTACAAGCTTTGCCACTTCATTCACGAGTGGAATTGCTGTATTGCTTCAGCAGGGGTTGATGCTCAATGACATAGACGCTAGAGAGCTTTTCCTAAAGTACGGTGAGGTTGCGCAGGCAGCAGAATTCACCACAAAGTCACTACAGATGCAGCAACTGATTGACCAGTATCTGCAGCGTGTTACCATAAAGCCACTGGGCGTGTCAAAGGGTAAAGATAACAACTTTGGTTATGGGGTACCATTCGGAGACTTGGTAGCACAGGTAGCTAGCGGGGAGCCTGCAGCGATGGACTTGAGTGCACTGATAGGCGGAGTTATGGTAATTGGCATGATCGGAATGATGATGAAGACGGCAACGGTGGGAGGAAATGGAAAAAGGTGAAGAAAAAGTTCAGCAGATACTCAGTAATTAGTGGCAATGGTGTAGATAGCAATGTCAACGCACTTTCTCGTCAGGTATCTGCAGTAGGTGGTGTTGATATTGTCTGTGCTGCCATGTCCCGCCAAGTATTCACATCATTGACAGATAATATGGTTACTAAGCTCAGACGTAGTGAGCTTTATGTCACACGCGTTCAAAGGGTGCTGACTGCTGTAGTGAACGTGCCACGCGAAATAGTGGGCACGGCTGAATACACACCAGGTGACATGCTTGACTTGTTAGGGCTCAATAGCTTCAAGTTCTCTATAGATCCACCTCTGCTAGGAGAGGGATACAACGTTGCAGTTATTGACACTGGCATTAGAATAAGCCATCAACTGCTTGAAGGCAAAGTTGTGTACAGCAAGAACTTCACAAGCGGACCAGATGGGGACGGATTCAATCATGGAACTGGTGTAGCCTCAATAATACATGCTGTAGTGCCGTATGCTGGCATCTTGGACATGAAGGCACTTGACAGCACAGGCAACGGCACGGAAGAAAATGTTGTACTCGCTCTGGAGGAATGTATTAGCTTACAGGATAGCAGGCCTGATATATCACCAAACATCATCAATATGAGCATTGGCAGTCCAGACGATAACAACCCCAATAATCCCATGAGAGTAGCGTGTAGAGCAGCAATGGATATAGGCATAGTCATAGTGGCGGCTGCTGGAAACAACGGAGCAGTTGAAGGTGCTATAACCTCTCCCGCATGTGAAGAGTACGTTACAGCAGTAGGTTCATTGTCAATTTCACCCCTTGTAGTGAATGAGTTCAGCTCGAGAGGCCCAACACGCGCTGGACTGGTAAAACCAGATGTTATATTCCTTGGTGAGAACATTATATTAGCCAGTTCTGTTGATGATACAGCCACAACATCAAAGTCCGGTACGAGCTTCTCAGCGCCGTTAACAACTGGCGTGATAGTCCTGACAATGGAAGGTGTTGTAGCAACACAGACCATACCACCAGAGCTGTTTGTTGGTAAGAATGTTATCACAAGTGCTGTTGTTATTGATGACATGCTACCTGTAGTATGTACAAAGCCAGAGGGCGTACCGGCAGGCAAAGATAACGACTATGGTTATGGTGTACCAGTAGGCAGCTTGATATATAACAGGAGTGTTGCAATTGGTTTGATAGATATGGATGCGACAATTAACCTGTTAATAATAATGATGATGATACAAATGATGGCTAGGTTGAGCATGGGGGTATAGGGGTAACATATGGCCTCAGTTGTTATTGATTGGCTAGAGTTTGAAGATAGTACAATGAATAAAATAAGAAGGGACCGAGGGCACTATAACGGCAGTGATTCAGGAGTAAAACGATGCCAGTTTTGGAAGTTACTACTACTAGCGGTGATGGGCACATTTTCGCTGAAAATCCGGACTATAACGTTGCTCATGCTGCCGCTGTAGGAACTCCCCAGGATGCTCTAAACAATCTAGTAATTGGGCAAAGGTGGGTTCTACCAGGTCCTCCAGATGCTTATCGCATATGGCGTGCCGTCCTTATGTTCAATGCACACACAGTCTTACCTGTCGGAGCAGTGATAAGTGCTGCCACCATATTAATATATGGCTTTATTGACAGTTCGGAACAGGACTTTCTCATCTATGTTGTTGACGGAAGTGATGCACACCAACCTTTAGTGGCTGCTGATTACGGGGACTTACGTGATGCTACTACGTATCTTAGCAGTCCACTAACTACACTAGGCTTTTCTATTCTTAGCTATAGTGTCCTCACCCTTACTCAGGCTGGTATAAACCTTATAAGTACGGTAGCCCCTACTCTCTTTGCGTTAAGGAGTGATAGGGAAATAGATCAAACTGTTCCTACCGAATTGGAATGGGTTTCTATAAAGGATAAGAATACCGGGCTTGGGGCTATACTAACCATTACCTATACTACAGCACCTACCGCAGTCACCAATCCCGCCCTTAATATCACACAGGCCTCTGCCTCTCTAGCTGGCGAACTAAGTGACGACGGTGGTGAAGCCTGCGATTGCGGCTTCGAGTGGGGAGAGACAGAGGGTTATGGTATTACCACTCTAACCGATAGTAAGGTGACAGGTGAGACCTTTGCTCAACCAATAACCGGACTCGGCCCGGGCAGGACTTATCACTTCAGGGCATTTGCCACTAACTCGGCAGGGACAAGTTATGGTGCCGACAGAAGCTTCACCACCCCTATTCTTGTTGTGACTACTAGTCCAGCTCAAAACGTACTTAGATATAGCGCAACACTGAACGGCATACTAGTTAATGATGGTGGCACGGTATGTTCTGTTGGGTTTGAATGGGGGACAGACCCTTCAAACCTAGACTCATCCCTGATTGTAAGCAGAGGACTATCACCATTATCCTTCTCGGCTACAATCTGTTCATTCTTACCTAAAACCACATACTACTTTAGAGCATTCGCTACTAATGTTGTTGGTACTAGTTATGGAGCAATACTCTCATTCACTACAGGGGGTGTGCTGCCGCCGATATCAGGAATACCAGGAATACCTGGGGTACCAGGAGTACCAGGAACACCTAGCCCACCTAGCCCACCTGGTGGACCATTTCCACCAGATCCATCCCCACCATTTATACCTGTACCAATTCCACCGATAAAAACGACACTGAGGTTCATAAATATAGGGCTTGTTGCTGGTGGTAGTGCAGGTATTGCAATGATTCTTATGGGGGTAGGAAGAAAGAAGAGGAAAATACTTGATAATTGGACTGGTAGAATATATGAATCACGTGAGGCTTGTGTGAAAGACATTATAGAGGTTGAAAAGTTAAATAAGGTACGGCCTACGTATTATCAGCTTACTCAGAAGTACCCTGGTAGGTTTACAGAACTTAAGGAGACTGTAGCACTGAAGAAAAGATAGGAGCATAACATGTACATACAAGGTGAGAAATCCATCTACAAGGGGATCCTGATTGTTGAGTATCCAGAAGGGACATTCAACGCATATAGGAGCATCTACTATCTTGGTGCTGGGATTGCTGCTTACAGTGCTGGACATGGCTTGTCTGATAAAGCCATACGGGCATTTGTTGACGTTGCAGGTGACAGCGGCCACTTCACGCAGAAGCAGCTTGACGACATGAATATAGTAACAAATGGGCACAAAGTATAGGGAAAGCGTAGAATATGAGCAAGATAGTTGTTACTGGCGGAGCAGGCTTTATTGGCTCTCAACTCGCACGTAGGCTCATTGAGCAAGGCAATGAGGTACTTGTATATGACGACTTATCGACAGGGATACGATCAAACGTCTACAAAGATGCGAAATTCATTAAAGGCAACGTCTGCAATTTCGCGATGGTAAAGAAACATCTTCAAGGTGTTGATTACGTATTTCACCTCGCCGCCTTAGCGAGTGTCCCCAAAAGCGTGGACAATCCTAGACTCACTGAGGAGATAAACGTTGGGGGCACAGTAAACGTATTGGCTGCTTCAGTACAACAGGGTGTGAAGAAAGTATTTCTGGCATCATCGGGTTCAGTCTATGGTGATACACTAGCGCCTGTACAGGATGAAGAGACACCACTATCCCCATGCTCTCCTTATGCGTTAACCAAGGTGTCGGGGGAACTCTGGTGCAAACTATACTCAGAGGAATATAAGCTGCCAACCGTTGTTCTACGGTATTTTAACGTATATGGCCCATATGGTAGCAGCGTCTCTCAGTCAAGCTACTCTCTTGTTATCCCTAGATTCATACGGCTAGCCCACAAAGGCGAACCACTAACTATTTTCGGAGATGGCTATCAAACCAGGGATTACGTTCACGTTGATGATGTGGTTGACGCAACAATACTGTCTATGAGTTCAGACATGGTGGGTGTCTATAACGTGGGTACAGGCATTAAAACCTCTGTGAATGATATAGCAGACTACGTTAAGTCCGCGCTAGGCAGCATTTCATTGATAGTGCATGAAGACCCAAGACCGGGTGATCCAAAACATGCCTGTGCTGACATAAGGAAGATAGCGTCTATGGGATGGCAGCCAAAGCGTGAGTTAGCTGAGGAGATAAGGAGGATGTGCAATGGCACACAAAATTAAGGGTGGCCAAGGGACAGAAAACAGGCCAGAATTACACTTTATCAGCACTGGGCCTACTTTTCCTTATCCCTACTACCTTGCAGTTATGAGTGCATTAAAGACCCAGAATGTGTCTGCAACAAATATTTGGCTGACCACACCAGTAACAGGTAGGTTCTTTGACCTTATTAAGCATAAGGTCAACGTAATCAAGGTTGAGGCTCCTGTTTTCCGTGCTCTAAAAGGTGAGTCTGAACATGTAAGGAATGCTCATATAAAGGACTATCTGGCGTGGAAGATACTGTACGAGCGAGGTGGTCTCTATATGGACCTAGATGTTCTGTGTATGAAAGATGCTGCAAACTTACTGGATGGCAAAAAGGTTCATATATTTCCAGATAACCCAGAGCAGACAATAATCAATATCTCAGTAGTAGGAGCACAACCGAAAACAGACCTTATGAAAGCACTCTTGGATGATGCAATATATAAGCTCAACAATCAGGACAGTATTGAGTGGACAGAGATAGGAGCTAAGCTCTTGATGGAGCACATCAAGGAGCGACCAGGTGATGTAGCCATTGGTGGTTATGGTCTAGCGGGACACTGTGTTGGGGCTGGGGTAAAAGGAGTGTTTGGTGAGAGTGACTCCTTGTATAATCCTGACGCCCGGGTAGCTCACCTATTTGCTTCAGCTAGTGGGCACCTCTTTGATGAAGTAGATGAGAACTACATTGAGAGCCGAAGCACAATCTATGCACGATTGGTCAGGCAGGTGTTAACCAAGGAAGAGTGGGATACTAGGCCGTGGGAACTTGTTAAGGATATTGGTGGAGAAGAGAAGTTTATCTTTGAACCAGATGTTAACGGCTACCCTATGTTCTTACTCAGGAATGAGCCTTATCTTTCTGTTAGCTGCCGCTATAATCATGTGTGGGAAAAGATAACGACAGATTTTGTTAAGAGCAATCTTAAAGAGGGACAAACCTTCATAGATGTAGGAGCATCTATCGGATATTATACTGTGTTGGCGTCAAAGCTGGTTGGCAGTTCGGGTCATGTGATTGCTTTTGAGCCTTGCAGTCTAGTTTTCCCTCTGCTGAAAGCCAATCTTATGCTCAATAATTGCACAAATGTTCGGTTGATAGAGAAAGCTGCTACTGCCGGTAAGGGAACAGCTAAGCTTTTTTCGTGGGGTAAGGACTCTAACTACATACAATATAGCCTTACAAATGAGTCCAAGGTGTTTGAGGAGGTCGAAACTACTTCTTTGGACGAGGAGATTTCCTTATCTGAACCTCCCCAAATGATTAAGATTGATGTAGATGGGGGTGAGTCTTTAGTAATAGATGGAATGAATAGGTTGCTACAAGAAAGTGTACCAATCTTTATTATCATAGAGGATTATAGTAAGAAGACCGTAAGCCGTTTAAGTTCTGATTATGGAGTAATGCTCATGGGCGAAGAGAAACCAGCAGACAATTACCTAATGCTTAAGCCTGCGAAAAAAGAAAGTGTTCCATACAAGATAAGGAGTTCTTTTCTATCAGCCCCTTGGTATGAGAAGGTTATAGCAGATACTCTTGATATGTATAAGAGGGGGGAAGACCTTTCAAGCAGTCCAATGACAAAAATTGGGAGAATAGCATCATGGAAGGGCAAATGGCATTATACCTGCAATCACCCAAAGTCTATAGAGGAGTTAGAAGCCAACTTGCGTAAGAGGGAGGCTTCGCTCATTGACACATATGAGAGTATTAAGAAAAATGGGTATAACGGCTCTATAATAGCCGCCTGGTTTGACAAAGACGGACAGGTACATTTGTATGACGGCTTTCATCGCATAGCAGTAATGAAATATCTTGGTATTGAAACAGAGGTGAACGTAGAGACTATCTGGTCATGCAAAGATTATGACTTTCCTCTTGCTGATACGCTGGAAACACTACCACGTGTTGGCAAGTGCACATATTTGCCGGTATCGGATAGCAGGGTAAAGGACTTCCCTGTGGATAGAAAGGACAGTCAAGAAAGGCTGGATTATATACTAAAGAATCTTGTTGGGCAGACGGTACTTGACATAGGGTGTAGTGAGGGGTACTTTAGCATAGAGCTTGCAAAGAGAGGGTATAAAGTGACTGCTGTTGATTCAGACCCTGGCAAAGTAGCAGTCACTAGATACTTATCTATACTGAACAATGTGGATGTGGAGTGTATATGTGGTGAAGGTGAAAGAATACTTGAGGATGGCAGAAAGTACGACAACATCTTGTACCTGTCTGTGTTTCATAACACCATATACACGTTTGGTGTAGCTAAAGCGTTTATGCTTCTCCGAAAGCTACGAAATGCAGCAAATAGATTGTTCTTTGAAGTGCCTAATGGAGACTCTGAGGCACAATGGGTAGAGAGAAGTAAAGGCCCTCCGCTCTATTACTTTAATGGTAAGGACTTTGAGAAGATAATTACGGACGCACTTAACATGAAGGTGATTGAACTTCGCAAAATGTTCAGGCCAATGTACCTGTTAACAGGTGGTGGGGTTAAGAATACCCCAATATTCAAACCAATCAGTGATGAGAAGTGGGAAAAGGACAACCAATGGGAAAAGGCCTGGTGGAGGATGTGCATCAACACATATGGTGAACAGGTGTTACAAGATATGTATGCACGATATATGAAACTGTATGACCTTGCAAAGCCTGGATATTCATTTGACCTGGGTGGGATGTCTGTACTTGACGTTGGTGGTGGTCCTGTGAGTTTATTGTTAAGGTGCACGAACTTCAAGAGGGCGGTTGTTCTTGACCCATGTGACTACCCCAATTGGGTTGCGGAAAGATACAAGCTGGCGGGGATTGAGTGGGTGAAAGTACCAGCAGAGGATTTTATGCCAGAGGAGAAGTTCGACGAATGCTGGATTTATAACGTCTTACAGCATGTACGAGACCCTGCAAAGGTTGTTGAGTGTGCGAAGAAACACGCGCACAAGATAAGAGTATTCGAATCACTTGAAGTAGGAGTGCACCAAGGCCACCCACATAACCTGAGTAAAGAAGCACTTGACGAGGTGTTCGAGCGGAAAGGATTAGTCAATGAGCGAGGTGGTAACCCTGGGGAAATAGACTATTATGGAGTTTTTCGGTATGACTAAATATAATGGAAAAGGCAAACTTGGCTATCCTTTAACAGACCCTGGGAAGGAAGGGTTCTCCATTGGCGACCCAACAAAGATGAGATTCCATTTGTTGGGACTTGCACATACAAAGACGACCAAAGACTTCACGCATTGCGCCTACACGCAGAAGGTACTCAAAATGGGCAAAATGCTGACAGACCTTGGTCATACAGTCTATCATTACGGTGCAGAGGGTTCAAATCTTCAGTGCACTGAGCACATAACGTGTGTGACTGATGCAGAACAAGCATATTGCTATGAGAAGCGGGGCTGGCCATCTGTGTTCTTCGACTTTGATGCGAAGGATTTTGCATACCAGAAGTTGAATGAGCGTGCAATAAAGGCAATAAATGAGCGCAAACAGCCACACGATATATTGCTGTGTAGTATGGGGACTGCACAGAAAGAAATAGCAGACAAAACTGGTGTACTCGCAGTCGAGATGGGAATTGGCTATACAGGCGTGTTCGCACTGTATAGAGTGTTTGAGTCGTATGCGTGGATGTCATATGTGTATGGTATGCTGTATCCAAATAGTGGGTCGTGTGATGGGCATAATTATGATGCAGTCATCCCCAACTATTTCGACGTTGATGACTTCGAGTTCTCTGATAAGAAAGAGGACTATCTGCTCTATATAGGAAGACTCACACCACGCAAAGGTGTCAACGTTGCATATGAGATTGCAAAGAAAACAGGCATGAAGCTAAAGATTGCCGGCGCGGGTACGTTAAAGGATGCAGGAGTACCGGAAAATGACCCACTTATTGAATACGTTGGTATAGTAGGCACAAAAGACCGCAGTGATCTAATGAAGAGCGCACGAGCAGTATTGGTGCCCACAATATATCTGGAGCCGTTTGGGGGAGTTAACGTAGAGGCAATGTTCACAGGCACGCCGGCGATAACCACCGACTTTGGTGGATTTACTGAAACGGTCCTGCACGGCAAGACAGGATACCGATGTAGAACACTAGAGCAGTTCGTTTGGGCAGCTAAGAACGTGGATAAATTGGATCCTGCATATATACGAGAATATGCCATTAACAACTATTCGCTGGAAAGGGTCGGCAAGATGTACAACGAGTACTTCAATCAGGTGCAAGGATTATTTGGAAAAGGGTGGTATGAAGACAATCCAGCACGAACCGAGCTGGATTGGCTGAGGAAGTGGCGTTAGGTGTCAATACCAAGCATGGTTCTGTTAAGTGACTACTTATCGGACCATGTGGTAACACAAGTAGAAACTGAGAGTGTAATGGTCAGTGCATTTAATGCTATTCTTACTTTTGGTGTGCTAATGGGTATGGTAGTAGCTTTCAACAAAATGTATGCAGAGGTGGTAAAACAATGAAAGGTGTAATGGACACAGACAATAAACTCATAACATCACTCACTACGTCTATGATGATGGTGATTGGCAGTGTGTCGATACTGTACATACTTCAGCAGCTGCTTCCACAACAGCAAGTACAGATACAACCTGAGAGCTATGGCATGTGGTACTTTGGTCCAGCTGGCCACACCATGAACGTTGAGAATGGGCCGGATGAACA